>JAABUS010000023.1_pt1 | contig 314309 bp, 275 predicted proteins | sample 5560161 | NCBI WGS metagenome assembly JAABUS01 (sample SAMN10711885, study PRJNA513376) | rock metagenome | isolation source: Antarctica rocks | place: Antarctica: Victoria Land, Trio Nunatak nord | collected 2016-01-04
CAACCGGCTCAAGCAGAACCGGGCGATCGCCACCCGTTACGACAAGCTGGCCGTACGCTATCACGCGATGCTCACGCTCGCCGCGATCCTGCTCTGGGTGTGAGTATGCAAACAGACCCTAGTGGTCGTGGTTTATCAAAGAGGATTCTCTTGACTCACCGGCCGACGTGTAGGGAACGGCCTAGTGCCGTTCCGATGGTCTACAGGGCCATATCCGGTACGTGTTCATCCGGATTCAGTATGGCGATTGTTGGCTTTGGTTTCACTTGAGATATCGGGCCCCGCCCGACCGGAACGGCACTAGTGGTCTGTCAGCCATCATTCTCCGGGATCGGCCTCACGGTAGGGAACGGTTTTATGCCGTTCCGATCGGGCAAAGCCCGATACTGCCAAGTCGGCGCATCATGCAATTGAGCCTTGACACACTACTAGGCTGTTCTTTACAGAGATCCTGGAAGCCAATGGCGTTCACGAAAATGCCATCGTGATGAGACGATCTAAATGAGCCCACCAATCACAACATCTCTTCACTTCTCGCCTGTACCTCGTACCCGGAGTCGAACGTCATGACTGACATCCTCGAAACAATCATTCCTGTCACCAGCAATCTGCCCGAGACCGAGCAACGCGTCTGGTCTCACGAAAAATTCGACCGCCTGATCGATCTCCAGACTGGCGTCATCGGTCGGGTCGTCAGCAGCGAGAAGGAACCCTCAGGTGCCCACCAGTTTTTCTTCTGGGCGTCCGATGAGCTTCTGTCTCTAGATGTCGGGCACATCGTGGTTGCCTTCTCGGAGGAAGCCGCGGTAATCGGCGTGGTCGATGAACCGAGAAGATACTCCGATCTTCGGTCCTTTCTCGACGACTATTTCGATCGCCGTCTCGAACTCGGCCTCGAGGAAGAAACGCCCACTCAACGTCCCGAGATCCTGGTTTTCACAGTCAATGTTCTTTCCACCCAGCATCTGCGTGATGACGTTACCTCGCACCGTCCGGCGGTGACGGGTCCGGTCTATTTCGCCACCGAGGCGGCAATCGAGTTCGCCCTCGGCGTCCACAACTTCACCGGCACCCCGATCCCCGCACTCATGCACACCAATGGCAACTACGCGCGTAACGAAGATGGCTCGATCATCGAAGACGAGAGTGGGCACCCGCGTTTTCAGCGCACCCCGCTCTATCTCGACGAGGATTACCTGCTGGGTCCGGAGGCTGGTCATGCCAACTGGACCGGACAATCCGGGCTCGCGACCAAGACCAGTCACGCGCTCTTTCTCATCAGTTCGATCTTCCAGACCATGAAGCGGGAAACCTTGTCCGGACCGCCGAAGACGGTCGCCGCGTTGATGTTCAACGTCAAGGGTCCGGATTTGCTCTGGCTCGACAAGCCGGCGATTGCCGCTCCCGAGCACGAGCAGGCCTATGCGGATGCTCGCTGGAACGGTCTCTCGAAGGACCACCTCGATGCCTACGAATCGCTTGGCTTGAGTCCCGATCCGTTCGAGAACCTGAGGATCTTCGCTCCGCTCCGGCCCGGAATGGACCCGAAGCCGGTAAATGGCTCCGTTCGCCTTGAAGGCTTCAACGACTACAAGGCGTTGAACACCGAACGCCAGGCGCCCGGCGAGACAGACGCCGTCTTCCCGGTGCTCTGGTCACTGGAGCGCGTGCTCTGGTACCCGCACAAGGTCTTCGATTTCAACGACCTTGACGACAAGATGATGGGGTTTATCTACGAACTGCGGGAGATGAATGTCGATTCGCTCGACGACCTCCGGAAGACGTTCCTCAAGATCTGGGAAGAGCTCGCGATGAGCGAGGATGACAACTGGCGCGGACACCACAAGGCAACCATTCGCAAGGCCGAGAATCGCTTCAAGGGTCTGAAGGACAAGCTGGGCGGACTTCTCGCCGAGGGCGTCGTCGAATATGGCTCGGCGCCGAAGGTCGACTACGATTTCACCCCCAACGAAGTCCGCGTCGTCGACATCTCCGGCTGCAACACGACAGCTCAGGAACTGATCGTCAGTTCCACCATCAACAGCATCTGGAAGATGGCCGAGAAGAGCGACATGGGAGTCGACAAGCTGATCGTGTTTGTCGACGAACTCAACAAGTACGCACCCGCGGGTGGTGAGGGCGGCGTTCGCGACACGCTGGTCGACATCGCGGCTCGTGGTCGCCATCTCAACGTCGTCCTCCTCGGCGCGCAGCAGTTCCGTTCCAAGGTCGACAGCGAGATCCTTGGCAACTGCGGCACATCGTTCTATGGCCGCATCGGCGACGAGGAAATCATCAACGCGGCCTACCGGTCCATTACCGAGACGGCCAAGCAGGAACTGCTCGGCCTTTCGAAGGGTCGCATGCTGATCCGGCACGCCCATTTCCGCGCACCGCTGTTCGGCACCTTCCCGATGCCACCGACCATCCCGGGTGTCGTCGGCCAGCGCGTCTTCAACGGCGAGAAACGTCTCACCCACCCCGCCGACGCACTCTTCCGGACGCTGCGCAAGATCATGAGCGATAAGGCGCCCCCGCTCGCCGATGTCCGCAATTACGCCGGGAACATCGACGCCGAAGGAGTCGACGACGTCTGCTCCAAGTTGAACAAGCTCTATCACCCGGGCAGTCCTTTGCCACGTGGCGCAAACCCGTGGCGCACGGCCCAGAATGAACTCGATCAGGTGCGCGCACTCTGGAGCCGTTCATGAGTGACCGTCTCCGCATCGCGCATTTCTCGGATTCCCACCTTGGCTATCGAGGACTCACCAAGGTGCATGCCGATACCGGCCGCAACCAGCGCACAATCGACGTTGACGATGCGTTTACCCACGCCATCGACGACATCCTGACCCAAAACGTCGACGTCATCATCCACAGTGGTGATGTTTTCCATCACACACGCCCGACGTGGCATTCGTTGCGTCACTTCATCCGCCAGATGCGACGGCTGGAGAACGCCGGCATCCCCACACTGGTGATCGCCGGTAACCACGATACGCCTCGCATGCGTACCGGCGGCTCGGCCTACAGCGTGCTCGAACTGGCGCTCCCGAACATTCACTTCGTCGCGGATTACAAGGACGTGCACGTCCTCGACGCGCCGTTCGATGCCTTCAATTTGCACATCCATGCGATCCCTCATGGCGCGTTGACGAATCCGGATCCGGTCATGCCCCAGATCGCCAAGGGCCGGCGCAACATCCTTGTTTGCCACGGAATGGTTCCTGGCATCCTCGCGCCGGGAATGCACACCGAGGCCGGTGAACAACAACTCGATACCGCGTTGCTCGACGCCCGCTTCGATTACATCGCACTCGGTCACTATCATGTGCCGGTGCAGGCAGCACCGAAGGCGTGGTACAGCGGTTCCACCGAGCGAATGGGGTTTGGAGACCACGATGTAACGACCGGTTACAACATCGTCACCATCGGTGAAGCCGGAGTCGATGACAATGTCGAGGTCGAGCACATCGATCTTCCTGCCCGTCCCATGATTACCCTCAAGCCGATCTATGGAAACGGTCTCCTCGCCCGCGATATCGCCGACAAGGTACTCAACCAGTTGCAGGCTCTCGGCCAGCCCGACGCGATGGCCCGCGTCGAAGTCCGCGAGACGGAACGGCCGATTCGCCGCGAAGCCGAATCGATCCTGCGCCGTGAATACGAGCAGTTCGTCTGGTCGCTGACCGTTGCCCAGGAACGGGCACTCTTTGCACCCGAGGCAGATGACGCCCCTTCCGGCATCGAAGGCGTCACCGACTTGCGCACCCTGTTCGCTACCTTTGTCGGCGAACGCATCGGGACAACCTACGACCAGAACTTCGCCACCGAATTCCTCGAACGCGGAGATCGCGCGTTGATGGAAGCCATGATGGCGCAGGAAACCCCCGCACCCGAAGAGGCTGGCACGGCATGATTCTCAACAAGGTCGAGATCGACAACTACAAGCAGTTCTCCGATCACCACGAGATCGAAATCCCGACCATCGGCACGATCGGCGTCATTGGAAGCAACGGAGTCGGCAAGACAACCCTGTTCGAGGCAATCGAATGGTGTCTCTACAATCCCTCGACGATTCGGAGCGCGGATATCCGGCCGAGGGGTCGCGGCGGCTTCACGAAGGTTGCCGTCACGCTCGACGATCCGCAGCGCAACCGCCGGTTCGTTATCGAACGCGAGCTCAAGCGTGCCAGTGTCACGGCCACCATCTACGAGCTCGACGAGAGCGGCGAAGAGCGCGTGATCGTCCAGGGCACAAAGCCTGTTTCGGACTACGTAAGCACGCAGTTGATCGGATTGAGTCATCGCGCGTTCGGCGCCACTTTCTTCACGCGTCAGAAGGAGCTCTCGTTTTTCGGCAACCTGGGAGATTCGGACCGCCGCCGGGAAGTGAGCCGTCTGCTCGGCCTGGAGACGATCCGGCTTGCACAGCAATCGATCGCCGAGGATCGCAAGCGTACCCAGGCAGACGCTGCGTCCTATCGCCGCCAGTATGAAGAGCAGTCGCTGGGCCGTGATTTCGGAGCCGAGATCTCTGTCGCCCAGGAAACCATTGCATCTTCGAATAGGTCGTTGCTGGGCATTGGCCTCCGGGCCGAGGCAGCCGCCGCCAGTGTTGCCACGCATGAGGCATCGTCCAGGGCCATGCAGGCGGTACGCGATCGCGATGCCGCATTCGGTCATGAACTCACGGAGACGCGAGGCAAGCTCGCCACCATCGAGCAGCGAATGGGCCAGATCGCGGATGAGCTCGATCGCATTTCGAAACGCGAGGTCGAACGCGCGGATCTGATGCCACACGCGCAACGGCTGCCAGCACTGACCGCCGAGGTGGAACGGCTCGAGCGGGAGCGTGAGCGGTTCCTGCGCCATCGAGAGATCCGACAATCGCTCAACGACTGTGCACAGCGGCGACAGGATCAGATTCACTCCCTCGTCACAACCGTCCGCTCCATTCACCTGTCGGAACCGCTGCCCGGCTGGGCATGGACTCCCGAGGATGATCGCGCTCCCGAACTGGCGCTCGAACGTGTCCAGAACATCGCCTCGACACTGGACTTGCCGGAGGCCGTCGACACCGAGCAGAAGTTCATCCGTGCGCGTGAAGTCACCCAGGCAGTCACGGAGGCGGAAGACAAGCTTGCCAAATACACGGATGCCCAGCAGCGATTGTCGGAGAAGCTGCGAGTGCTTCTCCTCGCCGGCGACCCCGCACGTGAACTTCAGAGCCTCGATGAGCGGCGCGAAAAAAACCAGCGGGATCTCAGCGGTGTTCTTGCCCGGATAGCCCAGCAGGAAGAGCAGCTCGAGCAATCCCGCGAGCTGATCTCGAACCTCGATCATGCCCACTTTGGTGATGTCTGCCCCACCTGCTCCCGCGCGTTCAGCGCGAAGGACGCCGTCGTCGTGATCGAATCGCTGCGGGCCAGGGCATCATCGTCGGATGAAATGATCCGGCGGGACCTACTGCATGCTCGTGATATCCGGAACGCTTACGCCGATCTGGAGAAGCAACGCGCCGCCCATGTGACCCGCTCCCGCGAGATCGACGAGTTGCGCGGACGGATCAGCAACAGCATTGCCTTTGTCGCAGATCAGCAGACGGTCGTCTCTGATGCCACCGCCAGCCAGCTGTCCGCCCTTCAGGATGCCCGGCTGCAAACCTCGCCTTCCGTCGAGCAGGTCGCGAAGGTGCGTGAACGTGTTCAACTCTACCGTCGCGTTCTCGAAACGCGCGAGCCTCTCGCCGCGGGATATCGGCAGCTCCACCTGATTGCCGGCCAGCAGGCAGGCTTCCAGACCGACCTCTCGGCAATCGGCGAGGTCGCGTTCGACGAAGCGATCTACAAGACAACGATCGCCGAATGCCAGCAGTCGGACCGCGCGAAAACCGCCGTCGAGCAGATCGATCGCGATCTGGCCCGCCGCGCCGGGATCGAACAGGCTCGCGTCACATCGAGCGCGGAAGCGTCGGAGACGACCGCCTGCATCGCCACGATTGTGGTTGCACGCATCGCGAATGGATTCGAACCCGATCGCATGATCGCCATCGAGCACGAACTTCAGGTGGCCCGCGCCGCCGAACGCGAGGCCATCAACGAGCGCCATGCCGCCCAGATCATCGTCCGCGACGCGCATCAGGCACTGGAATCACTGGAGCGGGATCAGGGCAGGGTCGCCGCATTGGCATCCAGTTCGGATCAGCGACAGCGCGAAGCGGATGGTTTCGATCGAATGTATCGCGAGTTCACGGAGTTCGACAAATATGCGGCCGCCCACTACACACCGATTCTGAGCGACTTCACGAGCGAACTCGTGCGGGAGGTCACGGACGGCAAATACGATCGCGTCGAATTCGACAGTAACTATGGCATCGAGGTCTTCGATGGCACCGAAGAGCATTTTGCGTTGGCGACGTTCTCCGGTGGCGAGCGTGATGCAATTGCGCTCTGCGCCAGAATCGCCCTCTCCCGCATGATCGGCAGTCAGGCCTCCAGCCCTCCGGGGTTCCTCGTGCTCGACGAAGTCTTCGGTTCGCTCGACCGCGATCGTCGGACGCGCCTGCTCGACATGCTCGGCGCACTGGCCGCGACCGGTGACAGCTTCCAGCAGATGTTCATCATCAGCCACGTCGACGATGTCCGCACCGCCCCGATGTTCGACGAACTCTGGCGCGTCGAAGAAACCGCAGACGGCGAGAGCCAGATTCAGAACCTGCTCGCGGGCACGGAGATCGACGATCTGTAGCAGTCTCACACCATCCGCGAGGGAGCAACCGCCTTGCATGCGCGGCGGCATATCGTTTCCAGCCGTTCATGGTGCGTTGGTACTGTTATCAGAGTCGTGCCTTTCCGTAGGGGTCAACCCCCTGTTGACCCTAACTCCCATCGGCCACGACTCTGCGCAGCAGTCCCGCCGGTCTCGACGGTCGGATCTGCTGTAGGGGCTGACTTCCCGCAGGAATGTCAGCCCGATCGACCACAGGTCGATACTTCGGAGCGCGTCGGCCAACGCGTCGGAGCATATCGAGAAATCCCACCCGCATCGAAAAATGAGACGACGCAGCAGGGCCCTACAACAGCCCCTTGTACGTGCCTCCATCCACCTGCATTGTGACCCCGGTGATATACGAAGACGCCGGAGACGCCAGGAACACCACCGCGTTCGCGAATTCCTGCGGCGTCCCATGCCGGCCCATCGGAATCGCTGCACCTTCCTCATCGATCACATCCTGGACATCCCTGCCGCTCGCCTTCGCTTTCGGCTCGGCTATCGATCGGATCCTTCCCGTCAGGATCGAACCGGGGCAAACATTGTTCACGCGAATCTGCTTCGGCGCAAATTCGGCGGCGAACGATTTTGCGAACCCGATCACTGCCGTTCGTGCCGTGTTGGAGAGAATCAGATTCGGGATCGGTTGCTTCACGGAGATCGAGACGATGTTCGTAATGCTCCCGCCGCCACGCTGCGCGAGATGCGGGAGCGCAGCCCGTGAGAGCCGCAAGGTACTCATCAGATTCATGTTGATCGCATCGAGCCAGACCTGATCCCCCTTGTCCGCAAAATCGGCGAAGGTCCCGGGGGGAGGCCCTCCCGCATTACAGATCACGATGTCCAGTCCACCACGCTGTCGTACCGTCTCATCCACCAGATGCGTGCCGAAATCCGGCTCGCCAAGATCGCCGGCAATCTCGATCACGTCGCCTCCCGTCTCGTCGCGAATCTCCCTCGCCGCCACGGCGAGGGTGTCGGCATCCCGGCCATTGATCGTGACGAGCGCTCCCTCCCGCGCGAGGGTCATTGCCGTTGCCTTGCCTAGCCCACTGCTCGATGCTGCAACGATCGCAATCCTGCCCAAGAGTCCCAGATCCATAAACGGTATCCTTCCGGTCATTTGATGCGGTCAGGCAACATATGCCCGACATCCGAATGTGGCGCCGAGCACCTCCCGCGCCCTATCCTTGGCGCGGCGCACACCATGTGTCGCGCGTCTGCTTTCCCCGCATCATGCCATATGTTCGGCCCTTCAGAGCCAGATGAATCCCCGCGTACCACCCAGCCGAACCAACGAGAAAGAGGATCTGTGAGTACAGATACAGTCCGCATCGATCCCCCCGTCGCACGCAAGAGTGGAACCCGGCGCAGCCGCGTGACCTCCCGCGGCGCCGAGGCGATCCAGTTTCCTCTGCTTGTCTGGCTTGTCCACTGGATGCTGAGTCAGATCCCCGCGACGCTCGCCTACCATTTCGGAACGTCCCGCCCACTTCAGCACAACGCGGTCGGTCAGGTCATCGATGGCGGTCCATCCTGGGCCTACGGTGGCAATCCGGAGTGGACTCCCGGAGCTCTCTCCGGTCCCGCGCACTGGATCGTGGAACCCATGCGCCTGTGGGACGGTAGTTGGTACCGCCTGGTCTCCGTCTTCGGGTATGACCCGGGCAAATCGGCGAACGCAGCCTTCTTCCCCCTCTATCCGTGGCTCATGCGATGGGGGCATCAGCTGACCGGTTGGTCGGAGGAAACAATCGGGTACATCGTCTCCAACGTAGCGTTCCTGGGCGCGCTCATCCTGCTCTACCGGTTGGTCACGATGGACTTCAACGATGGCGTTGCCAGACGGTCGATATGGGCGATGGCGCTGTTCCCGACGGCTTTCTTCTTCACCGCCGTCTACACCGAATCGCTCTTCTTGCTGCTCGCCGTGGCCACGCTCTATGCAGCTCGCCGTGGCGAATGGCTGCTGGCGGGTATCGTCGGCCTCCTGGCAGCATTGACTCGATCGGCCGGTGTCATGCTGCTTGCACCGATGGCGGTGCTCTTCATCCAGCAATACGGATGGAATCCGAGGCGATGGTTCCCCAACGCGTTCGCCGCAGCCATCCCGGCGGCCGGTCCCCTCGTCTTCGGCTGGATTCTCACGTCATCCAACATGAAGTTCTTCGATTGGGTGAACCAGCAATGGCAGTGGAACCGATTCTCGGCCTCCCCACTGCAAACCTTCGATTGCACGCTGTATGGATGCACCGCCGAGAAGGTTCGCTTCGTCAGCGGGCAAATCGGTCCCCAGTACGTGAAACCGATCCAGTGGGGGTGGATCGGTGAGATCTTCCGGAACCCGACTTGGACGAAGTTCACGTCGTTCGAATGGAGGGATAAGGTCGCGCGCGGCGACGTTCTGGAATTCGTGATCACCGTGCTGGCGTTCGCCCTGATCGTGATTGGCCTGCGCAAACTGCCGTTCTATTACAGTGCGTTCACGATTCCGCCGATGCTCGTCCCGCTGTTCAGCCCGAGTTCGGTGCACCCCCTGATGAGCATGCCACGTTTCGTTCTGCCATTGTTTCCACTTTTCGTGATGGTCGCGCTGCTGGTCACTAATCGCAAGGCCGGAATCGCGCTGGCAATTGCTTCCTCGATCAGTCTGGTCCTGCTGACCATGCAGTTCGCGCTCTGGTATTGGGTCGCCTGAACGGGCAGCGCGTCGGGCGGCGGACGAGTGCTCTATCAACGAAGACGTGTTGGGGATACTCACTAACATCTGACAGGCCCTCCCTGTCATTCCAGCAGCTGCGTCGGGCAGCGAGTCGGGCAGCTGCGTCGGGCAGCTGCACTGGAGCTTGTCGAGAAATCCCTCTTTTCGTCGACCATAAGATGGCGTTCCTCCTGCCCGAGCAGAACATGGACATGTGCCACACTACGAAAAAGCCTGGTGGATTGACCGCCCGGCATGACGAAATGGTTCTCATCTCCAGCGAATCGTCATGCCGAGTCTCCGATCGACGGGTTTTCGCAGTACAATCGCGATCGAGATTCACACGGTCGGAGAGCAGTTGACATGACGCGCCCGGAATACCGGGGGTCGTGAACGATGGCGGCACGCAACGACGCTTGCCGTGCTAGCGGGAGAAACAATCGTGGTCTACGAAGTCGAGGACGAGACGATTCACGCGTCACAACCGGCAGTCCGGATGACCGGTGGTCAGGCTCTGGTCGCCTCACTCATCCAGCAGGGTATCGACACGATCTTCGCCTTGCCTGGACTCCAGCTCGACGGTGCCTTTGATGCCCTGTACGATGCCCAGATTCGAGGTGATATCCGCGTCGTGCACCCGCGACACGAGCAGACAGCTGCCTACATGGCAGACGGATATGCCCGCGTGACGGGTCGCATCGGGACTTGCCTCGTGGTTCCCGGTCCTGGACTGCTGAACGCCACCGCCGCGCTCTCGACCGCCTATGCCTGCAACACGCCAGTGCTCTGTGTCACTGGTCAGATCCAGTCGGACCTGATTGGATTCGGTCGCGGTCAGTTGCACGAGATCCCGAACCAATTGGAGATGATTCGCTCGGTTACCAAGCATTCCGCACGGGCCACCGAACCGGGCCAGATCCCGTCGCTGGTCCATGATGCCATCAGTGCGATGTGGCAGGATCGCGTCCGCCCAGTCGAGATCGAGATTCCACCAGACACCCTGTTTGCCTCAGGCGATGTCACGATGCTCACGCCGTTTACATCCCGTCAGCGCTCTGCCGGTGATCCAGACAGCATCACAGCCGCCGCCAGACTCCTCGGCGAAGCCCGATCTCCAGTGATTTTCGCCGGTGGCGGTGTGATCGGCTCGGAAGCGTGGGACGAACTCCGCCAACTTGCTGATCTTCTGCAGGCACCGGTCGTCATGACATCCAACGCGAAGGGCGCGCTCTCGTCTCGCCACTATCTCGCCCACTCGACTGTCGGTGCGTCCCGGTTGCTCCCTGATGCCGATGTCATCCTCGCGGTAGGTACCCGGTTTCTGGAACCTGCCACCGCGCCGTGGGGCCTCAAACCCGGTCGCACCATCGTTCAGCTCGATGTCGATCGCGAAGAGATCGGTCGAAATTATCCGGTTGCGATCGGTCTCGTGGCCGATGCGAAAGCCGGTCTCGCCGCCCTCGCCAGCGAGGTTGGCAGGTTCAACCGGGCCCGTCCTTCGCGCGAGGTCGAATTGCGTGGGATCCAGGAATGGGTCCTCAACAAGTGCGATCAAGTGCAGCCTCAGGCGTCATTCTCGAACGCCATCCGCAACGAACTGCCCGACGATGGCATCATCGTTGGTGAGATGACGCAGATTGCCTACTTTGGCAATGTCGGGTTTCCGGTCTACGAGCCCCGCACGTACTTCACGCCTGGCTATCAGGGCACCCTGGGATGGGGTTTCCCAACCTCGCTTGGCGCCAAGGTCGGTGCGCCCGATCGAGTGGTCGTATCCATCAATGGCGATGGCGGCTTCGGGTTCGCCCTGAATGAGCTCGCGACGCAGGCACGCCATGGCATTGCCTCCATCACGCTCGTCTTCAACGATTCGGCGTTCGGCAACGTCAAGCGTATTCAAACCGCCCAGTTCGAAGGGCGCACGATCGCGTCCGACCTGACGAATCCGAATTACCAGAAGCTGGCCGAAGCCTTTGGCGTCACGGGCCGTCAGGCTACCACGCCCTTCGAACTCGGCACCCAGCTACGCGAAGCAATCCGGGCCAACGAGCCGGCGTTGATCGAGATCCCGGTTCAGCACATGCCGGATCCTCACAAGGTGCTACGTCTTCGCTGACGCGCGCATCCAACACTCGACTCGCTCAAGATGCCAGCGCCCGTCGAACCCAAATCACCCCCGACGCCCTGACGTCCGGGGTGATTGCTTGTGTCGTCGTCCGTCGTTCAGAAACGATGCGCACCGAAGCAGCCGCATCGGGCAGCCGCATCGGCTCGGAAATTAACGTGTGACAGCCCTCTCCAGCAAGCAATCACTCCACACGCCAGGATCTCCACGAAGTTCGGGGTGGTCGTCGATCCGCGACGGCTGTACACCACGCATCGGGTGCCCTGATGTCACTCGTTCGATGTTGGTCCGGAGAGGATTCCGAGATCGAGCAATTGGCGGGTGATGAACGCGTTGTTCGCCAGAACAAGCTTGATCGCATATGTCGAAGAGGCTTCGGCAGACGCAAACCCTGGAGAATCGAGTTCCTGCTCCACCGACTTCCCACTCGACGAGGCCGCTTCACCAGCCTCCTCGTGCAGGAGGTCTTTCAGGTATCCATACAATTCTTCCTCGCTCATTCCCAACATCTCAAACGGTTCATCGGTCATATTCGGTTCCTGTCTCAGGTAAGCGTTCTGCGGTCGTCATCGATTGTCTCGACTCTAGGCTACAGCGATAACGTCCCGGTGACGACTGGTATATCGCGATGAGACGAGACCGGCGGGTTTTGTGCGCGACGCACGAATATCCGCCCCGCGTGACCAATCTTCATGAGCGGCCGCAAAAATATCGCTCCATTTCCCGCTTGAAGCCAACTCAATCATTGATATACTCGTGAAGCCTGCTAGTTCGTCACAGACGAGCGACCGCTTCGTTCCAGCGGGCCAAGCACACGACATCACATTCCCCCGATGTGGGGTAAAGGAGTAAGAGCCATGACCCATGTCATCGCTCAGCCGTGTATCGGCACCAAGGACGCGTCGTGCGTTGAAGTCTGCCCAGTGGATTGCATCCATACGGATGACGATTCGGAGCAATATTTCATCAACGCAGCCGAGTGCATCGATTGCGGCGTCTGTGCCGAAGTCTGCCCGGTCGAGGCCATTTTCTTTGAAGACGATGTGCCCGAGCAGTGGGAATCCTTCAAGGGCAAGAATCTCGCGTTCTTCAGCTAGGCAAGGGGGGCTTGCAGGTCAAGCCTGGCAACCCGGCTAAGCACGAACACAGGGAACCCGGCGGCATGCGTGCCGTCGGGTTCCCTGTGTTCGATGTTGAGATTCCGCAGCTACGACTGCGGGGTCACCGCCGGAGTCGCGGTCGCTGGTTGGGCAAGTGCCGGCAGTTCGTATCGGGCGGACCAGATCGCATCTCCATTGATCAGGTAGATCGTTCCCGAGTCCTCGTCGACGGTGATGGTCTGCAACCCTTCGAACGGCGCCATCACGTCGATTCCCTCAATCGAGAATCCGGCCGGCAATTCGAGCTGGTACTGATGTTCTCCCTTGCGGTCGAAGGCAACGACCCGCCCGTCTGTTCCATTCACCACCGAAACATAGAGGTAACCGGTAGCCGAGCCATTGACGATATTCCTGACCTGATCGTCCTTCGAACTCGTCAGCGCGGACGGCGAGATGTCGCTGACGATGTCTCCCAGATAGAACGTCAGGATGCGGCCATCTCCCAGAAGCGCGTAGATGTTGCCATCGATCACCATGTCGACCGCCTGATTCAGATCTGGCCGCGACCCCGTCAGCACCCAGTCGATGGCATCGGCCGTTTTGGCATCCCCGGTGGTGTTGAAACGGTAGATATTCCGGTATTCCGATTCGAGAATGTACAGGTTGCTGTCGAACGCGCCGATCGACCCGGCCGGCCACGGACCTTGATCGTTGATTTGACCCAGATCGACCACGCGCCAGACGTTGTCGGCGCTGTAGACGAAGACATGGCTACCATCCGTCGCATACAGACCATCAGCATCGTAGGCCACACCGTAAAGATTGCCGACGGTCACTTTTCCAAGCTTTGAATCGTCCAGCACGGCTCCGGTTTCCAGGACTCGAACGATCTTCTTCTCCTCGGGCTGGAGCAGATACAGACTGCCGCTGACCAGAAAAATTCCCCCCGGAGTGCGCACCACGCGTGTCGTGCCTTTCTGGAGCTCTTCAGGCAATCCGCCGATCCGCGTCACATCTTTCAGGCGTAACACATTGTGGATGCTGTCCCGCCCCTCGGTGATTGCCTGTTGGCGCGGACCCACTTCACTGTCGGGGGCACCCGCATCACGCGCACCGTCCAGTTCCTGCTGAGCGGTCAGGAACGACGCATCGCTGAGGGTGGAGTCGCTTGTCTTCCGGGCATCGAGGATGCGCTGGTCGACCTCCGAGAGATTGACGCGGTAATCCTGCGCGGCAAAGAACACATGCTCCCGAGCCAGCACGACGCCAAACACCCCCAGCGCCAGAATCAGCGAGAGCCCAATCCAGATCAACGCGCGTCCGGCGGGAACGCGCGGCAGGCGATTCCGCCACCCCTCCTCACCCATATGGGAGGCATTGCCCTTGTAGCCTCGGACCCCGTGCGCACCGGGAACACCGAACTGCCGCGTGAGGGTGGGTTGACTCCACGTGTCTCGTCGGTTCGGAACGAGATGCTCCGCAACCCGCAACGTCCTCGCTCGCCAGCGTGATCGCCGCTCGATCGGTCTGTCGAGTTCCTCCAGCCGCGCCCCATATTCATCCTGTTGTGCGTCGATGATGGCGGCATCGTGCATATCGTGCATGTCCGCCGACGAAACCGTTTGCGTATCGGTCCCAGCCCCGTCCGATCGAATCGCCGCTTCGCCTGATCCATCAGCCGCTGAACCCCCACCTGGACGCTGATTCGATCTCGCGGCAGAACCCACCTTCCGCACGGCCGAACGGGGTGATGGGAGATATTGGCGGGAACGGACGCGCGTCCGGCGCCAGCTATCGCGCGCGCGCCGTCCCACATCACCGACGGTCCGAATCTGCGAACCATCGGGCGTTGGGGCGAAGCCCAGAACGGTCACCGCCGCGTCGGCAATCCCATAATCCGTCACAAGATCGCGAAACACGTCGAGGATCTTGTCGGGATCGCGCCCATGCAGAAAGGCAAGCGATGAAGAGACAACCCCTGCCAGGTGCATTTCCTGGGCAAACGCCTGTCCGCATTCGGTTGAGCACAGGAGAATCGTATCTCCAGAACGCAGGTCAGTCTGCGCGATCACCGGAGATACGCGCTGCCGGTAGCCCAGGGGCTCGGGATTTGGCCCGTCCGTAAAGGGAACCATGTAGCGAGGAAGCCACGATTCCAGGTCGGGCAGCGCATAGACGAGCCCATCTTCGATCAGGATCATCTGACCGGGCGGTACATGCCCGATCGTTGCCACATGATCGTCGACGATCACGGCGGTGGCACCGATCTGAATCGGTTGACCGGCATCGAGTGGCATGCCCTTGTGCGTCTGCTCGAAGACAGCCTGGTTCGCGGCGGCAAACGCCCGCCCAATCGCAATGTCGGCCGGCATCTGGTATTGCCGTCTCAAGTCCTCGACGATGATCTCGCGGGCATGCTTCGCCAGCTCGTCCGATTCGGCGGTTCTGGTGACGGCTTCGGCTGAAACCATGAACCCTCGACGACCGGAGACGAGAAATTCCGCGAGCTCGACAGAGACCCATTCCCGGACGTCCGATGGGGCTCCATCCTTGACCGCAAAGGCCACGGTCAATGCTGAGGACAATGTCATGAGCGACGCGCCTTGACCAATCCACTCCAATAGAGCATGTAAACGATCGTGCCGAACACCCTCTCCAGCAACGGACCGTTGATGTCCGTGCTCTCACCCTCGCGATTCGCACAAGACAAGAAAACTGCCTGGACTGCTGCCGTCAATCCTGCCATGGCGGCAATCAATCCACACGGCGCAGGAGAGGCTGAGCTCAAGCGAGTATACCGACCTGCAAAACACCCGTCGAACATCGGTTGACGCACCACACCCTTCCCGCCGGTCCGGTCAGACAGAAAAAGGCAACCTTCCAAAGGGAAGGTTGCCTCGGTGGTTGTATTCGAAGGTATCGCGGATTATCGGACTTGCGCTTGCGTTTCACCCCGGGGATCGGATGTCAACGCGGGAACAACACCACCACGCACGTCGGGCGCAGCCACTCGGGGATCCTGCCGTACCGGACGGCGCACCAAGTCACGTTGGTCGATGGGCGCGCGGTCGCTCGCCACAGTCGAACGTCGTGCCTGCGTGCCTCGTGATGACGGCGCGGGTGCCGGCACAGCCATCGTCAGCAACCGCTCGGCTCGATCCTGAAGTCGCTCGCCAGCGACTCCCAATGTTGGAATGATCGTGAGCGCGTGCTTCAGGATCTGGTTCGCATCTCGCCTCGCGCCATTTCCAAGCAGTCGCGCTCCGACGTTCACGAGCAGCATCGCTTCCGCGAAGTCGTCGCCGAGTTCACGGCTCAGACCGAGCGCCCGCTCGTACGTATCGAGCGACGAATCCATTCCCATCTCGTCCTGGGCAACCGCGAGATGCTGCAATGCCTGGTTCAGCAGTGCTGGTTGATCCACGGTCTCGGCCAGTTCGACCGCCTGCGTCAATGCTTCGAGCGCAGCGTCCTGATCACCCTGACGCTGTGCAAGTCGCGCCAATCGGCCATAGAGGCGAACGGCAGAAGCTCGCTCCCCCGCTTGCGCTGCCAGTTCCAGCGCATCGCCATAGAGCGTCATCGCTTGCTGCGGCTGGTTCGCATCCATTGCGATCGCGCCGAGCGCCGACAGCATCGAGATTTCTTCCTGCGTATCCCCGAGGCCCTGGTAGAGTGTCAGAGCATGCGCGTAGCATTCGCGGGCCTTGCCGAACTGCCGCTGGGATACATGGATCTTTCCAAGAAGACTCACCATTCCCGCTTCGAGATCGCGATCTCCAATCCGGTGCGCGGCGGTCAGTGCCTGATGGATGGCCTGCACGGCGTCTTCGGGCTGGTCGAACTTCCAGAGCGCTTCGCCGATACTCCCCAACCACTGCGCCTCGTGAAGATCGTCGCCCTCGGCACGCGCGATCTCCAGTGCGTGCATCAGCTGGTTGAGCGCTTCGACCGGTCGGTTCATCTGGGAATAGGTTACGCCTAAACCGCCCGCCGCCCGTTGTTCGAGCGCCGGATCACCGATCTTCGTCGCCAGATCGATCGCTTGCTGGAATGCATCACGCGCCTGTTCGACCCTGCCCATCGAGAGCAACGTCTTTGCATGTGCCAACGAATCAGCCGCCGCCCGTGGATGGTCTCCCAACCGTTGCTCGACCTCGATCCGGTCGTGATCGCGCTCGATCGCGGTGTTGTGCCGTCCAAGATCGCTTTCGACGACGGAGAGCATCTCCAGACATCGATTCTCCAGCGTGAGATCGCCGATGTCCCGGGCAAACACCAGTCCGTCTTCGAGATGGGAAAGCGCTTCTTCGTTGCGGCCCATCGCAACAAATCCCTGGGCAACATCGATGATCAGCGCCGCCTGGACCGCGTCGTCCCCGGTCACTGCCACCGCATCGAGAGCATCCTGCTGCAGGAGGATAAGATCCTGCGGGGGGAGAATCGCTCGCTTCATATCGATCTGCCGCAACAAGGCGGGAGCCAGGCCGCTGACATAGCCGATCCGTGCGGCAGACGTTCCCGCGCGGTCGAAAAGTTCGACGGACCGTGCCGCATCGCCGTCTCGCCGAAGAAGATCCCCAAGCAGGAGGGATGAGTTGACCTCGTCCTCGCCATCGTCGCTCTCTGGCCCGAGATCGATCTGTTGTTGCAACAGCACGCGCGCGCGCTCCGCATCTCCGGAACTGGCAGCCCGCTGACCGAGTCGTGCGAGCGCCCGGCGGCCGCCCTGCACATACCCGGCTCGCTGTGCGGCGCGATAGGCATCGCCCAGCAGTTTTTCTCGCTCCCGGGCCGGATCATCTGCCGGCAACATCGTGTCCAGCCGAAGCGCGGCATCGACTGTTTGCCGGTCGAAACCCTTGGCGTGGGCCGCCGCATGCGTGAGACGCGCCAGAACCTGCGCGAACTCACGATCGGAGTCGACCCGCTCGACGATCAATTCGTCCAGCTCCCGAAAATCATCGTCAGACAGCGCGTCTAAAACCGCAGGGTGTCGTACCTCGCTGATCGCGCCTTGCAACGACCGCCGTCGACCGACGACCTCCCGTGCGATCTGCACGAGTACACCGCTGCCCCCGCGCTTGCCTTTGCCAGCCAATCGTTCTATCCATCCACTCACAAGAAACGCTCCTCAGTCAAAGCCTGCACGAGTGCATCGGAAGTCAGGTTCCCTCCGGAAAGCACCACCGCGATGGTCTTTCCGGAGAAATCGTTTCGGCGTTTCCAGGCTCCAGCCAATGCTGCTGCTCCCGCACCTTCGGCAACCATGTGGGTAGCCTCGAGCAACGTGACAATCGAATGCCGCAGTTCGGCATCCGAGACCAGCATTATGTCATCAACAGTATCCCACAGGATTGCCGCCGGCAATTCGAACGACCTCCGGGTCGCAATCCCCTCCGCGAAGGTATCCGCGACCGCGATCTCCCCCAGCGTTCTTGCCTGCCACGAGTCGTAGACAGAAGGTGCTCCTTCCGCTTGCACTCCGATCACCTGCAGCTGCGGACGGATTCCCTTTCCCGCCACGCACGCTCCGCAGGCGCCACTCCCCGCACCGATCGGCACGAAGAGCGCATCGATCTCGGGCTCGTCCTGCAGAATCTCCAGCACATACGTGCCGACTCCAGCGATGAGATCCGGTTCGTTGGCCGAGTGCACGAAGTGCGCTCCCGAGTCCGTCGCGAAGAGCTCGGCCGCCCGGAACGCCTCGTCGAAGCCGTCCCCCTCGCTGATAACCTGCGCACCCAACCGCTTCATGGAGGCAACCTTCATCGGGTTGCTCTGAAGCGGAACAAAGATGGTTGCCTGTATCCCAAACAGTCGCGCCGCATAAGCGATCGACTGCCCGTGGTTGCCTGTCGATGCCGCCACGACACCGAGTGCACGCTGTTCGGGACCGAATCGACTCAGCAAGTTGATCCCTCCCCGGATCTTGAACGCGCCGGTCGGGTTGAGGTTCTCGCATTTGATCAGGATCCGGCATCCGAATCGATCGGAAAGCAACTCTGAGTCGAGAAGCGGCGTCGGCTTCAGATAGGGCCGAATCACCTTCTGCGCCACGAAGACATCCGCCAGCGTCGGCATGTGCCCTGTCCAGCCATGCTCACCACGAACGCCATCATGGGGACGCTTCGGATCTGTTCCGGTTTCTGTACCTTGCCGGGAAAGTGCCAAGTCAGCGACCTCATCGTTTTCTACGCCAAAGGAAGGTTCTCGTCTCGACATCAACCTGCCAGGATCTCATCATGTAATGATGCGGGAACATGCAACACTCAACGCTGACACTCGGGATCTTCGAGACCCGTTCAGACATTCGCGGGACAGAATTCAGAACAAGCCAGGTGTGTCCGTTCATACTCATCACGACGTGAGTGTACAACCGTCGATAGTCGGAAAACAGATGTTCCGCATTGTCACAATACAATCAAATGCCGCGCAGACCTTCTTTTGCGTATTCTAGCGTGAGAACGACCTTCTCGTTCGATGCTCGCGATTCATTCATGTCCACCTGCGGAGACCATAGATGCCATCAACGCCTCACGACGCTTCATTCGAGCATCGCTTGCGCCAGCGCATGGAGAGCAGCGAGTCGCTCGTCTGCGTCGGGCTCGACCCTTCGCTCGACCGCCTGCCTGCCGGCATCCACGCATCGCCCGCCGGCGTGGTCGAGTTCTGCACCTCCCTCGTGGAAGCAACGTCGGACTATGCGGCGGCGTTCAAACCCAATCTCGGGTTCTTCGTTGGATTGGGCCGGGCAGGCTTCGACGCCCTCTGGCACGTGCGGCAGGCGATACCTGCCGGCATACCGGTCATCCTCGACTGCAAGGTAGGCGACATCGGTTCGACCGCTGAGGCGTATGCCCATGGGTGGTTCGACGAATTCGGCTTCGATGCGATTACCGTCAGCCCCTACCTCGGAGAAGATTCGATCGTTCCCTTCCTGCAGGATGCCACCAGGGGGGTCTTCATCCTCTGCAAGACCAGCAATCCGGGAAGTGGAGACTTTCAGGACCTGATCGTTGACAACGGAGAATCGGCCCCGCTCTTCTTAGAGGTCGCCGCTCGATGCCGTGAATGGAACGAGCGATATCCTGCCAGCATCGGCCTCGTGGTAGGCGCAACGTATCCGGAACAACTCAGGGCCGTCCGCACGCACTGCCCGACCCAGACGATCCTGCTACCCGGTCTCGGTGCTCAGGGCGGCGACATTCGACAGGCCCTTGAGACCGGTGCGGATTCTTCAGGAATGGGATTGCTTTGCTCCGCGTCAAGGAGCATTATGTATGCGAGCGATGGTGATGATTACGCATCCGCTGCGCGAGAATCCGTCCGTACCCTGCGCGACGCGGTAAATCTCTGTCGGCCCCGTCCGAACAAGTGAATGAATGCTGCATCCTGAGCCATCCACGGAGAGACTTCGTGCGTATGAATCGGTGGAAGAGGCGGCCACCCACGATTGGGTATGATCGAATCGGTTGGAAAATTGCTGTGCCCGCCAGCAATAGCGTTCGTTGCGTGCGTTGAGGGGAACCAAAGACAATGATGAAGATTTCTCGCAGATCTCTCTTGAAGACCACCGCTGTTGGCGCGCTCTCTGCCACGTTCGTCGTCCCGGCCATCATCGGCCGGTCTGCCATGGCGCAGGATCTCGCGACCACGTCCTCGATCCAGAATCTTTCCGCCAACCTGATCCCGCCAGACATGGGTCAGACGACGATGCAGGTCTTTGTTTCTGCGACCGGCCACTCCGTCAGTGGTACGATGCTCGATTACTGGCGAACCACCGGATCGGCGTCCGGGTATGGCAATCCCATCTCCGAGCCGTTTGCAGCGTCCAACGGGTTGTACAGTCAGGCGTTCGAACGCGGCATTTTTCAATACAATCCGGATTGGCTGAACACCGAGGACCCAACCGTTCGCCTGATGCCAGTTGGAACTCAACTCATTGCCGAGCGACGCGATTCCCTGCGTGCCGATAGCCGGCGCACCGGTGCCGATCCTCGTCTTACTGCATTTGTCGTTCCCGCCGCGGATTCCAAGCGCGCCTCAGTCGTGAATGAACTTGGTGGCCGGTTCAGTGACGTAACCGGGTTCAGCATTGCAGGCGATTATCAGGCTTGGTATGACGCCAACGAGGGCGATTTCTATCTGGGACCACCGATCAGCGAGCCCCACCTCGAGCGCGGCCGGACCGTTCAGTATTACGAGAACGGATTGCTGTACGAATCGGATAGCGGAGTCGCCGTTGCGGCGTTGCCATCCGAGAATCCGGCAAGCTATGGCTTCATCACAGATTCCATCGACCAAGGTGATATCCCGGAATACGACGAATCATCGTTCATGACCGCCGACAATCCGGGCGGGGTGGATACCACGCAGCTCTCCGGTCACCGTTCGATCGTCGTCAGCCTGAGCGAACAAACGATGTACGTCTATCAGGGCGGCACGACCGTTCTCACCTCGCTCATCAGCAGTGGTCTCGCACCGAACGTGACGTCCCCCGGCGAGTTCCATGTCCGTCTCAAGTTCCCTCAGCAAACGATGGCCGGCTTTACCAACGAGACAGGGGAAGTGACCGGCTTCCAGAATGCTGCCAAGGACAACGGTGCCGCTGGTGATATTCCCTGGGAAGTGAAGGATGTTCCCAATGTCATGTATTTCAGTCTCAGCGCGGAAGCCCTGCATGGCGCCTACTGGCACAATAACTTCGGCAATCCCATGAGCCATGGCTGTATCAATCAGCCGCTCGATGTCGCCGCCTTCATGTATGGCTGGGCGCCGTTGGGAACAGAAGTCTCCGTCATCGAATAACCGTTCAGATCGATAAAGGGCGCCGTCATGATGACGGCGCCCTTTCTGCTGCTCGATTGAGGGAAACGGCGGCGTTTGGTACCATGTCCTGATACCAGTCGTGGCTCAGTTCTGCGCCAGGCGGGTTCTCTCTGGCGTTCCACGCTTCCCCTTTCACCATTGGTTTCCATTGACGGACACGCATTCCACCCACCAGATCGATCAGTCCACCGTGTCCCGAAATCCGAACGCCCGCATTTTCATCCTCGCTAATCAGAAGGGCGGGGTCGGCAAGACCACCACAGCGGTCAATACCGCCACGATCCTCGCTGCTCGCGGGTACCGTGTCCTGCTGATCGACATCGACCCCCAGGGCAACACGACGTCATCGCTGGGCGTCGATAAATCCAACTTGCCCGGCTCGACCTACGATGTCCTCGTCGACGAGGTTCCGATCGTCGAGGCCATCGTCCTCGACGTTCGTCCCGGTCTCGATCTCCTCGCAACCACCGCCACGCTTGCCGCCGCCGAAGTCGAATTGGTCAGCGCCGTCAATCGCGAGGGACGTCTCTCCCGCGCATGTGCGGTCATTCGCCCCCTTTACGACGTCGTCTTGATCGATTCGCCGCCCAGCCTTGGCCTCCTCACGGTCAACGCCCTGACCGCCGCCAACGCGGTCATCGTTCCCATTCAGTGCGAGTTTCTGGCGCTGGAAGGCGTTAGCCAGTTGATCACCACCGTCGATCTGGTCAAGCGGCACCTCAATCCGACCCTGGACGTCGTCGGCATTCTGATGACGATGTTCGACGGGCGCACGCGACTCTCCACCCTCGTTGTCGAGGAGGTACGCCGTCATTTCCCCGATCGTATTTTCTCCACCATTATCCCTCGTTCCGTCAGGCTGGCCGAAGCCCCGAGCTACGGTCAATCCATATCCGAGTACGATTCGTCTTCAAAGGGTGGGGACGCCTACGACGCCTTCGTGGATGAGCTGATTGCTCGTGCAGCCCTCGGTCCACCTCAACGCCGAGGAACATCTGCATCCGGTTCGAACCCGTCCACGATGCCAGCCGGGTAATCGCGATCGAGCGTTCGCAGAGACGTTCGGCGGGCAACATGTTCGTTCTCCGAAGAGAACACAGGAGATTGAAAACCACATGAATCAGACGCTTACTCCGCTCGCCGCCTCATCGCCGTCCGCGCCTTCAGTCGATGCGGTGGCTCCATCAGTATCTCGTCCAATGCGGGAGGATAAGTTCGTCGGTATCGGCCTCACGTTCGATGATGTCCTGCTCGTACCTGCCGCTTCAAGCGTCATCGGCATGGATGTCTCGACCAAGACCCGGCTAATCCGGGACATCGAACTGAACATCCCCATCGTCTCGGCGGCCATGGACACGGTCACCGAAGCCCGCCTCGCAATCGCGCTGGCCCGCGAGGGTGGTATCGGGATCGTCCATCGCAATCTCTCGATCGAGGATCAAGCCGCCGAGATCGACAAGGTCAAGCGTTCGGAATCGGGCATGATCGTCGAGCCGGTAACCTTGCGCCCGGATCGGCCGGTCGCTGAGGCGCTGGCCGTGATGGAGCGTTATCACATCTCCGGCGTTCCGATTACCGACACCAGCGGCCGACTCGTCGGTATCCTTACCAACCGGGACCTTCGCTTTATCAGCAATACCGATCAGTTGATCTCCGATGTCATGACGAGCGCGAACCTGGTGACCGCTCCGGCAGGCACGACGCTGGACGAGGCGAGCGATATCCTCCATCGGCATAAGGTCGAAAAACTGCCGGTCGTCGATCGCAACGGGTTCCTGACCGGATTGATCACCGTTAAGGACATCCAGAAGAAGATTCAGTACCCCAATGCGACCAAGGACGGACGCGGACGCCTGCGCGTCGGCGCGGCCGTCGGAGTCGGCAAGGACGCGGAAGAGCGTGCCGATGCGCTGGTCGCACGCGGTGTCGATCTTCTGGTTGTCGACACCGCCCACGGTCATTCCACCGGCGTCATCGAGATGGTGAAGAGCCTCTCGCGACGCTTGCCGATCCCGATCATGGCCGGCAACGTCGTCACCGCCGAGGCCACCGAAGCGCTGATTGCAGCCGGTGCGGAAGCAATCAAGGTGGGCGTCGGTCCCGGCTCGATCTGTACCACCCGTGTCGTCGCTGGTACCGGCATGCCGCAGATCACCGCAATTTACAACTGCGCACAAGCGGCCACCCGCCTCGACGTCCCTGTCGTGGGCGATGGTGGGATCCAGTATTCCGGCGACATCGCCAAGGCGCTCGCGGCCGGCTCCAGCGCCGTCATGCTCGGCAGCCTCATGGCCGGGCTCGATGAAAGCCCCGGCGATGTGATCGTCTTTCAGGGCGAGCGATTCAAGGAATACAACGGCATGGGCTCGCTCGGCGCCATGCGGGCGCGTTCGTTCTCCAAGGATCGCTACTTCCAGGAGGACATCGGAAACGTGCAGAAGCTGGTCCCGGAAGGGATCGAGGGGCGCGTCGCTTACAAGGGAGCGCTCGCGCCGCTGGTCTATCAATTGATCGGTGGCCTCAGATCCGCCATGGGCTACGTCGGCGCACCGACGATCGACGTGCTGCGAACCGAGTCCCAGTTCGTGCAGATCACGTCGGCCGGGCTCCGCGAGAGTCATCCCCATGACGTCACGGTCACCAAGGAAGCGCCGAACTATCGTATCGGCGGCGTCAAATCCTGATCTGTCAGATCCCGTGTATCACGTCGCCACGATGAGGGAGCTACCCGTTGAGCACAATCGACTTCTCTGGCGAGTTCGGCCAACACGCGGAATCTCGCCTCGAATCCGATCGGATAGCGTGGCTGACGACCAGCGGCATGGGAGGTCAACCACATCCGAATCCCATCTGGTTCCTTTGGCATGATGGCCGGGTCCTGATGCTTTCCAATCCCGAATCGGCGCGGATCCAGGCAATCCAGCGTAATCCAAAGGTCGCGCTCTCCTTCAACTCGGCGGCCGATGGTGCGGACATCGTCGTATTCAATGGCACTGCCGATGCCAACGAGAAGCCGCTCGATCCCAACGCCGCTGCCGCGTTCCTCGTCAAGTATCGTGAGGGCATTGAGCAGCTGGGTTCAACTCCGGAGAAATTCGCGGCGGAGTTCAGCCGTGTCGTAACCATCGAACTCGACAAGCTTCGCGGGTATCTCTAGCCGCCTCACGTCCTCGTGGCACCGGAAGTGATCTTCAACTTCGGACGACCAGCGCGTGGTTGGATCAATTCGGATGAAATATGTGTGCCGGCAGGCAACGGCACCTCGATACGAGGAATACGGATGTTGCAGCGCACGTATCTTCGGCCCGGGACGAGCGATGTCTCTCCTGGATTCCCCTTGGCATCCAGATTGCCGAGACTTCTGCCGTTCATTTTCTTCCAGATCATGCTGTTTCTGGCGATGTTCCAGATCTACAAGGTTGTCCGGAAGACCTTCATCGCCCGGGCAGAGAATGTTGCGTTCGGAAATGCTCGCGATGTGCTCCACTTCGAATCGTGGCTGCACCTTGATTTTCAACTCCAGTTTCAGAGCTGGGTTTTTTCGCAGCCTGTATGGGTCATCAGACTGTTCAATCAGTTCTACGCGAACTACATGTATGTCTTCTACGCATGCATGGTGATCGCCATGTTCTTCGCAGTCGAGCAATGGCGCTACATGTGACGCTGGTTCTTTATCAGCATGGCCATCGCCACACCGTGGTACGCGATCTATCCGCTCGCACCGCCTCGATTCATGCAGGAGTATGGCTACGCGTTCGTCGATACACTCAAGGTATGAGGACCGAGCTATTTTAGCGAGAGTGGCCTCGTGAGCGCGAACCGATATGCGGCGATGCCCAGCATGCATGTCGGTTGGACGACACTCGGTGCGATCGCGCTTGCGGCGTGTCTCCCCTGGCGCCGGGTAGGCTATGCCATCGCGACGATCAGGAACGTCGCGATCGTCACCACGGTGATCGTCACCGGCAATCACTATTGGCTCGATGCCGTGGCCGGATGGGCCGTAATCGCGGTTTCCGCGCTCGTCAACCGGCTGCTGCCCTATCTTTTCCGATCCATTAGCCGTGGCTGCAGCAATCCCGACCCCAAACCTCAGTGCCACACCTGAACGAGACGACAGCGATACGATAACCGTCACAAGCTCTTCCCCAACCGGATTTCCGCTATTTAATGAAAAATGATTCTTCCTATTGACATCCTGCCGATGAACCGGTACTATCTGCTGGTGCCTGAGAGGCGCGATGAAGCGATCCAATCGCGAGAGTCGATCCTTTCACGGCGCGCAAGCTCCGAACTATGTGTCCGGCATCTACTGGTCATGAGCCATGGAAAGGGAGAACAGCATGTATAAGCCAACCCAAGTCCTTGTTTGTTCAAATACCCCTCAATTCGTGGTAAAACCATGTCCATGATGTAGCGTTCGAACTACATCGGAACTGCACGAACGTGCGTGGTCAGACCCCGGGTTGCATGGCAACCGGGGTTTTTTGCGCGCATGACACGTCGCCGCGAGCGATTCCCATAGACGATCGATAGCAGGTCATGACTCGCGCCAGCCAACAGGGCGGGCGAGTCGGATACGCGAAAGAGAAGCTCTTCGCGTCGGTATTTTGCGTTCACTTACGCCAAAGGAGGTTTTATGTTTCATCAATACAATTGCGATCCCACAGGTTCTCATCCGACCTCGATCGTCATGAACCTTTCCGTCCGTCCGCCAGACCTGATTCAGGTCCCATTTGGAGTCGAACACAATGCATCCAATGAATGACGTCGTCGAGTATCAGCTACAGCACGCCGTCGCACGACGTGAGGCGCAAATCCAACGCAGCATGCTGCGACAATATCTCGCGGAAACGAGCAACGAGCCATCGTTCCAGTTCCGCCTCCGAAAGGGTGCCAGCAGTGCGCTCCTGGTCGTGGCGGGTGCAATCGGACCGCGTCCCAAGACGGCAGTCACCGAAGAGTTATGGGTGCCGGAATTGCATAACGCGTCGTGATCAGATGATTTTTCCACCACCCGAAACGGTCAACGTGCTCCAGGGGCGGACACCCGCAACCCGTCCCTCGAATCACGGAGGCTGTTTCGCGCATGCGAATCCATCGAGTTCACGTCACTCCTTCCTTGCCTCGTTCCCACCAGAATGCCAAACTGATCGTGTGGTTGAATAACCTCCAGACAGTTCACATCAGCATGGGACAAACCGTTCATGACACGCATCATCGCCTTTTTCAATCAGAAGGGCGGTACCGCCAAAACCACCAGCACACTCAATGTCGCAGCAGCCCTCGCCGAACGCGGTCATCGCGTCCTGATCGTCGATCTCGACCCTCAGTCCAGCCTCACAATGGCGACCGGAATCGATGTTGCCGCCATTGACCTGTCGGTCTACGACCTGCTGCTCGATGATGAAGTCGGTATCGCTGACGTCGCATTGCCGACCTCGATCGCGGGCGTCGATATCGCTCCCTCCCATCCGGATCTCGCCGCCGCCGAGCTGGAACTGCTGAACGTGCTTGAACGCGAGCGCCAGTTGGACCACCGCATCGATGCCGCCGATCTGTCCGCCTACGACATGGTGCTGATCGACTCACCTCCGGCCCTCAATATCATTTCCATCAACATCCTTGTGGCAGCCCATGAACTCATCATCCCTATTGAGCCTCATCCACTCTCATTGATGGTTCTGACCCGCCTCTTCGAAACGATTACGCGCGTCAAGCGCCTGAATCCAGAGCTTCGTGTGCTGGGTTTCCTGCCGACCAAGGTTCATCACTCGTCTCGCCTGGCGGCTGACATGCTCACGACACTGCGGGAACAGTTCAGCCAGTATCCGCTCCTGCCTTCGATCCCACTCTCGGTCAAGGGTGCCGAATCCACCGCCGAGCGAACCAGCGTCCTCCAGTACATGCCGAAGTCGACCGTCGCCGCTGCCTACCGCGAGATCGCTTCCTGGCTCGAAGAGGCAGGCGACGACGCGCGATCGAAACCGGAGCCTTCTCATGTCTGAAACCGGACGCTCCAGGCGCCGCTTCACCGTCGATGCGCTGTTCACAGACACCCGCCCACGCGCGGTCGGAGTGACTGACCTACCCGACGCCCGCGAAATCCTGCTCGCCCGAATCGTTGCGGACCCGAATCAACCGCGACGCATGTTCGACGCCGACCGCCTCGACGAACTTGCCTCCAGCATTCGCTCCGACGGTGTTCTTCAACCGATCGTCGTGAGGTATGACGACGACCAGGATATCTACGTCGTTGTTCATGGAGAACGCCGGTGGCGGGCCTCCGCACTCGCCGGCCAGACGTCGATCCCCGCCATCGTTCGTGAGATCCCTGCCGAGCGTCGCCTCCTTCAGCAGTTGATGGAGAACATCGTTCGCGATGATCTCAACGCGGTCGACCGCGCGGCCGCCCTCCGCTCGCTCCGCTCCCAGCTCGGTGATCCACCCTGGGATCAGGTTGCGGAAGCGGTTGGCATCAAGCGCAGTCGCCTCTTCCAGCTGCTTGGCACGGGCAAGTTGAACCCCGCGGCGCAGGCCAACATCCAGGCCGGAAGGCTCAGCGAAAAGCAGAGTCGCCTGCTTCAGGGTCTGCCTGAAGTCAGGCAGGAGGCTCTGCGTCACATGCTTGTCACGGATCAGCTCTCCGCCCAGGTTGCCACGCGCATCGCTCGTGCCTTCCGGGATCTCCAACTCCCCGGCGACATGCCTCCTGCCGAGGTGCACGCAGCGTTGGCAAACCTGCGCGATCTTGCCCTCACGGACGATCCCCAACGCCAGCGAGTTCAATCGCTCGCCCTTTTGGACGCCATCGGCCTGACCAGGCAAGGCACACCGGAATCCCGCCAACGCCTCAAGCGTCTTTCCAGCCTCGTCGCCACTCCCCGCTTCGATGAGACCCGCATGGTCAGGGAAACCAGCTCGCTCGCTCGCTCGCTGGCGGCGCTCGCCCGTCAGAACACCACGCATTCTCCCGATGTGGACGAGCATCTGAGGGCGCTCCAGCATGCGCTCAACGCCCTTCTTCCAGCCGATCCGAAAATGTGAACCTGGATCCAGCGTCCACCTTGGCATGATTTCTGCTTTATTTCAGGGAGACAAAACTGGGTGGAATGGTCATCTTATTCGGGCCGGATCGACTGATGTGGCCTGCTTTTCGGGAGGTTATCGATGAACCGTCTTACGTCGTTGCGTATGTTGGGCCTGGGCGCCATTCTTACAAGCACGTTGATGTTCGGAAGTGGCAGCGTAGCGCTGGCGCAGGACACACCAGTCAAGCCCGAGGAATCTCATCTGGCGAACATCCACAAGGGAACTTGCGCAACACTCGATCCGGCAGCGCAACAGGGTCTGGAAAACGTTGAACCTCGCAAGGATAGCGATGGAAACGTCAAGACGGATCCCATAGGCGTCCTGACCTCACCCCGCGTTCTGTTTTCCTCGACCTCCGTCGACATGAAGATGGACGACATGCTCGCTGATGCGCATGCGATCAACCTTACCAAAAGCGCTGCCGAGCCAGGTGTGTACATCGCCTGCGGAGACATCGGTGGCACCGTCATCGACGACAAGCTGTACATCGGCCTTGCGCCGCTGAATGACTCCGGTTTCTACGGCGTTGCCACGCTTGAGAAGGACGGTGACAAGACCAAGGTTGAAGTCTATCTGGTCGAGCCAGCCGCAGGCACGACCGAGCCGAACGCCACTCCAGCCACGTAATCCGCAGGTCTCGCTCCCACTCCCAAATCAGGAACAGCCGGTGCAACGATGTACCGGCTGTTCTGCATGTGTGCCGCATTCTTGACGTCCAACCACCCATCTCTGGTAACCTCACGAGCACGCCGCGACTGGCGACCGACAGCATATTCGCACCTGCCATCGCACTCGCATTCGGTTTCAAGTGCGCCACTTCACGGATCGACATCTGCCTGCCAATGGAAACGGACCAGCATGCTCCGACGATTCGAACACAAGGTTGAAACGCATCATCGTCGTAGTCGCACGCCCGCCACGGTCGTAACCATCGCCCTTGTCAGTGTCATGGTACTCGCCGGGTGTGGAAGCGGCACCAGCAAAGGTCCCGATCCCACCAGCGGACCGACCAATGGTCCTGCACCGACGCTCACGTCCGATCAGATCTCCGTGGGCAGCCTGATCGATCGTATCGACGCTGCGTGGCCAACCGTCCGCAACTCTCGCGAGATCACGTGGTCCGGAACCTCATCGGATTCGATTGGCACTCCGCCTCCCGATCAGACGGTGACGACCGAGGAGTTGGTGCTGCCCTCGTCCCGCCGCGTTGTCGTCACCACCGGCGGCAAACCATCAGACGACCAGATTGCAATCAACGGGGCCGTTTTCTTTAAGGGAGCATTTGTTGTCGGTGCGGTCGCACCGTTCGCTGGAGCCGACACATGGGTGCAGGTCGATCCCTCGATCGTTCCCCCCGACTCGATCGTCGGTCAGCGCCTCTCCTATCTCACAGGGCCGATCGTTCCTCCATACGACACCGTTACCGATGACCTTCGCGCCCGTGCGGCAACACCGGCTGGTCAGGTTCTCGTCGGTGGCCGCGCCTGCGATGCATTCACCTTCGTCGATACCACGTCCAACGGCTCGAAGATCGATTACGCCCTTTCGCTCGACGACAGGAATTTGCCGTGCAGCCTCGTCCAAAGCGCAGGTGGCTATGAGAACATCACGGTATATGAATTCAACACCCCGAATCTGGTCATCGCAGCACCGGAAACCGCCACTCCGGTAAGTGCAACCCCGGAAGGCTGAGCCTGCCGCCCGCGCTCACCGAATGTGATGTCGGTGTCCTTTGCCAAAAGTGGTCCCGAACGCGGTATGATCGCAAGGAATCGAGCAGATCATTCCTGGCAGGCGACTCGACCTGCAAGCGTCACAATCATCAAGGGGTAACGCATGCAATTCGGTCTGGGTACGAGACTCGTCCATCGCAGTCGTTCGGTCACGTTCACGTTCCTTGTGGTGGCCATGGCCTCCCTCCTCCCGATCAGTCAGACGGTGACCGCGGCCCAATCCGCGACCACGGCGGACACCAACGTCGTCTCGGTCGTCGACGACGTTGCCAACGCGGTCGTAACCGTCCTCAATCTCCAACAACTCAACGACCCGGGTCAGGACAGCGCCACCTCCTTGCAGGCGAACTCGAGCGGAACCGGGTTCATCATCGACAAGGAAGGTCACATCGTCACCAATTGGCACGTCGTGACCGGTGGCGACGCGTTTGAAGTCATCCTCGCCGACGGAAGCAAGGCGCCAGCCAAGCTGATTGGCTCCGATCCCCGTGACGACCTTGCCGTCGTCCAGATCGATGCGTCGAAGGTTCCGGATTTCGTCTCGCTCGGTGATTCCTCGACGTTGAAACCGGGGCAGTCCATCATTGCAATCGGTTCGCCGCTTGGCGCGTTCACCAACACGGTGACCGATGGCATCATCAGTGGGCTTGGCCGAAACGAGTTCAGCAGCAGTGGCAATGCCGATTGCCAGAACTACTCGAATCTCATCCAGCACACCGCCCCAATCAATCACGGCAATTCCGGTGGACCGCTCTTCAATTTGAAGGGCGAGGTCGTTGGCGTCAACACGATTGGGCTCACAACCGTCGGCAGCGATGTCGTGCAAGGTCTCTTTTTCGCGGTTCCAAGCGACATCGTCGTCCAGGCCGTCCAGGAACTGATCGCCACAGGCACGATCGCAGCACCATTCATCGGTGCCGATCTCATCACGCTTGATCCCTCCCTCAACGCCGCCTACGATCTCGGTACCGATAGCGGCATGTATGTCAATGACGTCCAGCGGAGCTCGCCTGCCGCCGACGCGGGACTGCGGCCAGACGACATCATCCTCTCGGTCGACGGCAAGGAGATCACCCAGGCAAACACCTGGGCACTGATGCTCTACGACTTCAAGCCGGGTGATACCGTTGACTTGGTTGTCCAACGCATCCAGAACAACAAGTGGGTTCAGGGCAAACTCACAATCACATTTGGCCAGACTCCGCAGGAAGTATTTGCGGCCTGCCAACTCGGCAGCTAGGCACAGTCAGACCGTGAAAGCTTCCGCACTTCGAACTCCGATATGCCACTTTTCCCCAAGAGACCCTGCGATCCTTTGCCGGATCGCAGGGTCTCTTGCATCTTTGTCGCGGTGTACGTAGAGAGGGAAGCGGCGGCCGGCCATACTTGGACGCGGCCACTGGCCACCGAGCACGACGAGATCCGGCGCTCACACGGAATCATCCGGTTGCGCGCTGGATATTCAGCGGCGGATTGTAGGGGCTGACGTCCCGCAGCAATGTCCGCCCGCCCGACCGAAGAGCCTGTGCTGGCAGCGCCACGGGCAGCGCCACGGGCAGCTGCCGAATGGATGGATATCCGAAACGGTTCCTTACAATCGCCGCCTGCAATGCGGCTTCAAATCCCATTCAACCGGATACCGTATTGCTGGCCACGTCACCCGAAGCGGACACGGACTGCGGCTTGCAGCACATGTCGATTGTGGCCGCGTCGCCTTTCGAATCACCGGCATGGACGATGGACGTATCATTGGTGCGCGGCACCTCGCTCATCCACGCGCCCACTCGCCCACTCGCTTTCGTTGGCGTCCAAACGGTGATGAGCGTTGGCTCCCGTCGCAAACATCGCAGGCACTGCACGCGCGCCGTGTGCAGATACTCGAGGATATGTATCACCAATGCCCCTGTATCGTGACTACTTCCGCCGGCTCTACGACACGATCGAATCCGTTATGGAATCCGAGGGTTCGAAGATCGAAACCGCAGCGAGCTGGATGGCTGCCAGCATTGCGAACGAAGGCATCGTCCATCTTTTTGGAAGCGGCCATTCCCACATGGTCGCCGAAGAAGTCTTCCATCGCGCCGGCAGCCTGATGCCCCTCAATCCGATGCTGGACATCAATCTCACCTTCCTGGGATCGGTCAATGCCACTGTCCTCGAGAGAACGCGCGGATACGGCCATGTCGTGCTCGCCTCGCACGATATCCGTCCAGGCGAAGTCGTGATCGTCATCAGCAATTCGGGCGTCAACCCTGTCCCGATCGATGTCGCGCTCGAAGCGCGCGAGATTGGCGCCCAAACGATCGCCATCACGTCGGATGTGCATTATCGCGATGCCCCCTCCCGTCACGAATCCGGAAAGCGGCTAGCCCAGGCCACCGATCTGGTCCTCGATACTCATGTCCCGGCTGGGGATGCGTTGATCGAGATACCGGGTTCGTATGCCCGCTCTGGTGGTGTGTCTTCGGTGATCGGCATCAGTCTCATCAATGCCATCATTGTCGAGACCGCTGGCCGGCTTCAGAAAATGGGCATCGTGCCGCCCATCATTCCAACCATGAATCTTCCCGGCGGTGACGAGGCCATGGAAGAACTCGTCTCACGCTATGCCGCCCGTCTGCCCCTGCTCAAGCGCGCCTGACCGCGTCAAAGTGGGCCAGGTCCGCATCGTGCCCCGGTCACATGTCATTCCGGGCGTAACAAAGAACCCTTCCGCGTCGACGGTGCCTCGCCCTGAACGCCTCCGTGCTTCACTGCCCGAGCCGCAGCGCTCAAAACCAACGCTGTAAGGCAATCTGACTCGACGTCCTGATTCCCCACTCGTGGTCAGTGTTCACATTGCTGTTTGGGCCCGATTCCCAAGGTGTCCAATCCCGTAGCGTTCGTGGGGCGTTACAACAACGGACGCGACCAACATGCAACCCTGCTCGCTTTGGAAACGGAGCTGAATAATGGCTCACGTACATATCGAGCCACGCGGAGCCCATCACCTTCGCTTGGCGCCGCTGCCCGATGTCGCTGACAGGCCAGGTTCCCAAGGTGCTGCCACGGAATAACGCCAACCTCCCTGTAGTGTGCTCCAGTAAAAAAGGGGACTCGTATGTCACCTGTTGGCGAAGGAATTGATCAGATCTAGGATTTATCCGACGGAGATGCCCGAATAAAAGAGGTCTTTGCGCGGTTTGGACTCGCCGTATATATCCCAAGTCTTCGAACAAGCTCTGATCAACCTCCTCATGATCTCATCTTACGGAATTGAGGTGGTTGCTCTTGAGCAAAGAGATGATTTCGAAGAACGCTTGAGAAGGCAGACCGTTGGGGCGCTATTTGCCCAGCTCAGGAAGAAAAATGTTCTTTCAAGACAAGAGGCTGGAAGCTGAACTCTGCCGGCGTGCGATTGTTGAGCGCAATCGACTCGTGCACAGATTCTTCTACTTCCATGCCTATGATTTCATTAGCTCAGCAGGAAAACAAACCATGCTCGAGGAGGCTGATCGCGCGCGAATGGCCCTGGAGAACGCCGATTTCGTTACGAACGCATCTCTATATCGCCTGGGCGAACGATACGGATTGACACATCAAGGTGTAGAGGAGCATCTGGAGCACTCAATGGCGGAGATGAGACGAAAGCACGAGTCGGAAGGTAGTGACTGCAGCATGAGGAACAGGCATTATGGGTCGCTCTCGACGGTGATCTATGCCCTGCTAGCTTTCGATCACCGAATGTTTGCTCGACGAACGGACCAATAGACGTTCACTCATCGCTTCCGATACTCTTCTCCTGCTCCGCAGCCAATGTCTGCGTTCGCTGATAGGCGGCGTAGACAGACTTGCTCAGGACCGTGCGGAGTCCGCCCTTCTCCATCTGGTAGATCGCTTCCGCGCTCGTGCCACCAGGCGACGTCACCATGTTTCGCAACTCGGCCAGATGCTTGCCTGAACTTCGCGCAAACGACACCGATCCGGACACCGTCTGCAGAACGATCTGCTCCGCGATCCGACGAGGGAATCCCATGTGCACTCCGGCATCGACGAGCGCCTCCATCATCAGGAACACGTAGGTCGGCCCTGTCCCCGAAAGCGCCGTCGCCATGTCCACGTATTTCTCGGTTTCGACCTGCAATTCCTCACCAAGCGCACCGAGTGCAGCACGGACTTTCGCCTGCTGTTCGGTGCTGACAGCATCCGTTGCGCACCATACCGACATTCCCTCGCCGATCTGGGCGGGCGTGTTCGGCATCACCCTGACGATCGCCTGATGTCCCAGTCCGCGCTGCAGGGTCTCGACATTCGCCCCTGCCAGAATCGAGATCACCACCTGACCGGGTTCAAGCACAACACGCAGTTGCTTCATGACGGACGCAAGCACCTGGGGCTTGATAGTCAGGAGTACGAGGTCTGCGTTGGCAACCGCCTCCTCGTTGCGCTCGACGGTGCGGATCCCGAACCGGCTTTCCAGCTTCCGCCGCCGGTCCTCCCGCGGATGACTCGCCACGATCTGATCGGGGGCAATCATCTGCTTGGCAAGCAGGCCTGCAATCATTGATTCGGCCATCACTCCAGCACCGACAATCGCCAATCGTGATGTCGCGAGCGATTCGCTACCCTCTGTCTTCGTAGTCTCGATCGATGTCGTGCTCATCTCACCCTGCTTCTGTCGGTAAACTCGTCAAGCCGCGCGCGGTTGGCGGTACGATGATTGTAATAAGGAGATCGGCATTGATCGTCTGCCGTCTCGGTGAAGTCTGAATCCCTTTGCCATGAAAGCGAGTAGTTCCGTGACCAATCGATTGGCCCTCGAAACCAGCCCCTATCTTCAACAACATCAGGACAACCCCGTTGACTGGTATCCATGGGGTGATGAAGCTCTTGCCCGCGCGAAGACCGAGGATAAGCCCATCCTGCTCAGCATCGGCTATTCGGCCTGTCACTGGTGCCATGTCATGGCGCATGAATCCTTCGAACAGCCGTCGATCGCGGAGTACCTCAACCAGCACTTCATCAGTATCAAGGTCGACCGCGAGGAGCGTCCGGATATCGACAGCATCTATATGACGGCGGTTCAGGCCATGACAGGACAGGGCGGCTGGCCACTCAATGCCTTCCTGACCCCTGAGGGCGTTCCCTTTTTCGCGGGAACCTACTGGCCACCGGCAGACAGGATGGGCATGCCGGGCTTCCTCAAAGTGGTGCAATCAGTCAATCAGGCGTGGACAACGAACCGTGCCGCGATTGTGGAGAACGCCGGCCAGATTCGCGCCTACCTGCGGGAAGCCGGCGACGCCGTGCCCCAGGCGGGCGTTCTGACGATCGAGGTTGCCGACGACGCGCTTGCGACCGTCGCTCGTCAGTTCGATCCGCAGTACGGCGGGTTCGGCAACGCGCCCAAGTTTCCCCAGGGATCGATTCTCGAGTTCCTTCTGCGTCATCATCGTCGAACGAACTCCAGCGAAGCGCTTGCGATGGCGTTGACGACTCTCGACCGAATGGCCTCCGGTGGGATCAACGATCAGATCGGCGGCGGATTCGCCCGGTATTCGGTCGACCGTATCTGGCTCGTCCCCCATTTCGAAAAAATGCTCTATGACAACGCCCAACTCATGAGTCTCTATCTCGATGCGTGGCGCATCACCCATGAGGCGAACTACCGCGCCGTCGCAGAAGCAATCGCGACGTGGGTCCTGCGGGACATGACCTCACCCGAGGGGGCGTTCCATGCATCGCTCGATGCCGACAGCGAGGGCGTCGAGGGCAGATACTACGTATGGACCGAAGCGCAGCTCGAAGAAACGCTGGCAGAGGACTTCTCCCCTGAAGAAATCGACCTCGTCAAGCTCCACTATGGCGTGACAACGTCGGGAAATTTCGAGGGTTCAGGCTCCAGCATTTTCTCGATCGTCCAACCGATCGATGAACTTGCCGAAAATTCCGGTCAGTCGCCCGCCTCGATCGCGAACCTGATCGAACGCGCCGCGAACGTCCTGTTGCGGAGACGTGCATCCCGTGTCGCTCCGTCTCGCGACGAGAAGATCGTCGCGAGCTGGAACGGACTCATGCTGAAGGCATTCGCGGTGGCGGGAGCGGCATTCGAAAGCAAGGAACTGCTAACCGCCGCTTCCCGGAATGCCGACTTCCTGCTCGCGCATCTGCGCGATGCGAACGGTCGTCTGGCTCGCACATGGCGGGACGGCACGCTTCGTGGGAATGGCACACTCGAAGACTATGCCTTCATGGCGGACGGTCTCATCGCGCTCTACGGCGCGACAGGGGAGATTCGCTGGCTCGACGCTGCGGGCGAACTGCTCGACATCATTGTCGATGTCTTCCCCCACCCTTCCGGGATCGGATTTTACGATACCGCCGCCGACCACGAATCGCTCATCATTCGACCGCGTGACCTGCAGGACGGTGCGACACCTTCCGGCAACGCCGTCACCTGTGACCTGCTGATGACGTTCGGGATCCTGCGCGACGACGATCGCCTTCTCGCCCTCGCCGAGCGCACCCTGGCGTCGCTGGTGGAACCGATGCGTGCGCATCCTGTCTTCATGGGCCGCTATCTCGCGGTCCTCGAACGATGGCTCAGTCCGCGCCGCGATCTTGTACTCGCCGGAGACACGGATGGCGCCGACTTCTCGGCACTTCACACGACAGTCGCAGGGCGTTACGAACCGTTGCTCGTCCTCGGCTTCACGAACGGCACGGACCAAAGCGCCGAAGCTAGATATCCGATGTTGGCGAACCGTCCAGTTCCCGAGAACGCTGGAACCGGTGCCGGTGCCGGTGCCGGTGCCGCTGCCGCTGCATACGTGTGCGAGCACTATGCCTGCCTACCACCCGTCATGTCATCCGCCGCACTCATCGCGCTGCTGGATCGCTAGCGGAGTGTTGAATATGCATTAACGCCGCGCGCCACCCCATTGCAGCAGCGCGTCGGGCAGCGCGGCGGGCAGTGCGGCGGGCAGCGCGGCGGAGTTTGTCGACAAATCGCTCCGCTCCCACCCACCTCGAGCCGGCTGTCGGGATCTACACCCCATCCCTCACAAGATCCTCGATCCAGATCCGATGGGCGTCGTAATGTTCGGCACAGTCATCTTTCAGGGCAACGATGATCGGCGTCTCATGGATTTCCGGTTCGAGAGAAGACCACGGACCGGCAAGACCTGCATCTGGCATCACGGCAATTGCCAGGACCAGCGTGCGATGAACCTCCTTGAGATCAGCGTTCACCTCATGCAACGACATGTCCGCCGTTCTCTGCTGTAACATCGCGTTGATCGTATCGATTGTTGATTCATCCTTGCGTTCATACAGGTCTCGTTCGATTCCAAGCGTCTCTGATTGACGCCGACCATTTCTCAACAACTCCACCTTCGACCTCATCCGCCCATCGGGTCCGGGCAAGTCTGTCACGAAGATCGTCCAGCATGTCGTCGGCGATGCGAGTCCTGTATGGAAACACCGTCATGGCACTGCCTTTCATAGTGCACGCCCACCTGTCAGCGTGGGATTAGGATTTCGCCGCTTCCCTGTCCGGCACCACGATCCTATCGTCGAAGCAGGAGGGATCGTGTCCTGTTTCGAGAGCGACTTCTCGACCCTCTTGCGTTTCGGGCATGTCCCGACTACGATAGATCTCGAGATAATAAGAACATATGTTCTTATTCCAACCAGGCAGACCGCGGGACTCAGACGCCCTCTCTGATATATTTTGCACATGCAGCGACAGAGAAGCCGCGTCTCCACTGTCGTCCACATTTCGCGGAAGCGTCAAGAGCAGGAAGCGCTTCGTTCACCGGGTTCGAGACAGGTTATGAGCAGGTATCACTCCCACCATCACCATCGATATGCCATGGAACGCGGCTCCCAACTCAGTGATCCGTTTGCCGTCGACCCCATCCGCCGCTCGGCAACGATCGTCCTTCTGAGTCTTGCCATCCTGCTGGGACCGTTTTTGGTCAGCCCCGAGTTTGGTGCCGGAATGATGATTGCGGTTGGCTGGCTGGCGGCCACTGGAGTCATTTTCTGCGTGCCGATTCTCATCTGGAGCCTGATCGAGGAAGCCGTCCGCATGCTGCAGCGACGTATCCAGCCGCCTGTCGACGAGCTGAATCTCACCCCCCGCATCATCCACAACCTGCAGCGTCATGGGTACGCCACCATCCGCGCGATTCATCTGGAGAGCGATACCAGCCTGTTGCTTCTCTCCAACATGGAATCGGCCGATGTTCGACAGATTCGGCGCGCTATCAATCTGTGGAGGTACGCACGCTGGCAGGCACAGGGGTTCCCGGTCGTTGAGCAGGAATGACCGGACACCGGGCTAGCAATGCTGCAGTCTCTTCCAACGTCCCGAGTGCCCTTCACGGAGATGGTGACGATGCTCGGTGGCTAGCTGGTAGCCGCAGGTGTCGCCAGCTCGGGGACCAGCGCGTCGGCAATTGCCCTGAAGATGACCGTGCTCGCGTTTCCATGAATCGAGTTGCCCTGTTCGTCGAAACTGCTTTCCTGGAATGTGGTGGAAACGGCGATCGCGATTTTGTGCGACGCGAGATAGCCTTCAGTGGCGGCAAACCCGCTGAACATCGGGTTCTGAAGCACCCATGGTCCTGCGAGCACCACCCCGAGGCCATAGCTGAAGCGGTCGCTCATTGTCTGGCATGATGTGCAGCCATCCAGCGGCGCTCCGAAGCCGATCAGGCTTGGCGCGACCTGTGCAGCGTGCGATTCGGCTGAGAGCAAGGTTCCTTCGCCAATTGCGATCGCCGAGGCCGTCATGTCGAAGATGTTCGTTGTCTGGACTGTGCCTTGCGCGAGCGTCCACGAAGGATTCCAGAATGTCGATTCCTCGATGAAGGGAATTGTCGGATCGATTCCGAGGGTGGGCCAACGCTCCGAGCTGTATGCATGAAGGATGGGGGCAGGAATGGACGGGGTGGACGAGCCAGTCGTGTTCGTCAATTTGAGCGGACCAAGAATCCACCGATCCATCAACTCGGTCATCGGTTGGCCCGTCATGATCTCGATCGCCTTGCCGAGAAGGACGCAGTTGGTATGGGAGTATTCCCAGTTCGTTCCCGGGGCAAACAGCCGAGGGGCTTTGAGCGCGGTTTCGATCTGTTCCGACTGGGTAACCTGACGCAAGGGATCCGTATACAGGCGAGAGATGAAATCGGTGTCGTAGACATAGTCGGGATATCCGGATGTCATGTTGGAAAGCATGCGGAGCGTGACCTTGTCCGCATCCGGGAGATAGGAGATCGCCACCGCCCCGTTGCGAAAGTGCATCTCTGGCGTTGCTGGCACGCCCGGCAGCGACTCGCCGAAGGCGGCGGTCACGAGTTCTTCACCATCCATTACCACGCGCAGGATGACAGAGCGCAGACCGAGGTCATCCAGTGAGGATTGTCCGATCTGGGCGATCGATTCGGCAGTCGCCGGCGACACTGGTATGGCCGCTTGCTGTCGGGACAACAACGCCGCGACCGGCCGTCGTGACCCCGCCTTCGCAATACTTCGCAAACCCAGACCCGATCCGGCTGCAATGGCACCCGTCGTCACGAGACGCCGCCGGGTAGACGAAAAAAGTCCATCGAATGCGGGTGAATGTGTCACATGGTTTCCCTTCAATAGTGCAATTCATGGATGCGTCAAGCTCGCCAGACCAACCTGCCACCTCGAGTGCATATCTCAAGTCGTCGAGCTCGATCGGAAATCGGCGGGAGGTTGGAGGATTGACTCGGAAGGTTGCCGTCGATCCCATGGGCACACCTTCTGCTCTTCGTATCGGAACAGTAACGCACCGCATCATGTCAACAGCGTATAGGACACTTTCCAACAGTATCAGGTGCAACGCCCGAAGTCGTTACCGGAAAGTCCCAGAATGTTGCCTGCCTGTCCCGACCCTACGTCATCTCCCATGAAAGGAATCCGGACGAACACTGGGTGTTGAGCGCCAGGCTTTCGGCACTGACGTCGCACAGAAATGTCCGCCTGAGCGAAGCCGAATGAGTCGATCAGAGGGATGAGTGGGCGGCAACGCAGTCAATCATCTATACCACTGTTGCCCTGACAACGCGGTCTTGACCCGCTTTGCCACGATGACATGTGTCACCGCTGAAACCGAGGGAGCCTGGGCCGACAATCAATCCCTGCTGAGTACGGAGGATGTACTGACTGTCGTGTAAGAATCCTCGATCCGTAGCAACTCCTGTACCCACCCGTCACTATACCGATCGGTATATTATTTATTTAATTTGATAGGTCACCTACAAGATCACGATCGCAGCGCCAATGCGCGATGTACCCCCTCTGCAGGGATTCAACGGCGCCTGTTGCAAGAGGATCGGAAACGTCCTCGTCTTGAAAGCGTCCCCGAACGCTACATCCCCCAAGTTATTTCGAGCACGCGCACCCAGTTCAGATACCCGAGCTTCTTGAGCGACGAGTCATCGTATCCGCGCGTCCGCAAGACCCTGATGAGATTCGGCAGCTTGCTGCAATCGGACAGCTCGGCAGGCATCTGCGCGCCATCGAAGTCGGACCCGAGCGCCACCCGCTGGATCCCGATCCTGTCGACAAGGTAATCGATATGATCCGCCATTACTTCCAGCGGCGTATTCGAATCGCGCGCGCCGTCGGGTCTCAGGAATCCAACGTTGAAGTTCACGCCCACGATTCCGTCGGATTCCTTGATCGCGTCCAGCTGCTTGTCAGTCAGGTTGCGGGTGGATGGACAGATTGCATGGACGTTGGAATGCGTCGCCACAAGCGGCGAGTCGGAGATCCCGGCCACGTCCCAGAACCCTTTCTCATTGAGGTGGGAGAGATCGATCATGATCCCGAGCTCGTTGCAGGCCCGCACCAGATCCTTGCCCGGATCGGTCAGGCCCGGTCCGGTATCCGGGCTGGCTGGATACTCGAACGGAACGCCATGACCGAAACGGTTTGACCGGGACCAGACGAGACCCAGGGAACGCATCCCCGCAGCGTAGTAGGTCTCCAACGCATTGAGCTTCTCGTCGATCATCTCGGCACCCTCGAAGTGCATGATGGCCGAGAAGGTACCACTCTCGATATTGTCCTCGAGGTCGGCAGCCGACAGCACGATACTCAGGACATCGGCAGGAATCTCGTAACCGAGATCCTTGTTCTCGATCGCGATCGTACCTTCGCCAGCTTCGAGTCGAAGCATGGTCGCAAGTGCGGCGAACGTGTACTGCTGCGAATAGGCGAGCGACAGCCACCCTTCGGGAGTGACCAGCTCGATCCCCTTGAGACCGTCACCAAGCTCGGCAACGATCTTTTCGGCCGCATCGGGATCGTGGTCGAGGCTCGGCACCCAGGTTGCGAAGAATCCGCCCACAAGGCCACCTTCGTTCGCCCGAATCCGATCGATGTGCCCTTCGTTGCTTCGTTCGTAGAAGGATTTTCCACTGGTCGCCAGTTCCAGCAGGGTATCGTTGTGCCCGTCGAAAATCGGGATCAGATTTTTTTCAGGCTCGGATGCCATGTAGATCTGTTCTTCCTGAGATGGCACGAGGGCACTTCGAAATACCACGGATTCAGCTCCTGTTTGGACACCGCGGACGTGGACACGACCATCGATGCACGACTATCCCGAACATGAACTCGGGTCTACCTGCATATCATGACGCAATTCGCCTCATCCGCAAGTCCACCGGGGTCGAGCGCCTCTGCCGGCGCGCATTCGGCCGAGCTTTCGGCCGCAGTTCACTCGGCATGGGATGATCACAACAGCAACCCAGAAGGTGTCGCGGAGCGATTGCGCATCACCAACTGCCGCGTTCTCGCCAGCACATGGGCCAGAAGGTTCCTTTCCCAATCCCAAGAATGCCTGAGAAGGGCAGGAACCGGTCCGAGTGTATTGCTGGGATATCTCTGCGAGTCGAAACGCTTGCGCGATCTCGTGATGCTCGCTCATCATCGGCCCCCCAGCCCGCAGCATCAAGGAGCGGATCGTTCGTCGGTCACGATCAAGCGGGAGGCTCGAACGAGCCTTCCGCTTGATCGTGACCGCTGGTGCGACACGTCGCTCCAGACACTGACCTCCCTGCTGCCGTCTCCAGGCCTCACACCAACAGCTCCTGTTCCGGAAGAACGGGTCTGAGCCTATGAGAGGTTGATCTCGTCCAGCCACAGAGGGCTGGTCCACGCCCGTTTGCCATGCTTGTCCAGAATCGATACCCGGCAGAACGAACTTGCATAGGGTCCGATCGGAAAAGTTGCCTGTGTCAGATCGTTTCCAAGTTCGAAGGACTTGATCGAGCCACGACCACCGATGAAGATCGCCTCTGCAGGCGAACACTCCACGACGATCTCGGCTGACGTAAACGCCACATTGTGGATCTGGGGACCGGTACTTGAGTAAAAACGACCCGTCTTCAGCGCTGCGAGGAGCGCCTCCGGCTCGAGTGATTCGGACTTCACGTGAACCCATCCGCCGAAGACATCCGGACGCACCTTGAAATGGGCGTCGTCACCAGCGGTCACCGAGAAGCGGAGACCGGTCGTTGCCAGTGCATCCGCCAGCATCCAGCCATTCCCTCGATCGCTATCGTTGGTATGGCCCTCGTTGTGGATTTCGATCGCGTCGAAGTCCTCGATTTTTAGTGCGTCGGCTTGCGTCACGCCGTTCCAGTGAGGGTGCGCAATCGTGATGAACGCGCCTGCGGCGGTTGCCCGGGCTGCGATCTCGGCACCGTTCTCGTTGGGAGATTGCCTCGGGAAGTCTTCGGGCAATCCAACCGCGACGATATGCCAGAGTTCGCCGTTACGAAGCCCTTCTCCGTGCAGTTCTGCTCCGAGCAGCGTGGTGAAGCCTGGTTGCCGAAATGGCCTGGTGTCGGTTACTGGGTAGTTGAAACGTTCCATGAAATGGTCGGTCAGCGACACGAAGTCGTATCCGCGCTCACGATACGCCGAGACAGCATCAGCAGGAGTGAGCAACCCGTCAGAGTTGGTGCTGTGCATGTGTAGGTTGCCTTTGTAAAAATTGCCGGGTTGATCGAACGGCAGGTTTCGCATCCTGGTGTATTCCTCGCATCCCTATCGTCGTGTGTCATGAGTCACGTGCAATCTGGCATGCAGATGCCATCGAACATCACCCTCCATCATACCTGCATACGTGCCAAAACCGCCGAGGTCATCAATAAATGGTGTCAACGAACAGGTGGCCGGGATAGCTGGGGTAGCTGGGAGCTGGGGCGGTCGGCTCCTGAAGCCGTGGACTGTACGTCAACGTCAAGTGTTGTGGGGCCAGCCAATATATTCCGAGTCAAACGCATGGAACAGCTCGCGCATCGAGGTTTCGTCGCGTGGCGTCGTATGAATTGCCTCTATCAGGCGCCGCACTCGTTCGGGCATCACCAATAGGTAGCGCACGCGCTCTGGACTCGGATTTCGATAGCTATGAGCAACGCCCCGCGGTGCAATCGCTGCGCCGCCCGCCTCGAGAACGAGGTCCTCGGTTCCGATTCGGACTATCAGTTTTCCTTCCAGTACGTACCAGATCTCGTCGTCCTCATGATGGATGTGGAGCGGCGCGATCCACATGGTTTCTCCACCCGGAGATTCCCATTCAGCGATCGCGAGAAACGTCCCTTCCGGCTGGAGTGTCTCACCCTGCAAAGGAGATTTCATCCTGGGCCAGGTGTCCGGTTTGCGCCCTTGTTGCATGTTTGCCTCCTCGGTACGTCGCGACTCAGATGGCTCCGGTTGCGAATAGCACGGTGACGACGATTGCCACCGCCAAGGCGATCACGAGCAACGCGATGAACCGTCCTTGGTGCCAGAACTTCGGCTCTATCGCCCCAGCGACAGCATGGAAATCTCCTTCGCTGAAGGCATTCGAGACAGGCGTTCCAGGTTCGTCCAGCATCTTCGCACCGGTCACTAGCGAAGGTTCGAGCGGAGCGTCGATTTCGCCACCATGCGCATGAAAACCATCGGCGGACGGCTTGCGACCAACCTCACGCAGCCATGCTGGCAAATCCTCGAAATCGATCAGCTTCCCGGGATCGATGACCGACGTGTCTTCGGGTGCCAGCTCACGTTCGACCACCGCGCGACCTCGCTCAGCCGCCTGTACATCCATGATCGGTGCAGCCTGAACTGGTTCCGAAGTCGGCAACTCACGCCATGCAGGCGGACGTCGCAGCCAATCCGGCATGTTCTCACCCAGACCGCCATCCGGCAACGGACGAAGTTCCGGGTCCGGATCGCGCCCGTCGCGCTCCTTTTCGTTATGCTCTTCGGATGAGGGCGCCTGCTCGCTGCTCACTGTGTCATTCTCTCGTCGTTCGATCTGGTGCCTGTCCGCCGCGTCGTGGCCGCTGGAGGTTCTCACTGTCCAGCCAGATCGTGACCGGGCCATCATTGACGAGATGGACCGCCATATCGGCGCCGAACCGCCCTTGCGCAACCGGAACGCCGAATGTCGCCAATCGTTGCGCAAACATGGCAACAAGCGGCTCTGCCAGCGTCGGCGGCGCCGAACCAGTGAAACTCGGACGTCGCCCCTTGCGCGTATCTGCATACAGTGTGAACTGGGAAACGACCAGCGCGCCAACCGCATCGCCGGATTCATGCGTGGCAGAGCAGTCATCCGCCGCGACCAGATCGAGCAACGACAGATTCATCCGGTCATCCTCGTCGTCGAAGATCCGCATGTTCACGATCTTCCCAACCAGATGGTCGATCTCACCCGTTCCGTCACCGTCGCCAATGCCTACCAGCAGCAAGAGTCCTCGTCCGATCTCACCTGCCACATTGCCGTCGATTGTCACACTTGCCCGCGTCACCCGCTGCAGCAGCACTCTCACGGCTGATCGGCATCATCGACCGGAACAATCGTGACGATCGCCAGGGCCGCGATTCCCTCCTCGCGACCAACGAAGCCCATCCGCTCGTTGGTCGTCGCCTTGAGGCTGATATCCTCCGCCCGAACGCTGGTACACGCCGCGATTTCGCTCCGCATGCGATCCGCATGCAGGTTTACCTTCGGTGCTTCCGCGATCACTGTGGCGTCGATATGAACAGGCAGCCATCCTGCCTGCGTCACGAGTAGCGTCACCTCCTTGAGCAGGATTTTGCTGTCGAGATCGCGCCAGCGCTCATCGGCTGGCGGGAAGTGCTGTCCTATATCGCCGAGCACCGCCGCACCTAGCAGCGCGTCGGCAATTGCATGGAGCAGGACATCCGCATCGGAGTGCCCGTCGAGACCCCGATTGCCGGCAATTTCGACCCCACCCAGCATCAGCTTCCGCCCCTCGGCGAATCGGTGCACATCGTATCCCAATCCACTGCGCGGATATCGTCGAGTAGTCATGGTCGCGCTCCTCTCCCTGTCTTCACGATCTTCCGGCATCCTCACGCATACGCAGAAGAAGATCGACCAGAATCAGGTCTCCGGGATGGGTCACCTTGATATTCGCACCTGAGCCGGGGATGATCGACACCGTGCCACCCGACGCCTCGAAAATCGATGCGTCGTCTGTGAACTCGTGTTCGCGGCCCCGGATCGCGTCCAGCGCATCACGATATCGGACGAGTCGAAATGCCTGCGGTGTCTGCGCCGCCCACAATCCGGCACGTGAGACGGTCCCGGTGATGACTCCGTCCTCGACCAGTTTCAGGGTATCGGTCACCGGCGCCGCGAGAATCGCGCCGCCATGGAGCAACGCCTGCTCGGCACAGGCGTCGAACTGCGCTGACTCGACCAGCGGCCGCGCGGCGTCATGGATCAGCACGATCTCAGGATCGTCAGCGATCGCGGAGATCCCGCTCGCCACCGATTCCTGGCGATTACCTCCGCCAGCTACCAGCACCGTGATGTTGGTCCATGATCCGGCATCCACGATCCGACGGAGTGCTGTCTCGGTATGTGAACCGTAGACGATCACGACATTCCGGACGCTTGCGGCGCTCTGTAGTGCATCCAGGCTCCATGCAATCAGCGGACGACCACCACTCTCCGCCAGCACCTTGCCGCCGTACCCGAACCGTTCGCCCTTGCCCGCCGCCACGATCACCGCAGTCGCGTAACCGCTCGGTGTCATCGCACGCTCACTCCATGCAATGCCGCCAGTCGAGCGTATGCTGAAACGGGAACCGGTGATGAGCCGAGTTCGCGGCCTTCGCGGCCCTCCTTGCATCGCGATCCATGGAAGTCGCTGCCTCCGGTCGGAATCAGGTCCCAACCCACTGCAAGTTCGTGCAAATCAGTTTTCTGTGTAGGAGTATATTCGCCATAGAACACTTCGAGCCCCTGCAATCCGGCCGGAACCAGCCGTCCGAGGATAGCTTCGACGTCACCGCTGGAATAGGGATGAGCGAGAACCGGAATTGCCCCGTTTGCCAGGATCAGCCGAATCGCGTCCTCGGAGGTGAATTGCTCTCGCTCCACCCAGCCAGGCTTGCCCGGTTTCAGGAAGCGATCGAACGCCTCTCCCACATTCGCTGCCATACCCGAAGCAACCAGCGCCCGCGCCACATGTGGGCGGCCGATACTGCCAGCCGTTGCTCGTTCGAGGATCGGTTCGATCTCGATCCGATGACCCAGGGCGTTGAGCCGTTCGACCATCATCAGGATTCGACGCTTCCTGCCGTCTGCCAGCTGATTCAGGCGGGCGACAAATTGCTGGTCGGAAGGATCGACAAAATATCCGAGGATGTGAACATCCTTCCCATCGATCGACGTGGAAAGCTCGACGCCCGCCACGACGGTGACACCAAACGTGGCCGCTGCCAGTTGCGCCTCGGCGATGCCATCGATGGTGTCGTGATCGGTGACCCCAAGCACGGAAAGACCCCGCTGACTGGCACGTAGAACCAGGTCAGCAGGGACGAGCAATCCATCGGACGCGGTTGTGTGGCTGTGCAGATCGATGCCAGCGGGTATATCGTTCGACCACACGCTGTTGGCAGTCTCTCCATCCCTCACAACGTCAACCGCTCCCGGTCCGCTATCGCGCTTCGACGACGAGCCGAATAGCGGTACGGTCTTCGTTTTCAATCGTGACATCGATGAATGCTGGCAAGCAGATCGCATCGATACCCGTTTCACGGAGGTAATCGCGGGCGATCGCAACTGCCTTTACGGCCTGGTTCGTGGCACCGGCGCCAATTGCCTGCACCTCGGCACGCCCCGACTCACGAACCACTCCAGCAATCGCACCGGCAACCGCGCTGGGTCGTGACCGCGCCGAAACCTTCAAAACCTCACCACCGGAAGCGGCAAATGCCCCGACCACAGCTGCGGCTGGCTGCTCGTCGCTCACGGCAACGTGATGATCGGCGAACGTCTCCGACTCGACGACAGATGCCTGTCCATCGTATGAGGACGCACTCTCGACCCTCGTCGAAACCGCTGCAATGCCATAATCGCTTGTATCGGATGTGGATGCGGCTGTCGAACCGGATTCGACGATCATCTCTTCAACGATCTCTTCGGTCACGGCAAATGCCTGTGGCTCTTCGTGAGCGACACGCTCATCCTCGGCATTTTCCTCGAGCTCGTCCGCATCAGGTGGAAACCGTGAACCCTCCGGGCTGATCTTGATATCCCGCAGGTCTAGCTTGCTAAAGAACCGATTCATGCGTGAGGTCCCCCTTGTTCGTTCCCCACTAACCCGAAGTTCGGGTGCTGCGATGGACGCCGCGTATTCCCTGCGAATGGTTCGACACATGCAGCATGAAAGGATCCGCCACCGCACATGGCCTGATTCTTCACTGGCAGGACATCGGTCGCCTGCACCAGTGCCAGCCGCTAGTCTACGCTGTTGCGCTGCATCAGCGCACGAGTATCGTCGAATCCCCTCCGTTCCAATGTTTCTCACGCAAAACGCGGATGGAACAGCCTGCTGGCCATTCCATCCGCGCGCAGTGGGTTGTTGGAGCTCGGGAGTCGATTGCTCTGGTCCAAATTATCGATCCAGGTCCAAGACACTACCGCAACCGCGACCGCTACCGTGCGTAATCCACGGCTCGCGTTTCCCGGATGACCGTAACCTTGATCTGTCCCGGATATTCGAGCGTCTCCTCGATCTTCTTGACCACATCCTGGGCGAGCCGGGATGCTCCGAGATCGTCCACCGCGTTCGGTCGAACGAGAATTCGCACTTCTCGTCCTGCCTGAATCGCGAAGGATTTCTCAACGCCCTCGAAGGAGTTCGCAACGCCTTCGAGTGCTTCGAGGCGCTTGATATAGGTCTCCACCATCTCCCGCCTGGCACCCGGTCGCGCGCCACTGATGGCGTCAGCCGTCTGCACGATGAACGCTTCGATTGTCTGCGGCTCTTCTTCATTGTGATGCGCGGCGATCGCGTGAACGATCTTGGACGAGCGTCCAAGTCGTTTGGCGATATCGGCACCGATCAGTGCGTGCGGACCTTCGACTTCATGGTCGACGGCCTTGCCGATATCATGGAGAAGACCAGCGGTCTTCGCCACATTGATGTCGGCACCAAGCTCTGCGGCCAGGTTCGCACTGATAATTGAGACTTCCAGGGAGTGACCCAGCACGTTCTGGCCGTAGCTGGTTCGGAACTTCAAACGCCCCAAAAGCTTGATCAGGTCTGGATGGAGTCCAGGAACGTTCGCCTCGTATGCGATCCGTTCACCCTCTTCCCGCATGATCTGCTCGAGTTCCAGTTGCGTCTTCGCGACGACTTCCTCGATCCGTGCTGGATGGATGCGCCCATCCTGCAGCAATTTCATCAGCGCCCGTCGCGCAACTTCGCGCCGAACCGGATCGAACCCGGAAACCGTCACGGCCTCAGGGGTGTCGTCGACGATGAGGTCGACGCCTGTAGCCATCTCCAACGCCCGGATGTTTCGACCTTCGCGACCGATGATTCGGCCCTTCATGTCGTCGTTCGGGAGCGGCACAACCATCACCGTCGATTCGGTCACATAGTCGGCTGCAATCCGCTGAATCGTCGTCGCGAGAATTTTCTGCGCCCGCCGATCCGCCTCTTCCTTCGTCTCGCGTTCTATCTGGTGGAGGCGACGTGCTGCCATGTTACGAGCTTCATATTCGACTTCCGCAACCAGTTCCTGCTTCGCTTCGTCGACAGTCAGCCCGGCAACCCGTTCCAATTCCTGCAGATGCATGCCCTTGGCCTGCTCCAGTTCCTGCAGCAGCGAAGTCTTCGTCTGCTCGAATTCATGAAGTTGGGAAGCCTTGGAATGCTCGAATTCCTGCACCTGCTTGGTGCGTTCCTGATCCCACGTCTCGCGTGATCGGGAGAGTTGCTGTTCCTGTCGGCGCACACCCTGTTCCCGCTGCTCGAGCGCTTCGGATTTGGAATCGATACTCTCTTCTTTTTGCTCGACCCGCCGCTCGATCCGTTCGATTTCGTTCCGGCGCTGTGTCAGCTCCCGATCGAGATCTCCCCGGAGACGAATGGCTTCGTCTTTTGCTGCCAATGCCGCATCACGTCGCGTGAGTTCCGCTTCTTCTGTTACGCGATCCGCTTCTGCCTGAGCCAACCGCACCCGTGATTGGGCACGCTGTTCCAGCCAGAAATAGGTCGCGAGAAACGTGATCGCCGCAACGAGCACGGCACCGATGGCATAGATTAGAAAATCCACCATCGACATCGCTCCTAGCTCGTTATGTTCGCCCCGCTCATGGAGGCTTAAATTGTTAAGGTGTGTGAGGGTGCCACCGTATGGTGACCAAGGTCAGCGCCTTCGGCGTTCATATCTCTTGCCTGCGCTAGAGCCCTTACCTTGTCGATAATACGGGCAATATCAAAACGACGTCAAGGACTCCATATATGGCGCTTTTATCGATTCTTGCGAACGTTCGCAGCAAAAGCACGTTCGTTTGCGGCTAACAATGCAAGAATGGTGACGCTTCTACCCATCTCGCCAATTCAATCCATCAGAAGGGACGATCGCATGTCAGATCCCGTGTTGTCACAGTTGACAGAACCTGAAGATACGGCGCTCATTAACATCGTTGGGGATCTCGTCACGCTCGGGCCAATGAGCAAGAGCCTCGTCCCCACGATCACGCGCTGGATGAACGACTTCGATGGCGTGAAAACGCTCGGTCCGCGCGCCCCGCGTCCCGTGATGGAAGAGACTGAACTCCGCTGGGTGGAATCGATCGCGTCATCGGACGATTGCCTCTTCGTAATTCGCGAGCAAGGCAGTGGCCGGGCGATAGGCACGACCGATCTCTCCGGCATCGACTATCGCAACCGTTGCGCGACATTCGGTGTCAACATTGGCGAGGCAGACGCCCGCGGAAAGGGATACGGCACCGAGGCGGGGAGTCTGATGCTCGATTACGCCTTCACGGCGCTGGGCCTTCATTCAGTCGGTCTGGGAGTCGCGGAGTTCAATCGAGCCGGCATCCGCGCCTACCAGAAAGCGGGTTTCCGGGAGTGCGGCCGCTGGCGCGAACGTTGGTGGTTCGCAGGCAAATTGTGGGATCACTTGCTCATGGATTGTCTGAGATCCGAGTTCGAGAGTCCGGTTCTCGGTCGCATTTTCGAACCATCACCTGCCCGCTCATGACCTGCAGTCTTCGCCTCGTGTGATGTGCGACACTTCAGGGACGAGATGCTGAACGTTCATCGTCAAGGTTTCCGAGTCCGGCGGGGAAAACACACGTGAACCAGAACGCAACCACTACGCGAGCCGATCATTCAACTGGAGCTCCGGAGGATGTCCTTCAAGGCGGAGGCGATGTCGCGCTGCTGATCGACTTTGAAAATCTCCAGATCAGCCTCAAGCGCTACTTCAAGCTGACGACACCAAAGATGAGCCTCATCATCCAGGAAGCTCAGGAACATGGTCGGCTCGTTCTCGCGCGCGCCTATGCTCCCTGGACGTCTCCCGATCTCTCGATCGACGCCGAGAATCTCTACCGCCAGGGCATTGATCTCATCTACGTTCCCGCTGGCAAGAACAGTGCGGATGTCCGCATCGCGGTTGACGCGGTCGAGACATGCGCACGCAGCAGCAACATCCTCACCTACGTCATCGTAACCGGTGATGGCGATCTCATTCATCCACTCAACTATCTGCGTCAGCAGGGCCGCAAGGTCGTGGTTATCGGAGTCGACGCCGCGATGAGCCGCATGCTCTCCGCCGCCGCGGATTCAGTCCTCATCTACGAACGCGACCTTGATCCCTCCGTTCGCCGCGAGCCACCAAAACGTCAAACGCTCAGCGAGCGTGCGATCGGACGCGAAGTCACCGAACCGCAACGCGAGGAACCGACGCCGCGCCTTACACCGCTCCGCAACTATCCGCGGGCAGAGGACGCCTTCAAGCTGGTCCAGGAAGTCCTCGCCCGGCACGGAAACGGCGAGCCGCTCCTCTATCAGGAAGCGGGCCACTGGCTGGGGCAGGATCACGCAATGCGTGCCCGGACCTGGTATGGCGTTCCGTTCAGCGTCTTCATGGATGCCGCCAATGAAGCGGGCTACGTCAACCTGACAACGTCGGGTGGAAATAGCTACGTCTCGCTCCCGGGTGTCACCCCGATCGACGACACGAGCAGCGACGAGGACGGACCTGACGACGAACGCGAGGCCGATGCCGGGTCGGATGTCAAACTCGAGTCGCTTCGTCCGGAGGAACAACGCGCCCTCTTCGATGCTCTCGAGGAAGTCGCTGTCGGCAAGCGGTATATCACCTTCCGCGCGATTCTGAAGCAGCTGCTTTCGGCCAGCGTCCTACCCCGGCTCAGCGAGTGGCAGATCAGGCGGCTGCTCAATGACCTTGCCAATCGCAAGCCACCCGTCCTTGTTCGGCAGCAGAAACGTGGCAAGACGGCGACCGGGTCACCGTTCTCGTTCTCGGCCTTCACCCTGACCAAGGACGATTCCATCCTGCACGGCAGCATGCTCGACCGGGATGGCGACGCCGAATACGAGGTCCCCGAACGCGACTGACGCGGGTTTCGCTGGTCCGCTGCGCGGCCCTGCACCCCTTCGTCATGTCAGCAGCGCACCGGAGCGAAGTCGAGACATCTCTCCGGCGTCGGCCTCACGGTAGGGAACGGCTTTATGCCGTTCCGATCGGGCAAAGCCCGATAATGTCAAGTCGGCGCATCATGCGGATGAACCTTGACACTCCACTAGAGCAATGCTCTGAACTTGTGCCCGTTTTGTAGGGGTCCGCCGCGCTGCAAACGCGAGAAACCACTTCGCAGCGCGGCGGACCCGTTCCAGTAAATACCGTACGCGGAATGTGGAATGAATCCTCCCTAGCCCATGTTCACGCAGCATCTCCGATGATCTTGACGGCCACCGCGTGCTCCGACGGCAAGTCGGCGGGTAAGGTGATCTCCAGCGCGTCTGCGGTCCGCGTTCACTTCAGCGCGACATCGGCGTCGCGAATCCCGGTCAGCAGCTCGATCCGTGCGATCTCCTCTGGGAAGTGCATGGAGCCAGCCGCCAGCGACCGAATTCGCATCGTCCGCTGCTCCGGAATCGCCAGTGCGGTCGCGTAGAGCACCGGACGCACATTGGACTCCCGGGTTTCGTCCCGCGTCGTGAAGCGAATGTCGGATTCGGTGAATGCCGACCGCTTGGTATCCGCGAACGGTCCGGCGATGACGCGTGTCGGACCTTCACCGTACATGCGCCACGGTCGTGTTCCGTAAATCGCCTCACCGTTCACTCGCAGCCAACGTCCGATCTCGAGCAGGATAGACCGATCCTCGTCCGGGATCGTACCGTCGGCACGTGGACCGATGTTCAGGAGCAGCGCACCGTTTTTGCTCACGATATCGACAAGGTCGCCGATAATATCGGCCGGACGCTTGTAATCGTTATGGTCCGTGTACCCCCAGGAATTCTTGGCGACGGCGGTATCCGTCTGCCAGAACTGTTCCCGAATCTTTGCCAGCTGACCGCGCTCGACATCCAGCACGGCGGTTCCCACCGGAAACGCCTCATGTTTGTAATTGATCGCAACGCCCCGCCGCCATTCGTGACCACGATTGTAGTAGTAGCTGGCGAATTGCTGGAGATAGGGAGCAAAGACCGGCTGCTCGATCCACCAGTCGAACCAGAAGAGCTGTGGCTCGTACTTGTCGACGATTTCGCAGCAGCGAACCAGCCAGTCCTCCAGAAACTGGTCATTGGGCGGCAGATGCTCGTGCTGGGCCGGACCATACAGGCCAGAATACCGTGGATCCTTGACGTCGGAATCGAACGACATACCGCCGTTCATGAACCACCAGTGTTCGGCTCGGTGACTTGAAACGCCGAAAACCATACTTTCCCGCCCCACGGCTGCCGCGAGATCACCGATCAGATCCCGCTTCGGGCCATGCTTCGCCGCACTCCATTCAGTGAGACCGGAGTCGTAGAGCGGAAAGCCATCGTGATGTTCGGCGGTTGGTACCACGAACTGAGCGCCCGCCCGCCGGAAGAGCGCGGCCCACGCATCGGGGTCGAATCGGGAGGCGGTAAACTGCGGCACGAAGTCCTTGTAGCCGAAAGACGCTTGATCGCCGTACGTCACGCGATGGTGTTCGAATTCCTTGCTGCCTGGTTCATACATGTTCCGTGGATACCATTCGTTGCCGAATGCCGGCACCGCATAGACACCCCAGTGGATGAAAATGCCGAACTTGCCGTCTTCATACCATTGCGGAATCCTGTACGCCCCGAGTCCCTCCCAGGATGCCGAGTATGGTCCGGCATCGATGACACGATCGATTTCGTCCCGGTATTCACGATGATTCGAATGCAACATGGCGACGAACTTTCTCCCTGTCGAACGATCAGCAATGTCGCATGTCGACATGTGCGAAGACCTCGGAACGATTGCAATGGAGCAACCGCCACGAGCCGGGTTCGCCGCCCAGAAATCGAAGAAGATCCTCGATCGATCCCTCGATCGCTCTCACGATCGTGGCCGATATCCGAACTCCCGGCTCAAGGTGAAGTGCCCGGATTGTCAGGATCTTCGCGCGTCGGTCGTAGGAGGGATCGAGTCGCCCGAGAATCCGACCCTTGTGCAGGATCGTGAGGCTGTAATACCCGTAAACGCGTTTGTGAGAAGGGGTATAGCTTTCGAGGCGGTAATGATAGTCCCATAACGTTTCGCTGCGGTCACGATTCCAAATCAGATTGTCGAATGGCGAGAGCAGCGTGGTCAGCGTGGGCCGACCTTTTCCTTCTCTCATCGAATCGAGCCGGTCCAGAAGCGACGCGTCCATCCACGTCAGTTCCTCGATGCCGGGAACCTCGATCCGAACCGCTGAACCTTCGTCCTCGAGCCGCTGCAGCCAATCCTTCGCGTGCCTGGGAGAGAGATGCTTGGGGGTGCCCGTCCGGAAATAATCGGCTGTCCAGCGAGGCGTGGCAACTCCCAGCGCGCGAACCGCACGCGTCACGAATTCACGGAATCGCTCCTCCTCCGGCATAGGCTCTCCGTTCCACAGGTCCGGCACGATTCGCTGCGGCAGATCGAAAACACGCCGGAAACCATCACGTCGGCGAAGCACCGTTTCTCCCCGCGTCCACAATGTCTCCAACGCGCGGCGCTCCGGTTTGATGCCATACCATTCCCACGCTTCCGCTCGCCGGCTGCCTTCCGGGGCGTCGAAATCCCGAGAGGAGAGCGGTCCGGCAGTCTCCATCGCTTCGAGCAATCGATCCATCGTAGCGCGATTCTCCGGCTCGTCCGCCCAACCACCGCCGGTACGATGAAGATTCATGTGCTTCCTGAACAGCGGCAGCATCTCGATAGGAATGATCGCGGCCGCATGCGCCCAGTATTCCGTAATAGCATGATCTGGATCGTAGAGTTCAGCCAGCATCGACACGTCGAAGGCACCAAGTCGGCTCCAGAGCACGGTCTCATGCGATCGTGACACGACGCTGATCGTATCGAGTTGCACGCAACCGAGCCGCCGGATGGTGTCGAGCAATTCTGCCTTGGTCGGCCGCCGACGGAACGGACGCCGGTCAAGGCCCTGCGCCGCAACCGCAAGCCAGCGTGCTTCGTCCCGGGTTACTGCCTTGCTTGCCAACGGCATTCCTCATCTCGCGGTAATCGAATCACCCATTAGACAGGGCCGGCATCTTGAACCGAACAGTCTTGCCGGTTCCAAACGAGATGTCGTTCACGGGTTCAGGTGAAGCGTCCATCTGCATCAGCGACATCGACAACGCATCACCACGGCCTGCGAGCCAATTTACGAAGGCGTAGTCGCCAAGGCATGATCGCGGCTTCGATGACAACACTTTGGGACAGCTTGGATTTACCTGCCACCCGATCGTTGAACGTGATCGGGACCTGCAGCACGCGGATCCCGTTCGCAAGCGCGCGATAGGTCGTTTCGATCTGGAAACTGTAGCCATCGGAGTGCACCGACGAAAGCTCGATCGCCTCCAGCGCGTCCCGGCGCCATACCTTGAACCCCCCGGTCAGATCCCGGATCGGTACACCAAGGATCAACCCGGCATATATTCCGCCGGCCCGGCTGATCGCCTTCCGATGCCATGGCCAGCCCTGTGTTTCCCCGCCAGCGACGTATCGGCTGCCAAGTGCAAGTCCAGCCCCGGGATCGCCTTCAAGCTCAGCCACGAGTCGTGCCAGGTCCTCTGGACGATGGGAATGGTCGGCATCCATCTGCGCAACGAGCGTCCCTCCAAGCCCCAGCGCGTGGGACAGGCCAGCCACATACGCCCGACCAAGACCCGCCTTCGCGTCGCGATGAAGCACGTCGAAACGACCCGGAAACTCGATCGCCAGATCGTCGGCAATCTCTCCGGTCCTGTCTGGCGAATTGTCATCGACGATCAGGAGTTGGTACGACGAACCCAGCCCGAGCACTGCCCGCGCCAGATGGGAAAGATTCTCTCGCTCGTTGTAGGTAGGAATGACCACGATAACGGACATCGGTCCAGGCGTGACATCTGCAGGCGCGCTCCTCACGATTCCGCGTCACCTCGTCCGCGGGAGAGGAGAAACTGCACCTGAACAAGAAGTGCATCGACATCGAATGGCTTGGAGAGCAGCGCATCTGCTTCGAGTTCCGCCGTGCGCTCACGAAGTGTTCGACTGGCGGACATCGCGATGATCGGCAGTTCTGCCGTTTCGGCTTCACGTCGCAAACGGGCAATCAACGTCCCGCCATCGACCCCAGGCAACATGATGTCCATGAGAATGAGATCAGGCTTCCAGTCGCGTGCCATCATCAAACCCTGAGCGCCATCGCGAGCGACCGCCACGGTATGACCTTCGCCCATCAGAACGACCTCGATCAACTGTGCAACGTCTGCCTGATCCTCGACTATCAAGATTCGGGAACTCACCGGGTTCAAACCCCTTTACATCTGCGTCTCGCTCGGGAACATCCGTGATTGCGATCGACGTTCCTCACCTGCTAAGTCCCGATGACTGTCAGGGTTGCTTCGGGGCGACCGCAACGTGCTGATCCCTATGCACGAACAGTATAGGAGCAAGCGCCTTCGTTCATCGATTTTCGACCGGATTGCCCGAATCTTCGATGTCGGCACCGAGCGCGGTCAGCTTTTCGACGAATCGTGCATAGCCGCGATCGATGTGATAGACATCCGTCAGTTCCGTCTTGCCGTCGGCAACGAGTGCCGCCAGCACGAGACTCACCGCTGATCGAATATCGAGCGACTTCACCCGTGCGCCGTGCAAACGAGTCGGCCCAGTGACGATGGCGGTCGTCGCGTACTTCTCCAGGTTCGCACCAAATCGTTCGACCTGGATGTCGGCGCCCATCTTGATGAGTTCGTCCGTGTACCGGAGTCGATCCTCGTACACTCGCTCCTGAACGCGCGAGATGCCGTTCGCCTGGGTCAGCAATGGCATGAACGTCGATTGCTGGTCCGTCGGGAATCCGGGAAATGGCAGGGTCTGAATATCTACCGCGTTCAGCCGTTCACCCGCCCGCACCAGCATGCGATTGTCGCGGAACCACACATTCGCGCCAGCTTGCAAGAGCTTCTCCGTAAGTGGCAGCATGTGGGCTTCGCGGATGTCCTTGAGTTCGATCTCGCCACCGGTGATAACTGCCGCTATCGCATATGTCCCGGCTTCGAGTCGATCCGGCAAGCAGACTTCGGACACTCCGGACAAGCGATCCACGCCTTCGACCGCGATGATTGCGGTCCCCAGACCCGAGACACGCGCACCCATCCGATTCAGCATGTTCCCAAGCCAGACAATCTCTGGCTCCGCTGAAGCGTTGGCGATTATTGTCGTGCCAACTGCCAGCGTCGCAGCCATCATGAGCGCTTCGGTACCTGTATGACTTGGATAATCCATGTATATCCGGGCGCCGTTCAGGCGGCTCGCCTTGGCGCTGATCCCCTGCTGATTCTGGATGACCTCCGCCCCCATGCGTTGAAATCCGCGCAGATGCATGTCGATCGGGCGCTTGCCGATATCGTCACCACCAGGCATCGAGAAGGAGATCTCACCGCATCTCGCGAGAATCGGCCCGGTCACGACGACCGAGGCCCGCGTTGCCTTGAAAAGGTCGGGCGGTGCATCCGTTCGGATGATCTCCCGGGTCCGGACCACGACGCGCTCACGATCGCGATCGATCTCGACTTCCGCACCAAAGGAGCGCAGCAGTTCGACCATCGATATCACGTCCGCGATCATCGGTATATTGTTCAGCACCACTTCTTCGGAGGTCAGCAGGGTCGCCGCGAGCGCCTTGAGCGCCGCGTTCTTCGCGCCTCCGATGCGCACCTTGCCGTGAAGTGGCTGATGCCCGCGAATCCTGAGTACGCGCTCGCCATTCAAAACCCGATCTGACGCTTCGATGCCTCCGGAAACGGCACTGGAGATGGTCGATTTGGACACGTGGTGGTCCTCCTTCCGATGGCACACAGAGCAAAACGATCTGAAAGATGAAGTCTCGATCCGGGTCGTCGGGTGTCACGGGCTTTTGTCCGCGCACGTAGTCTATGTCCTTCGAAACAGATACCGTATATCCCGGGGAAGGAGCGTGAAAGATTTTCAGCAGAACCATGTTGCCATGATGAATGCAGGGGAAGAAGCGATACGGTGTGGGAATCAGTATACGGGAGGCTATGCGTCGGGTAGCGGGACGCGTTCGCGATCTCGCACGAAATGCCAAAGGGAGATGTCCTGTCGGACATCTCCCTTTGGCATCGGCACCTGCAATGCACCTGATCAGGAGCCCGGATTGATCGAACTCCGGCCACGACGGCGCTGGCCGATGCGTAATCGCACCGCAGCTCGTCGCAGGGATGCTTCTGCTTCTGCCACCGAAACCGTGTCTGCGCGATTCTTGCGCGCGTCCTCGGCCCGTGTTCTGGCTGCTTCTGCCCGTTCGAGATCGATCTCACTGGATCGCTCGGCGGTGTCGGCAAGGATAATCACCTTGTTATGGGTGACCTCGATAAACCCGCCGAACACGACGATCGATTCTTCCGTGCCACCTTTTTTGACTCGCAACTCACCATTGGCGAGGAGCGAGATCAGCGAGGCATGTCCGGGAAGAATGCCGAGTGACCCCTCAGAACCGGGTGCGACAACCATATCGACCTCGGTTGCTTCGTACACGACTCGCTCACCGGTGACGACTTCGATAGAGAGTTTGGCCACGTCTTGCCTCCTTTCGCCCTGAGGGCGTGGCGGCGGGTTCCGGAATTACCGGTTCTCCGCCTCAAGACGCTCTGCTGCCTCGACGACTTCATCGATGCTGCCCTTGTAGCGGAAGACGCTCTCCGGAAGATGGTCGTGCTTCCCTTCGATGATCTCCTTGAAGGAGCGCACCGTATCGGCGAGCGGCACGAATCGACCCGGGTTCCCGGTGAACTGCTCGGCGGTGAAGTACGGCTGGGACATGAACAACTCGATCCGGCGGGCGCGCCCGACGATCTGCTTGTCCTCATCGCTCAATTCTTCAACACCAAGGATTGAGATGATGTCCTGAAGATCACGGTAGCGCTGGAGAACGACCTGCACCCCACGCGCCACGTTGTAATGCTCCTCGCCCACGATCAGGGGGTCGAGGATCCGGGACGTCGATGCCAGCGGATCGATCGCCGGGAACAGACCGCGCTCGGCGATCGATCGCTCGAGCGAGATCGTCGCGTCGAGATGGGCGAACACCGACGCCGGAGCCGGATCGGAATAGTCATCGGCAGGCACATAGACTGCCTGCACGGACGTGATGGAACCGGTCTTGGTCGAGGTGATGCGCTCCTGAAGCTGCCCCATCTCGTTCGCCAGAGTCGGCTGGTAGCCCACGGCGCTCGGCATCCGTCCGAGCAGCGCCGAGACTTCGGAGCCCGCCTGAACGAAGCGGAAGATGTTATCGATGAAGACAAGCACATCGCGACCTTCGTCGCGGAAGTACTCGGCCATCGTCAGGCCGGTCAGTGCCACGCGGAGGCGCGCTCCGGGAGGCTCATTCATCTGACCGAAAACGAGCGCGGTCTGATCGCGCACGCCCGACTCTTCGAGTTCACCCCAGAGAGCGGTTCCCTCTCGAGTTCGCTCACCGACGCCGCAGAATACGGAGTAGCCTCCGAACTCGGCGGCGATATTCCGGATCAGCTCGGTGATGATGACGGTCTTGCCGGTGCCGGCGCCTCCGAAGACGCCGATCTTGCCACCCCGGGTAAAGGGAGCGATCAGATCGATGACCTTGGTTCCGGTCTCGAGCACCTCAATCTTCGTCGACTGCTCGTCGAACGTCGGCGCTTCCCGGTGAATGGGTCGAATCTCGACCGCATTGACGGGACCCTGCTCGTCGATCGCTTCACCGATGACGTTGAACATGCGTCCGAGTGTCGCCGGACCAACCGGAACCGCAATTGCGGCGCCAGTATCGATTGTATCCTGACCGCGGCGCAAGCCGTCGGTCGTGCTCATCGCAACCGCGCGAACGCGATCGTTGCCGAGATGGATCTGGGTCTCCAACACGAGCCGCGAGCCATCCGGCATCGTGGTCTCGAGCGCGTTATAGATTGCCGGAAGCTGATCCGGCGGGAATTCGACATCAACGACGACACCGGTGACCTGTACGATCTTGCCGGTAGCGCCGCTCGTCTTCGTTTCTGGAGCGATCGCGGTTGCAACCATGTACGTTCCTCGCTTGGTACTCGTGCCAGATCAGGTCACCGGTCGTGATTGCCGGTCTCTGATGACGGTGTACGTGATAAAAAAACTATTCCACCCGGAACGCATTCGCCCCGGCAGAGACTTCGGCAACCTCGTTGGTGATCTGTGCCTGGCGCGCCTTGTTGAGCGCGAGCTTCAGATCGTCGACCAGTTCCTTGGCATTGTCGGTCGCGTTTCGCATCGCCACCATCTGCGCGGAATAGAACGACGCAACGGTATCGAGCACCGCCTGGTAGACGAGCACATCCACATATCGAGGAAGGATTCCGTTCAGCACGGCTTTCGCGTCCGGTTCGAAGATGTAATCCTCGGTCGTATTCGATTTCTCCGGCCGCACGATCGGCAGGATCTGCACGACTTCCGGACGCTGAACGAGCGTATTGACGAACTTGGGAAAAACCAGATGCACGGCATCGACGTTTCCATTGAGGAACTCGGCGATGGCGATCTGGGTGATCGGGCGAATGTCGTCGAGCGAAGGACGATCGCCGAGTCCCTGGAACTGCGCCACGACATTCTGCCGTGTGCGTGCCGAGAACTGGATGCCCTTCTTGCCGACTGCAATCACTTCGACGTCGGCGCCAGCATCCTTGCGGATGTACTGCGTCGCGCGTCGCAAGATGTTCGCGGTCAACGCCCCGGACAATCCCCGATCGGGAGTGACCAGGATCAACGCGGTCTTTTTGATCGTGTCGCGCGCCGCCAGCAGTGGGAACTCTTGCAATTGCTCGGTGTCCATCTGTGTGGACGCGAGGTCTCCAAGCACTTCCCGAAGACGTTCGCTGTAAGGGCGACTGCGAATCACCCGCTCCTGCGCACGCCGCATCTTCGATGCGGCAACCATCTCCAGGGCACGAGTGACCTGGGACATGTTGCGTACACTGCGTTCGCGGCGGCGGATTTCACGTGTACTTGGCATTCAGCCTCATCCTTCCAGGCTAAACAGCCGCCGTCGCGCTCAAGTGGTCCGCACCGTAATTGTTGGTTGACTTGAACTCCTGCGTGGCCTTGGTCAACCCTTCGACGAGATCGTCGGCCAATGCCTTCTCGGTCTTGATTCGCAGAAGGAGATTGGCATGCGCGGATCGCAGGAACTCGAGATACTCATCCTCGAACGTGCGGATCCGGTCGACTGGAACATCGTCCATCTGACCGGCAGAACCCGCCCACAAGATGGCGACCTGTTCTTCGACCGGCAACGGATGATACTGTCGTTGCTTGAGAACTTCCGTCATCCGCTGACCGCGTTCGATTTGCCGTCGAGTCGACGGATCGAGATCGGACGTACCGAACTGCGCGAACGCGGCAAGCGATCGGTAATTCGCCATGTCGAGCCGGAGACTGCCTGCCACCGTTCGCATCGCCTTGATCTGGGCGGCGCCGCCGACGCGGGAAACCGAGAGACCAGTGTTGATGGCCGGTCGAACGCCGGCGTAGAAAAGATCGGTCTCCAGGAAGATCTGACCGTCCGTGATCGAGATCACGTTGGTGGGGATATAGGCAGAGATGTCACCGGCCTGAGTTTCAATCATCGGCAGGGAAGTCAGCGACCCACCACCGAGTTCATCACTCAGACGCGCTGAGCGCTCAAGCAACCGGGAATGGAGGTAGAACACGTCGCCCGGGTAGGCTTCTCGTCCTGGCGGGCGCCGAACCAGCAGCGAGACCTGGCGATAAGCCTGGGCCTGCTTCGTGAGGTCGTCATAGATGATCAGCGCGTCGCGCCCACTTTCCATGAACTCTTCGCCCATGGATGTACCGGCGAACGGCGCGATGTACTGGAGAGCCGCAGGGTCGGAAGCAGACGCGACAACCACGATTGTGTGGGCCATGGCGTCGTTCTCTTGGAGGATGCGCACCATCTGCGCAACCTGTGCGCGCCGCTGACCGATTGCCACATAGATGCAGAGCACACCACTATCACGCTGATTGATGATCGCGTCGATGCCGATCGTGCTCTTGCCGGTCTGACGGTCACCCAGGATCAGCTGTCGCTGTCCGCGGCCGATTGCCGTCATCGCATCGATTGCCTTGATTCCGGTCTGGAGCGCCGTCTTCACGTCCTGGCGCTTGATCACGCCCGGAGCGATGCGCTCGATGTCGCGGACCTTGTCCGTCTTGATCGGACCCTTGCCATCAATTGGCTGGCCGAGTGCGTTGACAACTCGACCGAGGAGCGCATCGCCGACCGGAACCGAGGCGATCTTGCCTGTGGTTCGAACTTCGTCGCCCTCTTCAATACTTGTGTACTCACCCATGACGATGACGGACACCGTGTCCTCACCGAGGTTGAGTGCAAGTCCAAGCGTGCCGGACTTGGTAAACTCGACGAGCTCACTTGCCATGCACTGGGTAAGTCCGTAAACCGTCGCGACGCCGTCACCGATTCCAATGACGGTGCCGACGTTAGTCACGGTTGCCTGATCTGAGAATCCTTGGATCTGCTGCTTGAGCAGATCACTGATTTCGGTCGCACGTACCGCCATGATCGCTCCGTTCTGCCGCGGCGTCAGTGCCGCGACGCGCGGTCCTGATCCATGCCGTGGACTGGCTGTTGAATTGTTGCCCCAAGTTGCCTGCACTTGCGGATCGTTGGGACGACCACCGCATGTTTCATCATTCGTTGGACAGGCCACCACGATCGCATGACGCTCTCGTGTGTTACCCACGCAGGACCTCGGTCCTGATGGACAGCGAGGTCGGCAATCCCGCCGCTCGCCTTACGCTGCGTACAATCGCGATCGCAATCGCCGAAGCTGATTGATGACGCTGCCATCGATCAACTGGTCACCGACACGCGCGATGATCCCGCCGATGATGTCCGGGTCTACATGGAGCCGAAGCTGGACATCCTTGCCCAACATCTGCTTGAAATGCTGACTCACCAACTTCTGTCCCTGCTGATCGAGGGCATCGGCAGTTGTCACATCGACAAGCACGATCCCCTTCTCGGCGAAGACGGCAGTATCGAAAAGTTCCACGATCTCGGGTATGAGCGTGGTCTTGCGGCGCTCGATCAGCATCCTGACGAGGTTCTGTGTTTCCGGCCTGACGGTCTTCAACACCTTCTCGACGACGGTAAGCTTCTCGGAATCCGAAATATTTGGATTGGCGAAGAACTCCGCCGCGCCCTCATCTCCAACGAGGCTTCCAAGCTCCGTCAGATCCTTCTGCCACGTGTCGAAGCTGCCCTCTTCGCGTGCCAGTTCGATGATTGCATGTGCGTAGCGTGTCGCCGAACCACTCGCCATCGCTGATTCCCCGTCTTGCTAGTGCTTGTGGGCACGAAACAAAAGGCAGTTGGCCGAGAGTCAGCCCGCTCCTGCTGCCTTCTGCTTGCCTTGTCAGTTCGGTGACACGCGGGAGGCGTCCGCAAGTGTCTCTTGAATCAGGCGGGTTTGAGACGCTGGGTCGAGTTCCTTGCGCACGATACGTCCCGCCGCCATAACGGCGAGGTCTGCAACTTCCTGTCGCAGCACAAGCCGCGCCTGTTCGGTTTCCTGACGTAACGTGTCTTCAGCCCGGCTGAGATATTCCTCGGCCTGGGCGTTCGCCTCTTCTCTCGCTCGCGCCATCATCTGCTCGCTGTTTTGGCGAGCACCTGCCAGAATTTCCTGCGCCTCGCGTCGAGCCACCTGCAAGGCTTCCTCGTTGCGAGATTGTGTTTCCTTGAGCTCGGCCTGCATCCGCTCCGCAGATGCCATGCTCTCCCGAATGCGCTCCTGGCGCTGATCGAGCACTCGCACGATCGGGCCAACCGCAAGTCGCCAGAGCAGACCGGCAAAGACAATGAAGGCCACCAATTGGACAGCCAATTGCCATCCATTGATTCCTAGTTTATCCACCGTCGGCCTCTCCTTCGTTCGATACGCCAATCCAGTCCGTTCGCTCCCTCCGCATGCCTCATCGACATGATTGAAGGTCGTTCCGGAGTTCCGACTCGGCTGTCAACGCCGGATATTCATCCGCTGTTGACAGCCGGTGCCGGCAGGATTAAACGAAGGCGATGATAATCGCGATAACGAAGGCATAGATGGCGACGGCCTCTGCGAGTGCCGCACCGATGATCATCGTCGTTCGGATCTCACCCGCGGCTTCCGGGTTGCGTCCGAGCGCTTCCATGGCGCCTCGTACGGCCATACCAATACCGATACCAGGTCCGAGCGCACCAAGCCCGATGGCAAGCGCTGCGCCGATGTAACGAACCGCTGTCGGATCTGTAATTCCACCAAACACCTGACGACTCCTCCTGTGGGTGCCTGGCGTGTACCCACGCGCGACGGCCCCGTTGCCGTGCCAGACGGCTCTTGCCGCCTCGCCACTGAAAGAAACACGAAGTTTCGAGATCCGCCCGACTGCTCGTGTGCATCGGGCAGGTTGACTCGCAAAGGTTGGTCAGTCCCCAGCAGCTGCCCCGATGGCACCTGCTGGGTGATTGGCCGTGGCATCCTTCGAGCTGGGCTCGGAAGCGTGTGCGTCTTCATGGTCGTCATGACCAGCCGCTGCCAGGGTCAGATAGATGGTTGTCAGCAACGCGAAGACCAGCGCCTGGATGGTTCCAAACAGCACTTCCAATCCCATGAAGACAACCGGGAAGAGGAAAGGCACGACGGCGATCTTGATTGCCGCTCCCATCGCATACATCACGCCCAGCAACACTTCTCCGGCAAACACGTTGCCGAAAAGACGGGCTGCAAGCGAAAGGATGCGAGAGAGCTCGGAAATGAGTTCAATGGGAAAGAGGAACGGAGGATCAGCCATGTGCTTGATCCGACCGACAACTCCATGGGCCTTGATACCGGCGATCTGAACAACCCCGAAGGCAAGGATGGAAAGCGCGAGCGTCATGTTCAGGTCGGCGGTTGGCGCTCGAAAGAACGGAACCAGAACCGTGTGCGTCTTGCCGGCATCGGCTGCCGTCGTAGAGCCTTCCGTGTGGACTTCTGTGCCTGAGGCAGCAACCTCGGACGTTGTCGCTGCTTCATGCTCTTCGCGATTGATGCCAATCGTACCCATCCCCGGAACAAGCCCCGAAAAGTTGGCGAAGAGGATGAAAATAAAGATACCTGCGATGAGTGGAAGCACCCGCCGGCCAAATGCCTTGCCTGCGGTACCTTCGACCAGGTTGAGGATGAATTCCACAATCAGTTCGATGATGCTCTGACCACGCCCAGGGACGCTTTGTGCGCGTCGGGCAACCGCGGTAAAGACGATCAGTAGCAGCGCCATCACGATGAACATCGTGAGCATGGAATTCGTGACCGGAATTGGCCCGATATGGAAGAGAACCTCTGCCGCGAGCGATATATGCAGTTCCATGGTCTTCGGCGTCTCTCCTCACTCTCAGCATTGCGAGTCAGTCGTTTTCAGGAACTCTCTTCGTCCCCGCCAGGTCACGATAAGGCAGTGTCAACGATCAAAAGGTCGTGGCATCCTGCCATTCATTTGGATTGATCCTTGGGATCATGACGAGAACCAAGCGCTCGCTTCAGGGACCGCGTGACTGGGCCAGCTGCCTTGTCATGTCTTCCCAGCAAGGTCAACTCGTACAGTTGATACCCTGCCGCGATGAGTCCTGTCCCTACACCGATCAGCAGGAGGACCGGAGTCGTATGTAACCAACGATCCAGAAAGATTCCGCCCACAATGAACACGACCAGCGATGCAACAATCGAACATCCCAGCCCGGACGCCATTCCGACTGTCCCGAGCTCTTCAGTATCCATTCGTCGATCTGGCCGTTCTGAGGCCACGTCTCACCTCTGCTGCCTGTCGGATGGTAGCACACCTCTTTGTGAACGTACCATTGTCGGTTGACTCAGTATAGCACGCGATTGTGATTTGAATCACAAGACCTGCGGCGGCATATACCAACCAATAACTGACCTGATTATGGCATTTCTCCCAATTTGTGCAACCACTTCTAAGCTATATGTCTGGCGAGAATATCTGCCTCGATTGTGAGACAAGGTCGTCCGCTAGCGCAGCACGAATCCGTCTCGAAACATGTCGGCCGGATCGAAGAAAAACTGATTGAGCGCGACAACGGCCCCTCGACCCGATATTTCCGTCACGATCGCCGGATATTCGGCCACCGCAGTAGGCACCACAACCCGCCCCGCGAATATCGAGCCGATCAAGCTCTCGTTGTTGAACGTGTCGCCGACACCGAGCTCGCCGTCTGAAGCCAGGCAGGCGATCAGGGCCGACGTTCCGGTTCCGCAGGGCGACCGGTCAAGCGCCCCATCCGCATATACCGTGGCGGACAGCACCGACGCATCTTCGGTTCGCGGCGGAGCGGTAATGATGGTTCCGTAAAGTCCGGCGATCTCGTCATCCTCCGGGTGGACGATGTCCAACGCATTCGAGGCGGCGCGTCGGACTGCCATACCGGCTCGAATCAGTTCTGGAACCGACCCGGCTTTTAACTCGATCCCCAATGCATCGGCAGGAACGACTGCATACCACGCTCCGCCGTAGGCGATATCGACCGTCATTGCCCGGCCCATCACCTCGATCGGGAGCGCCTTGACGAGACGGAAGGCCGGCACGTTCCGGAAGCGAACCGCCAACACCCTCCCCTGGTCCACCGTGGCCCGCGCCTGCACGACACCCACCATCGTCTCGAACGAGATCCGAACCTCCGGTCCCTCGACCGGAACGGCCCCGGTCTCCACCAGTGCCGTCGTGATCGCGATGAGCCCGTGCCCGGAAATCACTCCATAACCGCCATTCGTCATGAAAATGACACCGTAATCCGCCTCCGCACTGCTCGGCGGGATCAGGATTGCGCCGGACAGTCCGGCATGTCCACGCGGTTCGAAAAGCAGTTGGCGCCGAATGTGGTCATGGTTGATCCGCATGTCCGCGATTCGCTCACGGATGGTTGTTCCCCGCAATCGTGGAGATCCATGCGTGAGAATCCGGACGAGTGATCCGCCCGCATGAGCATCGATGGTAGTGAGGACACGTTCGGAACGCACGATATTCTCTCCTGGATGAACGTGTCCGACCCCGCTGGCAATCTGGCTCCTCGGTGGGGGCGATGTATTGCGCCCTTCAACAGGTCGAGCGATCTCACCATTCCCGGATCGGATTCAGGGTGCGCCCGAGCGCCGCAGACGGTTTAGCATACCGCGCGCTGCAAGGGAACTTGTCGTGTCCCGTAGCCGCGGCCCCGAAACCGGACGTCTGCCTACCACCATCCATAGGGGATGTTGCGATCCGGTTGGAGCTCCTGAAACATCCCCGTTTCGAGGATGGCGTCGATCCGGAGGAAGAGCGCATCCAGTTCCTCGACGGTAAGATTGGATGCCAGCTCGCCGCGCACCGATGCCTCGTTTGTGCGGAGATCACCGAGGTCTGCCAGTAATGATGGGGTAACGGGCAATCCAACGTACTGCCAGAGCACGGTCTTCAATTTGGGATCAACGTTGAATGTCAGACCGTGATCGATCCCCCATATTTTGCCGTCCGTGTCGACCAGGCAGTGCGAGATCTTGCGATCTGCGTTGTTCGTGATATGGTCGAACAGCACCAGCTGCTCGATTTCGATCCGAATCTGACCCCAGAACTCGTAGTCCTCTTCTCGCTCGACGGCTGGCTCGACGTAGAGCTGAAGACTGCCGATCCCGTGCGGACCATGGCGCACCACGGTTGGCGGCACGATATTCCATCCCAGCCGCTTGCTCAGCAGATACGATGCATGTTCACGCAGGTACAACGTAGCGCTCGGAAAGTCCCACAGTGGGCGCTCTCCTCGCTTGGGCTTGTAGATTCCCATGTGATCGTGCCGGTTCTCGGCCTCGAGTGCGACCGCGAACGTGTAATTCGATCCCCACGGGACCAGGGTCGCGGTCGTGATCTTGGCGGCGCGCAACAATTCCAACGCGTCTTGTTCGGAAATCGACTGTTGAATCAGCTCGTTACCGGTAGCCTCGTCTTGGAGGCGAAGATGTAGGTCGGGCAATCGGCACCAAACTTCCTGTCACAGGATGAAATGGGATGAAACGGCTGGAGGCATTCCACGTCGCGGGGTTCGTTTTCCGAACGTCAGTTTTCTTCAACCCGATTGTAATGGCTCATCCAGCCCAAGGCACTGCATCGTCTGCACAAAAACGGCAACGGTTCCCTGTCGCGCAATCGGCAAAGGCCGGGTACAATCCGGGCGTTCACGTCTCGTCGTCGAGACATCCAGACGCAATTTGCGCACCAATTCCATGGCCACGAGCCGAAAGGGGCTGTTTTACCGATGAAGATTGTTCGATATCAGGATGAATCCACCCAACAGCCGGCGTATGCGATTGTCGAAGGCACGAAGGTGTTTGCCGCCGATGGGGACCTCTTTGGAGGGCTGAGCAAAGGTGACGATCTCGGAGCCCTCGACAGCCTCAAGATCCTCGCCCCACTCGATCCGGGCAAGGTTGTCTGCATTGGCATGAACTATCTCAAGCACGTCACCGAGATCGACCCGACCCGTGCCGTCCCAACCGAACCGGTCATCTTCATGAAGCCGAACAGTGCGATCATCGGTCCTGGTGACACGATCGAGATCGCGAATCCGCAGAACAACACCGACTACGAGGCTGAATTGGTCGTCGTCATCGGGAAGACCGCAAAGAACGTCAGCGAAGACGACGCGCCGGATTACATCCTCGGCTATACCGCCGGCAACGACGTCTCGGATCGCGTTCTGCAGGCCAAGGATGGCCAGTGGATTCGTGCGAAGGGATTCGACACCTATCTGCCGCTGGGTCCCTCGATCGTGACCGAGCTCGATCCGGCCGACACCAAAGTCGTGTCTCGTTTGAACGGCGAATCTCGCCAGACCGACAATACCGATGGCCTGATTTTTGGCGTCAAGTTCCTCGTCAGCTTCCTGAGCGGCGTCATGACCCTGAATCCAGGCGACATCATCATGACTGGCACCCCGTTTGGCGTGGGGCCAATGAAGGCCGGCGACACGATCGAGGTCGAGGTCGGCGACATCGGCGTCTTGAGCAACCCGGTCATAAATCGCTGACCACCACCTTGGCAACAAGCTTGAATCCATAAGTTGCAGGTCTTCCCTGCAAGGGCGGTATCCGCCTTTGCAGGGAAGTGTTGCGTGTATCCTGAGTCGGGCAAGTGTCTCTCGTCGCGGGATGAACGTGGTTTTTCGGAGGAATGCTCTCGATGAATGTGACGATGTTTGGCACAGGATATGTCGGTTTGGTTACGGGCGCCTGCTTTGCCGAGAGTGGCAACAACGTCTGCTGTGTCGATATCGATACCGCCAAGGTCGAAGCACTGCGAGCGGGCAAGATTCCAATTTATGAACCGGGACTCAGCGATCTCGTCACCCAGAACGTCTTTGCCCGTCGACTCTCGTTCACCACCGACGCCAGGAAAGGCGTCGATCATGGTGAGGTAATCTTCATCGCGGTCGGTACCCCTTCACTCGACGACGGCTCGTCCGATCTTCGGTATGTGCGGACCGTCGCAGCCACGATCGGCGACTACCTCACCACATCTGCCGTGATCGTCAACAAGTCCACGGTGCCGATTGGGACCGCCGATCTGGTCCACGAGATCATCGCCGGTCGCTTGGAGGAACGTGGCGTCGAGGTCGAGTTCGACGTCGTCAGCAATCCGGAATTCCTGAAGGAAGGAGCTGCGATCGACGACTTCCTGCGTCCGGACCGAATTGTGGTCGGTGCCAATACCGACCGTGGGGTCGAGGTCATGCGGCAGCTCTACACGCCGTTCAATCGCAACCACAATCGCTTTATCGCGATGGATGTCCGTTCGGCCGAACTCACCAAGTACGCGGCCAACGCCATGCTGGCGACCAAGATCTCGTTCATGAACGAGATCGCCAACATCGCCGAGCGCGTCGGGGCCAACATCGAGAACGTCCGGGTGGGCATCGGCTCCGATTCCCGGATTGGCTACAACTTCATCTATGCGGGGATCGGATATGGCGGTTCCTGCTTCCCCAAGGACGTGCGTGCGCTTGCCCACACGGCAACCTCCTACGGCTACCATGCCGAGATGATCGAGTCGATCGAGGCCGTCAACCAGCGCCAGAAACTCGTGATGCTGAACAAGGTGCTCCAGCACTTTGGCGGCGATATCGCAGGAAAAACGTTCGCGATCTGGGGTCTCTCGTTCAAGCCGAAAACCGACGACATGCGGGACGCCCCGAGCCGGGCAATCATGGAGGGCCTGTGGAAACTCGGGGCCAACGTCCGCGCGTTCGATCCTGAATCCATGAACGTCGCCAGGTCGCTCTATGGCGATCGAAACGATCTCGTCCTCTGCGATACTCGCGACGCAACGGTTCAGGATGCCGACGCACTCCTCATCTGTACCGAATGGCGCCAGTTCCGCAGCCCCGACTTTGTGGCGCTGCGTCGTAGCCTCAAGCAGCCCGTGATATTCGATGGCCGCAACATGTACGATCCGGAACGCATCACCCGCGAGGGATTCACTTACTACGGAATTGGTCTTGGCGATCCTCTTCCATCCGCACCAGATGACCTCATGGCGCAATCACAGCCCTCTCCTCAGATCGCAGGGGTTGATGCTGGCTGACTTATTCGTCAATGGTTGAACGTGGCGTAGATTCACGCCGCTTGCTCCCTGCAACCGAGGCGCCCGGCGCCCGGCATGTAAACGTCCGGTTTCAGCACCTATGCCTCATGGCGCCTGTTCAGGAACCCGAGTCCGCAAGGTCAGGTCACTCCGCAGTCTCGTCTCGTTAATCTCGTCTGCGATCGAAGGTCAGATCACAAGGGGCGCTGCAACAATACAGCGCCTTTTGCCCGCATCGGGAATCGAGAGGCCGGACGTTTCAGTCTCGATGGAGCGCGATCTCGTCAGCCGAGGATCAGGCGATCGCTGACCATCACCGCGAAGATTCCGGCGACAAACCAGATCGAGTAGAAGAACGTCTTGCGCGCCAGCTCCTTGCTCGGATCCATCAGGAGACGCCATGCGAGGTAGAGGAAATACCCGCAGAGCAGCAGGGCTCCCGCGAAGTAGATCCAGCTCATGCCGAACGGCACCAGGAGCAACGATACCGCCGTCAACAGAATGGTGTAGAGGAAGATCTGCTTGCGCGTCTCCTGCTCACCGGAAACCACCGGCAACATCGGCACACCGACGCGCCCGTATTCCCCTTGCTTCAGCAATGCAAGCGCCCAGAAGTGCGGCGGCGTCCAATAGAAGATGATCGCGAACAGGATCCAGGCCGCCGGTGCGAGGGTTCCAGTCACCGCCGCCCAGCCGACCAGCGGCGGAATGGCACCTGCCGCGCCACCAACGACTATGTTGTGCGGGGTCGTTCGCTTCAGCCACAACGTGTAGACGAACACGTAATACAGATTGCCGCTCAGCGCGAGACCGGCAGCAAGCCAGTTGGCAAAGAACCCGAGTAGAAGGACACCGGACAGGGTCACCGCCGCACCAAAGATCAGGGCCGTTCGCGGCTTCATGCGCCCCGAGGCCGTCGCCCGCTTCTTGGTGCGGTTCATCTTGGCGTCGATGTCCCGATCGATGTAACAGTTGAAGACATTCGCTCCACCAGCCGTCAGGAATCCACCGATCAGGGTGACCAGCACGAGACTGAAGGATGGGATGCCCTTGCCTGCGATCAGCATTGCACCTAGCGTCGTCACCAGCAGCAACGTCAGAATACCCGGCTTCATCAGCTGAACGTACTCGTTCATCACGATCTTCAACCGCTGAATTTCCGACGGGTTAACCGTTACAACGTCATTCACGCTCTACCACCCACCTGCACAACTACATCCACCAATTCAAGATCTGCCGAAACGTCGCGCGATCGCGGACACTAAAGTGGCGTACATCATTCCATGACCGGCAAGGTTTGATCACGTGCATCAAAGCCCAAACATCGCACATCCAGAATCAGATCCCTGAATGAGCACATGCCAAACGGCTTTCCTCATCCTCGGCTTCGCAGGTCAGAAGCACCAGCGACTCAAGGTTTCGAGGGCCTCGAAAAAGAGACTTCTCGCATACGCATGAGCACGAATCTCCCGTGTCGCCCATCGTGGCTACCGGGAATCAACCTCAGCGTCGCAGCGTCAAGACACCTTTCTCAATTGTACTCACGCATCCCTGTGAGAGCACGAGGTCGGGTCGCACGTCACTACACCATCTCCGCGATATCGGATTTCTCAGACGCTGGGCAACGTGTCGCAGCCGCCGACCAATCCGGTTCCATCGGGTTTATCTTCTCTGATCGAATGAAACGGTTATTCCTGCATGCAATCACCGCCAAAGGGGCTAAGGGTATTGACAAAATTGCTCTCGGCAGGTGATTCTGTGAAATATCTCACGAGCAGAGACGGCGTTGATCATGCAAGAGCGCACATCAGTTGGCTTCTTGCGTCGCCCATCCAATCTGGGACACGTCATTACAGTGCAGCCCATGAAGCTTGAGCAATCAACATCTTGCCAGTGCATGCACTCATTGTCAGACTGTCGCGCAACGATGCACGCCAGCACATCACAGGAGATGGTTTCATGATCGCAATTCCTTCCAAACGAACGGATTTCAAGACGTTTCTCTCGCCCGGCCAACGATTCATTGCCAGCGATCTCATAACCAATCGAGGCACCGGCGAACTGACGATCTCTCGGTTGGTCCATGATCGACTCGGGTTTCTGCATGTCACGCTGCGTGCCGATGATGGCCGCGACATCAGTGTCTTCGCCGAACAGGTAGAAGCGGCGATTGCCGAAGGACACTTGTCCCCGATCGGTTCACCGCTCTCGGTGGTGGTCTGCTAGTGCAGCTGCGACGGCAGCTGCGGTCGCCGTCGCGGCGATGCACCCAGTGACCGATGCGGTCCGCTGCACCCTTTCAGTTTCGGAACTCACGATAAACGCAGGAGACGGCCCGGCCATTGCAGCCGGGTCGTCTCTTGTCATGCAGGTGTATCGGCTTGTCCTAAAAGTTTAGACGGCCGCCTCACTCAACTCGGATGTACAGAATCCGCATCTTGTCGCGGCCAATGGCACATCGTTCAGGCAATAGGGGCACGCCTTGGTGGTGGGGTCAAGTGGAGGTTCTTGGCGAGACCGCTGAATCATGTAGTTGACCGGCTTGATCACGAGAAAGAACAGGACCAATGCAATGATCAGGAACGAGATCAGGGCATTGATAAACGCACCCACCTTGAACAGGCTGTTGTTGATCGTGAATCCCATCTCGCCGAAATCCGGCTGGCCGCCGATCGCGGCGAGCAGCGGGGTGATGAGATCAGCCACCACAGAGTTCACGACCGCCGTGAACGCGGCGCCGATCACCACCGCGACGGCGAGATCGATCACATTGCCACGCAGCAGGAACTGCTTGAACTCCTGAACCATCCCGGATTTGTGAACCGTCCGGAGTTTGTCGACGTTGATGTTCTTCAAGTCCCCTCCCCTTCAAGTTTTCGCGTCACTGCGGCGAGCACGAATTTGCGTCAGCCGTGAGCGTATACGATGCGGGCCCATTTTCGGCACCCATGTAGAAAGATCTTCCGCAACCGTCGGTAAACTGCGTGCTTGCACCGATCGACGTTGACACCTGATAGACGGAAGCCACGACCGCTCCTGTCATTTGCCCGGTGTCCAACGGTCCATCGAACACCACGACGCCGTCGGCCGTCAATGTGACGTAGATCGGGGCGTCAGCCGTGATATTGATACTGGCGACAAAGTTGCCATTGGCATCGGTTCGACCCGTTGCGGATGACGATGGACCGGGAACCGAATCGGCGGTTGAAGGTGTAGGCTCGGATGGGTTTGCAGCAGCTGGCGTTTCCTGGACGGGGATTGTCGCGACCGAAGCCACTGTAGCCGCCGGAGCTGCCGGAGCCTGCGGGGCTCCAGCGGTGTCGTCGGAAACCGGCCCACCGAGCGCCAACACAACGTAGACCGCCGGGGAATTGCCGGTGTTATGAACCTTGCCATCATTGGCAATCAGTTGTCCGTCGTTTACGGCGAGGCTGACAGGACCACTTCCCGCGTCCGCCTCCACCTGGCCGGCGACCACCATGACCAGCGCTGGGCCGGTGTGAGAACCGATCGACGCTTCCTCATCGGAACGAAGAACGTAGCGCGTCAACGTCATGGGATACGAACCTTCAGGAACATTGCTGATCTTCGGGCTCTCATAGAACGCATCGCTCGCGACATCGGTCGCGTTTCCGATCGCGAAACTCCAGCCAACCGGAGCGGTTCCACTCCCGGACACCGTATAGGAATCCCCGCCAGCGATGAAAAACGCCGCTCCGGATGTGATCAACGCTCGCTTCGCGGTCACATCGTTCCGAACCAGCGCGCTTCCACCGCGTTGGAACAGGATCGACGCCTGACCGGTCATCGGTACCGCATCTGCGGCGGTCGGCAATTTCCTCTCCTCCGCTGACCACACGATGTCGGTTCCGGGCGCGTACACGAGCCCTTGAGCGAGAACCGCCGGAAAACCTGGTCCGGTTCCAATATCCTGCGCCGAGGATTGCTGCCCCATTCCAGGACTCGTGGTCTGCGTTGATCCCGGCACCGGAGTTGCCACCATCCCTTGCTGGGCCATCGCCTGATTCGCCGAGCCGAGCGAACCGACCGATCCGCCGAGCAGCATCAGCACGACCAGCGGAGACAGCACTCGTCTCAAGACAGGTGATCTGGTTTCACCTGTTCGAGGTATATGCATGGAAAAACCTCTCGAGGGACGTTTCATGAATGATCTCTCCGATCATGTGGGACCTCCGCATCGTGTTCGCAACGATATACATCACGATTGCCACATGCAAGCATCTGCACAACGCCTTGGCCTCCCCAACGGTCGACTACCTGTTCAGCCTTCAGAACGTCTGTAACGACAGGACTGCATGTTTCGTACGTACATCGCATGCAGATTACACTATCCTAGTTCGGCAAGCGGCAAATTGCCACGTGCAAGACAGTTCTTCGTCGTTTGACTCGTAGTCCAGCGGCAAGGAATGCGAATCTGGTGCATTCTACGTCGAAACGCATGGCAAGATGCTCCATCTGGACAAGAAAGTGAGCGCGTGTGGCGCCCAGACATACCAGTCCGAAAGAATCCGGCAAGGCCACGTCGGTATCAAACCCCATTCAGCTGCGTCTCAAGAGCACAAACGATGAAAGTCAGGATGGTCCATCGAGGAATTCATCGAGGGTGATTGATTCGTCGGTACGAGTCCCTGTTCCTGGATCGCCGCGTCCCGGTTCCATCCACATCCGACAGGTCATATGGCTGGCAGTAGCGCTGCTGGCGATCTGTATCGCCTTGAGCGCCTGGATCGTTGTGTTGCAGGCAGAGACGCGAAGCAATCAGCGCGAGCTCGCGTCGATCACACAGGAACGGGACACGTTGCGCCAGCAAGCCACCGCTACGTCATACCATCTTGCACCCACAGCGGCCGGACCGGAAAATGCAGCGGCGGTTGTCTTCCTCACCGTTGAGGGCTCAGGTGTTCTGAGCGCGACCAACCTCCCGAAACTGGGCACCAACCAGGCATTCCAACTGTGGTACCGGCCCTCTGGCGGCGGTGCTTTCATACCCGGTGGAACATTTTCACGGGATGAACAAGGCAACGGATTCATGCCCATTCCAAGCGACGTTGGCAGGTTCGAAGCCCTTTCGATCTCGATCGAGCCAGCTTCAGGAAGCACGGTCCCAGGCGGCGCGATGATCCTGCAAGGCGACGTCAACGGCGTCAAGGGCTAGAAATCGGCCCGTGATAAACTACCGGGTCTGTGGTTCGGAACCATTCGGGCCCATCGCACGTATGACTCAAGTGGTTCCGCTGCTCGCCCGCACGTTTCTTGACGCTCCTTCCAGCGACACGGATGCCCTCGCCCAACCGCACGATCGACAGCAAACGACATTCGGAAGGGGTTTCTGAAGGATGTTACACGGTGGCTGTGACCACACCCGCCAATAAATTCACCGCAGGCACGTGGCGACTGGTTCGCCACGTCCGCCCCCAAGACTGGATCTGGCTCTTTACGGCCATGCTCCTGAGTCTGGCTTTGCGTATCCCGTTTTTTGGTATACCGATGATCCCCGACGAAGGCGGCTATGCCTACGCCACACGCGGCTGGATCGATGGCACCGGGCACCTGTACAAGGATCTCTGGATAAGTCGGCCACAAGGCATCTTCGTCGTCTACGCCGCCATCATGGAAACGCTCGGAACCGGCACTTACGCCTTTCGCTTTGCGGCATGGATCGCCATCGCCCTGACCACGATCGCCGTGTGGCTCTTTGCGCGTACCTGGAAATCTCCACGCGTCGGCAACATCAGCGCCATCGTCTTCGCGATTCTGAGCGCCAGCCCGAACATCGAGGGCTTCACTGCCAATGCAGAGGTCTTCATGGGTCTCCCTGCAGCCTTCGCGGCGCTCTGGCTGCTACATATCGGACGCCACGGCTGGTCGACGAGGCAGCTTGCCGGCGTCGGTCTTCTGATCGGACTGTCGGCCATCCTCAAACCGTCCGGCATCGTGATGTTGCCCGTCGCGTGGGTATTTATCGCGATCATCAGTGAGGAGGAGATGACTGTCTACCTCCGACGCTATGCTGCGATACTCGCCGGCATCGTCGTGGTCGCGATTCCCGTCGCCATTCATGGCATCTATCTCGGCTGGCACGACTTCATCTATGCGACGGTCACCTATCGCCTGACCCAGCAAAGCACCGCCTCCGTCGGTTTGGCACACAATGCCTACCGATTCGGCGCAATGCTGTACCTCGTCCTGCCGATACTCCTTCTCGGGGTGCTCCTGGAAACCATTCGGAATTGGAACGCCCTGAAGCAGCATCTACGGCGCAGGCCATCCATCTCGCTCATCCGCAGGCTGCCGTTCAACGTGTCGGTCGGTTTGCTGACCCCTGGCATCTCACGTCTCCCACGGCTCGAACGTCCGACCGATGACGCCGGTCTGATCCTGAGACTGTGGGTTCTCGGCTGCCTCGCGGGTATCGCCATGGGGGGTGATTGGTGGACCCACTACTTGATCCAGATCGTTGCTCCAGCGTCCATCTGGCTGAGCGCAGCTGCCAGCAGCATCACGTTCAGTCTCAAGGACGTGAGGCGCAAGGTGGTTTTCGTGGGTCTCGTCAGCGTCCTTCTATTGACCCCGTACCGCGTACTTGGACTCGGCGGTACCGACAAGATGACGCAAGCGCTCTACGGACATCCGGGATATCCGGCGCAAGCCGATGTGGCCGAGTATCTGCACGATCACTCGTCGCCCGACGATACGATCTACGTCGCCTTCGATCAGGCGGGGATCTATTACCTCGCCGATCGCAAACCTGCCTACCGCCACCTTTATGATCAGGAACTGCGCGGCATTCCGCAGTCATATGCCGATATCATTTCCATCATCCAAAGTCCCGGTCGACCGAAATACATCGTCAGCACATTGCATCCAGGTCCGTTCCCGGACGACGGTCGCATGTTCTGGCATGAGGTCGCCAAGTATTATCTCGTGGAAACAATCGTCGACGGCGTCCCCATCTACCGGGCGAACGACGTCCGCGACCTTCCCAACAACTGACTGTTCGCGCCTGTTGACCCCAGGTCGGGTCGCCGCGATCGAACCACGGCCGAAGAACGTCAGACCGCGGCAGTTCACGTCGAATGATGCCAATCGCAGAAGCGGGAACCCGGATCTATGAGAAATCCTCGTCGCCGGGGTGGGTCAGCGCATGGTCCAGGTTCACGCCACTCGAGATCAAACCGATATGGCTGAATGCCTGCGGGAAGTTTCCCAGGAATCCTCCGGTGCCAAGATCGATCTCCTCCGGCAGCAACCCGAGTGCGTTCGTGCGCGCGCACAGGCGATCGTAACGGTCGAGCGCCTCGCGGATCCTGCCCTGCATCGTCAGGTTATCGACCATCCAGAAGCTGCACAGCAGGAATGCGCCCTCGCTGCCGCTGATCCCGTCCGGCGATTTCTCGGGAAGATACCGGTAGATCAGGCCGTCGCCAGCCGAGAGCTCCCGTTCGATCGTCTCCACGGTCCTCAGCATGCGGGGATGCCTGGCCGGAATCACCCTCCGGATGGGCAGTGACAGAACGGAGGCATCGAGATGTCCATTATGCAACCCCTGCGTAATGCTCCCCAATTCCTCACTCCATCCCTCCGTCAGGATCGTCTGCTGAATTACCGCCGCGATGCTCGCCCAGCGATCGGCATCCGAATCGAACCCGTATTGCCGCGCCAAGAGTGCGCCACGGTCCAATGCGACATGGCAGATTCCCGCCGAATAGGTCTGCACCGATTCCGGACCTCTGACTTCCCAGATTCCGGCATCCGGCGTGTTCCACAGCTCCGCCGCTTTCTCGACCAGCTCTCGGAGTTGCGACCACAAGTCGTTGTGAATGATGCCTCCGTGATTGGACCACTGGAAGGCACAGTCCAGGATCTCGCCATAGACGTCGTGCTGGATCTGGGAATACGCTCCATTCCCCCATCGCACGGGGCCGGAATTGCGATACCCGGAAAGGTCGAGGTCCTCTCGTTCGGGAATAAGTGGATTACCATCGAGGGTGTACATCACATTGACGGATGTCTGCCGAAACGTTCCCAGCATCCAGTTCAGATATTGCCAGGCTTCCTGGTTCATCCCTATCCGACGCAACGAATTGACGGCGAATGCGGCATCGCGCACCCACACATACCGGTAATCCCAGTTCCGTTCGCCTCCAATTGACTCTGGCAGCGAGGTCGTTGGGGCCGCGATCATCGCGCCGTTTGGCAGATAGTCGAGCAGCTTGAGCGTGATCGCCGACCGTCGTACCAGCTTTCTCTGCGGCCCCTGATACGTGAATGACCTCAGCCAGGATAGCCACCCCTCGAGCGTGTTGGTAACCGCGGCGACCGGAGCATCAACCGAGGAGCTTCCAGTACCTCCGTTCCACCGCAGGCAGAAGTTGACCGATTCCCCTTGCTGCAGATCCCATTCGCCCTGAGCACCCTGGAGTTCCCGCGACGCTTCGAGCACCAGCTCGACGTCCGGATAACGATTCAGCGAGAGCTGTACCCCTTTGGGGTGGCGCACCGCCTCTAGCCCGCCACGCACGGTGATCGCGACGCGAACGGTCACCTCCCCTTCGATCACCTCCACGCATCGCATCAATTCGCCGGTATCCGGATTTCCTTCGGCGGCGAGATCGGCACCGCTTCGAAAGGGCATCAGGTCGGTAACGCGCAGCACACCGCCTTCAACCTTGAGTTCCGTGATCATGATCGCGGAATCGCCCAGATAGCGATGGCGGGCTCCGAGGATCGAACCAGCATCGATCTCGAACCGGCCGCCAATATCGTTGTCGAGCAGAGAGCAGAAGACAGGGACCGAATCGAATCGGGGGATGCAAAGCCATGGGATCGAACCATCCCGGCCGATCAGTGCAGCGGTCACTCCGTTCCCGATGATGCCATGGTCCTCGATCGGCAAATATCCATCGACATAGGCAATCGGTCGAAATGGCTGCTCTCGCCTTATGCCCGGCGCGATGCTCGTAACCAAGCTGATAGTCCTTCTTCACCAAACGCGCCCCGGCGGCAACGCACCCTTCTTCTCGAAGAACCAAAGATTGGCTTCGCGGATCAGATGCACAATCCGGTCCCCGAGAGAAAGCGCGTTGAAGGTGCTACAGGCGCCAGACCGGTTTGTCCTCGGCCAGGTGGCTACCGGATTCGTCTACGGCGCCCGGTGAGGACATCCGCTCATGCAGAATATATCCGGCACGGCCGATCGCATGTGCGGAGACTGGCGTCGTAACCGTCAGAATCAGGCAGAGCAGAATCGTCCGGGCAATCACCGAACCATCGTGCAGCGCGGTCGCCGTTCCTGCCAGCACCATGACGCCGAGGAAGACGGCCTTGCTCGCGGCATGCAACTTCATGTACAGGTCTGGCATCCGGATGATACCGAACACGCCGAGCGTCATCACGAGCACACCGAGAACCACAAGTGCGTCATACACATAAGCAGACAATGGGAAGTTTCCTTTCGACGTGCGATGCGCAGAGGCAGGTTCAGAAGATGCGACGCTCACTGTGGTACCGGGCAGCGGCCACAGAACCGATGAACGACAGCAACGCCAGCATGATCGCCGCGTCGATGTAATACCCCTTGCCGGTTGTGGCCGAGTACAGCACGAGCAGCGCAATCAGCACCAGGGCCAGCGAATCGAGCGCGAGTACGCGAATGAGCGCCGACCGGGCCCGCACGATCAGCCCGATACAGACGCACAGCAGACCCGTCATCCAGACCATGGCGATGTAATAGACGATCTGATGCATTAGGTCGGACCTCCGCCTGGCAATTCCGGATAGGGATTCCCTCGCTCCGGGTTCAGCGCCGCATCGAGCAGTGTGAAATACTCGAGCATCTCGTCGTGGATCTGCTCCCAGTTCGTGGCATCGATCACATGCACGAGCATCACCCGCTCGTTCCAGTCGACATCGACCAGAAAGGACCCCGGCGAGAGCGTCAGGCACAGGCCGGCGACGCCTACCGCGCTCGGTGTGTGGTCGCCGATCGGCACCTTGATAATGCTCGGATGTTCGATCGGTCGCAATCCCACCACGCATTGCGTCACGCGCCACGTCCCCATCAGGATATCTCGCACCATCATCCAGGCGTACCGGGGAACGGCCAGCGTCACACGCAATGTCGAGCGGTTCGAGGGCAGTCCTTCGGGCAGGGCAACACCGCGAAAGATCACCATCAGGATGATCGAAGCGACCAAACCGGTCACCAGATCCTGCCAGGCAAAACTCGCGATCATCAGGGCGTAGATGGTGGTAAAGAGCCCGGCCATGTAGATCAGGAATATCATGGCGCTCGCTCCGGGAGGACCGCTGCCGCGTGCTGACTCAATTGCAGAAGCGGCTCCGGCCAGACGCCGATCAGAATGATCGCGACCGCGAGCATGGCGATCAGGATCCGCACGGGTCCGGAGTTCGCCTCATCTTCGCCCGGGATCCAGAATCGTCTCCGATAGAGATCGAACATGTAGATGAACGAGAGCGCACCGCCCACAAAGATGAGCGCCACCAGCCACGGTCGATCGGTCGAGATCGCGAGCCGAAAGAGGCCCAGTTTTCCCAGGAAGCCTCCGACCGGCGGTACACCCGCCACGCTGAACGCGCCGACTGCAAACGCCGCGCCGATCACCCAGCCACGCATGCTCACCGAGAGAAACAGCAGGGTCTTGTTCAGGGCATTGAGCACGGCGTAGAGAATCGCCGCCGTGTAACCGGCCGTACCGCCGATACTCAACGCGATCAGGATGTACCCGACCTGTCCGATCGAGGAGTAGGCCAGCACTTCGTTCGGTGCATGCCGGGAGATCGCCTGGATCCCTCCGTAGATCACGCTCGCCGCCGAAAGCAGCATGAGCACTCTTGCACCTTCGGACAATTCGCGTGGGAAGATATCTGCCCCGAACCGTAACAACCCATAACTGCCGATGTTGGCCAGTGCACCGCTCAGGATCGCCGCGACAGCTGGTCGCGTTCCCGTGTACACCGCTGGCAGCCAGAAATGGAACGGGAACAATCCGAGCTTGATGCCGAACGCGACGAAAATGATGGTCGCGGTCAGAATCGCCGAATTCTCGCCGACGAGCGGCATCTGTTCCTTGATCTTGACCATGTCGAGCCAGCCAGTCGTGTGGTAGATCGCGGCGATCCCGATCAGGAACAGTACAGACCCCAACAGGTTGACCACGATAAAGATGAATGCCGCCCGGAACTGTCGCGGCGTCTCGCCATAACTTGCCATCACGTAGGCCGAGATCATGGATATCTCGAAGAACACGTAGAAATTGAACGCGTCCCCGGTGAAGAACACGCCAGTCAGGCCAAGCGCCATGAACAGCACGAGGGCCGGAAAGATCCGCGCACCGACATCGTCGACCACTTCGTAGATCAAGGCAATCGAGAGGACCGTCAGTGAGAGCAACGCGAACACGATCCCCAGCGCATCGATCCGCAACGCGATACTGATGCCCGGAGCCCACCCTCCAAGTCGCATTTCCTGAACACCGTAACGCAGAACCTCCGTCGCCAGCACCACCGTAGCCGTCAGTGCCGAGAGCAGGATCCCGATCCCGATCCAGCCGTTGTGCCGCCGCGTGCCGTCGAGCATGCTCATGATGACCGCACCGAACCAGAGAATCCCGAGAGGAAGGGCGATGATCATCGGTTCGCCCGCTCCATTGCCTGCTCGTTCGCATCGACAAACCGCTCGTTCAGGTAATTTGCTGCGACATCCGGCACGTCCAGGTCATCCCGTGCCGAATCTTCCTCTTCGGCGTGAGACAATTCATCGAGATCGTCTGCCGCGTGCGCACTATAGACGCGATAGACGAGCGCCAGCATGAGGGTCGAGACGCTGAAACTGATGACGATCGCGGTCAGCGTCATCGACTGCACGATCGGATCGGCAAAGGCGCCATCGGCCGGAAGCGGCAGCACGGGAGCCGCCCCCCGTTTCAGCGCGGCCGACATGATGAACAGATTGGCCGCATTCCCGATCAAGGCCATCCCCACGATCAACCGGATGAGGTCACGTTTCAGCAGGAGGTAGCATCCAGCCCCGAACAGGACCGCCACTCCGAGCGAGAAAATCATGTTCATTGGAGCGCGCCCTCTGCGGCGGAATCGCCAGTACCAGCAATGGGTCTTCGCTTCGCTTCACGCTCACGAGTCCGCATCGCGCGTTGCTGGGCGCGGCCGATGGCCGAGAGCACCCCAACACCGAACCCGAACACGACGAGAAAGACGCTGACATCGAAGAGGACCGGCGTGATGAACTCGAGCGTGCCGAAGTGCGTGACGTGCCCACCGGCTTTTGGATAATGCGTCATGATCGGATCGCCCAAAAAGACCGGGGTAAAGGCCAACCCGAGTGCCAGAAGCAGGCCGACGAATGCGCCCGCCGCCGCGTATTTGACGAGTGGCAACCGCTCGAAGTCTTCCGCACCGAACGCCACGCCCTGGATCGCCACCCCCAATGCCGCGATCACCCCTGCCGAGAAGCCGTCACCGGTGTCGGTATATCCTTTCAGCATCGTCGCGAGCGCAATAAGGAACGCGGGGATCAGCAGGATGCGGGCAGCGCTGCGTGTCACGACAGTTGTCATCGCATTCTCCCGCTCCGTATCAGGCTCAGGATTCCCAGCAGCGTGATCGCGATCACGGTGATCTCACCCATCGTGTCGAAACCCCGGAAGTCCGCCAGGACAACGGTCACGATCGCCTTGCCATGGGCCAACGGTGTCAATGCTGCCTGCGTCTCGATCAGCTCCGTCGAGTTGGATGGTCGCGAGAGCGTCCCCCATGCGACGAAGAAAGCCATGCCTCCGGAGATGATCGCCAGCACCACGTCGCGCCGCTTGTGCTTGCCGCGGTGTGCCTTGGGCGGTCGCGATTCGTAGCGCAGGATCTTGCGAGGCATCAGTAGCAGCATGCCGAGGAAGATGAGCGAGAAGATCGTCTCGATCAGCACCGCGACCAGTGCGACATCAGGCGCTCCCAGAAACGCGTAGATGACTGCGAGGCTGTAGCCAACGCACGACAGGGTCAGTGCCAGACGCAGATGGTCGCGTGGAAGCGTTACCGCGATCCCGCTGAAAGCCGCCGCGAGGATCATCGCGACGAGCGGCATGTCGCTGCCCTTGATGCTCCCGACCACGAACGCGTCGGTGTTGGGTGTCACCAGCACCGCCAGGCCCACGAGCAGACCGGCGGGAAAGAGGATCGTCGCCACCCGGCTGCGGAGATCCCGTACCTCGAAATCGTGGAGCGTGTCCGAGAGGTGCTCGAGCGCTACCAGCGACCATTCGTAGATCCGTTCCGGCCCGAACCGTGTGCCAAGGTCTGCAAAAGCCAGTGCTGCTTTCCACCAGAAACGCCGCGTCAGCAGCAGCGTGATCCCCAACGCCCACACGACGACCGCCATGATGTTCTCCGGCCTGCCGTCGAGATGGTAGGCGACGTGGATCTCCGTAGTTCTGTTCAGCATCACGCTCGCGGCCCGGCCCGCGATCTCGGTCACAGGTCCCGTCCAGAGACCGCCGATGATCGTCGACATCCCAAGCACGGCTATCGGCCACACCAACCAGCCGGACAACGGAGCCACGGTCCCCTTTTTCTCACCGAGGAAGATCTGAATCCAGAAGCGACTGATGTAGGTAAATGTGAGTGCCGCCCCAACGACGGTCAACATAATGAATGGAGTCCCGCGGTCGACCCCGGCCGCGAAGAACAATTCGTCCTTGAAGAATCCAAGTGTCATCGGCAAGCCGATCATCCCGGCCGCCGACAGTGCACTCGCCGTCGCAAGTACCGGCATTCTTCGGCCCAGCCCCCCGACATCGGACAACTTCTTCTCACCGGTGGCCTCGGTGACCGCTCCCGCCGTCAGGAAGAGGGCACTCTTTGCCAGGGCATGCGCGATCACATAGAAGGACGCTCCGGTGAGCCCATGGGATCCGCCCAGGCCATACATCGCCACGATGTACCCATATTGGGAGATCGTCGAGTAGGCGAGTACCTGCTTGAACACGTCCCTCGTCAGCGCCAGCACGCCACCGACCACCATCGAGAGCGCTCCGACAATCAAGAGCGCATCCACCAGCCAGTCGAATCGCACCACGATCGGCTCCACTCGACCGATCAGGAAGACCCCCGCAGCCACCATCGCCGCCGAATGCAGGTAGGCGGAGACTGGCGTCGGTGCGGCCATCGCCTTTGGCAGCCAGAAATGGAACGGTACCTGCGCACTTTTTGCCAATGCCCCCGTGCAGATCAGCGCAACGCCTATCCCCACCGCACGCTCGGAGTTGGAGCCCGCGATGATCTCGGGAATGGAATACGTTCCCGTTTGATACCACAGGATCAGCGCACCAATCAGCACGAAGACCGCGCTGATGCCCGTGACGAGCAGCGCCATCATCGCCGAACGGCGCGAATCCGGCTCGTCGCGGTCGTACCCAATCAGATAGAAGGACGCGATTGCCGTGAGGTCCCAGAAGACGAACAGCAGGATCAGATCCTGCGCCATCACGAGTCCGACCATCGCCGCCATGAACAAAAGAAGAAAGCCGAAGAAGCGGGGAAGTTCCTTGGCCGATCGACGATGATGCGCGAGATGCAGGGGAATGTAACGAGATGCGTAGACAACCACAGCCAAGCCGATGCCGGTTGCCAGCAGCGCATACTGCCGGCCCAGTCCATCCAGTGTCAGCGTGAAACGAAAACCCCAGGTCGGCGCCCACGCAACATCGAAGGACGTATCGTCCCGCGAGAACGACCAGAGCACGGCCAGAAACGCCAGCGCAGTCGCGACGATGGCAACTGTCGGTGTCCAGCGAGGACGAAAGAGACCAACCAGCGTCACAGCAAGTGGAGCGGCAAACGCCAGACAAAGCAGCAGGATGGCAGGGTTTATATGTGTCGTCATACCATCTGCCATCCTGCCTGCTCTCACCGATTGCGCGTCGAACGTGTCGTGACCCTGGGTTGCTCCCCAAAGCTGTCGAGCCAGACGCAGCCAGCATGTGCGACATGACTGACGTTACCTGGGAAGCACGTTTTCTCCCCGCATCGTGAACGGCCCTGCCCGAACGCAAATCCTGCAGTTGCGCGGCACAACCATTGTGGTCGTCGAACCACCCCATGCAACCATCAGTTGCCGGAGATCCGGAAAACAGGATCTGTCTTTAGTGGACAATGTGCGAAGAACACGCCAGGAAGGCACGTCGAAAACGTCGTAAGCGGTCGAATTCTCGCAGCGCCACCCGAGTACCCGCATCCACTTCGAACGACAAGGTGATATTTGGCACCTGCACCGCAGGCTTGTTACGAAGAGTAACTATACCATGGGCATATTCTCCCACTGGTGTCCGCGACTCGTTGGTCGCCATGTCGGACAGACGATTCCATCATCATCACGTTCAGGAATACGGAACGGCCAGATCCTCGTACATGTCGATTTCTGCATCGGAATCCGATGTCCGCAGCGGATCAGATGCTCCCGGCCTGCCCTCATGGACCGAGACCGCCATCACTCCAGCCTGTCCCTGCGGCAGGGTATCGCTCACCGTTGGCAGATCGAGGACCTCGTCGTGAAGGATGGCCAGTTGTCGGCGTACCGTCACCGAGTGCCGATCGAACGCGCGCATCCCATTAGATGAGAGCCGCAACCGCACTCTCCAGACCTGTTTGGCTTCTGCGCGCGAGAAAACAGGAGTACCGTCGCGAGGCACGCTCCATTCCTCACAGATCCATGCTATCTCGCTGTCGGGCAGCGAGAGCAGGTATCCCTCGATATAACCAACCGGGGTACCTGGATCAAGAAGAGGGTGCTGGTCCCCGCCTCTACCTCCAGCTACCAGCGTCGGCTCGGTTGCGACACGCTCCACCGCTTCCGGAAGATGACCGTTGGAACGAGCGATACCGGCGGCGGACAGCGAATGCTTGGATGAGGCGGCGTTCGCAACCTGGGATTGGGACGCGGGCACGTGCTGACTATCCACCTGTCCTGTGCGGGCAACCACGACATCAGCACGCCGGGTCCAGAGCACACCGGCAAAGATCAACGCCACGCCCACCGACATGGCGATGTAGAGATATTCATAGTGCCCGAGTCGGGTGAGCGTCCCACCGGCACCTACCGCGATCGTTCCGAGCGCGATACATGCACAGCCGATCATGCGGTTTCGCATGATTCCCTGTCGCCAGAATTTCCAGACCGAATATCCAGTCCCACCAACGATGATCGTTGTCCCGATCGCATTGATCAACACGGTGATGGTCACCATCGCGGGACCGCGTTCAATTGCTTCCCAGCCATCAGAGGATAGACGCGAATGGTCGATCGGCGCACTCACCACCATGGCGACCCAGAATGCCGAGAGAAGAACGGTCGCCCCTGCCCCAAATCGCGCCATCACGCGTGGCGCCAGCAGGTACAGTTCACCGATTGCCAGGAACATGACGACAAGCGCCGGACCGGTGGAGTAATACAATCGTGCCAGCCACGGCGTCCATCCCAGTGAACGCCCGGCGGCATCTGCCCCGGCGGCCAGCGCGAACATCAGGAAGGCGATCGCCCAGATCACCTTGTCCGGACGCGGCCGACGACGAGCATCGCGCGCCAGCACGCCAGCGCACATCAGGCTGATGATCGATGAGATAACGGGAAACACAATCACGGCGTTCGACATCCACAGTGAGGCAATCGCGGAGAGATCGGCCCGGCTCTATCGGGAATCTCAAGTCGGTGTCGTCGGATTGTACCGTCCCATCGCATCCCGGTTCGAATTCGGCAACGATGTTGTGCAGTCGATCCGCATTCATGCCAGAACGTCTGGCGACAGGTCCTGGATCGGATGTCATCACCGGAGCACGACAGCAGAGCTTCGCCGTGACAAACACCATGCGGTCGGCCGTTGCGATATCTGAAAGTGAGAACACTCATGGCTTCGCCGGAATTTGCAATCATCAATGGCCAGTCGGTCCGATTGACATCGCTCAAACGCACCGAAGAAGACGGCACGCTCACGCTCGTGGTGATCGTGCGGGGTGACGCCGCGCGTGACGAGCTGACGACGTTGCTGGATCGTACGCCGCTCTCGGTCGCGTTCCCAAACGAGGATCCGGAAAACATGAAGGTCACGGAACTCGACCTTCGCAGCACTGGCGAAGGGGCACGCACCATCCATCGCTTTGCGATCTCTCTCGTGCCGCAATCATCGACAATCCAGGCGATCACTGAGGCGAAGACGGGATCGTCGGCCGAAAGTGCCCTGATGCAGCGACTCGATGCCATAGAGCGAAAACTTGATCGCCTGCTCCAGCTCGCGGACGAACGGTCCTGACGTAGATGGATTCCGATTGTACGCTGGTATTCAGCGGAAGGCTGTTAGGACTGACCTCCCACTGCAACCGTCGGTGCGGACTTCTCGCAGGGATTTCTTTCAGCCTGATCCACCGGAGAGCCAACCCTCGCAGCGGCGCGGGCAGCGGCGCCGAGCCCATTCGATTCAGCACGACCGCGCTACGAGGATAAACTCCGCCGAATGGCTCGATACTCCAAGCGGATCCTTGAGAATGGCACTTACGGTGTCGTCCACCTGCCATCACCCGGAGTCCGCAGGAACGAATTCGGCGCCCGGTCACATGCAAAGACGCCCGGGAGTGCATCTGCATTCCCGGGCGTCTCGTGGATGAAATGGCGGTCACCGAACACGTCAGGCGTCGGTCTCTTTCGTCGCGTCATCGAGAGTTTTCTTGAGATTTCGCTTTGCCTTTTCGGCCTTCTCGCTAGCCTTGTCCGCGACGTCGTCTGTCTTCGCACTCACGTTGCCGGACAAGTCGCTTGCCATGCCAGACAGCTCGTCTTCCTGGCTGGCAGCGACATCTTTGGCGTCATCGACAACGTCGCTCGTCGCTCCGGAAAGCTTATCGGTCTTGCTGGAAGCGGCGTCTTTCGCATCATCGACCGCATCGGCAACATCGGCCTGTTTGGAAGAAGCGTTCTCCGCCTTGTCCTCCGCTCGCTGTCGAAATTCGGAGACGTTCGAAGCAAATCCCGAACCGCCTTCGATCGCATGCCCGACGATATCCGTCGCCTTGACCTTGATGTCTCCAGCCGCACCCGCGATCGACTCACGCGTTTCAGCGCCTCGACGAGGTGCGAACACCAGTGCCAGAATCGCACCCAAAAGCGCGCCGAGCAGGAACCCACCCATGAAGCCACGCGATGCAGCGCGTTCCTCCCGCTCCTGAATCATGGCCCAATCGACATTGACGTTCTTGGGAAAGCGGCTGGAAAGCGAGGAGAAGTCGAGATTTTCCACCTGTTGCCTTGCTCGATTGGAGAGATCGAGTGTGTCCAGGCGGCTCTTTGCACGATTCTGCAAATCGAGGTGATCCAGTTGTTGCTTGGCGCGGTTGGACAAGTCCAGGCTATCCACGTGTTGCTTGGCCCGGTTACCCAGGTCAAGGGTATCCAGACGGCTTTTGGCCCGGTTCTGCAGATCGAGGCTATCCAGTTGCTGCTTGCCTCGATGTGCCAAGCCCTCTCGCAGATCACGATTTTCCAAATCAGCCATTGCTACCTCTTCCAATCCGATATGTGACACCAACCGAGACCTCGACATCCTGCCTGGGGCCACGTCATCTCGACAAATGCCTGCAAACATATGTATGAATGAAGGCTTGGGCAAATCACTGTTCTGGTTGGCGCCAGAACGATTCGCCGGCGGACACCCTAGATCTTGCCAACCTTGGGCGGTCGTTTCGTCTTGCCGGTCACCACTTTCGTCATGCCCCGCAACCGCGAGTACGTTCCGGCTACGGTCAAGATCGGCTTCACAGCTTCCTCAGTCAGGAAGTTTGTGGTTCCGCGAACGCGTTTCACTGTTCCGGTCGCCTCGTCCAGCATCGGGATGACCGTGTCCTTGATCTGAATGACCAGGTAGACCAACGCAACCGCTATCGCCGCGAGCAGGATAACGACAATCAGCGAAAGGAGCACGATAAAAATAATCGAGATATCTCGCAGGCGTTCGAGCGCCGGCTGGTTTCCGCCTCCAAGCAGGTAGAGACCAACGATAATCAGAATGAACACGATGAGCGTACCAGTTCCCGCCAAAAGTGCTTTCGATTTGACGCCACTCATGCGTTGCTCCATCTCCTTGTGGTGATTCCGGGTTCTGGCAATTGAACAGGGTTGCGTTCGATGCAATGTATATTGTGCATGACACGCGTCATTGCGACGACTCCCGCGTTGGACGCAAGTCGCGGGCCAGCCGGGCCTGTTGCAGGTATGGCAAGGCGAACCCGACGACCATTTTCGGACTGCACTTATGCGACGTCGGAGTTGCGCTCGACACGCTGGATGGTTCCACCGCCGAGCACTTCATCGCCCCGGTAGAAGACTACTGCCTGCCCCGGAGACGCGATCGGATTGCGTTCACCGACAAACGTCACGTTCGCCGTTCGATTCGTGGCCGACTCGAGCACGATGCTGGCTTCGTTCGGCATCCCGCGATAGCGTACGACCGCATCTGCAAGGAAGGTGCTCTGCTCCCATGTTCCCGCCGTCATCGCCACGTCTTCAATATGGAGACGCTGTACCTGTGCCTCTTGCCGCGAGCCCACCACCAGCTTGTTGGCGCTGGTATCCAGCCGGAGGACGAAATACGGCTTGGCGGCCGCAATCCCCATTCCTCTTCGCTGTCCGACGGTGTGATGCACCAGTCCCCGATGAGCCCCCACAACCGATCCATCGGTCGTGACGATATCGCCCGGGACGGTCACATCGGGTCGTCGCTCGGCAACAAAGTCTGCATAGGATCGATTGCCCACGAAGCAGATTTCCTGGCTCTCCGCCTTATCGGCGACCGGCAGACCATACGCTCGTGCCAGGCGTCGCACCTCGCTTTTCGTCAGCCTGCCCAGGGGAAACTGGATGTAGGCCAGTTGTTCCTGATCCAAGGTGTACAGCACGTAACTTTGGTCCTTGCCACTATCCAGTGCCCGGAAAAGCCGATACGAATCGCCGGGCTCATCTCCCTTTTCGACACGCGCGTAATGCCCGGTCGCCAGACAATCCGCGCCGAGCAGCTTTGCACGCTGCACGAGATGCCGAAATTTCACATGGCGGTTACATTCGAGGCAGGGATTGGGGGTTCGGCCCGCCGCATATTCATCCACGAACTTCTGGATGACCTCGCCGCCGAATTCAATCTCCATGTTCACCGCATAGAATGGAACCCCGATCGTCGCGCACGTCGAACGAGCATCGTCCATCGCCGGGATGCCGCAGCACGGATTGGCCCGGTGGTCTTCATCGTCCGGCGAGAACAAGCGCAGATTCATGCCGACGACACGATACCCGCGTTCTCGCATCAGGAGCGCAGTGACCGCGCTGTCGACACCACCGCTCATCGCCACGACGACCGTTTTCCCGGCCCCATCCCGGGGCCCGATCTTCTCGTCGGTCAGCAGGTCTTGCACGGATTCATGTAGTGCAACGGGCTGCGCTTCGTGCATCGCGGCAGTCGACGACATAGAGATCGCACCATCGGCGACGGATATTGGATGGGTCATGCTCATGGGGTGTATCACTAACGTGGAGAAAGCGCAGACGATGTCGATCCCGAGCCTGCATCCATGAACCCCCTCGAGTCGGGGATTGGCAGTCCGCAGAAGCGACCAGCCAGATGGGAATTTGGACGGAGCGGACTCCACAAAAAGTGTAGCACGGCTTTTCTCCGTCCTCTCCCTACCTAAGATCATCCGCACCCAGCCAGCGCCAATCCGGAAACCAGTTCGGGGTCACTGGGCGATTCGCTGCCGATATGGCAGAATTATCGGACCATGGGGTGTACGTACGCATACATCAGGCAGCCCGCAGGAGAATGTTGTGAGGAACGACGCAGAACAAACCAGCGCCCCCCGGGACGGGTCCGAGGTCAGCGTCGATGCCAATCAGCTCTGGCAGACCGCGCTCGCGGACCTCGAAAAGAAAATCTCGACGAACCCATTCGGAAACTACTTCCGGAATACCACCCTGCGCGGAATCGAAGGCGACACCGCCATCATCTCCGTTCCCAATCCGATAAGTCTCACAACACTCGAGAGCCGCTACGCCTCCCAGATCGAACGAACACTGTTTGCCATCCTTGGCCGCAAGGTAAAGGTGACCTTTGTCGTGAGCGGCAGGTCTCCCGAATCCGAGAGCGAACCCGTGCGAACAAGACACCCGCTTCCAAATCGCCCGTCCCGCGCTCCCGAGCCCGAGCCCACACGGCGATTGCCCCGTCCTGTCCAGAACAACGCCGGCCTCAACAATCGTCAGTTGCCGCTGCAGCCGTCCGCCCAGGGTTTGAACCCGCGCCTCGTATACGACACGTATGTCGTCGGGTCGTCGAACCGGTTCGCGCACGCCGCGTCCCTCGCGGTCGCCGAGCATCCCGGTCTTCAAGTCAACAATCCGTTCTTCGTCCATGGTGGCGTTGGGTTGGGCAAGACCCATCTCATGCACGCGATCGGTCATCGCGCGCTGGAATTGCGTCCCGATCTCACCATCATCTATGCCACATCGGAAGCGTTCACCAATGACGTGATCAACGCCATTCGTTCCGGTCGGATGGAGGAGTTTCGCTCTCGCTATCGATCGATCGACATCCTCATGATCGATGACGTGCAATTCATTGCCGGCAAGGACAGCACGCAGGAAGAATTCTTCCATACGTTCAATACCCTCTACCAGAACGGCAAGCAGATCGTCATCACCAGCGACAAGCCGCCGAAATCCATTGCCGCACTTGAGGAGCGGATGCGCTCCCGCTTCAACGGAGGACTCGTCGCCGACGTCCAGTCCCCGGATTACGAGATGCGAACCGCCATCATTCGATCGAAAGCGGACGAATTCGGCATCCGTATCGGCGACGATATCATCGAGTACATCGCAAGCAAGGACCAAACCAACATCCGCGAGCTCGAAGGAGCGCTGAACAAGATCCTGATGATGGCCCAGCTCTACAACCGCCAACTCAGTCTGCAGCTCGCCATGGAAGCCCTGACCGATTCCACTATGACAGGGAATCGCGGCTCCATCAGCACCAGCCAGGTCGTCGATGCCGTCGAAGCCTACTTCCGGGTGAGCGAGAAGGATTTGATCGGCCGCCAGCGCAAGCGGGAAATCGTGATGCCCCGCCAGATCGCCATGTTCCTGATGCGCGAGGCCACCGACAGCTCGCTCGTCGATATCGGCCGCGCGCTCGGTGGCCGCGATCACACGACCGTGCTCCACGGGATCGAGAAAATCGAACTCCTGCTCGAGACCGATACTCAGGTCCGCACCCAGGTCATGTCTCTCCGTGAAGCCCTCCTCACCGGTCGCGGATAATAGCTGGTGCCAAGTGACACGTCATGAAACCAGAATCAGATACCGAATGGCTCCACCACGCGTATCCAGCGCTCTTCGTCCGCCATCGATGGGGCAATATCACGCTCACCGGGTTCCATGTGAAGCCGGAATGGCCAGACATCGACAGGATCCAGAGCGTGAACATCGTGCCCTTCATCGGCGACCGCTGCATGGTGATAGCACTCGCCAACGGTCGCGTGATGCTTCCCGGTGGCACTCGCGAACTCGGCGAAACGTTGCTTGAAACGGCCCAGCGTGAACTCATCGAGGAAGCTGGCGTCACATTCGAAACCTGCACTCCGTTCGGATACTGGGATTCCCACTCCGATGACCGCGAGCCATGGCGACCGTTTCTCATGCATCCCGACTTCCTGCGTGCCGTTGCCTATGCCGAGGTCACTGTCATTGGTAGGCCGTCGAATCCCGCAGATGCCGAGCAGGTGGACGCGGTTTCGCTCGTGACGGTGGACGAGGCAATTGCGCGTTTTCGCCGGGATCGCCGCCCCGAACTTGCCGATGTCTATGCGTTGGCAACGGAACTGCGTAGTTCCGATGGTCGATAGCGGTGCCATTCGCATTGTCGCTTGACGGTCGCATCCGATCTCGCTAGGATGCCCCGTGCTGGAGCATGATTGCGTCTCACCGCTTTGGAAAGGATCCGTGTGTGCCCCGTCTTGGCGTCATTACCGACGAAATCAGTGAAGATCTGGATCATGCCTTGGCAGTCTGCAAGGAGCTCGATATCAACGTCGTCGAGTTGCGCAGCGTATGGGGCACGAACATCGTCGATCTCGATGATGCGCAGCTCACCCGTCTCGAAGCGGCGCTGAAGCAGGACGATATGACCGTTTGCGCCATCGCATCGCCGTTTCTCAAGTGTCATATCGATCGCGACGCCCCGGCCGCTGGACGCATGCATTCCGCTGGTAAGGCAACCCGCAGCGAGCAATGGGGCATTCTCGAGACATCACTCGATCTTGCCGACCGGTTCAATGCACCGGTCGTGCGGGCTTTCAGCTTTTGGAGGCTTGAAGATCCGGATTCCGCGGGGGAAGACATCCTCGATACGCTTCGCGACGCGACCGATCGCACCGCAGCCAGGGGCAGATTGCTGGGACTTGAGAACGAGCACGCGTGCAATATTGCCACCGGTGAGGAGGCCGCCTGGTACTTCGACCGGATTGCGGATCGTACATTGGGCATCATCTGGGATCCCGGCAATCAGGCGGCCCTCGGCTCCGTTCCTTATCCTCACGGCTACAACGCGATTCGCAATCGCATCCATCACGTTCATCTGAAGGACATTGCCCGGATCGAGCGTGAATCGGCCTTCACCACGATGGGAGAAGGTGCTATTGCTTACGAGGATCAATTCCGGGCCTTGGTCGCGGATGGGTACAAGGGTGTTCTTTCGATCGAGACCCATTTCAAGATCGATGGCGATGGTGAACCCGCAACCCGCGCCTGCACGACCGGTACGCGCGCGCTAGCGCGCGCAGCAGGTCTTGACCTTTGGGACACGCCCCTCGATAGTTCAAGCGAAAACCGAGGGATGGCGAACGATGGCATTTAATGTCAAGAAGCGCGGCAAACTGACTTACTATTACCAGGGAGACAGGCCGGTACTTTCTGCGTTGGTCACCGAGGAACAGCCGGATGGGGATCTTCGGATATACTTTGCCGGATTGACAGGCGGTTACTCCGCGAAGGGCGTATTGGAACTTGATGAATTGGTCACCATGGACCCTCATCGGGAAATCCCGCTTGTCTTTCGAAGCTGGGAGAAGTGGCTTCAGGATGCAGGGATCTGTAATTCGCTGCAGGATATTGATTTCATCGAGGTTCATGCCTTCGGTTGCCAGCCTAAAACCCCAAACCCGCAGATTGATCCAGCCGGTTTCGTGGCCGAACAACAGCGTCTTCGAACAGCGTATGCAGAAGCGTATGCAGGATTCTTCGCGGACAGCCTTCCGGATCACGGGCTGCCATGCCGGTTTACCGTGCATCTGACCGACGTTCCGGACAGCGCGGCATCGTACGAGTTTTATAGCGTCGGTCTGTTGCAGCGGTAACCCGACCGTTCCATCCTGTCGCTCGCGCGACGGTGGACATCGTATTCATGGAGTGACCTGATCGATGACCGACATCTCGACGTCCGAACAGAGCGAACGCACTGAGAACATCCATGCGGAGGCGCAGGAAGTTGCCGAGGAATCCAGCGACAAAACTGTCCTGGCTTTCATCGAGACGCCCAAGGGCAGCCGCAACAAGTACGAGTTCGACCATGAACACGGGTCACTCAAGCTCGATCGAGTTCTCTTCAGTTCGGTGCATTACCCGGCCGACTACGGCTTCATCCCCGATACCTTGTGGGATGATGGCGATCCGCTCGATATTCTCGTGCTCGTCAACGAGCCGACGTTTCCCGGCTGCCTGATCGACGCCCGTCCGGTCGGTGGCCTCGACATGGCCGATGAAAAGGGCGGAGATTTCAAGGTTCTCGCAGTGCCCACCCACGATCCTCGATACGACAATGTACACACCCTGTCCGATCTGCCGGGGCACCTGCTCAAGGAAATCTCCAATTTCTTTGAGACATACAAGATTCTCGAGGAGAAGCAGACGGACATTCTCGGCTGGTACGATGCCGCTGATGCCCGCACCCGCATCGCGAAGAGTCGCGATCTTTATCGGAATCATCATCCACTCGCCGGAACCGAGTAGTACGCGCAGGGTATGGCCGGAGCGAAGCTCGTTCCAGGCGCGTTGATGTCGCGGACCAGCCGAATGCAAGCTCGAATGCTTGACGCATGCGCTATACTATAAAAAGTAAAGTATTAGATGGACAGCGCGGCAGCGGCATCGAAGATGCCCCCGCGCCGATGGTGGAGTAAGCCGAACATGTCAACCGCAGGCCGTCTCGACGGGTATCGCGAGCGCAAGAATTCGTATTATCGCGACCACGACAATTCCCCCCTTACCCCGGAGCAGAAGCAGATCTTCGAGGGTCTCTCCTATTTCCCGGAAAACGACAATCTTCATCTGGTGCTGGAACTCGACAAGAGTGGCGAAGGCATCGGCGAGGAGATCACCGTCGGCACGGTGAGTGGCGAAGCCAAACAGTACGTGCGCGCCGGTCGCGTTCATTTCGATATTGAGTCGACACCGGTCACGCTGAGCGTGTTTCAGGATCAGAAAACCGGCAAGTTTTTCATCCCCTTCCGAGACTCGACGTCCGGCAAGGACACCTACGCGGTCGGGCGCTATCTCGATCCCAAGGCGCAGCCCGATGGCAAGCTCGTGATCGATTTCAACCTGTCGTACAACCCGATGTGTGCGTACAACAGCGGTTGGGCGTGTCCGATTCCGCCGTTCGAGAACATGCTTCGTGTGCCGATTCTGGCCGGTGAGGTGCTACCCCACTTTTATGAGCGTGAGGACAAGCACGAGTAATTCACAACATCCTGCGGTCGCATCAGTCGTTACGCATTCAGAAGAGAACCCCCGGAGATTGAATCTCCGGGGGTTCTCTTCATGTCCAACTGTACCCGAGAGGCTACAAATCAGGCATGCGGTTCGCTATTGACGTGGAACTGGGCGCCCAGCCAGCGCGAGAACTCGTTGGAGGTCTCGGTCACAAGATCGGTGTCGACATCGCCGGACACCGCAACCCGGCTCAGGAGCGAGCCGAACGCTTCACGCGGCCAGGCGTATCGGACCTTCCGAACCTCGGTGAAGACAAGATTCACCTCGTCGAATCGAAGTTCCGCCAGGACCCACTCCGACGCTTCCGGGGCCAGCATGAACAGGTGCTGGCCCTGCTGAACGATAAAGGGAGTCATTACGCGCGCGCTCGTGGATTTGCCCGTATCCCTCGCCGAGATCGCCGCCGACTCGCGGCCAGCAATTTCTTCGGCCCGTGTAACCACATCATCTCCCGATAATCCATTGCTCGGCTGCGCACATCCATGATGAGATGCATCGTGGTCGCCGGAAACAGCGCCCGTACACTCTTCAGATTGATCGATTGGTTGGAACTGGCACATGGTCGAAATGTCCTTCGCGACCCAACCCCGTCTGCTTGCCAGACGAGTCCCGGCTATCGGCACGCCAGATTGCGCGTGGCAATCGCCTCTTCCGAGTTCAGAATATGACTGAATTGTAATCGTTTCAGCATTTTGATGACTGCCAAACAAGCTCCCGGCATGCGTTCGCCAAACGTACGGTCATGAAACCTGCATCAACAGCCTCCCGGTATCATTCCAAACTGCTTGACAGATGAATGAATAAGTCATTAGATCTTTCCACGAACGTTACCCATTAAACGTTGGCAATGCGGCGGTGGCGACCTGAGCGTCACCAGATCTGTTTCGAACGTCGGTCGATGCGCCACAAGGAGGGACGAAGACATTGTGAAGATCGCTGACATCCGGGCCACAACGGTAACCATTCCCTTGGAGGCACCGCTTCGCCATTCGAACGGAGCCCATTGGGGACGCTTCGTCCGCACGATTGTCGAGGTGGAATCCGACGATGGCAGAATAGGTCTTGGCGAGATGGGCGGCGGCGGCGAGAGCGCCGAGTCCGCCATCCTCGGTCTCAAGCCATACCTTGTCGGCCACGACGTGTTTGAACTGGAAGCACTTCGCTTCAAGATCGCCAACCCGACAGCCAGCCTCTATAACAACCGCACGCAACTCCTCGCGGCGATCGAGTTCGCCTGTCTCGACCTGATCGGGCAGAAACTCGACCAGCCTGTTTATAACCTGCTCGGAGGCAAGCTTCGCGACGAGGTTCCATTTGCCTCGTATCTCTTCTTCCGTTACGCAGATTCGAAGACCGGAAGCGGTGAGGTTCGCACCCCCGAGCAGCTCGTCACCCACGCGCGAGATCTGAAGCAAAACGGCGGATTCACGTCGCACAAGCTCAAGGGCGGTGTATTCGCACCCGACTACGAACTCGATGCCTATCGTGCCCTCGCCGCCGCCTTCCCGGACGACCAGCTTCGATACGATCCCAACGGCGCGCTCAGTGTCGAGCAGGCGATTCGATTCGGTCAGGCGATCGAACCCTTGCGCAACGATTACTTCGAAGATCCGACCTGGGGTCTGAACGGCGTCCGTCGCGTCCGCTCGATGGTCCGGATTCCGATCGCCACGAATACGGTGGTCGTCAACTTCGAGCAGCTCGCAGCCAACGTGCTCGACCTGGCGGTCGACGTCATTCTGCTCGATACCACGTTCTGGGGCGGCATTCGCCCATGCATCAAGGCGGCAACCGTCTGTGACACGTTCCAGCTCGGCGTCGCCGTGCATTCTTCCGGTGAACTTGGGATCCAGCTCGCCACCATGCTTCACCTCGGAGCCGTCCTCAACAACCTCACCTTCGCTGCAGACGCTCATTATCACCACGTCACGGACGACATCATCGTCGGCGGCAAACTGCCCTATGCAAACGGGGCCATCCGGGTTCCGGACGGCCCCGGCCTCGGCGTCCAGCTCGACCGCGACAAACTCGCGGAGTACTCAGCCCTCTATCAGGAGCTGGGCGGCTACACCTACGATCGTGATCCCGGCCGTCCGGGCTGGTTCCCACTCGTTCCGAACGACCGCCATCGCTGGGCTGATCCCAACGACGACCGAATCCCGTTGACCACGAAATGAACCGCATTCGTTCCACGAACCATCCGGGTTGATCTCCATCAATCTTAAAGGGAGCCATCGATGCCAGTGAAACGCACTCCACCCTCTGATCCAGGCGGCCTCATCAGAAATCGTGAGCAATTCATCCACGCTACGGTCGGAACGACTGTCCCCACCTCCGTTGGAGATGTCCGCGTCAGCAACCTGCCGCTCTTTCGCGACATCGACGGCGTCATGCATCAGGCAATTCGCTTTCGCCTCCCGGGCAGCGACGACGGTGAGAGAATCACGCTTCGAGTCGCCCGGGGAGAGGAGTCGCTCGCTCGGGACACGTCCGTCCTGGGTGAGGCATCCCGATCCGTCCTGCTCCTCGTCCCGGAGGTTACGACCGAGGACACCCTCACGGTCGAGATTCAGGTCGAAAACCAGCCTCCCGCCGCCAGCGATCATTTGCTGACCCCACAGCGCAAGTTCACCATCCATCTGATCCATCACTCCCATTACGACATCGGATATACCGATCCGCAATCGACGGTCATGGAGTCTCAGCTCGAATTCATCGACTACGCGCTCGAGTTGGCGACGATCACCGACAGTTGGCCGGACGATGCGAAGTTCCGCTGGAACATCGAGGTGACCTGGCCGCTCAAGCAGTGGCTGCGCACACGGCCCAAACACGCCCGTGATGCGCTTCTGCGGCGTATTCGAGAAGGCCGAATCGAGGTTCATGCCCTTCCCTTCAGCATGCATTCCGAAGCCTATTCGATGGACGAACTCGCTCAGCAACTCGTTTTCACCCGTGAACTTCGCGAAATCTGGAATATCGATGTCGTCACGGCGATGCAAACCGATGTCCCGGGATCGACAATCGGACTTGCAACGTTGCTCACGGATGCCGGCATCAGGTATTTGGCAGTTGCCCACAACTATGCGGGTATCTCCGTTCCCTTCCTCAACGATGGCCAGAACCTGAAACGTCCCTTCTACTGGCAGGCACCCGATGGCGAGCGCGTGTTGGTCTGGTACACCGACACGCTGTTCGGCAACGCCTATATGGAAGCAATGCAGATCGGCTTCGGCAGCGGCTACGAGGATGTTCTGGCCTCCATGCCCGAATACCTCAATGCGATTGTCCAGAACGGCTATCCATACGGCGATGGCGGCAGCTGGATGAACCTCTCCCTCCGCGACGTGGAGATCACCAAGGTTCCCTACGAACACGATATCCTGCACCTCCGCGTGCAGGGGACGTACGCCGATAACGGTCCAACCTCGATCCTGCCCGCTCAGATCGTCCGCGAATGGAACGACACATGGGCGTATCCAAGATTGAGGTCATCGCTCGATCGCGAGTTTTTCGCCGATGTCGAGTCACGTATCGGTGATCGACTTGAAACGTATGGCGGCGACTGGACCGATTGGTGGGCCCTTGGCATTGGATCGGCGGCCTTCGCCCTTGCCAAAAATCGCCGGGCCCAGACGGATATCCGAACCGCCCAGACCCTCCACGCGCTCGCCGATATCGTGACCGATGAACCGCTGCCGAGCATCAACGCAGATGCCCGGGCCGCGTACGAAGACATGGCGCTCTTCGACGAACACACCTGGGGAGCCGCAAATCCTTGGGGGTTGAACGCGAGCCGCGAATCGTCCGGCGCGTATCAGTGGACACGCAAGGAGGCATATGCCTACGTCGCCGGCGAGCGCACGCAGATGTTGCTGAACAGCGGCCTTCATCGAATCGCCCGTCTCGCGGCAACATCGTCTGGCAACGGCGCTGGCAACGGCGCCGAGCATCGGGAATCGCTCCTCGTGTTCAACGCCAGCTCCTGGTCGCGCACCGATCTCGCTCGCATCTTCATCCCGCTTCACGGGATCGATCAGCCGAACATGGAACTGATCGATACGGAAACCGGCCAGGCTGTTCCCGTCGTGTTCGAACCCTCGGACAACCCTTCGCACAGTCGCCGCGGAATATGGGCCAGGTTCGTTGCAAAGGACGTCCCGCCGATCGGATACCGGCGGTACCATCTGATCGAAACGAACCTCATAACCCACACCACACCCTCGGATCACGCTCCCGGTAACTCTCCGCGCATTGAGAACGATCGCCTCGCGGTCGACGTCGATCTTGCGACCGCGTCGATCGCCAGCATCTTCGATCTGGAAAACAACCGGGAGCTGGTCGCGTCCGATTCGCCATTCGGTTTCAATCGCTACATATACGACCGCTATGCCAGCGCTCCGGGGTTCAATCACCTTTCCAGTCGCATAGGAGGATCGGCAGGTCCATGGCTGCTCGGCTCGCGCAAGACTGGTGAATACGGCCTCATCTCCAGCCGCCAGTCCAACCGCGTCTGGGAGCAAATCACCATCCGGCACGCAGGCGATGGTGCCGATTGGGCAGAGACCATCCTGACACTCCCCCACGGAACATCGCGGCTGCATATTCGCAACCGGCTCCACAAACCGGTGACCATGCAGAAGGAAAGCCTCTTCTACGCGTTCCCGTTCGCAGGGGCGCCGGACATCAACCTCGAGATCACCGGCGGTGTCGTTGGATCGGAGAGCCCACATGTTCCCGGTTCGGCCCATCACTACCGGGCGATGGCCCATTGGGCTACGATCACGGAGGATGGTCAGGCACCCGTTGCCTGGGCAACCAGCGAGGCCCCGCTCGTGCAGCTCGGGACTATCCACCTGCCGTACGCTCCTTTTCCTTCCACGCTTCCAGAGTGGCAGTCGCACCCTGCCAGCATCTACTCATGGGCGCTGAACAACATCTGGGATACGAATTTTCCGGTACAGCAGGGCGGCGAGCTGAGCTTCTCCTTTGCCATTGGCGCAGGCAGTTCACCAGGCAGCAGCGGGATGGATCGCGACCCTATCGCACTCGCCCGGGATACCGGCGCGTCGGCGTCCAATCCGCTCGTCGGCATCTGCGCACCGTATGGTGCCGGAGCGATAGCCGAAACGCCCGACAGCGGCAGCTTCATCTCCATCACCCATCCCGCCGTCGAGATAAGCCATCTCGCCCCTGCCCGGGACGGATCAGGGATCGCCGTTTTCCTGTATTCACTGGCACAGGAGCAGGTCACGACCGGCCTCGACATCGCGTATCTGCCAATCGTGGCGGCCGCTTCCGGTACGTTCCTCGAGACGGATTTCACCGATCTGGAGATCAGCGATGGCCACGTCGAGGTCGCGATCGATCCTGGCGAGCTCAAGACCGTCGTGCTCAAACTCCGCTCATGATCCTCTGGCACGGCGCACGCCAGCGTGCGCCGTGCCGATGTTGCCGCCCTTCCAAGCCATTCAACGCGATTTCGGGGTTGTCCGGGATCGCCTCTGCCCTCGCCTGCCCGGCGACCTGTACGGACGACAGCCGCGACACAGGGGACACCGCTCGGCCATTCCGAACATGCCTGTCTGCGCTTGCTCCAAGCGTTTCGCCAGCGCGCTAGGACGCTAGCACGCCGGCAAGAGGGATTGCAGACACGGAAGCAGGTTCCGCGCCGCGCAGCAGCCATTCTGTGAGACAATGCAACTGGGTCTCAGTAAATCATCGTGTATCAGGTCGAACATGACGTCCGCGGCGCTGGAAATGCGCAGGTTGGTCTGCTCTCCCCTTGTGTTGGACGTCTTGCGCCCGATCGATCCGCCTCAGTGTGTGATCCAGCCAAGGAGAAACCATGGACGACAGTTTCCCTGCGCGCTCTTTCTCAATCACCAAATCCATCTCACGTCGCAAGGCAATGGCTGCCGCAGTCACCGGGATCGGTGTCGCAGCCTTCGGTACCGCCAGTGTTCGGGCTTAGGGCGCGATCCCCGTCGGAACACCGGCGACCATGAACGAAGATGCCGCCTTTCTCTTCGTCCAGTCCGGCTTCAGCAGCGGAACCTTCGAACTTCACGATGGTGAAACATACCTCTTGACCCTGAAGGACGCACCGAAGCAGACGATTTTCTTTTCCGACCGTCCGAAACGGATCGTTGGCACGACGCAGACGGACCAATTCCTGGCGGAACTGGGGTTCGATCTCGCCGACCCACCCAACGCAGCGCTGGTGATCGCCCTGGATGACGGGACGACGGACACCTTGGTTCTCGAGCTACTCGATTCGGCCTATGACAAGGTCTCGGCAACGCTTACCTATTGGGTGACGGTCCTCGAGGGATACGATTCGACCCAGGAAACCGAGGCGGGCTTCGAGGAGCAGCCGTTGACTGCCGCTGAAGTGCCAGCAACTTTCAGGCAATGCAGCCTCTTCATCGACTCGATGCTTGGTTGTTCTCCGTGGGACCCGCGTTGCTGAACCGTTCCCTCGCCATGAGTTCGAGCGCGACCAGACCGCGAACCTCGAGCGTATGCCGATCGATCCCCTTGGCGGCTGCGCCCGGCGAAGATCAGATCGTAGCCACTGACCCCGGTCGGCAAGGTGCTGCAACCGCGACAGGATCGTTCCGTTGTTCGATGTCGATCGTGCAGACAAGAGGATGAATCGGGCACGATCGCATCGGCAGCGCCATGACACCAGCTATGGGTGCGACGGCGCTGCGCAGCGTTACTCGCTCGTCAACCTGCTGGTGATGACCGCGCGCACCTGAGTGATATGGCGTTGCATCCGCTCGGCGGCAAGCGAACCATCGTGAGCGCAGAGCGCCTCGAAGATGCGCAGGTGATCCTCATGATCCCGCACGCGGGCGTTGACGATCTCGAGAATCGCGAGCTGCTCCGATCCGTAGCGGTCAATCAGTGACTCGAGGACCTGGGACAAGATCCGATTACCGGAGATCTGCGCGATCGCCGCATGAAATCGCATGTTTTTGGTGCCGAGGGGGGTTGCCTGTCCGTCCAGAAGTCGCTCGGCGTCGGCCAGGATGCCTCTTAGCTCATCCAGAGCCCCGTCAGAGGCAGTCTGCGCTGCGATCCCTGCCAGATACGGCTCGATCAGCAACCTGGCATCCAGCAGATCGAGGATCGATTTCGCGTCCAGCTCTCCGTAATGCGGGTTGGCGATCATCATGCCCTGCTCTGCCCGCAGCACGTAGATCCCGGATCCATGCCGGATGTCGATCACCCCAGTCGCCTGCAGACGGCGCAAGGCTTCGCGAATGGTCGGCGTCGCCACCGCGAATTGAGCCGCCAATTCCCTCATCGTCGGCATCCGATCCCCCGGCTGCATGTCGTGCGCGGCGATGAGATCGATGATCTGATGAGAAAGCTGCTGCGACAAATCGGGGCGCGGCTTGACCACGAATGGTGCCTGAGCCTTCTTCTGAGCCAACGCTTCCCCTCCCTCATCCCTCGGCAAACTGGTCACGTGGCTCCGCTCCGTTGGTCCTGACGTTGTCCAGTATGAACGGTTTGTGGTTGCCTTATCAGAACCGGTCGAACCGTGGTCATCAATCCTGATCGGCCTGTCGATGTTGACAGACCGATCAGTCACGTCTAGGATAAACGAGACTAATTGAGCAAGTGATCTGATCTTTTTGGAGCGACGCTGCCGAGCCTCCATGGCTGGGCAAGTGCAGCGCCATTGCTCCAGTTGCTCGTTGGTTTCGTTCGTCGGTCCGGACGATGTCCGCACCCAACGACGGGTCCCGCACGACGTCGCGCTTCATCATCAGGAGGATTGAGCTCATGGACTCCAGCAAGAAAGTTTCGCTTTCAAAGGGTCTCGTTTCGACTCCCTCGAAGTTCTCTCGCCGATCGCTGGTTGCTAGTGCCTCGGCGCTCGGACTGACCGCCGCGATCGCGGGCAGCCAGCGCTCGGCGTTCGCGGCGCTGGTTTCCCTGCCCCTCAGTGACGCGCTCAAGGCACAGTCGGCCAAGCTCAAGCTGTTCCACGACAAGGCACCATGGCAGGACTCCTTCGTGAAGATGTCGGACCAGGCCACAAAGGAAATCGACGTCGGGTGGGAAGCAACCCCCTACTCCGACACCACGTCCTATCAGCAAGTGATCAACTCATCGCTTCCAACCGGATCGGGACCGGACCTCTTCACCTGGTGGTCAGGCTACCGGATGGAGGACATGTACAAGTCCGGTCAACTGCTCGATGTCTCGGCGATCTGGCAGTCGGCGATCAAGTCGGGAGATCTCCCCGAGTCTCTCGCGGCCGGCTTCACGTTCGACAGCAAGCAGTATGGGGTCCCCGCTGGTGCGTCGTACTGGGTGATGTTCTACAACAAGAAGGTCTTCGCCGATAATGGCCTGAAGCCGCCGACCACCTGGGAGGAGTTCACCGGCGCCGCCGAGAAGATCAAGGCTGCCGGCGTCACTCCGTTCTTCGCGACGGTCGATGGACGCTGGCCAGCCTTCATCTGGTGGGAAGAACTGCTGATCAAGAGCGATCCCCAGTTCTATGCCGACCTCTGCAACGGCAAGGCAAAGTACACCGACGAACCCGCGGTCAAGGCGCTCGCGACGTGGAAAGACTTCATCGACAAGAAGTATTTCACCGACCTCGACTTGCCCATGGATCAGAACATGACCGCCATGTTCGCCAACAACGAGATCGCAATGGTCCCCGTGGGCACCTGGTTCCAGCAGCAATTCACGACAGCCGGCATGACGGCTGGTACCGACTACGACATCTTCATCATTCCGAACATGGATGCCGCTGCCAAGCAGAATTCGATCATCGTCGAGTCCGGTGCGATCTGCCTTCCGGCCAAGGGCAAGAACGTCGATGCCGCTCAGAAGGTTGCGACGTGGTGGGATCAGGTTCCAGCGCAGACAACCTGGAGCGGTCTGCTCGGCGACACACCCGCCAATCCCAAGGTCAAGACCGAGAATGACGTTCTGAACAACATGCTGAAGACGGTCACCGATGGCAAGTACGTTCAGATTCAGCGCTACTGGGAGGCATCGCCACCCAACATCGTCGAGAACGCTGTCGATGAGCTCGCGCGTTTCATGCTCAACCCCAGCGAGGGCCAGAGCGTACTCGAGGCTATCCAGAAGATTGCCGACGATGTCTGGTCAAAGCGAACCGCAAGTTGAGCACGCCGCCTGCCACGCCCCGCACGAACATTGACGCTGCTGCGCAGCCAGGCCCAATGAGCCCGGCCCCGCAGCGCGGTCGAGCCCACTCGACGTGGCTTGACCGCGCTGCAAAAGCAAGCTTCACCAAAGGGTTGCCGCCCTGCCGTGAGACGGCGATCAACCGTCATTCCGAGTTCGGCGACCAACCGTCATTTCGAGCAACGAGCCTGCCCTGATAGCTACATCACGCAGCGCGGCCGAGCGAAGCCGAATGGGTCGAGAAATCTCTTTCGGCCGGTCTTGGCGAAGGAAACGTCCCACGTCCCGGAGGATTGGCAAACGTAGCTCCCAACCAGCGAGCTCCCTCGACGTCGCTCTGGATGACGTTGAACTCAGACAGTAAGTGCGGATGACACCCCATCGAAGCGCCGGGCACGCGATGCCTGCTCGGCGCGCCTCTCAAGGAACGGATCAATGATGCAACGATCGGAGATCCCGGTCACCGGTTCCGGTAGCAACAACGTGGCGGGCCCCTTGGCCTCGCCACGACGTTCCCGCACGCGTCGCGATCGCCTGCGCGAAACCGCCACCCCTATCTGCTTTCTGCTGCCAGCCGCCGCGCTCGTGGCGGTTTTCCTGCTCTGGCCATTCCTGAGAACGCTGTTTCTCAGCTTCACCGATTCCAACGGCACAAGTCCTGGCAAGTTGATCGGGGTCGAGAACTACACGTCGCTCCTGAGCGATCCTGTTCTCTCCGATTCCTTGCTGAACACGATCTATTGGGTCGTTGGCACCCTCGTGCTGCCGGTCGGCATTGGCCTGCTGATCGCGGTCATCAGTTTCGATCTGCCTGCGGGGGCCTTCTATCGCCTGCCGTTCCTCATCCCCTATGCGCTTTCGGGAACCGCCATCGGCGTGATGTGGGAGTTCATGCTCCGCAGTCGCGGCGCGGCGAATGGGGTACTCGGCGCCGTCGGCCTGTCCAGCCTGGAACACAAGTGGCTCCTGGACACGCCGCTGAACACATGGAGCATGATCATCGCCTCGACCTGGCAATCGGTCGGCGTCAGCGTACTCCTCTTCCTCGTCGGCTTGCAGGTGATCCCCCGCGACCCCATCGAGGCGGCCCGGCTGGATGGCGCGGAAGGGTTCACGCTTTTTCGCACCATGACCTTTCCCCTCCTCCGCCCGATGACGATCGTGGTCGTCGGCATATCCCTGGTGAACAGCCTCAAAACGTTCGACATCATCTGGGTGATGACGCAGGGCGGTCCCTATCGGTCCTCGGAGACGCTTGCGGTCACCATGTACCGCGAGACATTCCTGCTTTTTCGGCACGGCTACGGTTCGTCCATCGCCGTCGTCCTCAGCGCCATCGTGCTGGCCGTCTCCTGGATCTATCTCAGCCGCACCCTGAGGCCGGCATCATGAGCCTGACACGCGTCGCCCGCCATGCCTCTCTCCTGATTCTCGGCATCATCTGGATTCTTCCCCTCTACCTCGTGCTGATCAACACCGTGGCATCACCCGAGGAGTTTCGCAGCAAGGCTGTCTATGCGGCACCGAACAGCTTCGCCCTGTGGGACAACATCACCGCCGCCTGGAACGCCGCGAGTCTCGGGGCGACGATCGCAAGCACCCTGTTCTACGCGGTTGTGGGCGGTGTCCTCGCGGTATTCCTCGCCTCGCTGGCAGCATTCGCGCTGGTCAATCTCAACATCCGCTTCGGCTTCGCCTGGTTCATGCTGCTCTACGCAGGAACGATCTTTCCGTTCCAGATGTACCTCTCGCCTCTCTACAGCATGTATGTCAGTGCCCATCTCTACGACACCAGATTGGGACTGCTCATCCTGTACACGGCGATCGCGATTCCGTTCGCCGTCTTTGTCATTCGCAACCACTTTACTTCGATCCCGATCGACATCTCCGAAGCTGCCCGTCTCGACGGCGCGGGTCCGTTCCGCGTTTATGCCCAACTCTTCGTGCCGCTCTCCCTCAACGCGTTCGCGACGGTCTTCATCCTTCAGTTCACCTGGATCTGGAACGATCTGCTCTTTGGACTCACCCTCTCTCGCAGCGCGTCGGTTCGGCCGATCATGACCGCCCTTGCCGGGTTGCAGGGTCAATACGCCTCTGCCAGCATCCCGGTCGTCCTCTCCGGCGCGATCATCGTTTCGATCCCCACCTTCATCCTGTTCTTCTCGGTGCAGCGCCTGTTCGTCCGCGGTCTTGCCGTCACCGGGTAGCAGAACAGCATCACTGCTTCGTCGGGGAGATCTCTGCTGCGCGGATGACCCGGAAAGAAGCATCGAGGGACCTCGCATGCTACCCACCGCCGCGTGGTTTCGATACCAGCGAAAGGATTCACCGCTTCATGCCCGAAATCAAAACCGTCTATGTCGTCAACCACAGTCACACCGACATCGGGTATACCGACCATCAGGACCTCTGTTACCGCCAACACGCCGAGTTCATCGATCAGGCGCTCGATCTCTGCGATGCGACCGCCGACTATCCACCAGAGGCTCGCTACCGATGGACGTGCGAGGTGACCGCAATGACGGAGCGGTATCTCGATCGGGCCAGCGAACGCAACCGCGAGCGATTCCGGGCAGCCCAGCAGCAAGGCCTGTTCGATGTCGGCGGCATGCAGTACAACCTGACACCACTGCTCACGACCGAGCAGATGATTCGCACGCTCTATCCCGTGCGCCGACTGCGCGATACCTACGGCGTCGACGTTCGTTCGGCCATGCAATGCGACGTCAACGGGGTCAGCTGGCTCTTCGCAGACCTCCTCCCCGCGATCGGGATCGATTTCCTGACCATGTCCGTGAACCCGGTTCGTGGCGGCGTGCCCAAACCGATGCCGGGCGCGTTCTGGTGGGAAGGACCGACCGGATCGAAGCTGCTCACCTGGAACGGCTATCACTATCTCTTCGGTCGAAGCATCGCCAAGCTCGGTGACTGGCGGTTTGTCGAACGGGATCTGCAGGCCGAGATCGCCAAACTCGAGAACGATCCGGACTATCCGTTCGACTTCATGTACTGCCAGTCGACGCACCCGATCCGGGTCGACAACGGTCCACCTGATCCCCGCATGCCCGCTTTCGTTCGCGATTGGAATGCGTCAGGGCATTCCCCCCGCATCGAGTTCACGACGCCGACCGCGTTCGGCGATCTTCTCCGCGATCGATATGGGGATATCCTCCCAACCCGCCGTGGGGACTGGCTCGATTGGTGGTCGGACGGCGTCGCATCCAGCGCCTTCGAGACCGGTGTCAACCGTGCGACCCATTGGCTGATGCAGGAGGCGGAATTGCTCGGTGCCTGGTCCCATGCGGCAGGTTGCGACGTGTGGCCCTCCGCCCGTGCGGATGCACTGTTCGAATCGGCAACGCTGTATGACGAGCATACGTGGGGATCGTTCGCGAGTATCGATGCTCCTCGGAGCTTGTGGACGAAGGGGCAGTGGAATCGCAAGGCATCGTTCGCCTACTCGGCATCGAGCGAGGCGCATGACATGGTGGCGCGAGGTGCCCTGCATCTCTCCACACAGCTCGGCGAACCCGGCCCTGAAGGCCGCTTCAATCTGGGCGACCTGAAGCCGGATGAAGCCTACTCCTCGGTGCTTGCGGACGACGTACTGGTCATCAATACCCTGCCGTGGGATCGGCTCGTTCAAATCGAGGAACCCGAACTCCGTGCGGGTGCTGCCCCGGTCGGCGTCCTCGATTGCTTCTTTCCGCGAGACGTCCCGTGGGGCGGCGATCGTCCCGTCATGCCGCTCCGCAAGGCGATGGGAATCGTGCCCGGATCCGGCTACGCCTTCCTCCCGGCCATGACTAGACTCGAAGCGGATGACCTCGTCGAAGATATGGACATGATCGCAAACGCGCACTATCGGATCCGGATCGATCCCGAGACCGGTGGTCTGCTGGAGTGGACGGACCTGGCCGACGGCCACGACTACGCCGGGACCTACATGGGCTACCGGATCGGACAATATGTCTACGAGTGGCTGGACGATCCTCGCCAGCGCCTCGGACTCTTTCATCCCGACTTCTCGGCACCGGACTTTGGCGAGTGGATAGTCGATCCTTCCTTTGTCCGGGAACCGGCCGCCGGTGTGGTGATTCAGGAACCGGTCGTCGGTGATGGCGAGGTCTCGATTGCCGTCGACATCATCGCCAATGGGATCTACAGGGGACGCTGTGTCTATCGCCTGCTGACCCACGACAAATCGCTGCACATCGACTGGCTCCTCGACAAGGAACCTACGACCGACGTCGAGGCGGTCTTCATCGCCTTTCCGTTCGCGCTCGGCGAACCCCGGTTCCGGGCAGAGATAAACGGCATCCCACTCACACCGGGCGAGGATCAGCTGCCCGGTTCCGTCCGCAACTGGTACCCGGTTGGTCATTGGGTCGATGTGAGCGATGGCGAACGTGGCGTCACTATCGCGCCGCTTGAAGCACCATTGGTCCAGCTCGGAGGTATCACGACCGGACGCAGTGCCGAACGGTTCGAGCCGGGAGGAGCTGCAACACCGACCGTGATGTCGTGGGCGCTGAACAACCATTGGTTCGTCAACTTCCAGGCAAGCCAGGGCGGTGAGATCCCTCTTCGCTATCGCCTGACCACACACGAAGGCTCGTGCGACGATCTGGCAGCGCACCGGTTCGGTCTCGAACAGGCGACGCCGCCGATCGCGCTGCGGGATGTGAAGGCAACCGGTCCGAAGACCGGTCAGTTCATCCAGATCGACGGCAGTGCCGATCTTGTTCACGTCAAGACCGCCGAGAACGGGGACGGCGTGATCCTCAGGCTCCAGAATTCCAGCCCCAACGAGGCCACAGCGCGAGTCCGGGTCCCGCTGTTTGCACTCGCCACCGCAGGGCTGACCACACCTGACGAACGCGACATCAACCAGGTTCCAATCGCCAACGGCGAGATCGCCGTCACCCTGCCGCCGGGCGCGATCCGGTCGCTGCGGATCACTTTCGCACCCTGACCGATTTCTCTCCCCGCGCTGGCGGTCCTGGCGGCGGAGGCGGAGGAACGGCGACGACCATCATCGGGCGTCACTCCGGCAGCGTGACGCCCAGCGCTGCCATCATGCCGCCGTCGATCTTGAACTCGGCACCGGTGACGAACGAGGCGCGATCGCTCGCGAGGAAGACCACCAGATCTGCGATCTCCTCCGGGCGCCCCACCCGCCCCACGGGATGCATCCTGCCCCAATCGGCGATCACCGCGTCGTTCGTCCGCTCCCCCCGAAACAGATCGGCGGAATCTCTCAGCATCGGCGTGTCCACCGACGCTGGCAGGACGACATTCGCGCGGATTTTTACCGCTGCGTAATCGACGGCAATCGTCCGCGTCAGCCCGATAATCGCCGACTTGCTCGTGCTGTACGCCGCGACCTGTGTCTGTGTCGCCAGGCCCTGTACGGAGCTGATATTGACAATCGAGCCGCCGCCCCGCTTTCGCATCTCCGGAATCGCGAACTTCGCTGTCAGGAACATCGATTTCAGATTGACCCGCAGGACCTCGTCCCACAGATCCTCGTCGGTCTCCTCGACGGTTCCGTAGCGCTGGATGCCCTGGCTGTTGACGAGGATGTCGACGCCGCCAAATGTGCTTGCCGCTGCCTCTACGAGTGCCATAGCGCCTTCAGCGTACGAAACATCGGCCACCACCCCGGTCGCCTCGCCACCGGTCGCCTGGATCGCGGTGACGATATCGATAATGGCCGCCTCCCGCCGCGCTCCGATCACGACCTGGGCCCCACTCGCTGCCAGTCCCAGGGCGGCCGCCCGGCCAATTCCGAGCGATCCCCCGGCAACGATCGCGATCTTGCCCCGCAACTCGTTCGATTGCTCAGTCATGACGTGCAGCTCCTCGAGGAATATCCGGAAAATCCAGGCGTCGCTAGCGGCTCCGGTCGACGATCTCGTAATTCAACCAGAATTCACGGACCTCACGACCTGCCAGCGTCATCGCCGTCTGATTCTCGATCGCACCGGGAATTCCGCTCGTCGGCAGGCTCGAGAAAGGCTCCAGCCCGACCACGTTCGCCCGCCCGTACCACGGATATTCCTTGCCTGCGCCCAACTCCTGCCAGAACCAGAGATACGGCATCTGACGGGCGTCCCAGCTGACTTTCGCCCCGACGCCCCGTTCCTCGTCCTCGATCCGGTACCAGGCTTCGTCTCCAACGAATCCGGTCAGATACAGCATCTCGCTCTCGGTTCCGTGTTTCGGGATCACGCTCAGATCGACCGGCGAGCCGTCGGCACCCGCCATCACCGGCCACGATGGCGTTGCACGCGGATCGATCCGGCGCGGACCGTCCATCGGATGAATCAGCAACTCCAGTCCATCAGGAACGGTCACCTTGCATCCCGCCTTCATGAAAGGCGCGCCATAGGTGATGTGATGTCCCCACATCGCTTCGATGGAGACATCGCTCTCGTTTACCAGACGCTCGGTGATCTGGAACGACGACGCTCCGGACGCAATCCGCAAGGTTTTCTCGATCCGCGCGGCGGTCTTCTGCGCGCGAACGGTGAACCGCACCGCGACCGCCGCCTCATCGTCTTCGATGATCTGCACATCCCATGGCAACGCGAACACCTCGGCATGCTGCCCGTAATTCGCACCGTTCGCGAACGATGGAATCCCGCCGTTCGGGAAGATTTCCTGCCATCCGCCCGGATAGTTGTCCAGATACGGGGCGAAGGCATCCGGCGAAGATGTCAGGTAGGAGGTCGGGTTGCGTACGCCTCCCGGCGTCAGCCACGTGAAGTCGAGGTCGAGTGGCTTGTAATTGATCTCGACGATATCCGTCCCCTTCCCCGCCAACACCGAGATGCGAAGCAGCTCGTTCTCGAGCACCACGGTATGCAGTCCCTTGAGATGTCCGTCATGGACGCGAGCGCCCCAATTCCGCTGCGGACGATGCATTGGCAACACGGTCTGGCCTCCACCATGAACGAGAAAACGCGCATCGGCCCGGCCACGAACCGACGTCCCGTTCAGCGGGATAGCGGTGCCTGGTTGCCGGACGTCTGCTTTCGAATATCGAGCATGATACAGGTGGAGCCTGATTCTGTCGTCCCGTCCCGGGATGGAAGAGATCAGCCTGCGACGATCTGCACGCTTCCGGAACTGGTCGGCACCCCGTCGATCGCGATCGCGATGCCCAGCGCACCGCGCGGCCACGTCCCTGTCCCCGTCCAGTCGAGATGAAACTCGATCCAGCCCGCCCCGCGCGCCTGATCGACCGTCAGCTTCTGCGTGACGCCTGGGATCGGTGTCCCGTCGATCGTCCAGTCAGCGGTCACGATTGTTCCAGCGGGAAGCGATTCCGTCTGCAAGGACGCGTGGATCGTGACTGCACTTTGGGGCACCTCGGCCACGGCGCTGCCCGGAGCTCCCGTCACCGGGTCGGCATCGGTCGACCACACCACAGCTCCTTCCACGATTGGAGTGGCAGGTACGTTCGGAGTCATAATCGTTGTGGTTGGTGTGGTTGGTGTGAAAATGGCTGGAGGCATCGTCGAGGTCGCATCCGGCGCCTTTCTGCTCCCCGATCCACATGCTGTCAGGAGCACAATGAGAAGACCGGCGCCGGTCAGCCACACGCCATGCAGTCGCCCCCTCCCACGATTCATGCGCCCGGATCGCATCAACTTCTTCAAAACAGATCCTCATGAATCGAAACAGCCGGCCAAGATGACCGGTAAGGTCCGCCGAATTCTACCCGCTTCCATAAATCAGGGCCGGGAACGCGTGCAATTCGCGGTATGCTCGTGCCACACGAGCTACTACCGAAGAGGAGAAACGCGCCATGCAGCCGTTCAGCCCAAAACCACGGAAGGACACCGAGGACCGTCGCATCCTTTCCTGGAGTGACGCGGATCGCCAGCGAGCGGCATCGTTCACCCATAGCGACGAATGGAGGGTTCTCCGGATCCTGGGCGAACTCGTCGAGGGGTTCGATACGCTCGCCGAGATCGGGCCGGCAGTCAGTATCTTTGGCTCGGCCCGCACTACGGCGGACGATCCGATGTACCAGCAGGCGCGAGAGCTCGGTGCCGAACTCGCCAAGGCAGGGATCACGGTCATCACTGGAGGCGGACCCGGCATCATGGAGGCATCCAACCAGGGTGCTGCCGAAGGCAACGGCGTGTCGGTCGGGGCGGGAATCGAGCTGCCATTCGAAACCGGCCTCAATCCGTATGTCACGGTGCCGTTGGAGTTTCGCTACTTCTTCGTCCGCAAGATCATGTTCGTCAAGTACGCGCAAGGCTTCGTGTTCTTCCCCGGTGGCTTCGGGACACTCGACGAGCTTTTCGAGATCTGCACGCTCACCCAGACCGGAAAGCTCGACAATCTCCCGATCATCCTCTTCGGGACATCATACTGGTCTGGCCTGCTTGCCTGGATCGAAACCGCCCTGATCGAATCGGGAAAGGTCTCGCCGCGCGACCGCGATCTCTTCGTCCTCACCGACTCCGTCAGCGAGGCCGCGAGGCTGTTGAGCGAGTCCATGGCATCTGCGGCGCCGTGATCCCGGAAGCGTCTTTGGTTGGCGAACGAACGCACCATTGTGGCCAGTTGGCGAAGGTGCGATGTAGCGGCGCCTTTCCGGCTGCGGTATCATGACTTCCGCAGTCCTCTTTCAAGAATTGCAGCCGCATCAGGCAGATGTATCCCTTTGCCACGTCAGACGAATGTGACGGTTTCCAATACATGTACATGCACATGCAAGATTCAGGAGAGTTGTCGTATGCGACAACATGACGATGCGTCGGCGAGATCAGGCCGGGATCGGACCACCAGGATCCCCGTTCTGCCGCTAAAGAACGTCGTCATTTTTCCCCGAAATGTATTGACGATGCTTGTCGTTCGCCATCGGTCCATCCACGCGGTGGAGGAGGCGATGATGAGCAACAAGTTGATCGCCGTCACGACATACAAGGAAGAAGGCGTCGAGGAACCTACCGCCGATCGGCTCTTTGCGGTTGGAACGCTCGCAAGTATTCTCTCCGCCGAGCGACAGCAGGGTGGGAATTTCCAGGTCGTGCTCGAGGGCATCGGTCGGGTCAAACTCGACCAGATCGATAACCTGCGGCCGTTTTTCATGGCGACCCCGCAGGATATCCCCGAACCTCCCTTCGATGCGAACGAGGCCGGCGCCCTGATTCAGCACATTCAGGAGCTTGCCGCCAAATACACGGAATCCCGCGGCGGCCTCACGAGTGAGGTGCTCGACATGATTCAGCGAGCCACGAATCCGAGCCATCTCGCCGATCTGCTCGCCACCCAGCTTATTTCGGACATCGGCAAGCGCCAGGACCTGCTCGAAACCGCCGAGCCATTGATACGTCTCGAGCGCATTGGTGCGCATATCTCCGGCGAACTCGAGGTCCACGACCTCGAACAGAAGATTCGCGATCGTGTCCGCGCCCAGATGGACGAGGAGCAACGCAAGTACTACCTCACCCATCAGCGCAAGATCATCGACGAGGAACTCGGTGGCGAGGATGCCGACGAATATCAGATCCTGCGCAGCAAGATCCAGGGGCGTGGCTTCCCGGCGTTCGTCGAGGAGAAGCTCCTTCGCGAGATGACTCGTCTCGAACGGATGCCCAACGTCTCCGCCGAATCGACGGTCGCACGTACCTATATAGAGACGATGCTCGCCCTCCCCTGGCACGAGATGACCGATGATCGGATCGATCTCATTGCGGCAGAAGACGCGCTCAACCAGGATCACTACGGTCTTGAATCGGTCAAGGAACGCATCATCGAGTTCCTGGCAGTACGCAAGCTGACTCAGCAGGCGGGAACGCAGGCGTCTGCCCAGATCCTCTGCCTCTGGGGGCCACCCGGCGTTGGCAAGACGAGCCTCGGACGATCCGTCGCGGAGGCGATGGGACGTCAGTTCGTGCGCGTCAGCCTGGGCGGACTTCGCGATGAAGCCGAGATTCGGGGGCATCGGCGGACCTACATCGGCGCCATGCCGGGCCGCATCATCTCGGCGATGAAGACCGCCGGTTCCATGAACCCGGTGATTTTGCTCGACGAGATCGACAAGCTCGCGTCGGATTACCGGGGTGATCCGACCGCCGCAATGCTTGAGGTTCTCGATCCCGAGCAGAACAAGTCATTTACCGATCACTTTCTGGACATGCCCTACGATCTCTCGCAGGTACTGTTCATCACCACTGCCAATTACGCGCAGCAGATCCCCCGGCCTCTTCGCGACCGGATGGAGATGATCGAGGTCCCCGGTTACACCGAAGACGAGAAGGCGGAGATCGCGACGCGTCATCTTCTCCGTCGCCAGCTTTCGGCCAGCGGCCTGCAGCTCTCCTCGATCGAGATCAGCTTCCCCGTCTGGAAGCGCCTCATACGGGAATACACCCGAGAAGCTGGCGTGCGCGGTCTCGATCGCGAGGTCGCCAATCTCGGCCGCAAGATCGCGACGCAGATCGTGCGCGGCAAGATCGATCCGGAGAGCAGACTGGTGCTTACCGGAGATCGACTCGAAGAGTTCCTCGGGCCGAAAAAGTATGGCTTCGATCAGGAGTTGGGCGGCAGTCAGATCGGGCTTGCGGTCGGCCTCGGCGTCACCGAGATCGGGGGCGAGATCATTCCCGTCGAAGTGGTGACCATGCCCGGCCACGGCTCGATCCGCATCACCGGTCAGGCGGGCGAGGTCATGCAGGAATCCGCCCATGCGGCGATCTCCTACGCGCGGTCCCGCGCCGACGAACTGCACATCGATCGGGATTTCCATGAGAAACTCGATATCCATGTCCATCTAGCGGAAGCAGCCACTCCCAAGGACGGGCCGTCCGCCGGCATCACGATGGCAACGGCGCTCATCTCCGCGCTCACCCATCGTCCCGTCCGCAACGACACCGCCATGACCGGCGAGATCATGCTCCGCGGACACGTGCGCCCGATCGGCGGTCTCCGCGACAAGGCGCTTGCCGCCCATCGCCATGGATACCGCCGCCTGATCGCGCCGAAGGGGAATCAGCAGGACCTTCGCGACATCCCGCAGAACGTGCGTGACGAGATGGAGTTCTTCTTCGTCTCGACGATGGATCAGGTCATCCAGGCCGCCATCATGCTCGATTCGGATCAGAACGACCAGTTGATCGAGACTGCGGAACACCCATACGGTCCTGTTTTGCCGATGCGTCCGGATATCATCGATGCCAGCCACGGCGAACAATGATTGAGGAATCCCATTGGGCACGAGCGCGCCGCCTCCGCCCACTCGTCGAGCGCAGTCTGGTCGTTTAGTACTGGCTGTTCGGTGTCCTCGCGCTGGTTTTTCCTGTGCCTCTTCGTCCGCGATATGGTCCACTCCGACGTCGGCGTTGGCGTCCTCTGCCTTCTCGTGAGATACGCCATGGGAGTGATCCTCACCAGGGGAACGGTCTTCGACTGGAATGAGCAAACCCGCAAAGTCGTCAAACATACGAATGTCGTGGGAATCGCCTTGCTGTTCATCTATCTGTTCTTCGTATCCAAGAAGTCGACCGTATTGGGATCGCTCCTGAATATCCACGATCCTCGCCGGATCGGCGCCATTGGCACCGGAATCTCGGCTGGTGTGATGATCGGTCGCGTGATCCACTCGGTGCGCGGCGTCGTGCTGGTCGTCAAGGCGTTCGATCCGATCGATGTGGCACCACGGACTCCACCCGATTCGCTCGCCTGATCCGTTGTCCATCGCTGTAGGTGCGGACCCCGTGTCCGCCCGCAGACCGCATGACCAACTTGCGCCAGGCAGCACTCCGTGTCGGCCTGCAGACCGCATGACCAACCTGCGTCAGGCATCCACCCTTATCGGCCCATCTCTGCCCTACCCCGTGTCCGCCCTCAGGCCACCTTGCTGCCCGACGCCACGCATCGACCTTCCCCATTGGTTGTCCGCCATGAAACGTCTTCACAGGACGCACTTCATCTCCGCCCCGAGGCCGCGCTATCCACTCACGCCAGGCAGCACTCCGTTCATCGGCCCATCCTGGCCCCACCTCCCATACCCTTTGCCTGTCCTCGTCGACTGGATTGCCTGCAATTGTACGGTCGTCGTCTGGTCCGGGGTGATCGTCACATCCGGAAATCGCTGCTGCGGATTCGACGCCACAACGACGGTATAGGTTCCGGCGGCAACGACGATCGGGTCTCCCCCAACCTGCCCGCTCGCTACCACGGCGCCGGAGCCATCTACCACCTGATATGTTGGCTGGACCGCCTCTGCGACTGCAGATTGCAATTCGCTGGCATTTCCCGCATCGATATACCGTCCATTACCGATCTGTGCCCAGGATGCGAACGTCGCCTTCAATACGACATCGTCGAGGGCAAATCCCACGATATTCACATGCACGTCGATTCCAGAGGCGATCAATGCCCTGATCGCCGCCTCCGCATCTCCCCCGCAGGTCTCCTCGCCATCGGTCACGAGCACAACGATCTTCGGACCTGATGACGTTCCCAGATCTCCCGCTGCCTGCAGCAAGGACGCGCCGATCGGCGTCCGGACGAGATCCACAATCGGCACGTTCTGGATCGTGGCCGCCATCGACGTAGGATCGAGTGGCCCTGCCGGCACGACGAGCCGTGTGTCGCATGAATCAGGCGTATCTCCGAACGTGCGGAGCGATACGTTCGTCCCCCGTGGAATGGTCTCCATGACCAGTTGCGAGAGGGATTGCTTGGCGATATCGGCCCGAGTACTGCCGTCGAGCCCCTGCAACATGCTGCCTGAGGTATCGAAGATGATGGCGATACTCGCATTGTCGGCAACTTCGAAGGTTGTCGCCTGGCCAGCAACGGGAGTTGGCGCGACCACCTGCAACGATCCGGTGCGCAAGACCGCCGTCGCGATCGGTGTCGGAATCGGAGCCTGCGTCGGAGATGGAGTCGGGGCTAACGTAGGTGTCGGGAGCGGCGTCGCGGTGGGAACGGCAGTCGGTGTCGCCTGAGGCGGCGATGCCGTCGCCGACAGGGAATACACCGTCGGTCTTCTGAGCGTGGTCGCCGCCCGGTCGAACGCCACATCCATCTCGCCCTGATTGCGAACGTAGACATATTGGCCGTGGTTCACGGTGGCCCAGTCCTGCATCAGATCCTGCGAGTGATCGAGACCGTTCGCGCCGCCGATCTGGATCGCGAACACCCTCGGCTTTACGGTGCCAAATTCGGACCAGAGTCCGTCCAGTTCCTCTTGGGTCGGGGACGATTCGGCGTCGGTAATGAGCACGATCGCCTTGGAACCGTCGCGGTCACTCAGGCCATCCATCGCCGTCATCAACGATCCCTCGGCATCGCTCGATCCCGCCGTCCTTGGGTAACTCGCGATCGCTCCCTGCAGCAGGTACGGGTCGTCCTCCCATTGTTGTAGCAGGAGTGAATCTCCGAAGGGCAGGAAATTGACAACCTCCTTCCCCGGCTGGACATCTGCCGCATATTGCCCGAGCCCCTGATACACCGTCGTCACGAACGGGCCGATACTGAGACTCGTATCGAACGCGAATACAATGGAGGTCGGCGGCTGCGTCACGCGCAGCAGATAGGTCTCACCGCCTGTCACCATCGCGACGTAGGTTGTCTGTGCCGGCGAATCGACCTTCTGTCGCGGTGCGACCGTGGCTCCCTCCTTCGTGACAAGCGCAACCGTGACATCGAGCGTCGGATCACCCGTCAGGGTGAAGGTCAACTCACCCATCCCTGCTGGAACTTCGACGCGATACCAATCCTCGTCGGTCCTGGTCGAGGCCGTGTTCGTCACCCGGCTGCCGAGCGGCAGGAGCGTTGCGTTACCGGGTTCGTCGCCAGCGTCCGGATCGAGCGCCATGGCCGTCGGCGCAACCAGCCGTTCGTAGATCGCGGACATGCTAGATGCACCCCACTCGCCCAGAATCGACCGATACTGCGCATCCTGTGCCCGCTCGATCGCGGCCACCGAATCGGGGAACTCCCATGTGAACTTCACAATCACGCCACCGTCCGCCACAGGTGTCGCGCCGCCCCCTGGAACAGCGCCCGAGATGCGCACGAACCTCGCCCATGTCGGTGTCGCGAAGGCGAACGCTGGTTGCCCCGGGCGATCCAGATCCCATTCCCCGACCGACGTCCATGGTCCTGTCGGACTCTCCAAGCCGACCTCGATCTGAACGCGCTCGAATCTCGCCGCAGAATCACTCCCAAGAGGGTCGACCCACGTCAGTCCCGTCAACTGCGCGGCTCGATCGTCCCGAAAACCGATCACCCACGAGACGGTTGTCCCCGGTGCAACATCGAGCGTCTGTCGCTGCTGATCTGCTGTCACGAGACCTTGCAATCCGGTGTTGATGTCGAATTGCGGCTGCATGGCGACCACGTGACCGCCCCGGCCGAACGCACCGATATCGAGCCCCATCGCCAGTACGTTCGATGCCGCCGGGGTTCCTCCATCGCCAGTGCCTGGAGACCACCCCGGCTGGGCGATGACTTTCCACTCCCCGAGATGGGCGGAACTCGCCGTTGAGAATTGAGCCGAACGTATCCGCAAGCGCGCAAATCTGGCCATCACCGGCTTGTCGAGCACAAATGCATGCTCTGTCGAGACGACCGACAAGGAACCGGACAATGCTGGCACGAAGGTCACTCCATCCATCGAAAGCTCGATATCGAAGTCCTTCACCGCTTCCGGAGCGAGATCGTTGAGACCTCGCGGATCGAGGATAAACCCTGAGACCGGCACCGGATCGATCCCGGCGAGATCGATCACGTATTCCTGCGGCAGCGAGCCCGTATCGACCAGCAAACCTGTACCCGTATTCGTCAGTTGATCGAACAACTGGGCAACAACTGCTGGATCCTGGCCATCGGCAGACACGGGGGTCGCTCCGAGTCCCGTCCACGCCGCATCCAGTCCTCCCAGCACCGCGTCGGGCAACGGTGATTGGGTCTCGGAATTGAGGGGAGTCGCGTCCCTGCCGGGCGTCACCAGCTCCATCGCGCTCGCTTGCCGAACATTCAGCTCGTTGACCGCTTCGATCGCGACGAAGATCGGCTGATCGGCCCACGCATCCGGTGCAACGTGGACAACGACAGCAATCGTCGCGCTCTCCCCCGCTTTCAATGTAATCTCTGACGATCCCGGCTCGACCCGCCAGCGCGAATTCCCGACGCGGCTGTCGAGCGTGAGATGCTGTTCCTCGCCGCTTGGGTTACCGATCGTGAGCGTTCCATCGACCCGCTGACCCTCGGACCAGTACGCGGCAACCGGGGTCGTTCCGAGTGCGAGTTGCATCGTGATGCCTGCTGCAACAGGGGACGCCGCAGGACTGACGATGGGCGAGGCGGCCGGGGTGTTTGCAGGAATCGCAACTGGTGTACCGCCATCGGGCACGATCACCACCCGATAGGGTCCGATTCCCGAAATCGTCAGGTAAACCCGCGTTCCGCTCGGGATCGAAACACGTGATGAGCCCGGGACTGTGCCTGTGACGACGGGCAGCGTCATCGAGACGTCCCCACCATCGATCGCCGCCAGTGAGATCAACGCCTCCGGATTCGTCCCGATCGTGATCTGCTGTCCATCGAGCGATGTGGGCAGCAGATAAGTGTCGGTATCACCTCGCTGGGAGCGCAGGTCGGATACTCCGTCAAGCACGAGTTCAGCTGGAAACGGGCGCGCCTGATCGACGGAATCGTTCGGTTCCAGATCGTCGGCTGTCGCAAACGGATCAGCGATCTCGACACGCAGGTGATAGAGCGCTGTGTTTGGAATCGACGCCGCGATCGCGACCGAGTAATCGCCTGCCGGAAGAAGCGCCACGTAGGACAGTGCCTCTCCCGGCGTTGATGCTGCGACAACGGCGTACGTCGTGCCGATGTCCTGAACCGACATCGTCAGGCTGCCCTCAGGAGGCGAAGTCAGGTCAAAAGCGACGTACGTCTCGTTCTGCAGCGAAAATCGGTAGACATCAGTGTCGATTCCTTCTGCAATCCGGCCCGTGCGCATCTCTTGAAGTCGAATGGTTTGCGATTGATCGAGCGTATCGTTGGGTTCGAGTTCGCCTTGCGGGTCCGGCGGTCCCAGGGGCGTCGCTTTCACCGAATAGTCGCCGCTTAAACTGGCTGCTCCCTGGATTTGGATCCAGTGTTTCCCTGGGGTGAGATAGATGTCGAAGAACTGAATCAGGCCTGTCGAACCGTTCCTCGAAGCGACCCTGTTTCCAGCCGCATCGAGCAGCGATACGGTCCCGACCGCGGTTCCATCTACCTCGATCAGCCACAGCTGCGGAGATCCGGCTACCTCGATGGAAAAGAAATCGGAATCGGCGGTCGCGCTGCGTCCACTGCCAGCGAACGATCCATCGCCCGCCTCGATCATCTTGCTCGCCTGAAGCTGGGTCTCGTTGGGTTCCGCCTCGAATCCGGCAATCGTTCGCTGCTTCGCGTCGATCTTCACCACGTAGGGATGATCGGGATCCTGGGTTCCGGTGACAGCCAGCGTGTAAGTACCCTTCGCGAGCACGATATCGTGCATCGCCGCACCGTGATCTCCCTCGATACACACCAGAGACGCACCTGCCGCATCGCTCAGGCAGAGCTTGCGCGAAGGTCCATCTCCCCACAGCAATCGCAGTTCGAGGTATCGGCCCGCATGGGTATCGTCGACATTCAGTTTGTAGGTATCGACGTCATCTACTGAATCGTCCGTCGTCGCCAGCCGCCCAGTGATCGACGTCGAATCACCGATTGGTTCGATAGTCATTCCCGTGCCAGACGTGTCGTTCGGCTCGTCTTCCGATTGCGGCGATCGCGGTGCTCCCGGTGAGGCACTCAGCATGTATGGTGCTGCCGCCTCCGACGACGAAGCTACAGTCAGAAAATACGTCGCGGCGTTCAGACCCATGTCCGGCAAGATCAACCTGCCGTCGGACCCAGCTGTTCCCGCAAATAGTTGGGTGCCCGCCGCGTCGGCAATGGTCAGTCGAGGTTTGTCGCCGACCGGACCTTGCACAGTGAGTGTCCAGTGACCGGCGGCTCCTCGCTCGTCGATTGTCCATGCCAGGACATCGGCGGTAGCCGACCGATCGCCGGAGAGCGAGAATGCGCCTGCCTCCGGATAGGCGGTAGCGACGCTATCATGCACACCGGAATCGTTGATTGCCGCGAGGGTGATGCCTTTTTCGATACTCAGGCGATATGATCCGGGACCACTGGTCGCTACTCCGATGTAATACACACCCGGCGACCAAAACAGGTCGCGCGCGCCAGCGGCGGGATCATCGCCACCAGTGACCGAGAGAAGTTTGGCTGCTGCTGTCACAGTCCCGGCGGTATCCGTCTCTACGCGATAGACCTCGATCAGTGAGACCTGATCGGGGATGGTCGTCGTTCCCATCGTCCACGACGAACCCGTATCCCCCTCTTCAACTGTCCAGCGATACAGATCCTGGCCACCGGTCGCATTTTCAGAGGATGCGCAGACCGGTCCAGCTCCAAGCTCGACCGCCGTCGACACCTCGTCGTTGGGCTCGTTTGCGACGACGCATCCGTTTCCTGCCGGTGTCGCTGGTTGGGCGGCGATCGGTGACGGTGTACCGAACAGGATGAAAAGGAATATGAAAGAGAGGACCCCTGCAATCGCCCGCCTGCCTGGTCTGGATAGTCGAATCCTCATGCCAAACCACCTGTCGACCCAGAGGTCATGCGTCCAAACTCACAAGCAGCCGGCGATATCCTTCAGGATGCCAGGACTCCTAGAATAGACCCTCAGCGCGAGCTTGGCAGCACCGAGGCCAGTTGTAAACGTTCCTTCATTGATGGATGTCGGGTCGATGGTCACCGCCGCCAACAATGAGACGGCGCCCACGCATCCTCCAACGCGACGCCACCACGGCATCCAGCTCGTGACTTCCTTGGTGATCTCGACGTCCTCGGCTATCTGGGCACGTATGTTGGCCCCCCCGGGAAGGGTGACAGACGCGTATCCGAGACCGTTCTCGAGCATGTCGCTCGTATGCCCGGTCAGGGGATCGATTGCCCACCATCCGGTCATCCCAACATCGCCGATCGCGACCGGTTGTTCCGGAACGATGACGACCGTTCCCGCCATCAGGGCCTGCCCGATTCGCAATGCGGCCTCCCGCGAGAAGGAATCCGGGATGGTTGCCGAGGCATCTGTAAGCACGAGCGTCTTTATTCCCGCCTTGGAGGCCGCCTCGAAGAGACGCCCAACCGTCACCCCCCCTGTCATTTGTTCGCTGACCAGCGATCCCCAGTAGGTGGGATCGAGTAGAACACTCTCTGCAACCTGGGAGAGAATCCCTGCGCGAATGGCGGGATGAAGGTCCCCTGTCTTCGGTGCAGTGCCAGCTGTGGGCAGGAACGCTCTGGTTTGCAGGAGCAGGTCCGCGTTGAGCAGAACCGGGCTTTCCGGGTCGGACGCATGCTCGCTCGCGAGCGTGAACGCGATGAGCTGAGGTCGTCCGATGAATGCATGGACTCCGGTCGAGAGCATCTGCGCGCGCATCAGGGAGGCGGCGAACGCGACGTGGGCTGCTCCCATCGAGGACAGGCCGAAGAAGAGATCTTGCCCCGACCCGCTGGCATATGTTGCCGGAATGTCGCCCGTCCCGATCGCGAGGACAATCACCTTGGCCAGATCCGGGACGATCTGCGTGTTGTCCTCGGCGGTGATCAGGTTCACCGGAGCGACCTGCGCCAGATCGATCTTCCCGAGCTCGCGATTGACGAACCCGATGCGATCGAAGATTTCCCGTTCGATGGTGATCGCGTCTGCTTCAGGAGACACCACATCTACGGCGTACCACAGCCCCAGCAAGTCTCCCTCGGCAACAAGGCCGGTCGGCGTCGCGAGATCCAACACGCTCGTCAACGCGTCGCCACCCGACCCGAAGGTGACAGGCGTCGTGGCCAACGAGACCACCTTGCCGGCCACGCCGATATACGGATAGTAGGAGACCTGACCCGCCGTGATCTGGATGATCGTAGCACCGAGCGATGCCATCGACGATGGCGGCGCGAGCCCGAGCGTCAGCGGCGATTGGCCGATCCCGGCACTCGTCGTCGCATACGTCACGACGTCTCGACGGGCAGGCGACCCACCACTCACCTCTTCGGCGATGATCCGAATCGTGACTTGATGGTAGCTGTCGGCAGGGATCTCTGCGGACACCGATGGTGCCTTCGAGATCGGCTCGTTCCGTTTGGTACCGGGCAGACTTGAATCCAGGTCGTGCCAGATCGGACCATCGGCAATCTGCACCCAGACGTGCTGCCCCTGGCTCGGCGCCGGGTCGGAAACGCCCTGCTGCGGATCGTTCGGATCGAGCCGGATGTTTGCCGCCTTCAATGCACTCGAGATGATCTCTTCCATCGTCGCCGAACGCGCACTCGCGAGGTCATTCGCCCGGCGCGAGCTTTCGACCAGCATCTGCGCGAGCCGGTCCTCTTCAGCGGATGAAGGTGTGGCGGCACCGGGTGTCGCGGCGGCATCCGGAACGGTTGGGGTGTAGGCCGCCAGCAATGTCTGGTTGAACGAACTGGTGATATCAGCGGCAGCCACCGGCACTGCCGTGGCCAGTCGTATGGATTCATCGTGCGTGAGGGTGCTCGTGGCGAACCGCCACGTGATCTGCGACTCGTCAAGCAGGGCCGCCAGAAGCAACGACTTGTCGGTCGCATTCCCGGCCAGACCCCACAGCGTGCCATCCGCACCGCGCAGCGCTCCGGCATAGGGCTCGTATCGCACGTCGTCGGCGACAAACCGGAAGATCTTGTCGACGTCGTAATCCAGTTCGGCCGCCTTGGTAGCAACCGTTGGCCCGTACGCCTGCGTTGCACCTGGCTTGGGAACCACCGGTGGTGTCGCATCGAGCTGGTTGCCTGCCCTCGCAAACCCGTCGATCCCGAGTCTGCTACCAGTCGCCACCGCGACGAACGCTCCACCAGTACCGCCTGCACAGCGCATCAGATCGCGGCGCGTGAAATGGGCGCGATCGTATCGATGATTGACCGGCAGGATTCGCCCCACGGCGTCCCGCACTCGCTTCTCCATGGTGCACTCCATCGGGTCATCGATCAGGAAGCGGGCAACACAAGGTTGCCGCCAACATCGGATAGCTGTCTGAAGTTCATTCTATGATTTGGGAACCGGCGCCGAATGAGTAGTCTTACCCATTTTCCGGATATATCCGGGGCCTTGGGAACGTGGCACGTGCCGCGCGATGCCCGATCACAGCTCCTGCGATGTCACCATCACGGGATATCCAAGCAGCGTCGCGGCCACTCCGGATACAACATCGGCATCGCCACTCGTCAGTACCTGGAAGGTGCCGGTCCCGGAACGTTCGGAAAGGCCCCCGACTTCGTCGAGCAGAAATTCGGTCCGTAGCGCGATCGCCTTGCCACTATCGACCACGTGGACGTCAGGTCCCATGTAGTGCTGTATCTCGTCGCGCAGGAAAGGGTAATGGGTGCAACCGAGCACTACTCCATCTACACCCGCGGCGATCATCGGATCGAGCAGTGGCTGCAACGCCCGCTTCACGTCGTCCCCAGTGAGTACGCCCGCCTCCACGAGTTCCACCAGACCAGTGGCCGCGACGCTACGTACTTCCACGCCGTTCGCAAAGCGTTCGATCAGCCAGCGCAACCGTTCGCCGGCAACAGTCCGTGGAGTTGCCAGTACTCCCACACTACCCGACTTCGAGAGTTCGACCGCCGGTTTGACGGCCGGTTCCAACCCGATGAATGACACACCCGGGAAGGTCTCCCGAAGATGCCAGATCGCCACCGAACTTGCCGTATTGCACGCGACCACGATCACTTTGACCCCGGTTTCAAGAAGCATGCGAGAGATCGCTTCGCTGCGCTGATTGATCTCGATCGGTGGCCGGGTCCCATAGGGGCAATAGGCGTTGTCGGCGAAATAGATCACGTCTTCAGCTGGAAGCAGAGCGCGGATCTCTCGATACACGCTCAAGCCGCCCAGCCCCGAATCGAATATTCCTATTGGCCGCTCGGTCCCCATGGTAGACGTTCTCTTGTAAGCACAATGCGCTCAGGCTGCGCCCAGCTTCCACGAGTGAAGCATCTCCCAGATGAGCGTCGCTCCCCAGTCACCTCCCCAGTCCTCGCTCCGGAAAGCATACAAGTGGAAGTACTCGGCTGTGAACCGTCGAGGCCCAATCGGCTCGGCATCCTGCACGAATGTGAAAATCTCCTCGAAGAAATCTTCACGAGGCAGATTCTGCATCAGCGTCAGATGCGCAAAGAACGAACTTCCTTTCCATTCGGACGTCGTAAAGGCGCATTCCGGATCAACGAGGGGTACGAGCGCGGCGAACGCCGCCTCGTGAAGTGCCTGCAGGGCATGATTTGTCTCGCCGAATTCATCCTGTTGGACGTTCAACACAATCGACCCGCGTCCGTAGGCGAGCGGCCCGTTGTTGACGACCGTGAACGATGGCCGCCCCGACATCACGGGATCGATCGCCGCTTTCATTGCAGCGACCGTGGCATCGGATCGGAAGAACCCCTTGATCGTCGCATGTGGCATGAACGCACCGGCGGTGATCAGCCCGAATTGCCGCTTCAGGAGTTCATGCATTGCACCTTGCGCCCGACACATCGCGTATGACGGTCGCAGATAGAAACCGAATCGAACGCTCGGATCGCGCTCATAATTCGTCAGGGATTCAGGACTTTTGATCGACATGCTCACGCGTCTGGATCTCCGCTCTGTTGCTCGACGAGTTCAGCCAGCAATTCCTCGCCTTCGACCGCCTCGATACCCGGTATTCGTCGTCCCGGTCCCTGAGATCCGGCGATCGGACGCTGGGCTTCCGGCAAGGTCGCCCAGAAGTGCAGGGGGCGTTCCTCCATGAGAGGCAACACCTGACCATCGATAAGAGTCATCGTATTTACCAACTGCTTGCGGCCACGTCGAGCATCCATCTTCACGTCGTAGAACGTATGATCGCCATCGTCGATACGGAACAGCGCAACGTCGGCCGGATTGCCGATCGCCAATGTGCCGACATGATCGAGATGAACTGCGCGTGCGGCATTGATCGTCGCGCAGGCGATGACCTGTGGCAATGTCATCCCCAGGTTGAGAAATTTGGAAAGGGTCGTCGGCAGGTCGAACATCGGCCCCTGTACCGCCAGTTGATGGATGTCGGACGAAATCACGTCCGGCAAGATCCCCTGCTCCAGCATCGATTCGGCAACCGCATAACCGAATGATCCCGCGCCATGTCCGACATCCAGGATCATGCCTTCGTCTTGCAGGCGCTTGATTTCCGGTCGCACCTTCCCGTTTTCATCGGCAATTCCCATGTCCTGCCACGTGAAGCAGTGCGTCAGGATATCGCCTGGACGAAGGTAGGGAAGCAACTCGTCCATCGTCGGCGGGGCAGTGCCGATATGCGTCATCAGTGGCAACCCCACCCGATCCGCCAGGGCGCGCGCCTGCGCCATGGGTTCGATCCCATACCCGCGCGTCGTGCGGCTGTCGATTCGCGCCTTGATGCCGAGAATGACATCCCGGTTGCGCTCGATCACCTCGGTCGCCAGATCGACATCCCAGTAATCGGGGTTCGCCAGTTCCCACGTCGGCGCGATCAGTCCGATCGATGAGAGGTTGAGGAGCGCGTAGACGCGCACCTTGCTCAGCTTGACGATGTACTCCCGAAAGCCGGGAAAACTGTAGCCACCGGCGCTGCCGACATCGAGCCAGGTCGTCACGCCGCTTCGGGCCGCGATAGGATCGGGCTCGATTCCCCAATACGTCGCTCCCCAGTAGACATGCGTATGGAGATCGATCAGCCCCGGCGTCACGATCTGCCCTCGTGCGTCGATATGCCGACGTCCCGATTCTGCCGGAATCGACGGCTCTACCGCCGCCACCTTGCCATCGAGGATCGCGACATCGAATCGTCCGATGTTCCCGGCGCCCGGATCGACCAGCTCACCACCAGTGATCACCGTGTCGTACTGATATCTGCCGCCGATGCCGCCTGCCTGATCTGCCACGCGCACTGCCCCTGCCTGAATTCGACGGTGCGGACGGAACCACATGCCCGTCCTCGACGCGGGCATGGTATCCAATTGCTCCAGATTCCGCGACCCTAACAGGATGCATGCACCCGAACGGACATCAACGCGCATGTGATGTCACACGGAATCCGCTTGATTACGACGTGTTTGGAGGAAGGCTGTAGGGGCCGACTTCCCGCAGGAATGTCGGCCCGATCGACCGGAGGTCGCTACCCTGGGATGCTCTGCGCGATCGGCCAAGCCGAAAGTCACGACCTTTCCCGCTCCCCCGAACGGGACTCCGGGACTCCGGGACTCGGAACTTTGGGACAGGCGCCCGCGGCGTCGATTCACATCCCTTCCATCCGGATTCCGAATCAGTCGATCCAACTTTTGTTGCGGTTGCGGTTGCGAAAACGAAGAAACAGCTTGCCTACCGTGCACACAGGTTCCCCGCGTGCCAGCACCTCCCGAGCCACCCGCTGGCACGACCGTTTCGCAACCCGACAGGTCCGTTCGGTCTGCGTTACGCCTCATCCGGATACGGATCGACGATCCCTTCAGCCACGGCCGACGGCACAAGCCGTTTCTCGCTCGCCGTCCAGCCGGCTTCCGCTCGTGCCGACCATCGACCATCGAATTCCTGGACCTGGATCGGAAACCCGAAGCACTCCGAGATCAGTTCACTCGTCAGCATTTCTCGCGCTTTTCCCTGCGCGAGGATCTGCGTTGCCTTCATCAGCATGACGTGCGTGATCGTGCTTGGAAGTTCTTCCAAATGATGCGAGACCATGATCGTCGTCAATTCGGGACGCGTACGTGCCAATTGGTCGAGCGATCCAAGCAGTGCCTCGCGGGCAGGAAAATCGAGACCTGTCGCGGGCTCATCGAGCAGGAGCAGTTCCGGCTCCGCGATGAGCGACCGTGCGATCCGGATTCGCTGCCGCTCCCCTTGAGAGAGCGTCTTCATCTCCTGTTCGGCCATATCCGCACAACCCATCAGTTCGAGCAACTCGTGAGCGCGAACGTAGTCATCAGGTGTCCACTCGTCCCACTTCGGCCAGATCTGATTTCTGATACCGGTGAGGACCGCTTCCTGGGCATTCACCCAATCCAACATTCTAAGGTTGGGATCGACCCGGCCAATCCGGCTGCGCACGGCTCGCATGTCCGTGCGCCCGAACGTCTCGCCGAGAATGACCGCCTTGCCATCACTGGGATGACGTTCCGCCCCCACAACCGAGAGCAGCGTCGTCTTCCCGGCGCCGTTCGGGCCGATCACGACCCAGTGTTCCCCCGCTCCGACGTTCCATGAAACATCATCGACAAGTATCTTGCGCTCTGGAGTCCAGACCGTCACGTGATTCAGCTGAACGACTGACATGTATCTGAAACTCCCATAGAGGTTTGGTCGACCGCTTCAGCATCCGCGAACAACGAACAGCAACCCGTGCATCGAACCACTGCCTGCATCCGGCAGAGTATCGGAGCCGACCAGCGAAGACAAGCGAGCTGCAAGTCACAACGTGCTCGCGGCGCAATCTCCATCCCGATTCTCCAGTATTGGGGTGGAGCACGCCACTCATCATTCCCTGTGGGGAGATCACCAGACACAGCGCACGTGGACATGCCTCACCAACGCTCGTCGTCGGAGATACTTGTGCTCACCATACAAACTCAGGAAGTCGTTCATTCGATCACTTTCTGCTGGCAAATTGGGCATATTGGACATTGACAAATCATCATCGCAATAAGTATTGTTTCCCCAATTCCTCTAATTCAACTGGGCTGATTCTCTATAACCCTAACGGGTTGCGAGATGAATACCCGACCGGGACCTGAACGCTCGCGATGATAGTTTCGTTTCGCCCTCACCGGGCGGCGAAAGGAGGATTCCAGTAAGCTCTCGAATGGACCTGCAACGTCGCAGGTCAGACCATCGGATCACATGATATGCAAATCCGATGGATCGGCGAGGGTTGGTTGGATCATGCTGGCGGATTTCAAGGCGTCGGATGGCAGGGATGCTGGCAATAGCCACATCCCAGGAACGTAAAGGGAGATTCGAGTTGGATAACTCTGCCAAGGATTCGGCAAAAGTGATTGCCGATCGCATCGTAAATCGTGGCATCAGCCGCCGTGGCCTCGTCAAGGGCGCCGCAGTTGCAGGAGCCGTGGCCGCCATCGGCGTCCCGAGCGCCACATTCTTCGCCCCGACCGTCCTCGGCCAGTCGAAGGCCAAGGTCACCTTCTGGACCACGCATAGCGACATCGGACTCACGGCGCTGAAGCAAATCGGAACCGATTTCAATGCCCAGTCCAAGACATCCGAAGTCGAAGTCGTTCAGCGCCCACCCGCTGACGTCACCGACTCTTCCAGTTTGATCACCGCCGTTCGTGGTGGTCAAGGCCCGGACGTGTATCTCCTCGACCGTTTCATCGTCGCCGAGCGGGCTGCCCAAGGGCTGTTGCAAGACCTTACCCAACTCATGACCGATGATGGCCAGAATCCAGACCTCACTGAGAAGTGGGTCCCGTTCTCGGCTGCAGAGGCGACGTACGACAGCAAGCCATACGCGCTTCCGTTCGACACCGATGTCCGCGCACTTTTCTACAACAAGAAGATGTTCACCGACGCTGGTGTCGACCTTGCTCCGTTCGATAACACCAAAGGCCCGATGACCTTTGATGCTTTCGCCGAGCTTGCCGCCAAGCTTGATGTCGACGGCGGTGACAATTATTCATCCCTCGGGTTCGTTCCCTACTTCTCCCAAGGCATGCACTATACGTGGGGCTTTGCCTTCGGCGGGTCGTTCTTCGACTACGAGAAGTGTGAAGTGACTCCAGACAATGAAGGGGTCATCGCTGGGGGGCAGTGGGTCTACGACTACTCCAAGAAGTATAACGCTGACAAACTTTACGCGTTCATCCAGAACGCGATGCGGACCGGTGCTGCGCCTACGGACAGCCCGTTCATCCAGAAACGTCTCGGTGCCTATATCTCGGGAAACTGGGAGTTCCAGAACTTCAAGAAGTACATCCCGGATGTTGACGTCGGTTACACGTACATTCCGGTTCCCAAGGAAGGCGACACCTCCGCTACCTGGGCCGGTGGCTGGTCGGGCGTGATCCCCCAGGGTGCGAAGAATGTCGCGGGCGGGTACGAGTTCCTCAAGTATCTTGCCGGCCCGGATGGATCCAAGACCTATGTCAAGTTGAACAATAATCTCCCGGTCCTCAAGGAACTCCTGGCGGACGCGAGCCTGTTCGACGAAAATCTCAAGTGGTTTGTCGATAACCTCTTCCCGACCACCCACAACCGGCCGCCGCTGCCTGTCGGCGCCAAGTACTGGGACGAGTTGACCACCGCATGGGAGGCCATCTATCTCAACCAGTCGACGCCACAGGACGCACTTGGCCAGACCAAGCAGAACGTTCAGGCTGATCTCGATGCAGGCGGATTCTGCCCGATCGCCGCTCCGGCCACCGGCGATGCGACTCCTAAAGCCTAACGCGATGACGCGCGCGCAAGCGCGTCATCGCTCGACGACAACAATCCACGCCGAGTCCATGAGCGTCGTCACTGGTGACGTTCACGGGTGAATCAGGGAAAGCGGAGGAGGATGACCTCCTCCGCTTTTTTTCATCAGGATCAGGGCTTATGAACACTCAGGCAGAAAACCAGTTGGATCTCACCCCTCCGGCGGTCTCGAACGTCAGCGGCGTTGAAGTTAAACCGCAGAGGCGGTTTTTTCCAACTCGCGTGCAGCGCAAGCAACTGCTCATGGCCCTGTTGTTCGTGGGCCCTTGGCTTATCGGATTTTTGGCGTTCACACTTTATCCGATCCTCTATACCATTCGCCTCAGCTTCACCCGGTACGACGGATTCAACAATCCGAAATGGATCGGACTGGACAACTATCGCCGCTTCTTCGAAGATGGCCGGTTTTCCCAGTCGCTGTTCAATACGCTCTACTACACAGGATTGGCCGTTCCTATCGGTGTCGTCGTCGCGATGGTGCTTGCCCTTGCGATGAACCAGGACCTGCCCGAGATTCCGCTGTATCGGACGATCCTCTATTTGCCTTCTGTTCTTCCGCTGTTCGCCCTCTCGTTCATCTTCTGGGCGCTGCTCGATCCCAACCAGGGCCTCATCAACCAGGGTCTGCGAGAGATCGGCTTCTCTCCTCCCAACTGGTTCGGTGATGTTCGCTTCGCGAAGCTCGCTATTGTCACCATGGCCCAATTCAGTGCGGGCCAGATTGCGCTCGTGTTTCTTGCAGGGTTGAAGGGTATCCCCCAGTCCCTGCATGAAGCCGCGATGATCGATGGCGCGGGTGTCCTCTCCCGGTTCCGCAACATCACCTTGCCCCTGATGACACCGGTCATTCTGTATGATCTCATTCTCGGCATCAGTGGGGGATTGCAGGTCTTCGTCCAGTCGTACATCATTACTCGCGGCGGCCCGGCCAACTCGACGAACTTTCTCGTCTACTACCTCTACAACAACGCGTTCAAGTTCAATGGCAACATGGGCTATGCCTCTGCAATCGGCGTCTTCCTGTTTGTCCTCACGTTCATCATCGCCATCGTGATCTTCCGAACATCCAGCCGGTGGGTCCACTACGATCTCAATTGATCGCAGTGATGAAGGTGCGACGTACCTGACGGGCATCACGTATCAAGCGTGAGCAACACACATCGGAGTCCAAGATGGCCTTGACATCGATCGACGAAACAAAACTTCGGTTTGGTGATGCACGGCGGGCAAAACGCGACCGCCGCATGAGCCGCCTTCAAACACAGGTCGTTCCGCGCGTGATCCTGATCGTCATGTGCCTGATCTTCATCCTGCCCTTTTATTGGATGCTGGCGCTGGGACTCAAGAGCAACAGTGAGCTCTCGATTTACCCTCCAACGCTCTGGCCGCACGATCCGCAATGGGGCAATTTCAAGAAAGCGACCGAAGTATTCCCGTTCTGGACGTTCGCGCGCAACACCTTGACGATCACGGTCCTCACGATCATCGGCGCACTGATTTCGAATCCGATCATTGCCTACGGGTTCTCCCGAATCGAATGGCCCGGTCGTGACAAAGTCTTTGTGATCGTGCTCGCGACCGTCTTCATGCCTTTTCCGGTCATCATCGTGGCACTCTTCGACATCTTTTCGAAACTCGGGTGGGTGAATACGTTCCTTCCACTGGTTGTACCGGTCTTCTTCGGAAGCGCCTTCTGGATCTTCCTCATGCGCCAGTTCATGATGCAGATTCCGATGGATCTGTCGGACGCCGCGCGGATGGATGGCGCCAATGAGTTCCAGATTTTCTGGCAGATCGTCATGCCACAATGCATCCCTGCGCTTGGCGTGATCGCGATCTTTGCCGGCATGCAGGCCTGGAATGACTTCCTTGGCCCGTTGCTCTACCTCATCGACGAAAGCAAGTACACGCTTTCCATCGGATTGACCTTCTTCCAATCGACGAACTCCTACGACGTCAAGTTCAATCTCCTGATGGCCGCGTCAACACTCGTCGTGCTCCCCGTGATTGTCCTCTTCCTGCTCTTTCAGAAGGCATTCATCGGCGGCATCACGGTCGGCAGCATCAAGTAGGCCGGTAGGCAAGTGGGCACGCGTCCCCGTGTATTGACGGGTTTTCTACCCGTCCGGGTGGGGTGGACGCGAAGCTCCGGGCGAACACGGGGTTCGCCCCTACGCCTGTCCCTGCAGTACTTGCCCGGGCTTCCAGGTATTACAGACACATGCAGAGTGCCGGTCACATGACCGGCACTCTGCATGTGACAACTGGACATCCACGCTCCCGCACGTCACGATTGACGTGTAATCCGTAGGGGCGAACCCCGCGTTCGCCTTGGCCTCTCATGGGTGGGCCTTGATCCAGGACAGTTCATGGTTCCCGTTCGCGCACCGATTCAAACCACCGGAGGATCCCTTTTGGACGTATTCAAGGATTTCGATACACGTCGTCACGAGCGTCAGGCCCGATGGTTCAAGGAACTTCATGCCTGGCGCAATGCGCGCGTCACGCCCGTTTCCGATTGGACCTTCACCGGAATGGACGGGGTCTCGCATGATCTGAACGTCGGTGATGCCTGGCCGACAGTCGATCCGCACAATCCGGTAACCCTGTCTGCGACCGCCACGATTCCCGCCGAGTGGGCGGGCCAACCTGTGGAACTCGAGCTTTGGCTCGGTGGCGAGGGGTTTGTCAAACTCACACCCGGGCACCAGACAGGTCTCAATCCTTTCCACCATGACTTCCGTCTCACCGACGCAGCCACCGGTGGCGAGACCATCAGGATCGAAGCCGAGGTCATGCCCAAGGGCTTCTTCGGCACTCACAATCACTCTCCCGCGATCAGCCGGGCGCTTCTCGCCATTCCGCACGACGAGGTTCGCGCGCTCGAGCGCGATCTTCGCAACCTGATCGAAACCGCCACTCAACTCAAGAATCACGAGATCTTTCCACACCTTCTCGATCTCGTCGACGCAGCCTACAAGGCACTCGCACCGGCGTGGCCCACCAGCACCGAGACCGCGAAAACCCGCTACATCTCCGGTGATCTCGAAGGCGGCAACCGCCTCGACATTCCCGGTCCCGACTATCGACGGCCAAGCTACGAAGGAAGCCTTCTCCTCGCCGGTATCTGGCATATCCCTGATCCGCTCGGATCGCTGCAGCCACTCCCCGAAGAGGCGATCGCCGCCACACGCGAGGCACGTGCGATCGTCGCCGCCCGGCTCGACGAACTCAAGACGAAATACCCGCCGATCGGGAGCATCCTCCTGACAGGTCATGCGCATATCGACCTCGCCTGGCTGTGGCCAGTTGCGGAAACTCGCCGCAAGGCGCGCCGCACCTTCTCCAGTGTGCTGCGCCTGATGGACGAGTATGACGACTTCGTCTTCAATCAATCGTCTGCCCAGGCCTACAGCTGGATCGAGCAGGACGACCCCGAGCTGCTTGCCCGCATCCAGGAGCGGGTCAGGGAAGGTCGTTGGGAACCTGTCGGTGGTCAATGGCTGGAGCCGGATAGCCAGGTCACCGGGGGAGAGGCATTCGTCCGCCATCTCTTCTACGGCCAGCGCACCTTTCAGCGCCTGTTCAACCTCCGCAACAACACCGCCTGGCTCCCGGATGTCTTCGGCTTTTCCGGCAGTGTGCCGCAGTTGCTGCTCGGCGCCGGCATCCCCAACTTCTTTACCATCAAGGTCACCTGGAACGAAACCAACCCTTTCCCGTACGACCTCTTTCATTGGGAGGGAAATGATGGCAGTCAGGTGTTGACCCACACCTTCCGCAATCCGGGAGAAGGCTACAACGGCAACATCGTTCCGCTCGATACCTACCAGACATGGCAGGAGTTCAAGGGCAAGCGGTTCCACGATCAAACCCTGCTTTCGATCGGGTGGGGAGACGGTGGCGGTGGCCCGAGCGAGGAGATGCTCGAGAACTACGCCCGCATCAAGGATTACCCGGTCCTCCCAAGGCTCCAGTTCGGCAAGGTCGAGGACTTCTTCGCCCGTCTTCCAACCGAGGGGATCCCGACGTTCGTCGGTGAGCTCTATCTCGAATTGCACCGTGCCACGCTGACTACCCAGGCACTCGTCAAGAAGCTGAATCGCTACGCCGAGCATCGGCTGGTCGAGGCCGAGGCATTCGCCACCCTCGCCGCGCTCGATGGTGCGACTTATCCCCATGCCGACCTCGACCAGGCATGGCAGACACTCATGCTCAATCAGTTCCACGACATCCTGCCTGGTTCCTCGATCAACGAGGTCTATCAGGATGCCCATCCCGAATTGCTCGGGGTCGTCGCGACGGCATCCGCCATCCGCGATCGATCGATCGCAGGTAGTGACGGCGCAAACGGCAAGGTCGTCGTCGCCAACCCCACGTTGCATCCGCGTCCGCTCTCGGTTGTTCTGCCAGCGGGTCTTGATGCACCCATGCAGGTGCCGACCCAGCAGGTCGAAGGCGGCACGCTGATTCACGATGCGACCCGTGACGTCGATGGTTTCGCGATCGAGATCCTTTCGCCGGAGGGCGCGACCTCTCCGACGCTGGACCGGGCCGCTGTCCAGGTGTCCGCGGCAAACGGTGGCGCGGTGATCGAGAACGATCTCCTTCGCGTCGAGATTGGTGCCGACGGCACCATCCACGGCCTCTTCGACAAGAGGGCGAATCGCGAAACGATCTCCGCTCGTGCCAACCAGCTCTGGGCCTATGTCGACCGCCCACGCGCCTGGGACGCATGGGACATCGACGAGACGTACGAGGTGACCGGCGAAGAGATTACCACCATCGACGCGATCGAGATCGTAGAGGAGGGACCACTCCGCGCCGCCGTTCGCGTCACCCGCTCGTGGCGCAACTCGACCTTCATCCAGACGTATCGTCTCCTCGCCGGATCGAGCCGCCTCGATATCGTCAGCAAGATCGATTGGCATGAGCGACTCATGCTGATCCGGGCGCTCGTCCCGACATCCATACACACGCACGAGGCGACGTTCGAGACGATGTTTGGAGTTCAGCGGCGTACCAATCACCGCAACACGAGTTGGGACCGCGCGAAGTTCGAAGTCGGTGCGCATCGCTTCGTCGATCTTTCCGAACCGAACTACGGTGTGGCCCTGCTGAACGACTCCAAATACGGATTCAGCGTCCTCGGTGGCACAATCGGTGTCAGCCTTGTACGCGGCTCCCTGTATCCGGATCCAAACGCCGACGAAGGCGAGCACGAGTTCACCTACAGCATCTTCCCGCATTCCGGGAACTGGGTTTCGGGCGGCGTCACGCAGGAAGCACGCGCGCTGAACTCACCGCTCGTAGCCGTTGCCGCCGCAAAAGATGCAGAGAGTCGAGCGTCATTCGTCACCCCGGCCGGGGTTGAACTCGGCTTCGCCGCTCTCAAGCAGTCGCACGACCGCGCAGGGGTCATCCTCCGCGTCTACGAACCGCATGGCGATCGCGGCACCGTCACGCTCACCTTCGGTCAGCGGGTGACGTCGGTTCGCAAGGTGAACCTGTTGGAAGAAGACGTCGAAGACGGCGACCTGCGTGTGGACCAAAACGCTGTCTCATTTGAGGTTCGCCCCTTCGAGGTCGTTTCACTCCTGGTTTCGTAAGGTCGCCTGAGGGTGCCTGCCGCGTCCGGCCCCGCATAGCGCAAGCAACGACTGGCCCTGCAAGGGACCGGTCGTTGTCCTGTTCACGATGGCAGATTTCTTTCTCTCGCCGCGTGCTACCTGCTACCATGCTCGGAAAGCATCTGTGTCAGGAGTCATTTCGATCGGCAGCGCCCAGTAGGCGACCGCCTCAACACGCATGGTGGATTTCTCCGCATGACCCTTCCCCAGCAAATGTCACCGATTCGATGGGTCGACCCCGAACCAATTCCTCACAACGTCGTGCTCTCGGATCTTCACGCCAACCCCGTCATTGCCCGCCTGCTTTACCGTCGCGGAATGCGTGAGGTTGGGGAAGCAAATCTGTTCCTGAATCCCCGACCACAGGCCGCACCCGATCCTTACATCCTTGTCAATATGAAGGATGCGGTCGTTCGCGTCGGTCAGGCAATCGATGCCGGCGAGCGGATCGGCGTGTTTGGGGACTATGACGTCGACGGTGTCACATCGACGGCACTCCTCGCGCGTGCACTGCGATCCGCGACCACCGATCAAACGGTGACTACCTACCTGCCCGACCGCCAACAGGGATATGGCCTGAGCACTGTCGGCATCGACGAGCTCGAGGAGATGGGCGTGACGCTCCTGATCAGCGTCGACTGCGGCAGCAACGACCATGAGCAAGTGGCGTACGCCCGATCGCGTGGCATGTCGGTCATCATCCTCGACCATCATCGAATTTCGCATGGTCCACCGGATGATGCGATCACCGTTTCGCCTCAAATAGCGTCGCCTCCGCCGTATCACGATCTCACCGGGGTCGGCGTTGCCTACTTGCTCGTCTCCGCACTCGCCCAATCCGGCTATGAAGTCGAGGAGGTCGAGAACGGCCATGAAACGAGCTTCCTCGATCTCGTCGCGTTGGGCACCGTCGCCGATGTCGCCCCCCTCTCCGGCATCAATCGCAGCCTCGTCCGCGACGGCCTCGCCATCCTCGCCAGAACCACTCGGCCCGGTCTCGTCGCCCTGATGCGAAATGCCTCAGTCTCGCCGGGATTGGTCACCGCGTCGGACATCAGCTTCATTCTCGCCCCACGGTTGAATGCGCCGGGCCGCATGTCATCCCCCCAGTTGGCCCTCGATCTGCTGCTTGCCGAGGACAGTCAGACCGCCGAGCTTCTTGCTCAGGGTCTTGAAGTCGTGAACAGTCGCAGGCGGGCGCAGACCGATACCATCATCGGTGAGGCGCATGCGATGATCGCCCACCTGCCGAACTGGCAGGAACGTCCGCTCATCGCGCTTGAGAGCCCAACCTGGCCAAGCGGTCTGCTGGGTGCCGTCGCCTCGCGGCTCCAGGAGGAACTCCGCAGACCTGTCCTGCTGTTTCGCAATGAGGAAGGCATCCTCCATGGTTCAGCCCGCTCCGTGCCCGGCTTCGACCTCGTGAGCGGCCTGGAAGAAGTCGACTCGCTGCTGATCCGCTTCGGTGGCCACAGCCAGGCCGCAGGGATCACCCTTGAAGAGACACAGCTCGATCACCTGCGTGATGCCTTCACCGAGATGATCGATGAAAGCGGCGTCGAGATTCCCCTGCCGCCCCGAATCACGCTCGACGATGAGCTCCATGGCATCGACGTCACGCCCGAACTCGTTCGTGCCATGAGAGCGATGGAACCGTTTGGGATGGGAAATCCCTCGCCGATCTTCCGAATCGATCAGGTTCCGGTTCTGCGCTACGCCACCATGGGCAAAGAGAATGCCCATCTCCGCATCACCGTGCAGATCGGCCAACGTCAAATCACGGCGCTTCAGTGGGGAGCCGCGCATCGTTCCCGCGAATTGATCGAAGGACGTATTATCGACCTCGCGGGCCAGTTGGAGTTGAACAGTTGGAACGGTCAGGAACGCCTGCAGATCCTGCTCAAGGACTTTCGCCCTTCGTAGGATGTCCGTCAGTTCGCCAGAGTGCAGCCGCATCAGAGCGATTTCACCCCGACCCTCCTCGTCATCCGAGGGACGCGAGGGACGCGAGGGACGCAAGGGACACGGTCACTGAAGCAGTGTTTCGCCCCGAACCCTCCATCGGGCAGCCGCACCGGGCAGCTATGTGGGAGCAGCACGATGGAAACGCGCCCATGCGAGGTGTTATCCATAGCGAAAGAAACGGGCTGAATGACATCAGCAGTAGTCATAGGTGGCGGAATCGTCGGGGCGAGCGCTGCCAATCATCCTGCGCGCAACGGGTTCGCGACCGCCCTGATCGACCGTACCGACCGGGGTGGCGCGACTCGCGCTGGCGCCGGGATTGTTGCGCCCGGCACTGCGGGCAACCTTTCCCCACCGCGACGATCGACTTCACGAAGCACGCAGTGCGCTACTTTCCTCCCCTCCTCGCAGCGCTTACCGAGATCGGCACGACCGATCCTCTGTACCGCAAAACAGGGAAGCTGATGATCTCGCTCAGCGACGCTGAAGACAGGCGGCTTGAAGCGATCATGGCGATGCTCGTTCAACGTCGGGAAGATGGCATGCCCAACCTTGGCGCACTGACCTGGAAATCCGCGGAACGGGCCCGCGCAATGTTTCCTCCACTCGGTCCGATCCAGCGGACGATTCATGTGGCTGACGCCGCGCGTGTCGACGGCGATGCGCTCCGCCTTGCGCTTGTCCAGGCTGCTCGCCATCATGGGGCGTCGGTGTCACCGGCAACGCGGCACTTGCCATAGACAACGACCGAGTCACTGGCGTCGTGCTTGACGGCCGCCATGTCTCGGCCGATGTGATCGTTGTCGCCACCGGCTCGTGGATAAACGAACTTCTCGTCCCCCTCTCGATGTCGGTGCCGATTGCCCCTCATCGGGGACAGATCATCCATCTTTCGCTTGGGCAAACAGACACCTCCGAGTGGCCGATGGTCGTCCCGCTGGATGGCAGATACATCCTGCCGTACGATCCAAATCACATTGTGACCGGCGCAACCCAAGAGCCGGATGCTGGGTTCGATCCGGAGCCAACCGCGTCTGGCGTCCATCTCATCCTGGACCGCCTCTTGAGCAACGCCCCCGGACTGGCGAATGCGCGGATCGATGAAGTGCGCGTTGGATTTCGCCCTTGGTCTTCGGACGGCATACCGTTTCTTGGTCCAGTGGCCGGCACTTCGAATCTGATCGTCGTGACCGGCTTCGGTGCATCGGGGCTTCACCTGGGTCCATACGCTGGACTCGTGATTGCTCGACTTCTGGAAGGGGCCGCACAAGATTCGGATCTGCGTGCGTTTCGCGTTCACCGAACAGCCTGAACGCCAGTCAGGCGAGAAATCAGTCGGTTCAGTCAAAAAGCCCTCGACCATTAACGGTCGAGGGCTTCTGATCGTCTGTCCTGTCCGCGTCCACTATCGAAAACCCAAGGTGGGTCCTAGGCAGCCAACCGGCTCCCCTTTAACCGGATCCGGTTGAACGCTGCGTTGGCTGCGGAACGCTGTCGGGCTGACTTCCCGCAAGAATGCCCACCCCTGCGACTGGAGGTCGACACCTCAGGCGGTTCTTTGTCTTCGGCGCCCGCGGTGTCGGTCCGCATCCCATTCGACCGGATTCCGTATTCCGGACTGCCCGTCATCCCGACAGCGCGCCGTCGCGATACGAGGGACACGCATGCCGTAACAGCGTTTCGCCTCGCATCGCGACCAGATCTATCCCTTGACTGCACCAGCCGTCAGCCCAGCAATGATGCGCTTCTGCACAATCAGCACACCGACGAGCAGTGGCAACGTAACGACCACGGCAGCGGCCATCTTCACGGCAAACGGTTGCTCGAATTGCTGATTGCCGGTGAAATTCGCAATCGCGACCTGAACGGTGATTGCCCGTTCGTCGATCGTGAACGTACGCGCGAAAATGAATTCTGACCAGGCGGAGATGAACGCGAGCAACCCGGTCGTGACCATTCCTGGCACCGCCAGAGGCAGCAGAATCTGCCACAGCGCCTTCATCGGCGTCGCCCCATCGACCAGCGCCGCCTGCTCCAGTTCGTCCGGCATCGCCCGGAAGAAGTTGGAAAGCACCCACACCGTGAACGGCAACGTAAAGGTCAGATAGACGATGATCAGTCCCTGCAAGGTGTTGAACGTTCCGAGCCGCTTCATGATCTGGAAGAGCGACCCAAGGATTGCCACACCCGGGAACATCGTCATCGAGAGAATCAGGTAGAGAATGATCGTCTTGCCCCGGAACTTGAGCCGGCCGAGGGCATACGCGCCCAGGGTGCCGAGCAGCAGCGCCAGGATGACGACCCCGAACGAGACGATCGCGGAGTTCAGCAATGCCCGCATGAACGACCCGTTCTCGAACACCTGCTTGTAATGGTCGAGCGTAAAGCTCTGCGGCCAGAAGTTGACGGGCGTCACGTAGAGATCGTTGGTAGGCGTCAGCGAGGAGACGATTGCCCAGTAGAATGGAAAGAGCGTGTACAGCACGATCACGATCACCAGAAACCAGAATGCGATCTTGCCGGCAGTCGAGACCCAGGTGTTCTTGCTCTGCTTGATGTACGACGACCGGATCCGTTCGAGTTCGTCGGAAGAGATCTTGAATCGACCTGGAGAGGGCGCCTGGATTGCCATGTCTAGACCTCCTCCACCTTGATGATCCGCGTGTAGATGACCACCATGACTGCGATGCAGAGGAAGATCACCACAGCGACCGCTGAGCCGTAGCCAACCCTGCCTGCAGCGATCAGCGACTGTTGCGCATAGATGGCCACCGTCATCGTTTCCGTCGCATAGCTCTTCAGGACGAAGATCATGTCGAAGACACGGAAGCTGTCCATCGTGCGGAAGATCAGGGCGACCACGAGGGCGGGTTTGACCAGCGGCAAGGTGATCTGCCAGAATTGTTGCCACTTTGTCGCACCGTCGACATACGACGCCTCATACACGTCTTCCGGAATAATCTGCAGACCCGCCAATAACAGCAACGCCATGAACGGCGTCGTCTTCCAGACATCCACCGCCACGACGGCTCCCAACGCGGTCGTCGGACTGCTGATCCACGAGAAGTTATCCGTCTTGTCCTGCAAGCCGATCCGAATCAGGATCGAATTGATGACACCGTAGCGATCGTTGAACATCCACTGCCACAGCAGCGACGAAACGACCGTCGGAATCGCCCATGGCACCAGCATCGAGGTCCGGACGAATCCACGACCCCGGAATTGGGAATGAATCGTCAGGGCCACGACCATCCCGAGGATGGTCTCCAGGGCCACGGATGAAACGGTAAAGATGAGCGTGTTCTTGAGTGCCGTTCGGAACAGGTCATCATGCAGAATCTGCGTGTAGTTGTCGAACCCAACGTATTTCTCGCGCCCAGGTCGAGACAGCCGGTTGTTGGTGAAGCTGAGTCGAAACGTCTCCAGCAATGGATAGATGGCAACCGCCAGCACGATGATGACACTGGGAAGCACCAGCAACCAACCGAGGCGTTCCTGCTGACGACCAACCACCGACCTGGGCGCCGACCCCATTGTGAGTTTGGGAGCCTCCTCCGTTTTCGGAGCTATGGCTTCCGTTGCAGACGTGCCCATGGGCTACTCCCCGATAACGAGAGCCGATGGAGAGCACCTCTGCCATCCACCGGCTCTCGATTATCACGCGCTTCCGCCTGCGATCGATGCAGGGGGCGTGATTACAGATCCTTGAGGATATCGGTGATCTGACCTTCGAGGCTCCCGAGGGTCGTTGCGACATCGGACTGCTGTCCGGAGAGAATGCCGTTTACCGCCGTGAAGTAGGCGATCGATACTTCATTGTAAAGGTCCTTGGTCGGGGTCGACGGCCGCGCCACCGAACCGGACTGGAATGTTTCGAGCAGCTTGCCAAAGAACGGATTGGCAGCGAGAATTTCCTGATCCTTGTACAAATCAGCAATCGTCGGCAACGTCGATCGTTCGATCGCGCGTGCCTTCTGCAGTTCGGAACTGGTGATGAACTTGGCCCATTCCTTGGCAGCATCCGGCTCCTTGGAGTACTTGGAAACCATCATCTGCCATCCACCGAGAGTCGCGGCACTGACAGCTTTTTCGCCCTCGCCTTTTGGCAGCTGGGTGACATCGAACTTGCCCTTGATCACCGAATCCTTGTCGGCTCCGAGGGAATAGGCATATGGCCAGTTGCGCATGAACGCCGCATTGCCACCCTGCCAGACTGTCCGGCCGTCCTCTTCCTTGTATCCGGTAACGGCTTGCGGCGAGATCGTGTTGACCCACGTCTTCGCGAGTTCAAGTGCGGCTTTGGTCTGGTCGTTGTTGACGGTCACCTTGGCATCGGCGTCGACGATCGTGCCGCCGCCGTAGGAGTTCTGCCACTCGAGACCATTGCATGTCAGGCCTTCATATGCCGCACCTTGGAACGTGAATCCCGTGAACGCGCTGTTGGTGCCCCTCTCGCCCGCGAGAATCTTGGTCGCCTGGTCCGTCAACTCCTGCCAGGTCTTTGGAGGTGCGCTGAAACCATATTTCTCGAGAAGATCGGTTCGGTAATAAAGCAGCCCTGCGTCCGTGTACCACGGAATGCCGACCAGTGCGTCATTGACGGTATTGTTGTCGACGATTCGCTGGAAGCTGGTGGTTCCCTGGGATGCATAGACATCCTTGAGATCGACCGAATGGGGAGCGAGAATGCCCGGCCAGATCACATCGATCATCGCGGCGTCGATATCGGACGATTCGGCGCTGAATGTTTGCTGGTAGAACTGCAGCCGGTCGGTCGCTGATTCGGCACCCTTGATGTAGTTGGTTTCGATCCCGGTCGCCTTGGCGAACGCATCGACGCATGCCTGGTCGAACGGCGCGCCCACCCCATCGGCACCGAGCACAACCGAGATTTTCTTGCCCTTCAGATCCGTTCGCAATCCCTTGGGAACAACGATCGACCAGCCCGCAGGCTTCGCCGCAACCGGTGATGCACCTGGAGTCGCCTGGGCTCCGATCGACTCCGCGCGGAGGATCGTGCCCATCATTGCGCCGCCGAGACCTAAAGCCGTCCCTCGCCTGACGATGTCACGACGTGAAGATCTGCCAGTAATCGCATCCCGCATCAGTGAATTCACGGGCGTCGGTAGAAACTTTGCCACGATGCCATTCTCCTTGCCGTTGCATTGGCTTCGATGCCAATCCGGCTTGTACGCTACGGTTCCATGCAAGATTGCAGTGAACGAGTTGCACAAAATCCGACCACCGAGCGGTTCGGGCTATGAAGTTGGACTTGCTACCTGATTTGATACACCTAAACGACAATCATCGTCAAGGGATCGCGCAAGTGTTCTCATGTGGTCTGAATTGGATACAGCATAATGCGTTCCACCTCCATCCGCACGGAGAAATGGCTCGTACGAGTGCCATGCCTGTCGAAGCCAAACACCAACTTCGAGTGAGAGATTCGTTGGATTTGGAGTATCTTGCCATGAGAGACGGCAGATTGGCTGGCAAAGCCGATCGCATCGTCATGTTCAGTCAGGCAGACTTGGTCTCCATTGCGATGTCGACTTCCTGATCGGGGAGTTCGAAGCGGCCCCCCTTTTTCGTGAGCCGAATCCGAAAGAGAATCATGTGCGGCCCGACGTCGGGTCGAATCCCCACAGGGAACAGCACACGCAGGGCATGTTCCCGTTCCTCAGGTTGCGCAAGTTCCTCATAGATGCCCTCGGCAATCACACTCTGCCATCGGTCCTCCGCCGTTCCATGATCGACTTCAAAACTCACAAGAGGCTGGCGTCGCATGATCTCGATCTTGCGGCCTGGTCCACTCAGAAAATAGACAGCTTCCCCGTCATAGCCAAATCCGATAGGCACAATATATGGACGTTCCTCACCCGGAGCGAAGCAGGCGATTCGCCCGATAAGTGAGGTCTGCAGGAGCCCTTCGATATCCGCATCATCAAGTATGAATATCTTCCCCATTGTCCCTCGCCGATCCTGCGTTCTATGTGTTTTGGTACGGGTTTGCAAAAGCGTAGTCCACCATTCCGACATCGATTCGGACTACACGCTCCTGTGTTCCCGCAAGTCTACATTCAGTGCGACCAATGGGCGGTAGCTGGCTCCGTACGCCCTATCGCGACAGACGAACCCAAAGCTTACTGATAGATGACCAGGTCGGGGATGGGGTCGAGTTTCACGATCTCGTCAGGCGTCATGATCGGATCGTCCTGCTTGTAGAATAGCTTGATGCCGTTGTACTCGATCTCCTGCAACTTGTTCACGAAGGTATAGGTACTCTTCTTGCTATCCGGTGGGCCCCATCCATCTGCGTCGATGACGAGCTGGACACCGGAGATTGGAGCGATCTTGCCCTTGTTCTCGATCATCCCCTCATGGAACTGATGCACGATCAGCACCTTCGGTGGCAGATTGTCGGCCTTAGAGAGTTCTACCAGCCAGTTCTGCGCCTGAGTCACATCTGACGCGTCGATCTGGCCGATGTCGATACTTGGGACCTGACCGTCGCGTACGGCGAATTCCGGATCGATTGCCAGATGCACGAACGGCTTCTTCAGCCACGGTTCGAGGCCCTTGATATCATCGGCCGTCTTGCGCTTGCCGATCTGAACGTCGAGGAAGAGCAACAGGTCGTTCTTCTCCGCAAAATCGGCGTACGTGTTCAGCAGATCGGCTGGCGCATCAAGCAGGTAACTGCCGTCCGCTTGCGGATCCTGCTGCGCCACCGACGCCACAACCTCGAATCCGATCTTCACCGGTCTGGAAGGATCGGCCTGCTCGTAGGCCACAGCCTGCTCCTTGATCAAACCCAGCAGATCGGTCATTTCGTGTTCGCCCAGGATTCCCATGGTCTTGTTTCCCGGAAAACCATAGAACAGCAGGATTCGATTGCCCGGCAACAATCCATTCGCAGTCGTTGGGGCCGTCGGCGCCTGAAGGTTCAGCTTCGGTGCGGTTTTGGCCGGTGCGTTGGGCTGTGAAGATCCATCGGTCGCATCGGCAATCGCCAGATTATCAGTGGAGATGGACGCTTCCTCGGTCGGCTTCGATGCATCGTAGGCGATGTCTGGCGCGGGCGAGACATCTCGCGCCGACAATGCCTGCTCATTCGAATGGGCTTCGCCTTGAGGACCGGCAAACCAGAAGGACGACATTATCAGGATGAGCAAGACCAGAATGCTCAATACCCGATCATTGGGCAATTTGCTCCCAGCCTGAATCAACACGCGGAGCGCACGCGATGGGATGCGGCGTCCCGATTTGTCGGGTGGAGTGGGTTCCTTGTACCAGTCGGAGGAGAACGGCTTGGGTCCTTCGCTCATAATTACTCGATTCGCGGGTGTGGACGCAACGCAGCTCCAACAGCGTTCGTCGCACAAGCGGAATGACGCTCCACAGCGCGACACGGCGCAGATTTGCCGGGGCGCAGAAGCGAACGGGCTGCATATGGGAACGCCCGCTGTTTCGCTTGCGACCGAATCCGGCGTGAGCCGCACGGGATTGTGTACCACGTCATGCGGACCATCAAGAACGGTGTATGCCAACATCACCTGAAACTATGGCACGTTCGACACCGAATCTCCAGTTCACTTACGCTCGGGAAGGCACTCGCTCCGCTTTGCAGAACACCTTGTGGCTTCCGTGCAATCCACGTTTGCGCCATCATTTCGACCCAGGGGTGCAAAAATCAGGTTGGGATGGGCGTCGGTGACGTTCGAGAACTGGGAGAGCGAGTTCCTGCAGATGGCTGCCTATGTGCTCCTGACGGCCTACTTATTCCAGCGTGGGTCGGTCGAGTCCAGGGTCCCGGTCAGTTCCCTCCAGACTCGTCAGATGTGCAAATCCCGCCCTCTTCCGGATCTCCCAACGCGATCGCCGTTGATCTCCAGTATCAGGAGCAGCGGGTCGCGAACACGGCTAATCGAGCCGGGTCTTGGCACGTGACCTTCTGGTTGGCCGGGTCGGCAGTGGACCTCGCACAGGTCGAATCGGTTACCTATTACCTACATGAGTCGTTCCATCCATCCGTGGTGACCCGTTATCAACAGAGCCTATTCATCCAGAAATTCAATACGTGATGTGGGGCGGATTTACGATGAATGCAGTCGTCCATTTCAAGGATGGCACGAGCGAAAACTCTCCAAGCCCATCACGCTTTCACCATAACGTGCATCGGCCACGACGATGCCGAGGACGGTTGCACCGGGGACCCTCGGCATCGTCAGACTTTCGGCGTTTGCCTGGTACTCGTCACGCACCCTGCCCGCTTACGGTGCAGGGGTTGCACAACCCGTGAGTTCGATCGGCACCGAAGGCGAGGCAATTGGTGTGCCGATACTGACAGGCGTTGACGCAAGGGCGAGACTTGGCGATGCCGACGGAGAGGCGGCAGGTGAGGCTTCCGGTGATGCCATGGGACTGGCACACTGATCGGGAGAAACGACGTTCTGCGTGGTGACAAGCGGGCCTTGAGCCGCTACCACGCCTGCTCCTCCAGCAACGACGAAGAGACACGCGAGTCCGATAAGCAGTCGACGCATACGAGATCCTCCTTGGGTAATCACGTTCATCATCACCATCACCGTGATGGCAGCGGGAACACCCGGCCCCGTCGTCCCCTCGGGTGTCGCACCTCTCAGGCATGTTGGATGCCAGGCAGCCCGTTTTCGAGTACAGCGCGCTGGAGTGGAATGTACCGCCAGTGGACTCAAGAGCGCGCTCCCCGAAGTTTGTGTTGTTCTCAATCCAGGCGCCCTTCGAGACGAAGCTTGGTGCGCCGGCTCCGCACGCTCGACTCGGAGCGACCGAGCTTGCGAGCAATCGACCGCATGGACTCGCTTGCGGCACAGGCGATCACGACCGCCGCCTCCTCGGTCCAGTCCGTGCCGCTCAAAACAGGTAACGTCCGACGGGACACTCCCGGCAGATACCGCTTCCGATCAGCCTGAATGGCCGCGCCCGGTGCCGGACGGCACCACGCATGATGCGTGGTCGATCCCACCGTCGCTCGCGCAACGGTGATGAATTCCCCACAGACGATAGACGATGCAGGGCACATCGTCGCCGGGACAGGTCCACCCCTCTCGACGGACCTGCAGTCAGACGGGCGGGGTTCATGCGAGCAACGATGTTGTAGACTCCAACGACTGTTACCCAACAGCCTATCCATGCAGCTGCCGTATTCGGAAGCTCCTGCATCGCAGAGCTACCCGAAGGACATCTCGCATGACCTCTGCCAACGGCCAACAGCCCCACATCCTCGCCATCAACCACTCCCCGGATCTCCTCGACCTCCTCCGGGACCTGCTCACCGACGAGGGGTACCGCGTCACGATTCAGTCGCATCTCGAACGCGATCTCGCCCAGTTCAATCATCTATCCCCGGATCTGATCATGATCGACTACATGTGGGCGACCACCGACGAGAACTGGTCCCTGCTCCAGCTCCTCCGCCTGAACCCGCCAACCGCCTCCACGCCGATCGTGCTCTGCACCGGAGCGATCAAGGAAGCCGTGGATTTGGCCGAACACCTGCGCGAGATGCGCGTCGATGTCGTGCTCAAGCCATTCGACATCGAGCGACTCCTGAAGGTCATCGCGGCGGCATTGGCGCGGGACCCCTCGGCCCAGCTCGAGAGACCTTCCGCCTGACCGCCACCATTACAGGATTTTGCCGCATGGACACAAACCAACCGGGTTCGCGCTCCCAGACGACGGACTCCGCCGCCCACGCCGCGCACGATCTGCGCAACGCGCTCAGCGTGCTCCGAGGATACACCCAGCTCATCACCCGACGTCGTCATCGCGCCGGGGTCGGGATCGATCCTGATCTGGAGCGCGCCCTGGCAGCGATGGAACGGGCAACCGATGATGCCCGGGTCGCCCTGGAAACGCTGGAGATGGAGCTGCAGGACCCTGACATCGACAAGAGCTCTCGGCTCAGGCGGGGCGCCTGAGCCGATTATGGCGAGGATTGAGTTGCCTCAGAGCAACCCTCGGATGTTAACGCCAGTTGACGGAAAAGTCTTTCACGGTTCCACGGTCAGGCTTGACGGTAACGTCTATCAGCGCTGCACGTTTCGAAATTGCATTATTGAGTTTGGGGCCACGCCGGGCTTTCATGCTGACGAATCCAACAATTTTAACGACTGTCGATGGGCATGTGTCGGTTCAGCGAAGTTGACAATGGAATGTATCAACGCATTGCGCGAAATGTCTGACATGGAAAACGCCTTCGAGCAGATCATTGATGACCTTCGAGGAACCGGATTTGCAATGAAGAAAACATCTTTCTTAGCGTAGTTTCATAGAAGCGATTTCTTACCTGCCTAGCCAGAACCCGGCGACTCCGGCGCGTTCTCGACGACCCATTTGTAGAACCAGCCTCGATATCGTTGCCACTACGTATATCTGCATAGAGCGCACAGCAGTGACATACGTATACCTCCCGATGACGCGGCGGCTCTCATCCTCTAGAGTGTTTGGATGGATGGCTCGAAGCTGATTACGGCGGGAGACAGCTATGGACCATCAATGGTTCGATGCATTGACGCGAGGAATGGCAGCCCCGGGTACGCGGCGCAGCCGTATGCGCGGTCTGACCGAGATCGCGATGGGTGGATTAGCGGCGCGGCCTGTGCCGTATCAGCACCTTCGCACGGGCACTTCAGGCGGCGGACTCTGAAGAGCAGTCCGTCATGCTCTATGAGGAGATCGCCTCCATTTCCCATCAGCATATTGGGACGTGTGACGAGTGGACCGACAAGCTGGTGAAGTCCGCGAACGATCATGCGAGGCTCCTGGCGGCGATCAAGACGGAGCAAGGTGGCTGGTCCCATGCCAAGCGCGTCGAGCACGCGGACACCTATGATGTCCGGCGCGAGGAAGCCACCCTCCGGCTGCTGGCGGCGCGCTCCCGGTGCAAGTTCACAGTGTCTCTGCTGCCGGTTGGTTTAAAGCGGAGAGAAGGTGACCTTCCATGTCGTATCGCTGGCTGCCTGAACCTGAAGCACGAACGTGTCTTCCCCAGCGTTCAGCACCGTCGAAGCGTTATGTTGACCGGGCTTGTCAGCAGCATTGAACATCAGCTTTGTAGACCCGTCAGATGCCACGATTGTCACGCCCACGTAGTCGGAAGAGGCCGCGATAGTGTAGATCAGTTCGACTCGGTAGACTCCTGCAGGCAAGTCAAACGACTTGCTCACATTTGTGCCAGAACCCTCTATGGTGGTCGTCTTCGCCGCGCCGGACGTTGCAGGACTCGCCAATGGAGTGGCGCTGCCGTATACGGTATCTTCAAGTCGAGCGACACGCGTTTCCAGATCTGAGATACGTTGATCGCTGGTGTTCTGTGCAATAGAGACTCCAGTAGGAAAACTGAACCAAACAGCGGCAATCGCAATCGCAAAGACAAGCAGCAGTGCCCCAGACAGACGCTTCATTGCATTATCCCCTTGTTTTGTACACACATGAAAGCCATGCGCACCAGTCGGTACATCCTTGCACAATGGGCGTCCGGTGACAACCGGGAACCTCTTGACCCGTCAATCGATAAGAACATATGATCTAAAGAGAACAAGCGCCGAAGCGCCATTTCCTGTCAATACAAGGGAGATGTCGCGTGACCGATGGCCACATGCCCGATCTGATTCGCGTTCCCCACAACGCCCCCTCCTGGGCCGAAGACGCCCAGCCCGATGACGAGATCCTCCCCTACACCATGCAGCAACTGCAAGCGGCCGGGCAACGCGCGGTCACATGGAGTGTGCAGTGCGCGAAGATGGCGGGGGCGAAGACGGACAGCCTGAACAGCATCAGCTTCAGCTCCAGGCGGGAAGACCTGAACATGCCCGATCGGGAGGGGTGGATGCGCATCGGTTGAGTGGCCGATCCGTAGGTGGGCGGCAGTTTGCGGGTATTCTGGCAACCCGGCGCCGATCGGGTGCAGGTGGATCGTCCCCCGCGACGGGAAGCGCCACGCAGGGCCGCGGCACAGGAGTAGTCACCATCCCCCCGCGCCGACGGAAAGGTCAGGCATGTGGCCGTGATTCGCATCCTCGACGATTGACACTTCCTTCCGGTCTTCGGGCCGCAAGATGATGGGATGTTCTCAGCAGTCATAACGATTCTCGCGCTCGCAAACACGTTTCCAGTGGACCCGCCGACCCCATTTTTTCGCCTTGGACCTGCGTTATATCTACGGCGCAACCGAGGAAGACTGGAGTTTGAGACACTCACGGCCCCCTTCGTTGCGCCTCGATCATCTGTGGACTAATACCGGCGTTCCGATTTCCGCCCAGTCCCAGAAAAACTGCGAATCGTCGAGCAGCAGGTTCAGGCAACCGTGACTCCCGGGCCGGCCGATCGTTTCCTTCGTGCGCCACCAGGCGAAATGGATGGCATGACCGACATCGGTGAAGTACTGGGTGAAGAGCACGTTCTTCAGGTTGAAGAAGTTCTCGGCTCCGATCGAGCCGCTGCCCATGGTTTCGTTTGCCACGCGGGTGTTGATCGCGAAGGATCCTTCCGGCGTCTCCCATCCCGGCATTCCCGTCGTGGTCACGCACGTTCGCACAACCTGACGGTCCTCATACGCCATCATGAGTTGTTGCGTCAGATTGACATCGATCCATTTGCCGGAGGCAGGGGCATCAGCAGGTATCGGCGTCGGCGCGACCGGCGCCGATCGGCCAATGTTCCGGGCATAGACGAACGACCCGTCCTTCAGCGCGGCCCAGATGTTCGCGCCTTCGAATACCTCTTCACCTTCCACCCAGTCCTTGACGACGACCTGATCGCCGAACGCCAGCGTCTTCACCGACTTGGCTTTCGTGGTCGACTTGGCTCGCAGGTACGTGTCGCCCAGTGCCGCTCCCTGCCACACCGAAAGATCCCAATCCTTCAGATCGACTGCGGGGACAGCCTTCGGTGGTGACAGAAACTCGGCGGCCACCCATCCCGAATACCCATCGACATATCCAGGAACCCATGGGGAGCTTCCGGCGTCGGCGGCGATGAACTCGGCATTGTCCGGCACCACAACACGCACGTTCCCTGTTTCGTTGGGCGCGTCCCGCAGGCGGAGACCATCCCCCGCCTTCACCAGCGATGTCTTGCCAAGCGTCGGTGGAGCGGGAATGTATGCGGCATCGGTCGCCAGCGAAGACGACGCAACAGCGTCGACCATCACCTTTCTCAGCGTCACGCTGCCACCGGCTTCGAGATCGAACACCGCCCGCTCGAACACCTGGGTCGTTACCTTTCCCTTTTTGAAGGGTTCGGAAACAGGCAGGCCGAAGATGAGTTGTCCACCATGAAGAGTCCAGAACGAGGCGAACTTGCCGCTGATCGTATGATGTGTATCCGGGAAGAACTGGCAGCTGGCATCGCTTCCGCTACAACCCGAAACGGCGGCGCGTTGCGTCGACGAGGCGAGCGAGTTCACCATCGCCGTACCCAGTGGGACACCCTGGATCGCAAGCGTTGGATCGAGGGTCGGATTGTAATCGAGCGTCAGCGTCTCGAAAACCTGTTGGATGGTCCCCGTTGTATCGACGAATCGTCCCTCGGAGAGCGGGCTTCCGAGGACGGGTTCGCCGCCGGCATCGGTCCACGGTTGCAGAAACGGCGTGGTGAGATTATGGCCGGTGGCGGCAAAATACTGGGAATTCGACTGATCCGCGAGTTGATCCGAGGTCAGGACGATACCTTGGCTGGTCGATGGTGTGGGTGTCTCCGTATCAGCGGCGATGTTGGCAGCGGGTTCCGTGCTCGTGGGGTCGAGCGGTTCGATGACCTGATCCTGCGCCGCTGCCCGCGTCAGCGAGATCGGCAAAAGCAATGCACCCAACGCAGCAGTCGTCCCTCGCAGAACGTGCCGGCGACTCAGGGTTCCCCGTCCGGGTCGAGGGATCTCAAGGAAACCGGGCAAAAGCGATTCGAAACGGTGACGTTCTGGCATGAAGGCTCGCTTTCAGGGTGGACACTTCCTATCATCAGGGTAGCATTGATATTCGGGCTTCAAACGATCGGCGCTGATCTCGTTTGAAGCAGGAAGCAGGGAGTCGAGCATCTCCCGAGACAGTGTGTGCGGTGATTCCAGACCGCATCCACAGGTATGTACGGCCGATTACCTGCTTGTGTTCTCTAACGATTGACACGACGTGGAGGTTTCAAACAGATGGTTTCTGCAACGACGACGGTGATTCCCCAACGCTCCCGCGATGACATTCGTGTTGGGGTGGTCTTCCCTCAATACGACATCGGCAATATCCCGGCAGATATCCGGGAGTTTGCGCTGACCTCGGAAGCGCTCGGCTTCAGACATATTCTCGCCTACGACCACGTCGTGGGAGGTTCGCTCGACGCCCACCCCAAACTCCAGGGGCGTTATACGAGCGAGACCGCTTTCCATGAAGTATTCGTGCTGTTTGGCTACCTCGCCGCTGTAACGACATCGATCGAGCTCGTATCGGGCGTCATCATCCTTCCTCAAAGGCAGACAGCGCTTGTCGCCAAACAGGCGGCGGAGATCGATGTGTTGAGCGGTGGTCGGCTGCGGCTCGGAGTCGGCATCGGCTGGAACGACATCGAGTATGAAGCGCTGAACGAGAATTTCAGCAACCGAGGCCGCCGGATCGAAGAGCAGATCGCCGTGCTGCGCGCGCTCTGGACCGAGGACATCCTCACCTTCTCGGGAACATGGCATCAGATCGACCATGCTGGCATCCTGCCGATGCCGCTGCAGAGACCGATCCCGCTCTGGATCGGCGCGAGCGCCGAGGTGGCGGTTCGTCGCGCGGCGCGACTCGCCGATGGATTCTTTGCCAACGGCATGTTGAATGACTCAATGGATCATCAACTCGCGGCGCTCTCCGAGGAACTCGAAATCAACGGACGATCGCTGGAGACCTTTGGCCTTGAAGCTCGCATCTCGCTGGGTTCCGGCACTCCCGACGATTGGCGACGGGAATTCGCCGCCTGGCAACAGCGCGGCATCTCCCATCTGTCGTTCGTCACGCTTGGTGGCGGGTTCGAGACCCTCGCGGATCATCTCCGTGCGTTGGAGGCAGCATGCAAGGCAATCGAAGGGTTGTAAACGGGATCAAGGTCCAACATGAACATCCGAATTGACACGAGACAACAGACGCTCCAGTTCGGTGCCAAAATCCCGATGAGAGGTGTCGGTGGCGAAGCGGAAAGCCTTCGGGCCTTCATACTGCGGGATCGAGCAAGCCGGTTTTGACTATCTGTCCACCGAGGACCACGTCGTCCGTGCCAGCCGTGTCGATCGACGGCAGGCTCGCCCGGATCAGAAACCGATCCAGGAAGCCTTCCTGACGCTTGCCTTCGCTTCGGCAATCACCACCCGCTTGGGACTCTCGACCGGAATCCTGGTTTTGCCCCAACGCCAAACGGCGTTGGCGGCAAAGCAGGCTGCCGGGGTGGACGTCCTGAGCAATGGTCGGCTCCGGCTGGGTGTTGGTCTGGGCTGGAATGAACTTGAGTATGAGGTGCTGAACGAATCGTTCCGGTCGCGCGGTGCGCGACTAGAGGAGCAGATCGCCGTGCTGCGACGGTTCTGGACCGAAGATTCGGTATCGTTCGTGGGTGCCCAGCATCGGATCGAAGAAGCAAGTATCGATCCGTTACCGGTGCAGCGCCCGATCCCGATTTGGATCGGAGCGCAGAGCCGACCGGGGATTGCACGAGCGGCACACATTGCCGATGGATTTATCCCACTTGGAACTCTTGAAAGTGGCGTTCCAGCGCAACTGCAGATACTGCGGGAGGAAATGGTGCGGGCAGATCGAGATCCGAAATCGATGTAGTTCGAGGCCTGGATATCCGTCCGCCCCGATCGCGCGGAAGACATGCAGGAGGAGATTGCCCATTTGCAGTCTCTGGGTGTGAACTACATCACGATGCTGTCGGAAGATCACGTCTTCGGCAAGGCTGACAGGCACCTTCACGCATTGGCGTCGTCGTTGGCGATCGCCAGAGGCAGCTGATCGAACGACACAGCTCACACCCTCGAACGGTTTCCCGTTCGAGGGTGCGGTGCAGCCGCTTGCCATGGGTGTCCAGACGAGTGTTTGGGTGCTGTTAGTTTCGACGACCACCCATACCCGAGATCATCATGACGTAGTAGAGCAACGTCAGCAACGAGGAGGCGAAGCCAGCAACATAGGTCCATGCGGCGGCATCGAGCACGCGGGCAACGCCCTTGCTTTCTTCACCACCAGACACACCGGAATCAACCAATCCCACCTGCACCAGTGCAGCCTTCGCCCGGCGAGTCGCATCGAATTCAACCGGCAGTGTCAACAGCGCGAAGACGGTTGCGAGACCGAACAAAGCCACGCCAACCCACGCCAACTGCGCGATTCCGATAATGATGCCCAGAAAAATAACCATAAAACCAAGGTTGGATCCGATGTTGACGGCTGGCACCAGAGCCGTTCGCCACTGCATCGGCGCATAGGCACGTGCATGCTGGATGGCATGTCCCGCCTCATGGGCGGCTATCCCGATCGCCGCGATGGAAGGAATTCCATAGACGCCGGAAGACAATCGCAGCACACGCGTGCGTGGATCGTAGTGATCCGAGAGCTCACCCTGAACCTGCTCGATGGTCACATCCTGCAGTCCCTGGCTATCGAGCACTCGCCGCGCCGCCTGGGCACCGGTCACTCCTGCATTGTTGCGAACCTTTGAATACTTCTCGTAATTTCCGCGCACCTTGCGTTGAGCCCACAGCATGAACGCCATGCCCGGCAACATGAAAACGAAATAAAGTGGATCTAGAAACATGTACTATTTCCCTCATCTTCGGCCACTTGCTGCCACGCGCCGAAAATGGTGGCAACGACGGCAAGCAACTCGATGGTGAGCTTTTGGTCTCACTCATGCACTCAAGTATACGTGGTACGGAACGTTTTGGATGCTCCAATCGCTCAAAATTGATGCGCGCAGTTCCCTTTCATGGGCTCGTCATGGAAACTTCATGGAAACATCATGTGCAGCGAGCATCGGAAGCATATCGAGATTTGGTTGATGCGGACTTCAACCAGGGCTGATGCCGCAGGCAAGGAAGTATTCTCTTATGAATTATTCCGGAAAACGGACGAGGCGATTGGAAAAGACACGCACATTGCGACATCAGACTGATTGAATCGGAGAAGCAAGGCAAATAATGCATCATCAGGGGAGAACCAACGTGAATCAGTCATCGACAGCAGATGACGAACGGAGAAGATTCAACCGCAACCTATCGGATCCGCTGGCGTACGCTACGACCGAATTGACCGGCGCCGGGCTGGATCGACTGATCTATCCGGAACTGGAAAGTGCTCTCTCCGAAATGAATGGCAATGCGCCCATGCTCCCTCGCATGGCTCGCTACCATCTGGGGATGGTGGACAGTTCCGGCACTTCTGTAGATGCCGAAGCACGCATCATTGGCCAGGGAAAGCGCATGCGCCCGCTTCTCGCCGTGCTGAGTTGCATGGCCGCCGGTGGTAACGCGGAAGCCGCCGCCCCGATCGCGGCGGCAATCGAGTTGCTCCACAATTTCTCGCTCGTTCACGATGATATTCAGGACCGCAGTCCGAATCGACGCCATCGCGCCACGGTCTGGAGAGTATGGGGTGACGCTCAGGCGATCAACGTCGGAGATGCCCTTTTCGCCGCGTCCCACCTCGCCGTACTCAATACCCGGCCAGATATCGTCGCGCCCGAGATCATCCTCAAGTTGACCGCCGAGTTCAACCGCATGACGATTGCGATCGTTCGTGGCCAGGTTCTCGACCTCGAGTTCGAAGGTCGGAGCGATGTGCAGCCCGATGACTATCTCGGCATGATCACGGGGAAGACGGCGGCAATCGTCGAATATGCGGCGTGGGCCGGGTCTCACGTGGGCGGTGCCAGCAGGGAAGATGCCAGCCAGTATGCGAAGGTTGGACTGGCCCTCGGAATCGGCTTTCAGATCCGGGACGATCTGCTGGGGATTTGGGGCGCACGCGAGGAAACGGGCAAGGAAGTCGCCGACGACATTCGACGCCGCAAGCAATCCCTTCCAATTCTGAGACTTCGATCCCAGGCGAGCTCCGGGGACTCCCAACTTCTGGATGGTCTCTATGCGCGTGAGGAAATCGACGAAGGCGGTGTGGCCGAAGTCCTGCGCCTGCTGGACAAGTACGGCATCCAGCAACAAGTGGTCGGCGAGGTGAGAACCGCTCACCAACGCGCCAACGATGCGCTCGCTGGTGTGGCATTCGGGGCCGACAACCAGGGCATCACTGGCATCACATCCCTGATCGCCCGCATGCAGGACCGGCTTTCCTGAGCGATGGTCCCCCGCGCACCGTGGGCAGCCGAAAACGAGGACCTGCCACCGGGTGCCGACGGTGATGGCCCCTGCGCACGGTGGGCAGCCCGGATCGTTTGCGCCGCCCATGCTGGTGCACGCTGAACTCTGGCGGGGCGAGATCGAGCGGAATTGCACTGAGAGAGCATGGTTGCCACGCGCGGTACGATCCATGGCACGCATTCTCGAACAACGCATACGACGACTTGGCCTTCGATATGACGCGGCGATCTGATGCGACGACGCATCCCGAAGCATCTCCTCTCCAAGCGATCTGTCGACGGAGGAACCAATGGCCTTCAGCAGCAAACCTCGCTTCGGCAACTCCAGGAAGAGTCCCTCGGGCGGCCGCCCGAATAACCGATCACGGCGTTCGGCGGACGACGAGAACGAGACGCCCGAGACGCCGGCTCCCAATGCTCCTCGCAGCGGCAAGGTCACTGACATCAAGCACCAACGCCACGACCCCAACCGCGTAAGCGTCTTTCTCGACGACGTGTTCGCATTCGGGCTCAGCACCGACCTTCTTGTGGAACTTGGTCTCTACGTCGGTGTGGAACTCCTCGAAACCCAGACGGAAGACATGCTTGCAGCGGATGAAATCAAGCGCGCGACCGCCGCCGCGCTGCAGTTGCTCTCGTTTCGCGCCCGCTCTGAAGGCGAGATTACAACCCGCCTCCGCCAGCGAGAGTTTGGAGCTGCCGCGATCGAGGGCGCGATCGTCCGTCTGCGTGAGTGGCATTATGTCGACGATGCCGACTTCGCTACCCGTTGGGTCGAGAATCGCCAACAGCATCGCCCACGCTCCACGCGAATGCTGGCTCACGAGCTTCGCGGCAAGGGAGTCGCCCCCGAAACGATCGAGGAGACGCTTGCCGTTGCCGGTGTCGATGAGGTCGGTGACGCCCGGGAATTGGTCGTTCGGCAGCGCATCAAGTACGCGTCGCTCGAACCGGACGTTCAGACGCGCCGCATCTCCGGATTCCTTGCCCGGCGCGGCTACGCCTATGATGTCATCCGCCGTGCCATGGAGCAGGATGAAGACCGGGACGTCGACGGTGATCGCCCTGGAGATGATTCCGGGTAGGCGTACGAACACCGCCAGTTTCTCGAGCGCTCAACTATCCATGCCTCCCGGAGTGTGGTAGATTAAAGAAGGCTGCGGGGACACGCACGTCAGTCGTTTGCAGGTATATTTCCCAAAACCCAAAGAACTCAAACAGTCTCTTGTTGGCAAACTCGGCGTCGGTCGTCTTTGGACCACTTCTCGCCCTGGGTTTGATTTTGCGTTTTCACGCGCCACACTCTTCCGCGATTAGCCCTCTTGCACCGCGCAGATCCCATCTGTCCTGACCTGATCGCCGATTCGGATAGCCGAGGAGCACCTACACATCAATGGCTGAGATTCGCTGGTTCGGACATGGCTGTTTTCGTATTCGCGCCAAGGAAGCGACCGTCATTACCGACCCGGTCGCCCGTTCCTCCGGCTACGTCCTGCCAAAGCAAACGGCCGATATCGTGACCCTCTCACACGAGCACAAGGGCCACAACAATCTCGCTGCCATCAAGACCGGCTATCAGATTATTTCCGGCCCGGGCGAGTACGAGATGCACGATGTCTCGCTGATCGGCGTCCGCACCTTCCATGACGACAAGAAGGGCACCGTCCACGGCCGCAACACCTTCTTCGTAATCGAAGTCGAGGGATTGCGATTTGCACACCTCGGCGATCTCGGCCACGACCTCACCGAGGAACAGGCCGAGGTTCTCGACAACATCGATGTCCTGTTCATCGCCGCTGGTGGCGGAAATGTGCTGCCGCCGGACCGCGCCGCCGAACTGGTCGCGAGGATTGCGCCCAAAGCCGTCATTCCCATGCAGTTTCAGACCGAAACCGGCGACAAGGATCTCGCCACTGTCGAATCCTTCTGCAAGCAGCTTGGCGTCGAGATCCCGAAGGCCGAGGCAAAACTCGTCATCCGGCCGTCGGACCTCAAGGAAACCATGCAGCTGATCATCCTCGATCCGGAAAGTGAAGCCGCCACCAAATAGCTTGGCAAAGACGATACCGTCCTGACCTGACGCAGCAAGCAGCAAGCGGCAACGACCTTGAAGCCGAAATCCGTCATCTGCACAGACCCCTACACGTTCGCGATCTGACGTCAGCTCTCGGGAGGGCCGGATGCCAAAATACATTTTTGTGACTGGTGGAGTAGCGTCGTCTGTTGGCAAGGGCATAACCACCGCGTCACTTGGACGGGTGATCAAGAGCCGTGGCTCCAGCGTGTCGATCATGAAGCTGGACCCCTATCTCAATGTCGATCCGGGTACGATGTCGCCATACCAGCATGGCGAGGTGTTCGTCACCGATGACGGCGCGGAGACCGATCTCGATCTCGGGCACTACGAGCGCTTCATCGACGAGAATCTCTCCCGCGCATCGAACGTCACGACCGGGCAGGTCTATTCCAGCGTGATTGCGAAGGAGCGACGGGGGGACTATCTCGGTGGCACCATCCAGGTCATCCCACATATCACCAACGAGATCAAGAGCCGCGTGCGACTCGCCTCTCGTCAGCATGAATCGGATGTCGTGATCGTGGAGATCGGCGGCACTGTCGGCGACATCGAGGGGCAGGCGTTCCTCGAAGCGATTCGCCAGATGCGTCGTGAAATCGGGCGAGAGAACTGCCTCAATATCCACGTCACACTGCTGCCCTACATCGGCGCCGCCGGCGAACTGAAGACCAAGCCGACCCAGCAGAGCGTCCGCGAACTTCGGTCCCTGGGGATCCAGCCAGACGTCATCGTCGCCCGTTCTGACAAGGAAATTTCGGCGGAAACCCGCGAGAAGATCGCGCTCTTCTGCGATGTCGAACCTGAAGCCGTCATCGGGATGCCAACCGCCTCCACGATCTACGAGGTTCCACTCATTCTCGAAGAAGCAGGTCTCGGAGACATCGTGGCCAACAAGTTCGGCCTGAATCCGCATCCCGATCTCGACGAGTGGACCGCGATGGTGGAACACATCAAGCAGCCACGGCGGGAAGTTCGCATTGCGCTCGTCGGCAAGTACGTCGAACTCCATGACGCCTACAAGAGCGTCACCGAATCACTCATGCATGCAGGTCTCGCCCACGACGTCAACGTCGAAGTCGTTTGGGTGAACTCGGAAACCATGAGCCAGGCTGAACTCGAGCACGAACTTCATCGCGTCTCCGGCATTCTGGTCCCTGGCGGATTTGGACCGCGGGGAATCGAGGGCAAGGTCGAAGCGGTCCGCTTTGCCCGCGAATACAAGATCCCCTATCTTGGACTCTGCTACGGTCTGCACATGGCGGTGATCGAGGTTGCCCGTGATCTCTGTGGTCGGATCGGCGCGAATTCGACCGAGATCGACCCGCAGACCCCGTTCCCCGTTATTGACTTGATGCCAGGCCAGCGCGGAGTCGAGATGGGCGGCACGATGCGCCTCGGTCTCTGGCCATGCAAGCTCGAACCGGGCACCGTTGCGGCCAGTGCTTACGGCGAACCATCCATCTTCGAACGTCATCGCCATCGCTTTGAGGTGAACAACGAGTTTCGAGAGGAACTGGCTGAAGCGGGCCTGATCGTGAGCGGCGCCTCGCCCGACGGTCAGCTGGCAGAGATCATGGAGTTCAAGGGCCACCCGTTCTTCGTCGGCGTGCAGTTCCATCCGGAATTTCGCAGCCGCCCCAATCGCGCCCATCCGCTTTTCCGCGACTTCATAGGTGCTGCAAAAGATACCTTGCCGGAAGGCTCCCAACGCTCGCTTCCGCTCGACACCCGCCTGCATGAGGAGCATGCGGTTAACCGTGCGCCGGTCCTCGCCGCCATCGAGTAGGAGGAACCGGGCAGCCGCGTTGGGCAGCGGTACCGGGCCCCAGCCACGAATTCCCTGACCTCCTCCCGCCTTCTCAATCGGAGCCTTTAAGAACCTCTTGCATCGCACACGTCCGGTCGCTCACGACCGGACGTGTGCGATGCAGATATCGACCAGTGTTAAGGAAACCCGTTGAAGGCCACGTAGCCCGCGGGATGCTCTCGGGGCTGACGTCCCGCGGCAAGACCTACCTGATCTACCGGAGAACCTGCGTCCGGCAGCGGTACGGCCACCGGCCGCGAGCGATCCGACCTGCATTCCAACGGTGGAGAAGGTCGATCGCCGCCAGCAGTGGCTCGCGTGCGACAAGCGTATGGAATCCGACGACAACCCTTGATACTGGCGGTGAGGCGCTTGGATATCCAGTGAGCCCTCCGAACCGTTTTGCACGGTTCATGCAGTTGGAGGCTTCCGCAGACCCCACTCCGAGATCACGCATGAATCAAGGCTCCCCTCGGATTGCGCCACACGCCTGTCACAACACCTTCGATTCGATGGACGATGTCTCGGACGCTCGCATCCGCAGATGCGACGATGCTCGTTCCGCCAGAGCATCTGGCCCGGCGGCGACAAACCGAAGACCACTCAGGGTAGTGCCCTTGGCGCCCCCTATGCTTCACGGAATCTACCGCGCATCCACATCGGTCTCCGCCTTCGATCCTTCCTCGGAAATCGTCGCCTCCCGTGGAAGTGACAGCGTGAACACCGCTCCCCCTCCCGGCGCATCATCCACGTCCAGGCGACCCCCATGTGCCTCGGCGAGCCGTTCGCTCAGATAGAGGCCGATCCCCAGGCCAGTTCCGCCGAAGGCGGGCTCGCTGGCATTCTTCCGTCCATCGTCGAACCGGTAATACTGCTTGAAAAGACGGGGCCGAATCGATGCGGGAATGCCCGCCCCGTGGTCGCGTACGGAGATCTGAACGATTTCCCCGTCCACCTCCCGCAGTTCGATCTCGATCGGTCCCCCCGGGGCGTAGAGTGTGGCGTTGGTCAGCAGATTGAAAAGGATTTGCTCTACCCGCATCTCGTCCCACATAACCGGAACGTGGGCCGGGCTCGAAACGCGGACGAATCGATCGGAAACCATCCCGGCGGCCTCGTCAGCGACCTTCTGCACCAATGCTGCCGCGTCCGTAGGACTTACCGACACGTTGAGACGCCCGAGATCTGCCCTCGATATGTCCAGGAGACGGGACACAAGGCTGGCGATGCGATCCACCTGTCCAAGCACCGTCTCGATCCGCTTCAACCCCTCGTCGGATGACAAGGTTCCGTCGCGTCGAATCCGACGCTCGATCAACTGAACATTGCCTCTCAGAGATGTCAGCGGACTTCTCAACTCGTGCGCCACAACCGAGAGGAACTCGTCCTTCACCCGGTCGAGCGGTTTGAAATGCACCCGATCCTGCAGAATGCTGATCGCTCCGGTTATCTGTCCGGTGCCGGAGAAGATGGGCGCGTGGTTGCTCAGTACCTCGACGGTCTCGCCATCCTCCCGTTCGATCGTCATCGGTTCTCCAAGATAGGAACGCCCGGTTCGCCCGCTCCGCATCAGCGGATGCGAATCGCGGTCGTAGGGCAGCCCGTCAGGATCGATCACCGGAAGCTGCGCGGCCCGGATCGGGCCCTCGGCGATCGAGAACCCCCATAGCCCTTCGGCTGCCTTGTTCGCGATCGTCACCAGCCCGTCGGGATGACTCACGATCACGACGGCCTGCGGCAACTGATCGATCACCGTCAGCAAGCGGCTGTAACCCGATTCCAGATCGGCGATGGTTCTCGCCTTCTCGAGTCCATGAGCGCACTGAACGCTCAATGTCGAGACCAGCGCCATGTCGACCTCGTCCGGCTGCACTGGGGATGTGTATCCGATGAACGCGAATCCGAGATGCTCACCCCGCACCTGAAAGGGAACGATCAGCAACCCGCTCCATGCCAGACTCTCCATCGCTTCCCGTTCAAAGGTCGAAGCCTCCTCCTGGTCGATCAAGATCGGAGTCTGCCGGGCAAATGCAAGGATCGTGTTCGGATACGAGACAGGATTGAAGCGAATGGCAAAATCGGGCGGCAATTCGAGTTCGTAGGTCGAGCGCAGGTGAAAGTGGCCCTCCACATCGCGCAATTCGAGGAGTCCGGAATCACCTCCAAATTCGCGAACGAGATGCGCGAGCACCGTATCGGAAACCTCCTCCACCGTCCTGCCCATAGATACCTGTGTCACGACATCCACCACGATCTGCGCCTTGTGGGCGGCGTCCTCCAGATCTTTCCCATCCCGCTGGCGTCGTTGCAAGGTCTCCCGTGCCGTGGTGATATCGCGAGCAACCACAAACGCGCCCGCTACCTCTCCGGCAACCCGGATCGGCTTGGTCGTGACGGTCAGTACCCGTGGTGGCTTGCCATCCTGCGCGATTGAATAGTCGAAGCGCGGCATCTCCTCCGCTGCCAACGCCCGTGCCATCCCGGTTTCGGCAATCGATGCAACCTTTCCGCCCTTCTTACTGCGGTTGACTCGCCGAATCACATTTCCCAACACCATCGACTCGGTGCCGTCTATCGCCTGTATGTCACGGTATGCATGGTTGCTGACCACCTCGCTCCCATCCGGATCGATCGCGAACACCGACTCCGGCAGGTCCTCCAGAATCGCCTCGAGCAGATGCAGACGGCGAGACGTCGTGATTCGTGAGCGCAGGGACTCCAAGGCAATCGCAGCCTGATTGGCCAAGCCCTGCGCCAGCGAAAGTTCCATCGCACTCAGTTCGAACACCGTGTCGTCACGATCCCCTACAATCAGGCCACACAATCGGTTGCCGACCTTGAGGGGAATCGAAAGCACCGTGCCTAAGCGCTCTCCTGGCAAAAAATAGGCGGCGATATGAGGGTCGATGATCGACAGGTCGGGAATAAGATGGGCTTTGCTGGTTGATTGCATCCCGCGAAACAGCGGAAAGTCCGCGATCTGAACCTGATCGGGAAATCGGGTTCGAAGTGACGGCGAGCGAGTCAGACGAGTGGCAGTCCCCTGGTCGGCATCGAAGATCCAGATCACCACGCGATCGAGCCTGAACGCCTGCGCGAAATGATCCCGGATCAACACCGCGAAGTCGTCCGCCGACTTTTCTCGGGCCGCAATGTGAATCACTTCGTAGAGCTCGGACAGGCTTTCGGCCAGTTGCGACTGCGTTCCAGACACCAGATCGAGCAGCACGGGATTCGCATCGAGCGCTGGCTGGCGAGACTGGTATTTGCGCGGCGCTCGTTCCTTCATCGGCGTCCACGCCAGCAGGTCGTCAGCGGCGATCAACGCCATGCGTCCCAGGCGCTGGACCGGCAATCGACCTCTTCGCACGGCGCGAGACACGGTATGGTAGGACACGCCCTTCAATCGAGCCGCTTCCGCCATCGTGTATTGCTCGGTGCCCAATACAGACCCATGAGGGATGTGTGCTCCCTCGGACAACGGTTTCTTTTCACTATGCGGGATCGAGTTGGGACTGGTACGGTCGTCAGGCGTCTTACCATCCGCATCTGCGGTGACGGCAGGGAGGGAGGGAGTGTTGGACGAACTTCTGGTCTCGATAACGGGTGATCTTGATTCGCTATCGTGAGGCCTAGTCATGGCACTTGCCGATCGTGGGCCCCCGCGCAGGGAAAGCCGGTAGCAAGAAAGCAACGAAGAAGATCTCGTCGGATGATGAGATCGATGACCCGTGACCATCTTTGAAAACTGCACGTTACATCGCTCTTGAGAGAGCAAAGCCGTCATCAGAGAACCGCCTATCTGTCCACAATAGTTGCACGTTTTGGTCTCTCGGGACAATGCGACATTCGGCCGACAAAAGTAATGGCTGCCATGTATCCACTCGATGCGCGAATAGGGGAACCATCTGCCACCGATGCCTTGATACGGGCAACACGCTCCACCGAGGCGACCTCCGAAGATGTCAGGCACGAAACGGTACGATCGGTGGCGTGACTGCCAACTTCTGAACCACATCCACATCCACAGCAACAACATCTCGGGGCCGCTGCCCCTTCACCAATCCGCAGATTTGATCGGCCGACAAACACAATGCCCTCTCGATCAGCGATCGGCGGCGAATTGTGCGGTGATCCGCTCGTCCTTCGCAACAACACTGTCGTGGAGGATGCGCTGGAACGTTTCCATCCGTTCGCGCAGTCCGGCATCTGCAACCCCGAGCATCCTCACCGCCAGCAGACCAGCGTTGCGCGCATTCCCGATCGCCACTGTCGCCACCGGCACGCCTGCGGGCATCTGCACGATGGAAAGCAAAGCGTCGATCCCGCCCAGCGCCGTCGCCACAACCGGCACTCCGATCACCGGCAATGCCGTGGCCGATGCGATCATGCCGGGAAGATGGGCGGCGCCACCCGCCCCTGCGATGATGACGCCCAGACCTCGTCCCGAAGCCGCCCGTGCGTAGGTGAACATCTCGTTCGGAGTGCGGTGTGCGGAGAGAATACGGACCTCGAACGGGACATCGAATTCCCTCAGGATATCGACCGCCGCCTGCATCGTCGGCAGGTCGGAGTCACTTCCCATCACCACCCCAACCAGTACCTCCGTTTGCTGTTGTGGATGCGCCTGCGCCTTCGGCTGCGGCTGCGGCTGTCGATCGCCGGTCATCGTTCACTCCCATCGAGAATCCGAGCGGCCCGATTGGCACGTGCCAGCACGTCGTCGGCGGCACCACCAACCACCGTGACGTGGCCCAGCTTTCGACCAGATCGTGCGGATTTGCCATAGAAATGCAGATGCGCGCCGGAAATCGCAAGCGCACGGTCGAGTCGATCGAGCGGATCGGAGCCATCGGCTGGTCCTAGCACATTGACCGTTGCCACGGCGTCTCCCATCAGGTCGGTTCCTCCCAGCGGAAGATCCAGCACAGCCCGCAGATGCTGCTCGAACTGAGACGTCTCCGCTCCCTCGATCGTCCAGTGCCCCGAATTGTGTGGACGTGGGGCGAGCTCGTTGACGAGCAGCCGGTTATCAGCCACGAAGAACTCAACGGCGAGGATGCCGACAGATTGAATGTGCTCGGCAATCTGTCGGGCGATGTTCTCCGCCTCGGCGGCGAATGCACGATCAACGGTCATCGGCACCCGAAGTTCATTGCAGATGCCGTCCCGTTGAACTGTCTCGACCGCCGGATAGACGACCGTTTCGCCAGAAGGTCGCCGCGCGACCAGCACCGCCAGTTCCCGATCGAGTGCCAGCCATTGTTCGGCCAGCAGGATGGTGCCGTGGTTCTGCGCCTCGTCCCACACCCGTTGCGCCTCGGTCTCGTCGGAGACAACCCACACGCCACGACCGTCGTAGCCACCGCGCGACGCCTTGAGGACGATGGGCCAGCCGTTCGTCTCGCCAAACACCAGGATGTCCCTGAATGAATCGACATCCTTGAAGATGGGTCCCGGAAAACCGGCAGCTCCCAACTCGGTCCGCTGACGACGCTTGTTCTGAGCCAGCGACATCGTCGCCGCCGACGGCCAAACCTGCACCCCGTCACGCTCGAGGACGGCCAGCACGTCCGGATCGACGAGCTCGTGATCGAATGTCACCACATCGACCCGCTCCGCGAGCTCTTGCAGCTTCTGAAAATCGTCAGGGCTTCCGACGATGATCTCCGAAACGACCTTCGCTGCCCCATCGTCTGCGTGCTCGGCGAGCAGGACCAGCTCGATATTCAGCGGGATTGCCGCCTGCGCCATCATGCGGGCAAGCTGTCCCGCTCCCACGATCCCGACTCGCCGTTGTCCACTCGTCATTGTTCTGCGATCTATCCAACGTGTCACGCCACAGCGTGGGAGCGAACTCCCTGCCAGCCAGTGTCTACAGGATAGCCGATCGATTCGTCGATCTGTTGTCTCAGAGCGGAGCCCTTCCAGCCAGCGGGAGCCCCCGCGTCACCACGACGGATGCGCGAAACGTCGGGAACGTGCGACTCCAACAGGTCATGAGAGACGTCCTGTCATGCGCGTCGTCGATCGTCTCGGACAAAGGACAACGGCAACACTGCCTGATGTTCCACGATGGGAGGCAGAAAGGATGGAGGTCCGCTTGAAAGCCCATACCGATCGAGCAGGACATTCATCCGCCCCCGGATCTCATCGGCTTCCTGTCGGGAGACGCCTCCGCGAAAACCCACTCGCGCCTGCCGTTCGTAGCGGGCGACCAGATGCGGGAAGTCTCGCCGGGCGGCATCAAGAAACGGCTTGGCAAATCCTTCGCCGATCCTCATCGGCGATGCCATCACGTAGCGACCACCATGGTTTGCCACTGCCGAGACCAGCCTTTCCAGATCGTCGTCCGCATCGGTCAGACCAGGAAGGATCGGCGCTGCGAATATCCCCGTTGGAATTCCGGCTTCGGCCAATACTGCCATCGCCCGGAGTCGCTGGTGGGGAGAAGGTGCGCGCGGTTCGAGCATCCGCGCGAGGTCCTCGTCGAGCGTCGTAACCGTGAAATTGACCGCACACCCGGCCCGCGATGCCATCCCGGCAAGCACTGCGGTATCCTGTGTGACCGTTGTCGATTTGGTCGTGATCTGGGTCGGATGTGCAGCGGAATCGAGGATATGCAGGATTTTCCGGGTCAATCGATAGCAATGTTCTGCCGGCTGGTAGGGATCGGAGATCGTCCCCATGATCATCGTCTGCCGGTGCAGTCGCGGATGCCTGATCTCCTGCTGAAGGAGTTCGGCGGCATTCACTTTCACCACGATCTCGGTTTCGAAATCCTCGCCGGTGTCATACCCGAGAAACGCATGAGACGCCCGCGCATAACAATAGGTGCAGGCGTGCACGCATCCCCGGTACGGGGAGATGCTCCAGCTGAACGCCATCCCCTTGACCGGGTTCACGATCGTCTTCGCGATGGTCTCATGATAGTGAGTCCGGCGTCGGACGCTGACAGGTGAAGTCGTTTCCATTCAAACATCATAGAACGCATGTTCTCTTTTGACAATCGCCGGGAACAAGGACGCTAATCTCGCCTGGATCGCTCGCCTTCTCGCACGCCAGCAACGAACCAAACGACCATGCCGACGAACCCGGTTGTGGTTCGTCCGCATGAACGGATACGCACGATGAAGTGATACCGAGATACGCAAGTGCGCAAGTGCGCAAGCAGGCGATCATGTGTTCGAGGATCAGGACGTAGTGGACGTGGTCGCCGTGTCGCTGAATGCTGCCGGATCGTTGACGAGATTCTTGAACCGGTCTTTCAGCTGAGCCTCGGTCTGCGCTTGCGCGATATCACCGGCGCGTTTGACTTCATCGACAAATTGCCCGGTCGATTTCTGCAGATCCTTGCCAGACTGGGGCGCCATCAAACTGCCGACGATCATGCCAACCGCGGTCCCGATTGCGCCACCCAACCCGAATGTAAACAGTCGCTTGAAGCCATCCATGTACGTCTTCTCCATTCTCTCGCGCGTGATTCGTACCAGCTATCTTGAGCCGCTCAGAAGGCGCCTTGCGAACAGCAACACTATCGCAAATCCTGCTCCAAGCGCCGCCGCCGAGGCGGTATCGAGCACGCTGGACACGTTCCCGCCCGCAGTGACGTCCCGTCCGATCAGCGCGAACGCCCGCACATCACCTTTGGCCTCGATCGTCCTGACCACCAGCAGCCCGACCTTCGCGCCGCTCTCGATCGACGCGCTCTCCGCCGCTCCCATCAGCAGTGAACTCTCGTGCATGTGCAACTCGCCGGCCTTTGCCACGACGGCGGATGATTTGTTGAAGGTCGCGCGTTCGGTGTTGAGATACACGCTTCCCGACTGATCCATCCTGATCGAACGCGCATCGATCGCTTTCGCACCCGAATTCGACATCGTGACACGTTGCGCGTTGATAGATTGCGCAGCAGATCGATCCATCTGTACCTGTGCCGCTTCGATATGATCGCCATGCTGCTCCTGCTCGACCACATCTCGGGGCCTGTCCCAGGTCACGGGAAGCACACCCTCCGACTCCTGGAGAAACTGCCCACCCTGCTCCCGGGTGACATTGTGCGCCGCGTCCCGTGCACGGGACGTTTCGTCCTGCTCGACATCGTTCTCGTTGGCGTCGTCTTGGTCCTTGTCCGGCATGTGATTCCTTCTCTTTCGCGCGCCCCTACTCGCGTGGCATCGCGGAATGCTTGTCGCCTGAGTGTAGCAAATCGACCGCCGTTGCCGATGTCCATTTCCGCGTACGACTCGTGGTTCCTCGCCTGCCCGTTACGCAGCCACCACGCTGCTACACTCAGGAGCAGGTTCGGCATGACACCACGGATTGTTCTTGGAGTTCGAGGAGCAGCGACATAATGCCATTTCGTCATCCGGATTTTCCTGCTGAGCGTCCGCTTGCGATAGCTCATCGAGCTGGCAATTCGCTCGCGCTCGCGCAGGCTGCCATCGCGGCGGGAGCAGACATGCTCGAAACCGACGTCTGGACGCACCGGTCCCGACTCGAGGTCCGTCATGCCCAGCGCCTCTGGCACCTTCCCTTGCTCTGGGATAACCATCGGCTCGTGCCCGCCTGGAGACAGCAGCTCGAACTGAAGGAGATGTTGCAATGGCTGCCAATCACCACCCGTCTCTTTCTCGACCTCAAGGGCCTCGCACCATCACTCGGCGAGCGAGTCGTAGATCTCGTCGAGCAAGTCCAGCCTGAAAGGCAGATCATCCTCTGTGGCCGAACCTGGGCCCAATTCGATGCGGTTGCCGATCATCCACGCGTCAGCTGCTTCTATTCAATCGGGGATGCCACGGAACTTGCGTCGGTCTGGGGCCGCCTCGAAACCATGTCGATGCCTGCTGTTTCGCTTCAGAAGGATCTCGCAACAACGGATGTGATGGCGCGTCTCGATGCGCTGAATACAACGGTTATCTGCTGGACGGTGAACGATCTGCATGAAGCCCGGCGGCTTCATGCGCTTGGGGTCGATGGCTTTACCAGCGACAATCTGGATCTCATCGAACGCATCGCCCAACATCGTGAGATGGCGATGGTCGATGAGTCGCAACGCTTGCCGAACAGCGGAGAATGAACAATGACGAATCAGCTTACTGTTGGCATCCTCATCTTTACCGAAGTCGAGGTCCTCGATTTTTGCGGTCCGTTCGAGGTCTTCTCGACCGCCCGCCATCTCGACAAGTCGGATGACGACACGCAGATCTTCGATGTCCTCACTATCGCCGAACAGCGCGGGACGATCCGCTGTAGCGGCGGCCTGCTCGTTCAGCCACATCATGCTTTCGACGATCACCCTCCGCTCGACATGCTGATCGTCCCCGGGGGCCGTGGCACCCGTGCGCTCACGGACCATCGTGCAACGCTCGACTGGATCACGGCCCAGGCAGCGTCCGTCTCGTTGCTGACCAGTGTCTGCACCGGTGCCGGGTTGCTCGCCGCCGCCGGATTGTTGGACGGAAAGCGAGCGACGACGCATTGGGGTGCCATCGACTGGCTGAAACAGCTAGCCCCCAAGACCACCGTCCTCGAAAATATGCGGTTCGTGGATGAAGGTGCGCTTGTCACGTCGGCTGGCGTCTCCGCCGGCATCGACATGTCGCTTCATATCGTGAACCGGCTCTGCGGACCGGAGATCGCTCGCTACACGGCACGCGACATGGAATATGACTGGCAGCCCTAAACTCATCCACTCCTGGAAAGCCAGCCCCAAGCAGCGGCCGACTTCGTGTCAGCAGCCGCATCGGGGAATGGAGCAATCCCCGATCAGGACTCCTCGCTCAGCCTCGCCGGTCTGCGGGAACCCGACCGAAACCAATCGTTCGGCGTGCCAATATGACAGCTCCGCCCGCGATCAGATAATCCGTTGCACGACGGCCAACATGTCCGTCACCATCCCGGCCGCAGTTACCTGCGCACCAGCACCCGGTCCAGACACGACAAGCGGGTAGGTGTCGTACCGCTCGGTGCGGAACGACACGATATTTTCCGGCCCCTGCAACGCACCCAGCATCGTCGATGTCGAAACGTCGCTCAAACCCACCGACGAGACAGGCATGCCGTTCGGCACGACCTCCGCCACGTATTTCAGGGAGGCTCCATCCGTTCGTGCCTTCATCGCCATCGCCCTGATGTCGCCGTCCTCCACGCTGATCCTTGCCATGAATTCGTCGACCGGCACGTCGCTCAATCCCTCCGGAATCAGGGAATGCACGTCGATGTCGGTGAGATCGAGCTCGATACCCATCGTGCGTGCCAGGATCAGCGCTTTGCGGGCGACATCGAGCCCGCTCAGATCGTCACGCGGATCGGGCTCGGTGTACCCGCGTGCCTTCGCATCCCGCACGGCCTCCGAGAACGTCTCGCCTGCCGCGACCATCGAGAAGATCGCACCCAACGTTCCTGACAGGCAGCCTGTCACCTGCAGCACACGATCTCCCGCCGCAAGGAGACCTTGAAGGGTTGATATCACCGGCAGTCCGGCACCACAGGTTGCCTCGTACCGGAGGTGTTCCCGCTTCGCGGCGTCCCATAGAATCCTGGTCGCCGCATGGCTGGTCGGGAGCGCGAGTGGCGACTTGTTCGAGAGCACCACCCCGGCACCCTTTGCCAGCACCGTCGTGAGGATATCGATCGTCTCGTCACCCGCCGCCGCATCCATCACGATCGCCACATGGTCCTCGCCCACCGCACAGATGCGATGAACCGCGTCCAGCACCGGCTCCAACGCGCGCGGCGAAGGGTGTGAACCCTCTGCACCCCGCTTGTGGGCCAGCACGTTGCGCAGCTCCGCCTCATGCAGCCCATGCTTCAGGTCGTCGGCGACGATCGCGCCCTTCCGGCCAGCGATGCCGACGATCCGGATATCCAGACCGAGTTCACGACACCAGCGGTCATGCTGGTCCACAACCTGCTCCAGCAAGACACCGCCCACCGTGCCAAACCCGACTTGAACCAATGAAACGCGTTTCATCGTCGCTCCTGCTCCGTCATCACCCCCCTGAGGTTTCCAATATGGGAAGAGTACCCCTTTTCTCCACATCGCTCACAAGCCGCAAGATATGGACAGTCCGACCGGGGTGGGCGATGCTGCGCAAAACGTTCGGGACCGCATCCGCTTCATGAGAGGAACCAATTGGCATGAGCATCTCGCATCCGCAACCCTCGGCACAGTCGGCCCGAAGCCAGTGGACCGCCAGTCGCTCATCTGTTGAGAGCCAGCACGGCGTCGTCGTTGCCAAGAACTCGCAGGCAGTCGATGCCGGCCTCGCGATGCTCGCGCACGGCGGGAATGCGATCGATGCCGCTGTTGCCGCCGCCTTCGCCATCGGCGTTGCCGAACCATGGATGAACGGGATCGGCGGCGGCGGCTTCATGGTGGTCTGGCTCGCCTCCGAACAGCGTTCCCTCGTCATCGAATACCCCATGATCTCGCCAGCCGCCGCCCGTCCCGAGATGTTTCCCCTCACTGGTGGCGTCGACAGCTCCCTGTTTGGCTGGCCGTCCGTCGTCGACAACGCCAACGTGCTCGGTCATCGTTCGGTCGCCGTCCCCTCAACCGTGAGGGGACTCGCCCTCGCCCTCGAAAAGTACGGCACGCGTCCTCTCTCGACGGTCATGGCGCCAGCCATCATCATCGCGGAGGACGGGACTCCGGTGACCTGGCATACAACCCTGATGATGGCAAAGGGGCTCGGAGATCTGCAGCGCTTCCCGGAAACCGCCCGCATCTTCCTCGATCCCAGGGGCAATCCGCTCTCGACTCCGGAGCAGGCCAGTCCGGTCCTTTTGCGCCAGCCCGATCTCGCCCGCACGCTTCGCGCAATCGCAGAAGGTGGTCCGCGTGCGTTCTATGAAGGCGCTATCGCCGAGGCGATCGTCGGCCACCTCGCCGAGAACGGCTCTCCCATGACGATGGACGACTTCGCATCATGCGAGGCGCTCGACGCCGCCACCATCACCGTCGATTACCGCGAACATCGCGTTCACACAATGGGCAAGGGCACCGGTGGAACGTCGCTCGTACAGTCGCTCGCGATGCTGGAGCAAACCGGACTCGGCTCGCTTGGTCACAACAGCCCCGAAGCCATCCACCTCCTCACCCAGTCGTTTCGACAGGCGTTCGCCGATCGCTTCACGTACCTGGCCGATCCCGACACGGACGATGTCCCGCTCGCGGCGATGCTCTCCACCGAGTACGCCAGGGAGAACGTCGCCCGTTTTGAGACCGACAGGCTCCCACCGATCCAGCCGGGGTCGAAGGCGCGTCTCGGCGTTCGCCACGAACTCGAGGGCTCCGTGCCCGAATACATGCATGACGGAAGCACCACCCATCTTGGAGTCATCGACGCAGCCGGCAACGCCGTCTCGTTGACGCAGACGCTGCTCAGCGGGTGGGGGAGTCGCGTTGTGGCGCCCGGTACCGGCGTCCTGCTCAACAACGGCATGATGTGGTTCGATCCGGAACCGGGCCGGCCCAATTCGGTCGGAGGTCGCAAGCGGCCCCTCACCAATATGGCTCCGGCCCTCGTCACCCGCGACAACCGGATTGTCGCGAGCGTCGGTTCCAGTGGCGGCCGCAAGATCATGAACTGCAACGCCCAGGTGATCGTCAACCTCGTCGATTTCGGCATGGATATCGATCAGGCACTTGCCAGTCCTCGTATCGATGCCTCGACGCGGCAACTGATCGCCAGCGGCCGTCTCGCGCCGGAGACCCTCGATCGCCTCGCAGCGCTCGGCCATGACATCGTTGTGCGGGACGAAACGTTGCTCACCGGAGACTTCGCTTCACCGGTCGCCCTTGCCCGTAGGCAGGACGGCACGCTCACAGGCGCCGCCGATGCCTGGTATTTCCCCGCCGCCGCCGGCAGTGTCGAAGACGCCATCCCCGGATGAAAACGTTTGCGTGGAGGAAACAGTGGCAGGATATCCAATCGATCCTTCCAAGCTATACGAAGGTGCCCTGTGACGGCACGGTCATCGTGTATCAATAGGTCAGTCCAGCCACCCACAACCTTGGCGGGACGGGAACAACGGCGTTCCCCTCTCCTCACCAAACCACTCGCTGCCGAGAATCCTTCTGGGATGTCCGGTGGGATTGGCAGGAGCGTGCGCAGATTCTGCCTTCCCCCCTCCATCCCACTCGAAAGCATTCCATCTCGATAGCTTCCTGTCTCGCACTCGACAATCTGCTACGTTTCAACAAGCGGCGCGCGTCCTGCGCTGAATGCCGGGACCACGTTCGCAGCCATGTCCGCTTCTGCGGCATTGCCAGGTGCATCTGCCAAGGACGTTGGCCCGATCGTCCCGACCATTTCCCTTTGAGAAACGAGCATCCTCCCATGTCGCTCACGACCGAACGCTGCATAGCCTGCCACGTCGATTCGCCGCGGGTTACCGCTGCCGAAGAGCGTGACCTCCTCGCTCGGATACCTGATTGGAAGCTCATCGACGTCAACGGTGAGCGCCGCCTCGAACGCGTGTATCGCATCAAGGGATGGCGACCGGCACTGGATTTCAGCATGTCGATCGGCGAGATTGCCGATCAGGAAGATCATCACCCCGCCATCCTGACCGAGTGGGGCAAGGCCACCGTGACGTGGTGGACGCATGCGATCCATGGACTCCATCGCAATGATTTCATCATGGCCGCCAAGACCGACAACCTTTTCGCCGCCCGCTAGGTGTGCTTCACCGAGAAGCTGCTGGTATCTTTCGATCATGAATGACCTGCTTTTCCGCCAACCGCTGGCGCGCCGATCTGTCCGCTTCCTTCCACTTGTCGTCATCGCCATGATTGTCATCGGCATGGGTGCGATTCCCGCCCCTCGCGCGTCCGCTCACGCCGAGTTGGTTCGCGCCGAACCGTCGATGGACGGTCTCGTGGTCGCCTCCCCGGATCAACTGCATCTCTTCTTCTCCGAAGACGTCGCCACGGCGGACCCGGCCCCCTCGATTCGCCTCCTCGATGAGAACGGGCAGGAAAAGCCGGTCACGATCGAACCCCAGGGGGCCGACCCGCGCGAGGTCGTCGCCGACCTCGCGGATCTCGACAATGGAACCTGGACCGTCGCCTGGTCGGTCAAGTCATCGACTGACGGTCATGTTCTTTCCGGCACCTATGCGTTTCGGATCGGTGGTGGCCTGCCACCCGGCCTGGCGACGGTCGAAGGAGAACAGCCGCAGGTTTGGGCGATTGCGACACGCTGGATCACCTTCCTTGGGGCTGCGATCGCCGCGGCCGGATTCCTCTTTGGCGTCGTCATGTTCGCCAGGACATCGGAGACGATCCGCTCCAGTCGTCGCCGGACCCGCCTTGTTGTGGCGGGGGCGGCTTTGGCACTGATTGCCACCGCGATTGAACCGGTTCTCCAGGTGCTCTTTCCGGTCGAGGGCATCGACCTCAAGCTGAGTTCCGCCCTTCGTGGCTTGCCTGCGGGCTGGTGGTATCGCCCCGCCGGGCTGATCCCGCTCCTGATCCTGGCCCTCATCGCTGCCTACCCGATGCGCGGTCGGATTCCCGCGCCGATCGGCATCGCTGGTGGTGCCTTCGGCCTGCTCTCGCTTCTCGGTCTCTCGTTCACCAGCCATTCCGCCGCCGGTGACAGTTGGCGACAGCTCGCGATCGCGTCCGACACGCTCCATCAGTGGTCGACCGCCTTGTGGGTCGGCGGCCTGTCCAGCGCCGCTCTCTGGTGGACGAGTCGCTCCGCACGTTCAGCCGGCGCCACTGCCGACGCCTCCGACGCCTTTGTGCCTTCTCCCGAAGGACCGGTGCCCTTTCCAATCAGACGATTCTCATCGATCGCGCTGTGGCTTTTCGTCCTCGCGGTCGTTACCGGTCTGCTCAACGCCGGTCTCGTCTTTCCGGCCAGGCAAACCGATCTCCCGTTTGGATTGGGCACTGCTACCCTCCCGGCGATCTCCAAACTGTGGTCGTCCGACTACGGCATCGTGCTGCTGATCAAGTCCCTGGTCCTGTTGATCCCGTTTGGATTGGCTGCCTACCATCACCGTGCTATTGCAAGGGCCACCCGCACCGGCGCGGGTCTTGCCGCCGGTGTTCTTGGCAAGACCCTCCGCCTCGAATCCCTGGTCGTCTGCGCCGTTGTTCTCGGGGGCTCCATCCTTGCCCTCTCGGCGGCGCCAACCATTTCCCAGCACGCCCTGACGAACGTCGTGCTCGCCTCGTTTGCGAATCCGGCGCAGGGTGATCCGACCCAGATCGTTCATCTCACCGTCGACCCCGCCAAACAGGGGAAGAATGCGCTGACGATTCGCCTGACCGATCTCCAGGGAATGGTCCCTCCGAAAACCGATCCCGCGCGCATCTCGCTCAGTTTCTCCAGCCTCAGCCATGGCACGCTTCGCAGCGATGTCAGCGCCCAGCCAACCGATCTCGCCGCGTCCACGTATACTGCGGAAGGGCTCGATCTCAGCATCGACGGGTGGTGGAAAATCATGGCGACCGTCGACCACGACAACCAGCCGCCGACCTCCGCTGCCTTCTACATGCTCCTGCCGGATCCCAACGTTCACGGCTTCGATGCGCCGCCTGCACCTGACACCGATCCCGCCGCCGAGCTGCTCTATCAGAAGGCCTTGAAAGCGACGACCTCGCTTACCGCGATTCGCCGGACCGAACACATCGGTTCAGGTCGCGACGCCCTCGTGGTGGCGGATTATTCGTGGACGACCGGAACCAATGGCCAGCCACCATCATTTGAATCCGAAACCCTCTTCAGCGGCAGTTTTGTCTCATTGCCGAACGGGTCGCTACCCGCTCTTCCTCGCCTGAACACCTACCACTCCATCACGATTGGCGAGCTATCGTGGGAAAACGATGGGGACCTCTGGGTACCGCAGTCACCTGTCCGGTATCAGCCGCCGTCCGAATGGGACAGCACCTATACCGGCGCCCAGGAGTTCCAGTTCGGCACCACCGAAGGTATCGACGGTGAGGAATGCCAGATCGTCACGTTCCACACCCCAAACGCACCGTCGCAGTCCGAGGCATGGTTTGCCTGGTGGGTAGGGAAAGACACCGGTCTCGTACGTCAGACGACGATGGTCGCCAATCAGCATTACATGGTTTGGAATTACCGCGACTTCAACCAGAACTTCATGATCCAGGCTCCGCCCGATCCGAAATCGTCCGCCGCTCCGGTCGCCAGTCCCAGTGTGGCGACACCGGCGGGGCAGACCCTTGGTACGCCGGATGACCTCCAACCAACATCGGAGATGCACGAGCACGAGTCGGGGTAGCCAGAGAGCCGGAGAGCCGAAGCACGTCGTTTCTGCCCCGCTGTGGCCCCTCGGCAACGTGACGCGAGATCTCTTGGAGCCTCATCGTTATCCACGTGACTCTTGTCTGCCCGCAGTATTCATGAAGATCATTGGTGGTGAGCGGGCTCAGCGCTCCGTCATTTCGACCGAAGTGGAGAAATCCCGACCAGCTACGCGGCCGCAGTGGCGAGATCTCTCGGCAAGCTCGAGATGACGATGCACGTTCAATTGCTGTTCGTGACTACTCCAGGCTACAGCGGAATCCAAACCTTGTGCCGGCTCTATTACGAGTCGAAACTCCCAATGTGCCGGCAAGATCGGCGTCTGCGATGGATCACCCCACCAGGCGCTTCTTCCTGACGTCTCGTTTTCCGGCCCACGGTGACTCCTAAGCTCGCCGGCACTCACGAACCACATGCCACGACGACCTGAGCGCGAAAAGACATCCCCAACCAAAAGGCTGGGGATGTCATATCAGTTGAACGCCGAATCGTTCGGCAGTGAAATCACTCTTTTCAGCTTCAAGCAGCGGAGCTTACGCCGCGTGCTGATGCGCGCCCTGACGATCGTGGTCGTGTTCATGCTGGTCGTCGGTTCCGCAGGAACACGACTCCGCGTCCACGTTTCCTTCATCAGTCGCATGAGCGGCGATAACTTCCGTAACAGGTGTCTCGACCTGCACGCGTGCCAGACGCAACCCGTTCAGGATCACCACAAGTGATGTCCCAACATCCACAAGGACGGCGATCCACAGATTCACGAAGCCCAGCATCGCGAGCACGATGGCCACGATCTTGGTCAGAAGCGAGAGAGTGACGTTCTGCCGGATGATCGCCAGCATCCGGCGTGACAATCCGATGACGTCAGCGAGTGCAGAGAGATCGTCACGCATCAGCGCCATGCTTGCGCTTTCCAGCGCCACATCCGATCCTCCGATCCCCATCGCGATCCCCACGTCAGCCGTTGCCAATGCCGGCGCATCGTTGATCCCATCGCCGATCATCGCGACCGTGCCCCATCGCTGCCTGAGTTCGTCCATCGCACTGGCCTTCTGGTCGGGCAAGAGTTCGGCGCGAACATCGTCTGCCCCAACCTGCTCCGCAATCGCCCGCGCAACTGCCTCCTGGTCCCCGGTCAGGATCACCACATGCTGGACGCCCTGCGCCCGCAATGCGGTGATCGCGTCCGCCGCGCCAGGCTTCAGCCGATCTGCCACCGAGATCGCGCCCAGGAATCGTGCCCGATCACGCTCTATCCGAACGATCCCGAGTGTCGATTGACCCTGTTCCGCCCCTCGGGCAGCGATCGCCCGAAATCCGGACAGCTCATCAACGGCCAGTCCCGAATCGCGCATCAGCCGTTCGCTGCCGACAAGCAGCTCGTGCCCGTCGACGGTAGCACGCGCTCCACGCCCAACCAGCGCCTCGAAGTCGGTGCAACTCGGCACGACAACGTTGTCGTGCAGGGCGCGGGCAACCACCGCGCGAGCAAGCGGATGCTCTGACGGCTTCTCGACCGCCGCAGCCAACGCAAGCACCTCATCCTCCGACATCCCGCCGTGCGGCACGATCACCGAGACGACCGGACGACCGACCGTAAGCGTGCCGGTCTTGTCGAACACGACGGTCTTGACCCGTCCAGTCTCTTCCAGCGCCGCTCCCCCCTTGACGAGGACACCGCTGCGTGTGGCGGCCTGGATTGCCGAAACGATCGAGACGGGAGTCGAAATCACCAGTGCGCATGGGCAGGCGATCACGAGCAGCACGAGCGCGCGATACGCCCAGACCCCAGGATCACCGGAAACAAGCGCGCCACCTGCCGCCAGAAGGACCGCGGCGGCAACAACTACCGGCGTGTAGAATGCCGCGAAGCGATCGACCAGTTGTTGCGTGGGAGCCTTGCTCGATTGCGCCTCCTCGACCAGGTGAACGATGCCCGCCAGCACCGAACTCGATGCTGGCTTCATCACCCGCACGTCGAGCACTCCGGAGCCGTTCATCGTGCCCGCGAAGACACTGTCCCCCGGCTCGCGATCGACCGGCATCGATTCCCCGGTAATCGCCGCCTGGTTGATTGCGGAATGACCGCTCACGATCTCGCCATCCGCCGGCAGGCGGAATCCGGGACGAACCCGCACCACATCGCCCGCCACGAGCGTGGCCGCTGCGACGGTGACCTCGACGCCTTCCCGCAGAACGTCCGCTTCTTCGGGCGCCAAGTCGAGCAACGACCGGATTGCGCGTCGCGTGCGATCGAGCGTCAATGCCTGCAGGAATGTGCCCGCCGAGAAGAGCACGACCACCAGCGCGCCTTCAGACCAGTCTCCCAACATCACGGCGCCGATTACCGAGATCGTCATCAGGACATTCATGTCGATCCGACGAGCACGCAGCGAAGCGATTGCCGATCGCAGGATCGGATAGCCTCCGCTCCCGATCGCCACGGCGTAGACCGGAATCGCCGCCAACTTCTCGCCGAGACCGTGCTGGATCACAAATGCGATCACCCACAGGGCGAGCGCGACGGCGGTTGGTAGCACCTTGCGATGCTGCCACCATGCCGGCCCAACCTGCATGCCGCGAACGTCACTCCGCAGCGCTGCCTGATATCCGGCGCGGTCGACGGCCCCGCCAACAGCCCGCACGATGGCATCGGTGGATGCCAGATCACCGACTCCACCCGCCTGTTCGATCGTCAGAGTTCCAGCACCGAAGCTGACTTCGGCGCGAGTGATGCTGGGCAACTGCCCCACGATCCGCTCGACACTCTTGGCACAATCCCCACAATCCATCCCGGTGATGTCGAACACCAGCGGCATCGCGCCGGGATCGACCTTCGAGGATATTTCTGCGCTCATGCCAGTCTCCTGTCCGGATCGTTCGTGCGATCACCGAGTTCTTCAACCGCATGTGCCGCCGCCATCGAGATCAGCGCTCGCACATGCTCGTCATCCAGCGCGTAGTAAACGACCTTGCCATCGCGACGTCGATGCACCATCCGGTGACTTCGCAACACCCGCAACTGATGGGAAATCGTCGTGCGATTGACTCCGGTGGCAACCGCCAGATCGCTGACGCAGAGCTCGCCCGATGCCAGCGCGGTCAGCACTCGCATGCGGGTAGCGTCACCGAGGATCGCAAACAGCTCCGCCGTGGATTCTGCCGGAGGTGCATCCCCAAGCACGCGTCGCGCCTCCATCACTGCCACCGGATGGACGCAATCGCACATATCGTCGGACAACTCGGAGATCGCCGGATCCGATATCCGAAGGTCGACATCCGGCTCGGCATCCGGGCTCGTGGCGTTGGTCAAGCGAGACGTGATCTCATTCATGTGCATCTCCATACATTCGTCTTTTCTGTACGGAGTGTAGCAGTGCACGCGTGCATGCACAAGCACTCGTCGCGAGCCGGGAGGGATTGACTTGCTACATGAATGCGCGTGGACGCCACCTATATCATCGGGAATGTAAAAGGACGGAGTTCCCGCAGGAATCTCCGCCCGATCAACCTCTGCCCGATCGTTCAGGCAGCAGGCAGGTTGCACATACTCGACGTTGCTTGGAACAGGCGAGAGATTAGCCGCGATAGATGAGTATGGCGAAGAGGAAGAGACCGAATATGACGCGGTAGATTACGAACACCATCGTGCTTTGGCTCTGCAAGAACTTCAAAAGACCCCTGATCGTGAAGAATCCAACCACCGCGGCCGTCGCTGCTCCCACCACGAACAAGAGCACATCGTGAGTGGTCATCCCCTCCTGAATCGCATCCAGGATTCCCTTCACACCGGCCGCCAGGATGATCGGCATACCCGCAAGAAATGAGAAACGCGCGGCATCTGCCCGCTTGAGTCCCCGGAACAACCCGGCGGTGATGGTCGAGCCCGATCTCGAAACGCCCGGGAAGATTGCCAGCGCTTGCGCCAGACCGATAATCACGGCATCGAGCCAGCGCAACCCTGTCAGTCCGCGACGATGCTTGGCAACCTTGTCGGCATAACCCAGGATCAGTCCGACCACAATCATCGCCGTCGCGATCATGGCGATCGCACCACGCGAGTTGGAATCCGTATGGAAGAAGTCGTCGATTCTGCTCTCGAGCAGCAAGCCGGCAATCACACCTGGAACCGTAGCAATCACGATCAGCAAACCAAGTCGGCCGTCCTGCTGACGGCTTTCGAGTTGGTCACCAGGGGTTGTCAGCAAATACGTCGGACGACCCAGCGCGATCGGGATCGCCGTCAGCATCTTGACGATCTCTCGCCAGAAATAGGTGACGACCGCCACGAGCGTTCCGAGATGCAGCGCCGCATCGAAGGACAGGCTGGATGTTTCCCAGTTGAAGAGCCAAGGGAAAATCACCAGATGCGCGGAGGATGACACCGGAAGAAATTCCGTCAATCCCTGCACGATGCCGAGCACGATCGCTTGCCACAAAGCCATTTGGTTTCCGAACCTCCATACCGCACCACGGTGCCGAACCGAACATTGGACGCGAGAAGCACGCGGTCCCCGACGCAGAGAGTCTATGAGTCCGACATGAACTCCGGATGAAGTCCGTGTCGAACTGTCGTGATTGAATCACCGGAAAGCCGCACCGGATCAGGTCGTTTTCGCGCCAGGCGTGGGCGATGGCGCCTGCGGGTCAATCATGCTCGCAGCGGTTGAAGATGCACTGGCGGAGTCTGCGTCCGCAGATTTGGGGAGGTTCTGGATGGTTTTGAACGACATCTGCCTGCGCGACCATTCGATCACGCCCAGGATGGTGATCGGAAAGAGCAGCACCGCGTGGACAAAGATCGCATAGGCCAGCGCCTCGCTCTCGCTGACGCCCAGCGCACCGCTGACCACCAGCTTCACACCGTATTCGAATTGTCCGATATACCCCGGCGACGACGGGATCAGCGTGGCCATGTTTGCCACGCCCGTCGTCAGCAGCGTCTCCGGGATTCCCATCACGTCACGCAGTTGCTGGCTGAAGCCACGCGCCAGCGTGAAATACATCGACGCCTCGAGTGACCATGCCAGCAGCGACGTTCCCGCCACCAGGAGCAGGTCACGACGGTTCTTGAGAACGGCAAGCCCTCCCAAAAAGGACTCTACCATCCCCTCGACGCGGTCGGCGAGTGTCGTCGGCAATGGACCGAGCACAAGCTGAAGCAGGCGATCGACGAATGATCCCCCGAGCGTGAGCGCGAACAGCCCGATCAGCAAGACGGCGAATACCACGAACGCCACGATCGCCAGATGGCGAAGCTGACTCGTGAACGAGACGAACGCCGTTGCTGCCAGCATGAAGCCGAGCATCGTCAGACCATCGAAGATTCGCTCTACCGCGATCGTTGCGAGCGAGGAGGTCATCGGCACCTGTCGCTGCCGTTGCAGCGTGAAAGCGCGGACGATTTCACCCGTCCGCAGGGGAAGAACGTTGTTGGCCATGTAGCCGATCACCACGATCGGAAAGAGTTCGCGCGAACTCACATCCACGACCGGACGCAGCAGGATTCGCCACCGTACCGCCCGCACCCATACTCCCGCGAAATACAGAGCGAGAGCGGGAATCACCCACCAGAGATTTGCCGAGCTCAACGCGTCCTTGATATCACCGAAGTTCTGGCCACGGAATGCGAAATAGATGAAAAATACACTGATCGCAATTCCGAGCCATGCTCGCCAGGATCTCACGCCGACATCCAATCACCACGCTCGCTGCTCATCGTGCAGCGCACTCGAAACCATCAGGAGGCAACACCGGAGGAATGGCAACGTATTCGCCCGCAGGACTATACCCGCTGGTAGTGCTCGGGCACAAAAACGCCGGGGCATCCACCCCGGCATTCCCGCTTGCTGCTTCCCCGCCTAGCGATGGCGGAACGTGATTCGCCCTCGCGTCAGGTCGTATGGCGAAAGCTCGACGATCACGCGGTCACCCGGCAAAACCCGGATGTAATTGCGGCGCATGCGTCCACCAAGATGCCCCAGCACCTGATGTCCGTTTTCGAGCTCGACCGTGAACATGGCGTTTGGAAGCGCATCCACGATCTTGCCTTCGACGGCGATCGCGTCTGGATTCACGCGGCGTGGTCCGCTCGCATCGGTGGCAATGCCACCTGGAGCTCCCGTCGCCGGAGACGGACCGCTTTGATTGGTCTTGCGCCCCGAACCACCCTGGTTCTGTCCCTGCCCTTGTGACTTCTTTACCAAATTGCTGCCCTCATCGCTATGTCTGAAAGTTCGCGGATCGCTGCCGGCCGGATACCGCCCGACTTGCCGCCATGTAGCCAAAATGCAAGGCTCGACGAGGGCGGCGCACGCCTCCACTATCCCACCTCACAGTTTACCCCACGAGTGCAACGATTGGGTACCTTTGGAGCGGCCTCTGCAGGGCGTCCTCTGCTGGAACGATCCATGCCGCGGAGCCATCTTGCCTTCCGGAATTCGTATCGCCGCAGTCATCACTGGCAACTTCGACTGGCGGTCGGCGCGACTCACCCCGGCAAAGTACGGATATCCCCCATGAAACCATCCCCTGGCCGTGCAATCATGAAAGGTGGGCAACGACATGGTTGCTCCTGAAGCTTTCGTCTCCTCGACTTCCACCCGGTTCAGCGTCGTGCATCGAGTTTAGTTAAGGGATGTTTCGTGGGATTATTTGGTTGCGGCCTGAGTTTCGTGGCCGGAATCTGCTTGCTGATCGGCCTCGTTCCCTTCCTGGGTTGGCTGAACTGGTTCACCACCGTTCCGCTCTCCGCGCTGGCCGCCATTCTCTGCTACGTCGCGATCGACAAACGACCAGACGTCAGCCCGTTCGCCCGGATCGGACTGCTCGCCGCGATATTCGTCCTCCTCATCGCATTCTTCCGCCTGTCATTGACCGGTGGATTGATCTAGGCTTGGTGACAGACAACCCTTGCGAGTCGACGGGACTCCCTTTCCGGTAGCCCGCAATCCGAACAGATGCTGCCAATGCCGAATCAGAGTGCCAAGCCATCGACCACAACCCAGCGCACGCTCGCCAATCGGACTCGCGAGATCTGGGAACTGAACGCCGCGTTCTGGGACGAACGGATGGGTGAGGGCGACGATCTCCAACGCGATCTCGTCGCCCCCGCCGTTGAAGGGCTCCTCAAGATCGTCGAGAACGAGACGATTCTGGATGTCGCCTGCGGAAACGGTGCCTTTGCCCGCAGGCTTGCAAGTCTCGGCGTCAATGTCGTCGCCTGTGATTTCTCCGAGACCTTCATCCGGCTCGCTCGCGGTCGCGACAAGGGCGCGCCCGTCGGTCGTCCCCCCATCGACTACCGCGTCGTTGACGCCACCAACGAACAGGAACTGCTCAAACTCAGTGAGAACCGGTTCGACGCGGTGCTCTGCAACATGGCCCTGATGGACATGGCCGACATCGAACCGCTCTTCTGGGCACTTCCGCGGCTGATGAAACCGCACGGCCGGTTCGTCTTCACCATCATGCACCCCGCATTCAATCATCAGGAAAGTCACCTCGTCGCCGAAGACACGCGTATCGACGGTGTTCATGGCACTACCCGCTCCCTGCGCGTGAGCAACTATCTGGCGGTGCCGCCCGCGCAGGGAGTGAGCATGACGGGTTTGCCGGAGGCCTCCTACACCTTCCATCGGCCTCTCAGCGACATCCTCAACGCGGCGTTCAATGCCGGTCTCGTCATGGATGGTGTGGCCGAGCCGGCCTTCCCGGAAGGCGCAGGTTCGTCGAAGCCATTTTCGTGGACCAACTACCCCACGATTCCACCTGTGTTCGCCGCGCGTTTTCGCCCCGCCACAGGATCGCGCTGATGCCCAAACCAGCGGTCTCGATCGTCGTCATCACCACCGATACGTTCTCCGCGTGGCGCGAGATGCGCTTGCGCGCCCTGCACGATCACCCGGACGCTTTCGGCCAACCCCACGCCAGCTATGCCGCGATCGCCTTCCGCGACGCACTCGCCCAGTTCGAGGCTCGCCGCGAGACAGGCACGGTCATCCTCGGCGCCTTTGGCAATCTCGGACAACTCCTGGGATCGCTTGGCGTTTTCAGGGAATCGGGTTCGCGTACCGCTCATCGACTCATTGTCTGGGGCATGTACGTTGTGCCGGACGTCCGCGGTACCGGGGTCGCCGATGCGCTCGTCTCCGCCGGGCTCGACAAAGCGCGCTTGATCGACGGCATCCGTCAAGTTCATCTCACCGTGACGTCTCACAATATCGCCGCCCGCAAGCTCTACGAACGCCACGGTTTCGTCCGATGGGGAACCGACCCGCGCGCCGAGATCATCGACGGCGTCGCGTTCGACTTGGACCACATGGTTCTCATCCTCGACGACTACGCCATCTCGTCTCACACGTAGGGGTGCCGCCGCGCTGCGGAGTGGTTCTCCATTGCTTGCCCTGTCAGCGACATCGAGCAGCGGCGCCGAATGGGTCAACCCGATCGACCGAGGGTCGATATCCATCGCTTGTACCTGCACCTCCCTACCGTTCTTGCCCCGGGACGGTAGGATACACAGCAGTCGTCGGACACGACGATCGGGTCTCGATCTCAGGACAACAGGAGTTTCTCCATGACGAATCGGCAAACCGGATTTCCCTCAGCGTCCTCCTCTCCCACCCCGGACCAGTTCACGAACGCCACGTGGGACGACATCGCCCCACGCTACGATGCCCTGGCCGCCCGCCAGCTTGAAGCCGATGATATTCCCGGCATCGAGCAATGGCTTGACGACTGGAACGCGCTCGATGTAGCAATCACCGAGGCGTATCAGATGGCGAACGTCGCCGCCTCCTGCGACACCGCCGATCCTGCCAAGGAGGAGGCGTACCTGCGCTTCTCCGGCCAGATCGGTCCCAGGCGCAACGAGCAGATTGTCCGCCTTGCCAACAAGCTGCTCGATACTGGCTATACCCGCGACGATCTTGAAACCACGCTCCGCCGCTTTCGCACCGAACGGGACATCTTCCGCGAGGAGAGCATTCCGCTCGAACAGGACCTCTCCGGCCTCAATGCCCGATACAACAAGCTCACCGGTGGCATGACCGTCCAATGGGAGGGCGATGACATCCCGCTGCCGCGCCTCAATCCGTTCATGCTCGATCCTGACCGCGATCTCCGCGAGCGCGCCTTCCGACTCCAATTCCAGCCGTATATCGACACGCGCGAAGAACTCGCCGACATCTTCGATGCCCAGCTGGAGAAGCGGCAGGAGGTCGCCCACAACGCCGGGTTTGAGAACTATCGTGACTATATTTTTCCGGCCAAGCATCGGTACGACTATACGCCCGAGGATTGCATCACCTTCCATGATGCCGTCGAGCATACCTTCGTCCCGGCGATCGCTCGCCGCCTCGACGCGAGGCGCTCCCAGATGGGCCTCGACACGCTCCGCCCGTGGGATACTGGCCCCGACCCGCTTGGCCGTCCGGCGCTTCACCCGTACGAAACAATTGAGGACCTGAACGGCAAAGCTGAAGCCATCTTCGCCAGGGTCGATCCCGCCTTCGGCGACTACTTCGGAACCATGCGCAAAGAAGACCTTCTCGATCTCGACAGTCGTCGCGGAAAGCGGCCAGGTGGATTCTGCACGAGCTTCCCCTACCGCAAGCGACCGTTCATCTTCATGAACGCCTCCGGCACCGGCACCGATGTTCGCACCTTGCTCCACGAAGCCGGTCACGCCTTCCACGGCTTCGAGTCCTCGGCCCTCCCCTTCTATTACCAGCGGCAATACGGCAGCGAGATGGCTGAAGTTGCCTCCATGTCGATGGAACTGCTCGCCTCACCCTATCTCCGCACAGAGGACGGCGGCTACTACGACGCCGACCAGTACAAGCGCGCGCGTGTCGAACATCTTGATGGCGTCCTGAGCATCTTTGCATGGGTCGCCACCGTCGATGCCTTCCAGCAATGGCTGTATACCGATCCCGCCGCGCGTGATCGAGACGCCCGCGATGCGAAATGGCTCGAGACGTGGGCACGGTTCGATCCTGGAATCGACTGGAACGGTCTCGAAGCCGAGCGGACCGCTCGCTGGCACAAGCAACTGCACATCTTCCTCTATCCCTTCTATTACATCGAATACGCGATCGCCCAGCTGGGTGCACTCCAGGTCTGGCGCAACGCACTGCGGGACCAGAAGCAAGCCGTCGTCGACTATCGCGCTGCGCTCGCGCTGGGCGGCTCTCGTCCGTTGCCCGCGTTGTTCGATCGCGCCGGAGCCCGCCTCATCTTTGATCGTGCAGGTATGGCGGAGTTGGTCACCCTCATCGAAACCGAGATCGAGAAGATCGGTACCGGCGCCTGACAAGACGACATGTCTTCCGATCTCCTTCCTCGCACCCCCCGCAGCAAGAACTCCAGGGGCCCGACCTCATTCCATGCGTGAACTCGAGTGTCATGCTGTCATGCAATCATTCGCGATCTCTGACGTGACAGCAACGTCACACCTTGTCCGGATTCGCTACACTGGTCGTCCACTTCGTCAGGTAGCGACATCGAATGTATCCGTCTGAGACAGAACCCTAAGGCGTGTTCGCAATGGGAATCCCGGCGAGCAACGTGGTCTTCGGTCTCACTGTAGGGAACGGCTTTATGCCGTTCCGATGGCCCACAGGGCCATAGTTCGTTGGAGCGACGTATCTGGACGGCTGTGAAAACACGCCCTAGAGGAACCGAGGTCACGCATGACATCCGATACCCAGACAATCCCCACGCCTGCAGACTTCACGAACGCCACGTGGGAAGATATCGCCCCGTTCTACGATGCCCTCGCCACACGGAATCTCGACCCCGCAGATACCGACACAATCGAAGCCTGGCTGAGTGACTGGAACGCGCTGGACGTCGCGCTCACTGAGGCCACCCTCATGGCGGACTTTGCGTCCTCTTGCGATACTGCCGATACCGTAAAGGAGCGGGCACATCTCCGCTTCTCCAGCGAGATCGGTCCCAGGCGCAACGAACAGGTCGTCCGTCTCGCCGATAAGCTCCTCGCGACCGGCTACACACGCCCGGATCTCGAAACGACGCTTCGTCGCTTCCGTACCGACAGCGATATTTTCCGTGAGGAGAGTATTCCGCTCGAACAGGGCCTCTCGGCCCTCAACGTTCGCTACAACAAGCTGACTGGCAGCATGAGTGTCGAGTGGCAGGGCAACGACGTTCCCATTTCACGCCTCAATCCCTTCATGCTCGATCCCGACCGCGATCTCCGTGAGCGTGCCTTCCGCCTTCAGTTCCAGCCGTATATCGACCAGCGCGAAGAACTCGCCGACATCTTCGATGCCCAGCTCGAGAAGCGTCAACAGATCGCTCGCAACGCCGGGTTTGCCAACTTCCGCGACTACTCGTTCGCCACCCTGCATCGCTTCGACTACACGCCGGATGATTGCATCACCTTCCACAATGCCGTCGCGCAGACCGTGCTCCCCGCAATTGGCCGCCGCCTGCAGAAGCGTCGAGCCGCCATGGGACTCGACTCCCTGCGCCCATGGGATGTCGGAGTCGATCCGAACGGCCAGACTGCCCTCAAACCCTATGACTCGATCGATGATCTCATCGCCCGCATCCAAACCGTCTTCGCGAAGGTCGATCCCGTCTTCGGCCATCAATTCGGCATCATGCGGCAGGAGCAGTTGCTCGATCTCGATAGCCGCAACAACAAGCGCCCGGGCGGTTTCTGCGATACCTTCCCCTATCGCAAACAGCCGTTCATCTTCATGAACGCCTCAGGTACGGGTCTGGACGTCCGGGTCCTTCTCCACGAGGCAGGACACGTCTTTCATGGATTCGCGGCGTCAGACCTTCCATTTGTCCATCAACGTTTCGCGGGAGAAGAGATGGAGGAGGTCGGTTCGATGTCGATGGAGTTGCTCGCCTCTCCGTATTTGAAACATGAAGACGGCGGCTTCTATACCGCAGAGGAAGACAAGCGAGCGAGGACAGACCACCTCGAAGACGCGTTGGTGCGATTCGCCTGGATCTCCACGGTCGATGCCTTCCAGCAATGGCTCTACACTGATCCTGCCGCTGTAAATCGTGACGCTCGGGATGCCAAATGGCTTGAGATCTGTCACCGCTTTTCCATCGGTATCGATTGGAGTGGATTGCAGCCAGAACGAATTGCTCGCCAGTACAAGCAACTGCACATCTTCCTGTATCCGTTGTATTACATCGAATATGGCATCGCGCAGCTCGGCGCGCTCCAGATTTGGCGCAATGCCCTCCAGGACCAGAAAAAGGCGGTCGCCGATTACCGCGCCGCCCTCGCCTTGGGCGGATCGGCGCCGCTGCCAGACCTCTATGCCCGAGCCGGAGCTCGCTTGGTCTTCGACGCGGATGGCATGGCGGAACTCGTCAAGTTGATCGAGGATCAGCTTGACCTGATCGAAACCTAGTGCTCTGTCAACCCTGATTCGCTGGGGACTCCCATGTGCGAGCGACGCTAAACGGCGAGCACGAACAGGAAGTCGATCCCGGACGGCTTCCCGTCCGACCCAGTGTCCCGGCTTGATGTTTCGATCGCCGAAACCCATGCATCAGCGCCGTCCTCCAGTCCTATCCGAAACCACAGGTCATAAGCTTCGGCACTGGTCCCCGTGCTCGCCGGGTCGCCACCCCTGACTTCCAGAAGTGGATAGGTGTTGCCTGCAACCAGCTGCAATGTGAGGAGGGTGTCACCCGTCGCTGCATCCGGTTGCGTCCGGCATTCGATCTCGCGGCCATCACCGCTTCTGCTCACGCTCGTGCGTGCACCGCGTGGCAACTCCCCCGCAGAGGCAAGTGCGGCAATCTGATGCGTAGGATTGCGCCACCCGATCGCCGCCGGATGCTCCGGCGCGTCGATCGGCCAATACCCCGGCCCCGGTGCGCACTGAACCTCGCAGTCAACATCGTATCGCGGGGCGTCGCCGTTCACGTCGGCGGCGAACAGGAACCGTCGCATCTCGAAGTGAAGGTGACTGGGCGCAACGCGGTCGACCTGCGTCAGGACGCTCCCCAAACGCTGACCGGGTGTCACCTCGTCTCCATCGGCCACTGCCAGGTCGAATTCAAGGTGCCCGTACATCGAGTAAAGATCGCCATCGTGCTTCAGGATCACGACCCGTCCCGGATAATCCGACCCGGCAAAGACAACCGTTCCTGCGCTCACCGCAATGACGTCGGCGCCACCGGTCTCGGCATCTTCGATCGCATACCAGTCCTCCCCCGTGTGCAACCAGCCCGGTTGGAACCAGGTGTTCTCGCATGCAAACCCATGACGCACGTGAAAGCCATCACCAGGCAGGTGATCTGGGGATCGAATCGGAAACGATGGCAACCCGGCCAGTACCTGACGCGCAGAGACCGGTCGTGCCAGCGCACATGCGGCTCCGGCAGAAAGAAGAGCCACCTGGCGACGGGTAAGCGAATGCGTCATGAAGATGTCTCTCTTTCAAACGTCGAACGAGGCAGCGGTCGCGGGCGCGGTCCTCACGTCGAGATGCGCATCAGTCATCCCCGCCGCCAGGTGCGCCTGCGGAACCGGAACCCTGTACAATCACGTCCTGCAGGTCCAGTTTCATCGACCTGCAGGGTTCTGCGACAGATGGTCAGTTGAGGAGCGCGCCAGCGGGCCTATGATCAAGCCAGTATTCACGATCGTCCTCCCCATTATCATTCTGCTTACCCTCAGCGATGACAGTCGGCTCGGACCGATTCCGGCCTTGTTGCTGAGCTTGTCATTCCCGCTGGGTCTTGGAATCTGGGAACTCGTTCGCTCCCGCCGGGTCGACATCTCCGCAGCGATTGGAATCGTGAGCGTCGTGCTGACCGGCATCATCGGGCTCTTCGAGTTGAGCCCTCGATGGCTCGCCGCCAAGGAAGCTGCGGTTCCCGTTGCCTTTGCTCTCTTCATTATTGGGTCGAATTACACGGGATGGCCGATCGTGCAGATGCTGTTCGATCGTACGTTGCGGCGCGACAAGGTCCGGGAAGCCCTCGATGCCAATGGAACGACGACCGCGTACCGGCAGTTGATCTCGAAGACATCCTGGCTGTGGGCCGCCACTATGGCGGCCTCCGGCGTCCTCCGTTATTTCCTCGCCCTTTTCATCGTGACGAGCGATCCGGGAACGAAGGAATTCAATCATCAGCTGGGAGAGATGACGGCCCTGCGCGTCCCACTTGTCAGTGTCCCGGTCGGAATCCTGATGATGGCGATGATCTGGTTCATGGTTCGCTCGACCGCTCGTCTTACCCACTTGCCGGTCAGGGAGATCTTCAAGTGGGCGAACAGGATACCGAGGTTCTTTCCCGGCCACGGATGACGAGGCAACCGGGTCGATGAGTCGTCTTGGCGCGCATAATCCCGGTCGCGATACTGGACATCCTCCCTGACGTGATGGTTCTCGCGCATACGAAGAAACGCCCTGCCATCCCTGGCAGGGCGTTTCTTCGTGCGTGATGTGTTACTTGCCGAGACGGGTGACTCTGTGGAAGATCCCGAAGAGCAGGAACGTCGGCGGCCATTGCCCGACGAAGAGCGCCCAGTGATCCTTCTGGGTCACTTTCAACACAGCAGATAGACCGATTGAAGCAAGTGCCAGCCAGTACCAGGTTTGCTCCGGGATACTGTCCGTGACCCTGAAATAGGACTCCTGAACATCACTGGTCTTCTTTTCGACGTCGCTACTCATGATCGATTTCTCCTTGGCGAGGCGCAAGTGAAATTCCGTTTGCGAATTGCAGGTACATATGCACGTTGCATGCCGCATTCAGGCCCTGCTGATCGTGAGAAAGTGCTGCCCGATGAGGTTCGCAACGATTCGATCGAGTACTACGTCTATGCCTCGTTGCGCAGACGAGGATCGAGCGCGTCACGAAGACCGTCACCCAGCAGGTTGAATCCGAGGACGGTCAGCGCCAGCGCGGCGCCCGGGAACAGCGCAGCCCACGGCGCCAACTGCAGGAATCCGTACGAGCTCGATACCATCGATCCCCACGACGGAGATGGCGGCCGATTGCCCAGGCCGAGATACGCGAGCGACGCTTCCGCGAGCACCGCGAACGCGAAGTTCAGCGAGGCGTGGACGATCAGTGGCGCGGTGATGTTGGGGAAAATATGCCGTGCCAAAATCCGCGAGGTTGGCGCTCCCAGCGATTGCGCCGCTTCGACATAGGTCTGGTTCCGCACCGAGAAGACCGCGCCGCGTACCACGCGCATGAAGGTCGGAACGTTGACCAGCCCGATCGCGATCATCACATTGACCAGCGAATTGCCAAGCGTGGTCATGATCGCGATTGCGAGCAGAATCGTAGGAAACGCATAGAGCACATCCATCAGCAGCGAGAGGACGTTGTCCGCCCATCCTCGGAAGTACCCGGCGATCAACCCGAGCAGAATGCCGATCACCGCAGAGATTCCGACCGCGACAACACCGACCTGGAACGAGATGCGTGCCCCATACAACAGGCGGCTGAATACATCACGGCCAAATTCGTCCGTACCGAATAGGAACGATGAGCTTGGAGCCTCCAACCGGTGGGCAGGGAACTGCTGCGTGTCCCCATGCGGTGCCAGCAATGGTCCGACGATCGCCACGATCAGGAAGAAGCCGACGATCGACGCCCCTGTCACCGCCAGCTTCTGACGTCGCAGGACCTGCAGCATGTTTCGCCGTTTCGGCGTGAGGTTGATCGCCGCTTCGCCTAGCGTTGCGAGCCCCGTATCTTTTGTCTGGACTTCGGCAGACGCATTACTCATGATTCGTTCCGTCTGGCGTGCGGGGCAACCGGTTGTCATCCCGTCCAAAACCTCCACCGGTGGACCTGGCCACACGCCCGACGTTCTTGTCGGGCGTGCATGCATCGGATCGGATCATCGTGTTCGCAGCCGTGGATCGAGAACGGCATACAGAATGTCGACGATCACACTCACGCAGACAAAGATGGTCGCCATCACCAGCGTCACGCTCTGCACCACCGGGTAGTCGCGATTGGCGATTGCCTCGTAGATATACCTGCCAACTCCCGGCAAGCCGAAGATCTGCTCGATGATGACCGTTCCACCCAGCAACGCCGCGACCTGGATGCCGGCCACGGTCAGGATAGGGATCCCGGCGTTCGGCAGCACATGCCGGAATACGACCCGTGACTGGGACAACCCCTTCGCCCTTGCCACCCGCACATACTCTTGACCGAGAACTTCCAGGACAGAGGACCGCGTGATCCGCATCAGGATCGCGGCAAGTGGCAGGCCGAGGCTGATGGCCGGCAGGATCATGGTTTTCAGGTTCTGGAGCGGGCTCTCGGAGAATGCGGTGTACCCCACCGGAGGTAACCATTTCAGCTTGAACGAGAAAATCAGCACCAGAACGGTCGCCAACAGGAAATTAGGCAAGGAAATGCCGACCAACGTGCCCACCGTTGCCAGCCAATCGAGCCGCGAGTTTCGCCTCAACGCGGCGAGCACGCCAAATATCAGCGCCGGGGTAGCTCCGATCAGCGCCGCGAGCAAGGTCAGTTCGACCGTCACGGGCAGTCGCAAACGCAACTCCTGCGTCAACGGCCGCTTGGTGCGGAGCGATTTTCCAAAATCGCCCGTGACAACATGTCCGAGCCACTTCACGTATTGAAAGGGCAACGGCTTGTCCAGCCCATACGAGCGAGAGATGGCGGCCTTCTGCTCTGGCGTGGATCGTCGATCGGCGCCGAGAAGCATCTCCACCGGGTCTCCCGGAATCGATCTCACGATGATGAACGTCACGAGCGAGACACCGAGCAACACCGGGATCAGGAGCACAACGCGATTGAGAATGAATTTAAGCATGAGATCACCCGGTATCCGCGCTCGATACCATCGAAACGCACTGCAAACAAGCCGTCACACAAACGTTCGAAGAAGGACGTTGGACGCTATCTCCCGGTCATCCCGCCCCTTGCGTCATTTCGAGCTTCGCTCGACCCCAGCATCGAGCAACGCATCGTCTTGGCGCCATTGCGTCATTTCGAGCTTGTCGAGAAATCTCTCATGGAGCGCGAACCCCGTCGGGGCGGCGAGACCGCCTGCACACATCCGGCGAGAAATCCCTCGACGGTGCTCCGGATGACGTCAAGCGACCGGAGAGCGAATGACCCCTGACCGGTAACGCAACGGTAGACAACGCACTCAGCAACTCGCTTACCCCTCGATCCAGGTTTCCCGCAGCGAGTAGAAGCTGGATGACAGGTAGAACACGAATCCCTGGACGCTGGTCGCGAGGCCCACGTAGGACTCGGAATTATAGAGACTGATCCACGGCAAGTCCTTGATCAGCAACTCCTGGGCTTCCTGATAGATCGGTACTCGGTCTGCCTGCGTGGCTGTCTCGATACTCTGCTGCACCAGACCATCGAACTCGGTGCTGGCATACCCGGCGGCGTTGTTCTCCGCCCCCGTGGTCAGGCTTTGCTGCAGCCAGTCATTGGGATCGATGTATCCTGAGGCGCCCATCACCGCGATATCGAACTTGCCGCCGAAATACTGTTCCAGATAGATCGCATTTTCCTGCGGATCGATCTCGCTTTCGATCCCGATCTGCTTCAATTGCTCCTGGACGACGACAGATGTATCGGACAGGAACTTGTATGCCGACCACGTCAGGATCTTCGGCTTGAAACCATCTGGCAGGGAAACCGTTGCCAGCAGTTTCTTCGCCTTGTCGAGATCGGTTGCCGGAATCTCACCCTTGAACCCCGCCCAGTAGCTCGAAGGATACAGGCCCACAAGCGGCTGTCCGAACCCGAAGACGGCAGCATCGATGATCGGCTGGCGATCGATCGCCGCGAAGACCGCTTGCCGAAACTCCAACGTGTTGAATGGCTCGCGACGAAGGTTGAAGACCACCCAACGCAGGTTGGTCGTCGCGCCACCCACGAGTGCGAGGGACGATTCCTTCTTGATCAGCGAGATGTCCTTCTGGCCCACTTGCTCGATGAAATCGACGGTGTTCGAGATCAGCGCGGTCGATCGTTGCGTATCGTCCGGAATGATCGTCAGATCGATACCATCGAGATATGGCTTGCCTGTATCCCAATACGCATCGTTCTTGTCGAGCGTCAGAGACGAACTCGGTACGTATTCCTTGAAAACGAACGCACCGGTACCCACCATTGTCTGGGTCAGGTCACCAGTCTTCTCGACCTCTTCCTTCGGCACGATCACCAGGCCGCGCGTGCACAATCGCGCGAGGAACGATGCGTCCGGTGCTTTCAGAACGATCGCGACCGTCGCTGGATTCGGCGTCGCGATTGACGCGACCCCTTCGAGAAACGTCTGCCATGGAGAAGCGGTGTCGGGATTCTGAATCCGCTCGAAGCTGTATTTCACGTCCTCTGCGACGAATGCGCGACCGTTGTGAAACGTCACCCCTTGGCGCAGTGCGAAGGTATACGTCAGGAGGTTGTCGGAGATCGTCCACGATTCCGCCAGCGCCGGCAGCGGCGCGAGGTCTGGACCCTCGTGCGCCAGCCCCTCGTACACCAGGTCGACGATCACGCCCACCGCATTGAGGTTGGAAAGCGCCGGATCGAGCGCGGTAGGGTCACCCTGCAAGCCGACGCGCAAACGTCCGCCGGAGACCGGTGTCTTCGTCGGGGTTGCGTCGGCGCCAGGAGTAGCATCCTGCGCGTTGACACTCCCCGGAACGGCACCGAGAAGAATGGGCGCCACGGCGAATGCGCCGGTCGTCTGCACGAGCGAGCGGCGAGAGATCTTGCGTGAGTCGCTGACTGCCGAAACGGGACGCTGATCGTTGGGTGAGGACATGGTTCTCTCGTTCTTTCTGGCGATCGTTCGACCCTCGAAGGGGGGCCATGGTGTGAATCTCTGGGCCATCTGCAACTCGCCGGTCGTGGGTCATTCACGAGCGCAGCCTGTTGTTCCGCCTCGTCATCTCAGCAGCGCACCAGAGCTTGCCGAGAAATCTCATCGTGCGACGTGCTTCCGGGAGAGATCTCTCGACGGAGTTTATCCTCGCAGCGCGAACGAGCTTGTCGAATGGGCTCGAAATGGAGAGACGAAGATCGGACGCCAAGGTGAAGACCTTCAGGAACGAACTCTGCCCCCGGCCTCCGGGCCCTGCACGGTGCGGCGGATGGACCGGTACGCTTCCATCCTACGGTATCGAGACGAGGATCGGGAGCAAGCTCCCGATCCTCGTCTGCGTGAAATCCAGATGTGAACGGCGAGGTTGTTGGAGAGACCTACTGGTCCAGCCAAACCTCGCGGATCGATGAATTGGTGCCGGTCGGGATGTGAATGTACCCCTTGACCATCGCCTTCATCGCCTCGTACTGGTTGGCAATGAAGAGATTGATCCATGGCAGGTCCTCGAGCAGGATCGCCTGAAGCTGACCGTAGATCTCGGCGCGTTTGGTCTGCTCGGTTTCGGCGATCCCGTCAGCCAGCAACTTGTCGACTTCGGGGTTGGAGTACTTCATGCCGTTGTTGGCCTCGCCGGTCCCGAAGTTGGCGAACAGCACATCGTTCGGGTCGACATAGGCGCTCGTGCCAGTCACCGAGATATCGTAATCACCCTTGAGGTAATTCGCAAGGTAAGTTGCACTCTCTTGCAGGTCGAGCTCAGCCTCGATCCCGATCTGCTTCAGTTGCTCCTGCAGGACAACCGCGGCATTGGAAAGGAACGGATATGACGACCAAGATTGAATTATGCACGTGAAGCTGGCAACGCCCGCCTTCTCGAGCAATGCTTTCGCACCCTCGATGTCGGGTGCCGGGATATCGGACTTCGCGCCCGCCCAGAATGTCTCCGGGAAGATCACGTTGGTGGCGGTGCCATAGCCGAAGACGGCGCTATCGATGATCGGGCCACGATCGACAACCTTGGCAATTGCCTGCCGAACTTCAAGTTTGTCGAACGGCGCGCGCGAGATGTTCAGCGCGGCGTACCGAATGTTCGTGTTCTGATCGCCCGTGACGACCAGCGAGGAATCCTTCTTGAACGTCGGGATGTCCTGCACCGGAGCGTATTCGATGAAATCGACCGAACCTTGAACCAGGGCGGCAGTGCGGGAAGTGGCTTCGGTGATGACCTGCAGCTCGAGGCCGTCGAGGTATGGACGTCCTTCCAGCCAGTAATCGCCATTCCTCTCGAGCTTGACGGAGCTGTTCGGAATGTATTCGACGAACTTGAACGGCCCGGTGCCGACCATCGTCTGCATCAGATCGCCGTTTTTCTCGACCTCTTCCTTCGGCACGATCATGGCGGCGTTGCCCATCAGCTTCGCCATGAACGACGAATCCGCGGACTTGAGCGTCAGCACCACGGTCGTTGGATCAGACGCTTCGATCTTGGAGATCGACGCCAGTGCGGACGCATTTGGCGAGGCGGTGGCAGGATCGAGAATCCGCTCGAAGCTGTACTTGACGTCATCCGCAACGAACTCGCGTCCATTGTGGAATTTCACGCCGGTCCGCAGGCGGAATGTATACGTGAGGCCGTCCGGGGAGATCTCCCAGCTTTCGGCGAGTGCCGGGACCGGCTCCAGGGACGGACTGACCGCCACCAGGCCCTCGTAGACGTGCTCGATGACGTGCCAGGCGGCAGTCAGCTGCGTCAGTCCCGGATCGAGTTCGGCCGGATCGGATTGCAGACCAACCTTGAGGGTTCCGCCGGACTTGGCGTTCGGGTCGGGCGTACTGCTGGCAACCGGAGATGCCGCCGGTGTTGATTGCGCGAGAACACCCTGCGCAAAACCGCCACCGACAACTGCGTTGAGGGAAAGCATCGCGGGGATGCTCAACCCGAGAGCCGCGCCACGGATCATGGCCTCTCGACGGGTCAGCTTGCCCTGCATGACCTGAGTCTTCAAGGACTCGACGGTCTCGTTGATACGGGACGTACTCATGTTCAGTCGTTCTCCTGCTGTACACGAGGCGCCGGGGCGCCCCTCTCATAAATGTTGATTGACCGCGGTTGCCGCTGCAAGCGGATCTCGGACCTTCGGACCCATGGGAAGCATCGGTGATATCTCATGGATGGCAACCCGAAACGGGATACATGTCTCAGGATGTACTGCACCGCACGAGCATGAGATCCCTGCGAAGGTAACGCAAATGCCCCGCATTTGACATCCGTTTCTCGATGAATATGAGCGCACCAGCGAGAACGCCGCGTTCGCTCCACGGACTATGTCGTGATTATACGAGTGGTCCTAGGACCTGCACAACAGGAATTAAACGGATTCTATCCATCATGCCGCGAAATGGGCGGTGACATTGTGCGGTGTGCATAACCATCCGCTCATGTTTAAGCCATAAGACGTCTGATGTGTAATCGCGCACAAAAGGATGACATTCAGGTTGACATTCGGTCAGGGCAGACCTACAGTTTCTGCGAGTTACCACAATTTAACGCGTTCGGCGGGTTTTCGTGGCTGTGTAAAAGCGGCTAGAAAGTGTGTTCGCATGGATTTCAAGCGTGATGGCAAACAGGCGGCGGCATCGTCAGGTTCTTTTCCGGCTATTTCCACCTTCGGCATGAACCGGCGCCAGCTCGTGCAGCGTGCGCTCGTCTCTGGTGGAGCGATCCTTTTTGCGGGCACGGGCGTCATCCCGGCCCATGTTGCAGCCCAGGACAAGGTCAAGATCGTTCAGTGGTACCACCAGTACGGTGAAGAGGGTACCCAGGACGCCGTCATGAAGTATGCCAAGCAGTTCACCGCCTCCGATGCCGGCAAGGGCATCGATGTCGAAGTCGTGTGGCAATCCGGGACCTATGCGGATGTCCTGAGCGCCGCGTTGTTGACCAACTCCGGCCCGGATGTCTTCGAGCAGAACGGCCCTACACTGGATCAGGTCAAGCAGAATCAGATTCTGGCCCTCGATGATCTTTACACTCCCGAGGTCAAGGCCGACTTCAATGAGATTGGCCTCAAGTCCGGCACGATCGACGGCAAGCTCTACTGGGTCAAGATGATCGACGATACGGGTGCGTTCTATTACAAGAAGAGCGACTTCGCTGCGGCCGGGATTACCGAGGTTCCAACCACGCTCAAGGGTGTGGCTGACATGGCCGCCAAACTGAACTCGGGACGAAAAAAGGGCCTCTTCCTTGGCAATGACGCTGGCATTGGTGCAGCAACGGGCCTGCTCATGTGGTCCGGCGGTGCCGATTACTTCAACGCCGACCAGACCAAGGTCGCCTTCAATACCGATGGCGCGGCGGCTGGATATACCCAATTGAAAGCGCTGAACGACTCCGGCAACCTGTTGACCGGCGCCCCGGCGGATTATTGGCAGCCGGATGCGTTTATCAACGGTCTTGCAGCGGTTCAGTGGACAGGCATGTGGGCGCTGCCGGCGATCCTCAAGGCGTTTTCAGACGATGTCGACATCTTCCCATGGCCGGCGACCGATGGCACACCGGGCAAGCAGTCGACCTTCTGGGGCGGTTGGGGTGAATGCGTGAACGGCAAGACGAAGTATCCAGACGCGGCGAAGGCACTGGTCAAGTTCCTGTGGATCGACAGCGCCGACATCCAGAAGGACTGGGCGTTGTCGTACGGTTTCCACGTTCCGCCCCGCAAGAGTGCGGCGGCCTCCGCCGAGGCTCTCAAGAGTGGCCCGGCTGCCAAGTTTGTGGAGAATCTCAACGCATTTGGGCGTGTTACTCCTCCGCTGTGGGATGCAGCGATGGGGACGGCGCAGGTGCAAGCCGTGACGAATGTCATCTCGAAGGGGTCCGATGCGAAGACCGAACTCGACGCGGCCGCACAGACCGCACAGACCGAACTCGATCGCCTGCTGAAGGGCTAAAGAGCGATCTTACAGATAGATGGCGCGGGGCAGATCAACCTGTCTCGCGCTGTTTATAACAACACGATGAGGACTTGACGGGCTCAAACTCGGCTCTTCGTCATGCAGGGGGTAGCATGAAAGTACAAACTTCCGGGTCGGTCCAGTCTGTTTCTGTTCCCTGGTGGCGTCGTAGCAGGGGAGAAGCAACCATCGCGTTCCTCTTCTTCATTGCACCGATGATCCTCGGGTTGGCATTCTTTACCTTCCTCCCTATTGTTTGGGGCCTCCTCATCAGCTTTTCCGAGGCGCGCAACTCCATCAGCATTGGAACTTGGATCGGCTTCGACAACTATCAAGCAGTTCTCAGTGATCCCGAATTTCGTCGTTCGCTTCGCACGATTCTCATCTTCGCCGTCTTTATCGTGCCGATCACTTTCTTCCTTTCACTCCTTCTCGCGGTGCTGGTCCACTCCGTTGGTTTCGGCAAGGCGTTCTTTCGCAGCGTCTTCTTCATTCCCACCGCGATCTCCTATGTTGTTGCATCCGTCGTCTGGAAGCAGGGGCTCTTTTCATACTCCGGTTTCGCAAACGTGATCGTGTCTTGGTTGGACAACAACAATGTGATCAATTGGATCAGCCTTACGGGTCCACCATACTACTGGGCCGTACTCGTCTCGGTCCGTCTTTGGCTCCAGGTCGGTTTCTATATGATCCTTTTTCTCGCGGGATTGCAGGAAATCGATCAGTCACTATACGAGGCCGCTTATGTCGATGGTGCAAAACCCGGCTGGCGAGTCTTCTGGACAATCACCTTCCCGCTCTTGCGTAATACATCGATCGCCGTACTCCTGTTGAATTTCATCGCCGCCTTCCAGGCATTCGACGAATTCGTCAACATCCTGAGCAGTGCCAGCGGAAACGCTGCACTGAGCCTCGCCCGACCCCCGCTCGTATACCTCCGCCAGATCGCGCTCGATCAGCAGGACTATGGGCGGGGATCAGCCGGCGCGTTTATCCTGACCGCCATCATCATTGCCGTCACGCTTATCCAAGGCCGACTCTTCGGCTTCGGACGGAAGTCATGACCATGCACAGCCGCATTCTTGCTTGCGCCGAGAGTCTGGAGGTTCGATAGTGAGTGTCAAGCCTACCAATGAGTTGAACAAGTGGGGAGCACTCGAACATCCTCGTGGATCATCAGCAGCAGCAAGCAGGCTCCTCCTTGTACTTCGCTACGCGCTGCTCATCCTGCTTGCAGCAATCTTCCTCTTCCCCTTCTATATCATGATACGTAATGCCCTGAGCACCGATACGGAGGTCACTGCCTATCCATGGATTTGGTGGCCGAAGGATATTCAGTGGGTCAATTTCAAGAATCTCTTCGAAACCAAGCAGATCGATATGGGCTTGGGACTCCGGAACTCCGCGCTCCTCGCCCTCATTAACTTCATCTTTCAGACGCTTTTTGCATCCATGGCGGGGTATGCGCTCGCGCGCATTCCGTTCAAGGGAGCAGGCATCTTCTTCTCGATTATCTTGGTCACGCTGATGGTTCCTGGCGCCGTAACATTCGTGCCCTCGTACGTGGTTATCTCCGAACTCCACGGCATTAATACCCTCTGGGGCATTGTGGTTCCCGGACTCTTTAACGCGTTCGCAACGTTTCTCTTCCGGCAATTTTATCTCGATTTTCCAAGAGATCTCGAAGAAGCGGGGCGTCTCGATGGACTGAGTTATTATGGGCTCTACTTCCGCCTGCTCCTCCCGAATTCAATTGGGGTTTTGGCCGCTCTTGGCATTCTCAGCTTCATCAACAGTTGGAACGCTTTCCTCTGGCCCTCGATCATCGGTCAGTCGCCGGGATCGCGGACCGTCCAAGTGATGTTGTCGCAATTTCTGACGGCGCAGACGGTGAGTTACTCATCGCTCTTTATGGGCGCTGCGGTAGCAGCCGCTCCACTCGTCATCGTTTTCCTCTTTCTGCAACGCTACATCGTCCAGGGTGTGCGGATGTCCGGCATCAAGGGGTAACCCCTGATGCCTCGTGATCTGGGGTCAACATGGAGTTGACCCATACGCCATTGAATCTGTACGGGCGGACTCCATAGCTTGCCCTGAGCGAAGCCGAATGGGTCCGCGCCACGATCCCGGCTCAGGAAATCGAGCCGGGATCGTGGCGCCCGGAGGATTGTGCAGGTTCCCACTCGGAGCTAAAAGCAACAGAGATCGTCCGCATCTGGCGCGCGTTTCCCGCCTGCAGATAATTCATGCAAGAAAGACCAGATCACCAATGACACAGCCGGAATTGAATTTACACGGGATCATCCCTCCGGTATGCACCCCGCTGACCGCCGACGGCGAGGTGGCGGTCGACGACCTTCGAAGGCTGATCGCCTTCCTCCTCGATTCCGGCGTCCACGGTCTCTTCATGCTCGGTTCGACCAGTGAAGCGATCGGGTTGACGGATGCCCAGCAGGAAATCGTCATCGCAACAGCGGTCGATGTGGCACGGGGTCGTGTGCCCGTGCTGGTTGGCGTCATCGACTTCACCACCAACAGGGTGATCGAACGGGCGAAGCGTGCTTTGGCTCATGGGATTGATGCCCTTGTTGTCTGTGCCCCCTTCTATATCAAGCCGTCCCAGGCAGAAGTCATTCGTCATTTCGAGCAGATTCACGATCGGATCGATCTGCCGGTCATCGCGTATGACATCCCATCGGCCGTCCAGACCAAGATCGAGCGCCCCTCCCTTCGTGTGCTGGCAATGAGCGGAGCCGTCGTCGGCCTCAAGGACAGCAGCGGTCAAGAGGCGAATTTCCGTGGAGTCATCCTCGACAACGCCGATCTGCCCGAGTTTCGTATCTTCACGGGATCTGAATTGATGACGGATGTTGCGCTCGCTTTTGGCGCGCATGGTTCCGTGCCGGGTTTGGGCAACGTCGATCCGGCCGGCTATGTCCGTCTCTATGAGGGGGCGCAAGCGGGAGACATGGATACCGTGCGAGCGGAGCAGGATCGCCTCTTCGAACTGTTCAGCATTACCGGCGTCTCGAAGCGACCGGATGTCGGCTGGTCGGCTGCCGCATGGGGAAGCTTCAAGGTTGCCCTCAAACTTCGCGGCATAATCGAGCATGCCAATCCCACCAGGCCGATGTCGCCACTCACGCCAGAGGAACATGAGGCGATCGCCGAGATATTGCGGAGGGCGGGTCTGCCAATGGCTTAGTATCCCGTTATGTCGACCAGCTGCTTGATGAAGCGCACTTCGTTATGTCGAACGCAATCGAGACATCTCGCTGTTGGCGGGAGTTCCGGGAAGAGATCTCCCGACTTCGCTCGAGATGACGCTTAATGGTGCGTCTCTCGATCGCGCTCGACATGACGGCATAGGCCCATCCCTCCCCAAAGTGGACCCATTTGTGCGACCATCTGCAGAAACATGGCACTATTTCGGCTGTTCTTCACAGAATGCCCGAGACGCTTTACTTAGGAGGACTCATAATCATGCAGCTATCCGGCGAATACACACTCTCTGCCCCACCCGCCGAGGTCTGGGCAATGATGCTCGACCCTGAAAGTCTTCAGGCCTGCCTGCCAGGATGCGAAAGCCTGGAAACCGTTGGCGAGGACGAATACGACGCGATCATGACCATCGGCATTGGCATGATCAAGGGCAAATACGCCGGACACGTCAAGATCAGCGACAAGCACGAACCCAACGACTTCAAGATGCTCGTCGAGGGCAAGGGGCCCCAGGGACAGCTGTCAGGCGAGGGGTTGCTCAAGTTCACCCCGGACGGAAACGGCGGTACCTTGCTGACGTGGAGCGGCGATGCGAATGTGCGGGGTGTGCTCGCCCGCATCGGCGGGCGTGTCATTCAGCCGGCAGCCAAGACCATCGTCAATAAGTTCTTCGGCCAGTTGGACAATCGGCTTGTCGCAGCCAAAACGAATACCACGACCACAGCCTGAGTCGATCTTCCCAGATGACGCGGGTATCTCGGTTCAGACACATCTCCATGGAGGGAAGCGCACATGACAGATACATCAGAAATAACGAAGATGGACGTCTCGACCACGGTCAATGGTCAGGTCCGCACGGCATCGGTGGAACCTCGCACCCTCCTCGTTCACCTGATTCGCGAATCGTTGAATCTGACCGGAACGCATACCGGATGTGAAACCGGTCAATGCGGAGCCTGCACGGTGCTCCTTAACGGTGAAGCCGTCAAGAGCTGCATGGTCCTTGCCGTTCAGGCGGAAGGCCAGAACATCACCACGATCGAGGGAGTGGCGCCGCGCGGTACGCTCCATCCCATTCAGCAGGCATTCTGGGAAGAGCACGGCATCCAGTGCGGGTACTGCACGCCCGGCATGATCCTCTCGTCACTCTCGTTGCTCGCGGAGAATCCCGATCCTAGCGAGACCGAAATTCGTCATGCGATCGAAGGCAACATCTGCCGCTGCACCGGATATCAGAGCATCGTCAAATCCGTGCAGTCGGGAGCGCAGCGGATGCGAAACGGGGAAACGTCCCAACCGATTCCAACAGGCGACTGATCGTGTTCGGTCCCCATCGTCAATGTAGACCCGATCGCATCTGATTGAGGAGCAGCATCCGTGCATCCATATCCCTTCGCCTACCATCGCGCGACATCGATTGATGAGGCTATCCAATTCCTTGATGCCAATCAGGAGGATGGCAAACTCCTCGCTGGCGGCCACAGTCTGCTGCCCGTGATGAAGCTTCGCCTCGCACAGCCTGCTGTCCTGATCGACATTACCGGGCTTGAAGAACTGCGAGGGGTTCGGCTCGATGGCGGCATCGTCGAGATCGGTGCGTTGACAACCCATCACGACCTCGAGCACGATGAGATTCTTGCACAGCATCTCTCCCTCCTGCCGGCGATCGCCCATGTCGTTGGCGATCAGCAGATTCGGTTTCGAGGCACGATCGGTGGCACGCTGGCGCATGCCGATGCTGCCGGTGATTACCCGGCGGGAGTCCTCGCCCTCGGTGGCGAGATCGTCCTTCAGGGACCATCAGGCACACGCTCGATTCCGGTCGACGAGTTCTTCCTCGGCTTCCTGACGACCGCGCTCGAGCCGAATGAACTCCTGACGTTCATCCGGATTCCCGCGCTCCCCGAGAATGCGGGTGTCAGCTATCAGAAATTGGCGAATACCGCCTCTGGCTATGCCCTCGTCGGCGTTGCGGTCGTCCTTCAGAAGGACGCCGACGGCACGATCGCATCGCTTCGGATCGGCATTACCGGCACCTCTGATGTTGCTTATCGCCCGACGGCAGTAGAGTCCGCCCTGATCGGCACGAATCCGGACCTTGATGCGCTGAAAGCCGCCTGCGCTAGGGCGACCGAGGGGATCGACGTGCTCGGGGATCAGCACGCGCCCACGGACTACCGCGCGAAGGTGACCTGCAATCTCGTCCGTCGTGGTATTCAGGAAGCACTGGCGAACGCACGCTAGCGACATGTTGCCGAGTCGGCAGGCAGCGACTGGATCGGGATGTCCCACGGTGATTCCTTGGGAATACGAAACGGCGTATGACGACTGCTTCCCGTCATTTGTGCAGCGCGTCGGGCAACCGTATTGAAGACTGTCAAGAAATCTCCTGCACCGGTAGTCAACGAGAGGCCGTAGGGGCCGACTTCCCGCAGGAATGTCGGCCCGATCGACCGAAGGCCGATACCTTGGAGCAATTCTCTGAACGTGTGCCCGTTTCGTAGGTGTGCCAGCGAGCTGCGAAGTGGTCGCCAGTCTCACCGTAGGGAACGGCTTGGCAGCTGCCGGCGATGCCAGCAGCTGCATCGAGAAGCTTCATCGGTTCCGATGGCCCACAGGGCCGTAGTTCGTTGGAGCGACGTATCTGGACGGCGTTGCAAACACGGCGTAGAGCGAAGCTCTGAATGTATGCCCGTTTCGTCGGGGTGCCCCGCGACGTGGTCCCCCGTGTTTGTAGCGCAGCGGACCGGCCGCCGCAAAGCGGTTGTGACCCGCGACCGCAAAGTGGCGTTCGGCGAGGCTGCGCTCCTCGTGTACGAACGCGACACCCCTACGGTCGAAGTCCACGCTCTCGTCGCCCCGTACGTCACTGCCTGGAACATCGGTGAACTCGACGAGAACGGCAATCCGGTCCCGGTTCCGGCACCTGCCGATGGCGATCCGACCGTCTTCGAACACGTCCCGAACGAGTTCTTCTTTCTCTTCAGGGAAATAAAGCTGTTTGGAACCAAGCGTCTGAACCCAAAACCCGTGACGCCTGTCGAGCCTACGGACGAGCCGTAAGGAGACAGGCGCTCGGCCGGGACAACGTCGAGATCCCGGATGTGCCGATCGAATTGTACCGGGCGTTGTCGTGGGATCTCTCACCGCTTCGACCGTGGGAGTACTGGCAGGTTGACCTGGACGGAAGCGATTCAGGTGCGAATGGCCTATCAGGACGGCGTAGATGATGCCAACGACGAAGCCGAGGCTGCTGCCGATCTGCTGGGTTAATTCGAGGTGAAGTTGATGAGCACGTCCACGCTGGCATGTCCCCAATGCAAAGAGCCGGTCGCCGTGAAACATCACAGTGGCCGGCTCAATGTGCGCGCGGGTGTGCGGATGGTGATTGTGTCGAGTGCCTCCGAGATTGAATTGAGGTGTGCGTGTGGCGGCACGCGGTGCGTGCTCGCGAAGCAGCAGCATGCTGACGTGGGGCCTGGGGAAGGGGAAGTGGGTTGGAAGTGAATCGCTGACGCAGCGCTTTCATCAGTAATTTCACTCCGCCGCCTATTGTAGGGCGAACGATCTCGCTGAGCAGGGCGTAAGCTATAGGGTGTGCAGCGATCCAGTGCGAAATCTCGTAGATGCTACCAATTGACCAGAAATTGACAAAGAATGACATAGAACACGCCCCTGAACGGTTGCGGCATCGGATCGATACTCGCGCGCTCAGGGGCGCTCTGCGAAGTAAGTTATGTGACCATAATAACAGACGCCGGCTAGGGTGGTACTTGAACCAGCGTTTTCCTGAATTGGTTGAGCTTGCCTACCTGGCTCGCCTTAATGCCGCCTGCGCGCGACGTTCGGCCTTTTGGTAAAAGTTCTCATGAGGACCGACAAGGAAGATGATGCACACCTTTTGGTCCTTGTTGATGACATAGGCCGCTCGACACTCCCCGTAGTTCGGGAGATTAAATTCAAGCGATCGAACCTCGCGCAAAATTCCTTGTAGTGAATGCCCTAGGTAGGGATCATTCTCCAGTTTCAGGAGTTCGACAACAGCGGCATCACGATACTGCTTGAGATCGTCGAGATCCTTTTCCGCCTTCCGTAAGAGGTTAACTTCGTACCGAACGTTCGGCATCTAGATTAATGCCCTTCTCCGCTGCATATGCCCGCAGGCTTCTCGTGTGGCCGGCCCCTTGTTCCTCAAGCGCCTGGTCGGCGAGCACGTCGAACGGGTTTTCTGCCTTGGCCATACGAATGACATCGTTCTCTTCAGCGTCAAAGAAGAACGCGTCTCCTGACTCGTAACCATACTTGGTCCGAATCTCTGCCGGAATCGCAATGCGACCCTTCGAGTCCATTGTAGCTACAACCATGAATAACCCTCCTGGCTGTATTGAGCGGGGGCAAGTCCGTCCTGTCCCCACGGTGGGATTATCCCACTTAAATTTAGTATATAACAAGTCGTCAATACCTAATGAGCTAACGTCTGTCTGACAGAGCACACGGACTCCTCCATCTATCCGAGGTGGTTGATGTACGCCAAGACAGCCGTTGTGATAGCCGGAAGGGAATTAGCCATAACTCCTCCGATTGATCCCGATGCTACTTGGGACGTGAATGCTCCTAGCCATCCTAAGACCTTTGGCCCGCGAAGAGCAGGATCGGCCTCGTTTTCGATTCGTGCGCCGAGATCCACTATTGCCGCTTCGGGCACCCCTAATTTTTGCAGGTCAGCAAAAAGATGGTGTAATTCCTCTAGACTTACACCATGGGAAATGTTTTGGGTCGCATTTAGTCCAGCGGTACTAAAATTGCCTACACCGCCATTCACTATATTGAATATCATTTGCTGCCCCTGGGCTTCTCGATCCACGTCTCCCGATCTCAGTTTCGAGACAGCCTCAGGTGCCTGTTGCTGTACCGTCCTCAACGTGTCGGACGGTATATTGATAGCCCATGTCGATTTTTGAGACTCTTTGTTAAGGATTAGCTTCCCTTCGTTGGCCAATGCTTCGACATGAGTCCATTCGGGTTCGTAATCGCGTGGGATTCCTGGATGCAGAAAGATATGCCTGCCATCTCCACCCCTCACATGAATCACCGTTTGGTCTTTCAAATAAGCTGCGATCAAGGTCGAGAGCACCTCGTCTCGGCTTTGAATGATTTCATCGCGTGATTTAGGCACCGAAAGCTCCTTAGGTCGTTCGGCTTCGAAGACCAGTCGCTGAACAAACGAAAATGCTGGGCCGAATCTCAACGCGAACCTGCTCTGTAACACGACCCGTGGTTCATTGCCAGTCGGCGGGCAGGTAGAGGTACTTGCAATACCTCCTGCAGGATCGAGAATCCTCGTGTCAAAGTGCCAATCCGCCTCTCGAATATGAAACTCTTCTACGTCTTCGCCAATACCATCGAGGCGATCCAACTGGCGCTCGTAATCCTGAATCGTTTCGGCGGGTACAGGACCAGTCACTCCCTGCCGGATGGAAATGAACTGCATGTACACCCTTCGGAGCATGTCGATCCGATCCGTCACGGTCTGCATCGCTTTGCTTTCTAGTCACCATCTATTGATCGTACTCGCGCTGTCCCAGCAGGATAGTAGAATGAGACTTCCTCGCATGACGGTGACTCTGCCAGGCGAAGGGTTTTCGAGCGCCCCCAGGTATTGACCTGGGGGCTTATTGTTCGCGCATCACCATCGCCACGTACTCGCGAATATCTGAAATCTCGATTCCGAGCGTCTCCGCAAGTTTCCGAAAACTTTCCATGCGCGCGATCTCGCCGCGTTCAATCCGCACGATCGTCTGCGTTCCCACGCCAGCGGTTTCCGCTAGAGGCTGTTATGCACTTTCAGTAAGCGGTGTCGTAGCATGTATCTCATGGACACGCCTTCCCGCACCCCCTACCAATCGGACGTTTCAGATGAGGAGTGGGCGTTTCTCGTCCCCTATCTCACGCTTATGCGCGAAGATGCACCGCAGCGGACGCATCCCGTGCGCGAACGCTTCAATGGTCTCCGGGATATCGCTCGGACCGGCCTCCAATGGCGGTTTATGCCGAACGATCTTCCACCCTGGCATGCCGTCTACGATCAGACCAGACGCTGGATGGCCGCCGATGTCTTCGCCACGATTGTCGCGGACCTGCGCGCGCTGATCCGGATCGGCTCGGGGCGATCAGCCCAGCCGACGGCCGCCCTACTTGACAGTCGTACGCTGCAAAGCACGCCTGAGAGTGGCGCGCGAGCTGGTTGGGATGGGGCCAAACGGCGCAACGGCCGCAAGGTCCACATCGCGGTCGACACGCTCGGGCACCGGTTGGCCGTGCAGGGGACGCCGGCCAACGCGCAGGACCGAGCCCAGGTCGCAGCACGGGCGGACGCGGTCCAGGCCGCGACCGGCGAGGCCGTCACACTGGCCTATGTCGATCAGGGCGACACCGGCGCCACGCCAGGCCAGGCCGCAGCGGAGTATGGCATCGATCTGGCCGTGGTGAAGCTGCCAGACGCCAAACGGGGATTCGTGCTCCTCCCGCGACGGTGGGTCGTGGAGCGGAACTTCGGCTGGATGCGTCGGTTCCGCCGACTGGCCCGCGATCAGGAGCGGTTAGCCGATGTTCTGAAGGGATTTCATCTGATTGCCTTCGTCATGATCAGGGGGAATCAGGTCCTTCCCCTTCTGAGCGTTCTTTGAAGTCCATAACAGCCTCTAGTTGGCGGATGTTCATTCCCGCTAACTGCCCGTGCTGTCGAAGTATTTTCAGGTTTTCCTTCAATCGCGGTTCCTTACGTGATCCATTCAGTCTTCATAATGTATCATCGGAAGTCCTTACTATGTCTTCATTACGTGCTGCAATGGTGGGAATGATAGACCCGCCACCGCTTTGCCGTGGATCAGCCCGCTGGCAGGGACATCTTCTGCACGCTGCCCTAGGCGCTCTCGTCGCGTGCACGATGCGCGTTCACGAGCATCGCCGTCGCGAACTCCTTTCGGCGGAAGAAGAGCCGGATCTCTTTCCAGAGATCCGGCTCTGTCCGTCCGATCTCCATCAACCGTTCGGAGAACACGATATCGCCGCGAGCACGCTGCTCGGTCATGAACTCCGTGGACAACAGCTCCGCCATGTAGACCGGTCCGATATCGGAAAATTTCTCGCGATAGTACTCGCGAAGTGTTGCGATCGCCTCGACATCGAGCACGTCACCGTCATCGCCGGTGAACGCCGTTCGCCAGTCGACAGCCGCCAGCAGTTCGTCGGAGAGATCGATCTGCTCGCCTTTCCGAACGCGTTCCAGGAGCGCATCGATCCTGGCCCGATCGTACGGCAATTCGTGCGGCGTCTCTGGTAGCGAGACGTTGCTCCCGGATTTGGAGCCTGCGTCCGACCGCTGATTGAACTCGTCCATTGAGCGCTGCACTCCCATACATTCCATTCATTCCGTCAAACGCTGGCAAAGCCACCCTGGAAATCTGTTGTATCACGATTGGAACCTTACCGTCTGCGTGCGTACACTTTCGGCCCGGAGAAACCTGAATCGTCTCCGGCGCGTAGGAGGAAGCGTGGTGCAAACACTCGTGGATGGTTTGTCGGTACAATACCGTCGGCAGAGTGGTTCGTTCTGAACGGCACTTTCCAACCCGCTTGCCATCGCGATCGATCCATCCCATCCCCGCATCCTTCCAGCGTCGTATCCACAGGGAGCATCCCAATTCATGAGCCATGGTCGAATCAGCCGCGCAAGTCGCCGCTATCCAGACGCCCGCCGTCGAGCCGCACGTTACGGCAATACCCATTACGGCAAGCGTACGACCACGTTGCCTCCCCATCTCTTGCCCGGTGCGACCGGACGCGGCAAGAAATCCGGACTGATCACGATTCCTCGGCTCCTCGTTCTGGGCGGTACGTTCGCGATCACGGCATTGATCGTTTTCTTCGTGATCACCGTCGTGACCGGTGTTATTGGTGCCTTCGGAACCGTCGAGGCATACAAGGAAGTCAACAAGGACCTGCCCAACGCCGCTCAGATCTCGGCAAAGACCTTCCAGACGACACGGATCTACGATCGCAATGGAACGCTCCTTCAGGAGGTCGACAATCCGGACTTCGGCTGGCGCTCCTATGTCAAGTATGATGACATCTCTCCCTACCTGATCGACGCGACGGTCGCGTCTGAAGATTCGACATTCTGGACGAATTCCGGAGTCGAACCGTTAGCGATCGTCCGCGGCGCCGTGATCAACTTCTCGGGCTCCGGGAGCTCTGGCGGTTCCACCATCACGCAACAGCTTGTCCGTGCGATCTATCCGGAGCAGATCAGCGCGCTCGATGTCAGCGTCACCCGCAAGGCCCGCGAAGCCATGGCCGCATTTGCGTTGGCCAAGCAGTATTCGAAGACCGACATCATGACCATGTACCTCAACCAGATCTATTACGGCGCCCGTTCGTATGGGATTCAGTCGGCATCCCAGACCTATTTCAACAAGAATGCCGCTGATCTGACACTTGCCGAAGCTTCGATGCTCGCTGGTCTTCCTCAAGCCCCCTCGTATTACGAGCCTTCCGATCCGGACAAGTTCGAGATTGCGAAGCGCCGTCAGCAATATGTCCTCAATCAGATGGTGAAGTACCGCTATATCACGCGAGACGAGGCGACAGCTGCCTTCAACGAGCCACTGCATCCCAAGAATGAACGCACCGGTCAGATCCTCAATGCTCCCCACTTTACGGAGTACATCAAGAACTACGTGATCGAGCATTATGGCGAAGAAGCCCTCTATAGCGGTCTTCAGATCACCACCAGCATCGACCTCACGCTTCAGGCGCAGGCTGAGCAGATCGTTGCCAGCGGTGTTGCCGACATGGAGCAGTACCAGCGCAACAATGGAGCGATGGTCGTGATGGTGCCGTGGAGCGGGGAGGTGCTGGCGATGGTCGGGTCGGCTGACTTCAACAACGCCGCCATCAATGGGCAGGTAAATTACGCGACCAGCCTCATCCAGCCAGGCTCGTCGATGAAACCAATCGTCTATGCTGCTGCCTTCCAGAAAGGCTGGAATCCGGCGACGGTCATGATGGACGTCCCGACGACATGGTCGGTCGAGGGACAACCCGATTACAAGCCGAACAACTACTCGGGTCAATCCTATGGTGCGGTATCGATTCGCACGGCGTTGGCGAATTCGCTCAACATCCCGGCGGTGAAGGCCACGGATTTCGTCGGTGTGCAGGGCGTCATGGATACCGCTCGCAAGATGGGCATCGTCGACAGCCTTCAGCAGGATGCAGGGTACTACGGTCTCTCGATCGGCCTCGGTGCCGGTGAAGTGGAACTGATCGAACACACCAACGCCTATGCCACCCTCGCCAACAACGGGACCTATGTACCCGCCAATCCGATTCGGGAAATCAAGGACTCGCAGGGAAACGTCCTGTTCAAGCTGGACGCGGCCCAGGTCAAGAAGGAATCGTCTCAGGCAGTACCGGCCGGCAACGCCTATCAGGTCACCTCTATCCTCACCGATAACGATTCCCGTGCCATGATTTTCACGAAGGACAACCTCTTCGGCAACACGCAAACCGATCTGGGACGACCGACTGCCGCCAAGTCAGGAACAACGGAGGACTGGAAAGACCTCTGGACGATGGGATACACGACCGATGTGGCGATCGGTGTGTGGGTTGGCAGAAGTGGAGATGGTGGCCAGACAGCGTTACAGGAAATTGACGGCATCCAGGCGGCAGGACCGATCTGGCGAAACATGATGATCGCCATGCACAACAATCCTGAATACGAGAAACTTTTGCTCGGAGCAGATGGGCAGGCCGTTGCCAAGGATTTCACGGTTCCAAATACGGTCGGCAAGGTGGATCTCTGCACGACAACCGGGCACAAGGCAGGTAGCGGCAGCGGCAATACGACCAAGGACTGGGTGGTTCAGGGTCAGGAACCTGCCCAGAGCTGCAATCAGCTTTCGACCTATGAGAAGAAGGAACTCGATGCGGCGTTGAAGCAGGCACAAACTGGCAACGTTCGCTGGGCGAACAACGGCCTCGACAGCATCTATGCATACGCACGCATGGCGGGCGCCTCGAACGTCCCAAGCTCTACCTCGGACGGGAATACGACCGGGGACAATGCCGCCAACGATTCGGGTTCGGGCGAAACAGGCGCCGGCAACAACGATCAGGTCATTGCACCATCGGATTCAGGTACCGGCACAAACGCGAGCTCCGGAGGTGATACGGTCACGACAGCGCCCACAGCACCCGCGGGAAACGACCCCACCCCGCCGGCCGCGATAGAACCGGCTTCGACAACGGATACCTCTGGCGGTGCTTCCGACCCTACAGCGGCCCCACCGCCCTAGCGCAGTGCTACCCTGAAATACACAATGCAGAGAGCGGAGGGATGAATCCCTCCGCTCTCTTGCTGCTCCCGGATGATTATCCACGGCGAACGTCAGAAATCCTGAACCTCAAGTACTTCATCCTCGAAGTCGTCGAGGTCGGTCTCGTGATCTGTCGTTCGCGGTCGCGCGGGCTGTTCGACGCTCCGTGCAACTGGAACGTCTTCCAGTCGCGTCGCTGTTCGCCGGCGGCGGCGGGTCAGACGGGTTCGTTGGCTCACGGATCCTTTCGGCGGCACCATCGGCGCATCATGGATCGGAGTCGATAGCACAATGCTGGTGGAACACCGGGCGCCCAGGTCCGCCAGATTATCGACGAGGCGTTCCAGCTCGTCGGTCGATGACACATGAACCTTGATCAGGTAGGAATGGTCACCCGTAGTTCGATGACATTCAACAACCGCAGGCTCGGAACGAAGGTGGTCGAGAAGCGCCTTGTTCGAACGGCGATCGATGTCGGCAGCGATCAGCGCGGTCAATGGCCGTCCAATCGCACCCGGGTCCACAATGGCGCGATACCCCGCAAGAATGCCCCGTTCCTCGAGACGCCGGACCCGCTCGATCATCGCAGGGCTCGACAATCCCACCCGCTCCGCCAACGCCTTCATTGTCAGACGGCCGTTCGACTGCAATTCAGACAGGATGCGCTCGTCAAGGGTATCGATCGTAGACACAAATCCTCCTCAAAAGACGGAGATACCATTACTTCGCTATGATGAAATTGACACACGTCGTGCGAAAGCCATGAGCCAAGGCACATATCAAATCACGTTCACCGATTTTACCCCGCCTCCATTACATCGGCAACAATGCCACTTAGGGCTTTCTTCCTATGGTCTGATCCACGTTGAACAGTATTGTCCGAAAAGAAAATGGCGTTAACGCGTTTTTTTCGCTCGTGCGATCGCGGTTCCTTGCGCCTGCGCTTCAATGTGGTCGTTAAGCGGGGCAAGCGATATGTGGCCATATCTACGACTGAGTCCAGCCGCCAGCAACCAATCCGCCAATGCCGGATTCTTGGGGAGCAAGGCGCCATGCAGATAGCAGCCGAGGGCGTTCTTGTAGCGAATACCTTCGGTCCCGTCCTTGCCATTGTTTCCCCGTCCGACCTCGATTTTCCCCATCGGCGTAGCACCCTCGCCGAGGAAGGTCAGGCCGCTGTGATTCTCGAATCCAACCAGCTTGCCCCATTCCGAATCGACAATCACGTTGCCGATGAATCGCTCTCGACCTGCCGTGGAGACCACATCGAACAGTCCGATTCCTGGAAGAGGCTCGGCATCATGCGGTCGATACTCTCGCCCGAGTAGTTGGTAACCGCCGCACACCGAGACCATGGCCGCCCCATCCTCGACCGCCTCCTTGATCCGCTCGCCCTTCTCGCCCTGAAGGTCCCGGGAGACGGCTATCTGTTCCTGGTCCTGTCCGCCGCCGAAAAAGAAGATGTCGATATCATCCGGAATTGGCTGGCCCAGACCGATCTCAACGACTTCCGGCTCGATTTCGCGCCAGCGCGCTCGCTGCGCCAGTGCGAGAACATTGCCCCGATCGCCGTAGATGTTCATCTTCGTTCCGTATAGCCAGCCGATCTTGAGCGTCATCGGGGGATGTGTGCTCATCTTGTTCCTCTCCGCCGTCCAGCGCGCGGCCCGCGCCGCGCCGCGCGACTACTGTTGCCAGAAGGTGTCGACTGCACCGCGCCCGGCGAGTATCTTGCGAATCTCGAGCATCGCGGTGTACGTGGGAAGCACATAGCCGCTTGTCCCTTCCGGCATCGAATCGACGAAGGCATCGAGACCGCTCGCCAGATCGTCCGCCAAGGGGTGGATTCGTGATGTCGGGACACCGCCATATTTGAGACGATTGGCCATGTCGTTGCCTCGGATCCCGGTCGTGCTCAGCATGCCGTCGCCGTCCGCCAACAGCTCGAAATCGACGTCCCACAGCCAGGAAACATCACGCCCGTCAGCATCGCGATCGTTGATCGCAATCAGGGTCGGCACGGTAAGTCCCCCGGACTCCGATGTCAGCATGCGCAAGACCTCGTTGAAGCCGACGGGGTTCTTGACCAGCGCGAGGGTGAGGTTCCGATGTCGATATTGCAGCCGTTCGATCCTGCCGAACGCCGATTTGAAGGCAATCAGCGCCTGACAGATCTTGTCGGACATGACACCTATCTGCGATGTGACCGCGTAGGCTGCCAGCATGTTGTAGGCGTTGTAGAGTCCTGGTACCCCGATCGCCAGATCGATCGCATTCGGGTTGCCTCGACGTTTCACCTGCATCGTGAGCGACTCGACGCCCTGCAGCGTGATATTTCCGCCTTCGACCTCGAGCAAGGGACGCTCGCGCCCGCAGGATGGGCAATACCACGCACCGAGATGAGAAACGTAGAGCGCTCGATAGGCGAGATCGGCACCGCAGATCCGGCAGGTTGCGGCGTCCGCCGCATGCGGCAGCACATCAAGTCGAAGAAGCTTCTCGTTCAGCCCGAATGCCACCCGCTGCGCCGGGATATCGTCTGTTATCGCGGTCAGCGTCGGATCATCCACGTTCACGACGATTGTGGTGCTGGCATCCAGATCCTCGAACGCTGCTCGCCAGAGACGGGCGATTGTATCAAGTTCGCCATATCGATCGAGTTGATCGCGGAAAAGATTGTTGAGCAGGATCAGGCGCGGACGCGTGAGCCGAACGATCTCTGGCAATGCTGCTTCGTCGGCCTCGATGACGCCGATCTCGCCTCTTGGATGCCCCATCACGCTCGCGCTGGCCACGAAGGCACTCGTCACCCCCCGAACGAGATTGGATCCCGATCGGTTGTGGACGACGCTGTAGCCGGCGATTTCCAAAATGTCCGCGATCATTCTGGAAGTCGTCGTCTTGCCGTTCGTTCCTGCTACCACAATCGTCCCGTTATCCAGGCGGCCGGTGAGCTTGGTCAGAATATGAGGATCGATCCGCTCGGCCACCAGCCCCGGCGCCGACGTTCCTCCCCCACGGCCAAGTCTTCGGATGCTGGCCGCTGTCGCCTTGGACGCCGCAAGCGCCACACTCAACCGCGGATCGATCCGGGAGATGGAGCGAGGGATGCGCGTCCCATTGCCGTCAGTTTTCGCCATATTTTGTCACCACCCACACCCTGTCGAGACTGTTGAAATCTACCGCCGGCCGCACTTCGACCTCCAGTTGATCGTTCTGGACGTTCTGGATGGGCTCGCCATAGACCACCCCGATGATGATTCCTGGAGGGATCTGACGAGTCATGTCCGACGTCACGACCTTCTCACCGGTCTTGGGCGTCACGCTTTTGTCGATATGCTCCATCATCAGGGACTTGCCAGCCTGCCACTTGCCGACCACGGTGCCGTTGGCCTGGGAGTTCTCGAGTCGTCCGCCGACTTTCATGCTGGTGTCGATGATGAGCATGACGACGGCACTGTGGTCGTCGACTTCCGACACCTGCCCAACGTAGTAATTGGGGTCGACAACTGCCATCCCCTTTTGGATACCGTCCGCCTTGCCTCTGTTGATCCGGACGAACTTCTGGGCGCTGGTGGGATCGGTCCCGATCACCTCGGCCGACACCATTGACCAATTTGGATTCTTGGCCTGGATTTTTGCTTGTTCGCGCAGGGTCTGGTTTTCCTGGTCCACGGATTTTAGACGACTGTTGTCGGCGTTGAGCTTGTCACGCTCGGCAGTGACGTCGTCGAGTTGCTTCTGCAGATCAGAACTGCCACCGAAACCGTCGGTCACTCGTGAGAAGGTGCCGGAGATGGGATTGATCATCTCGGACAATCCTTCCCGTAACGGATCGAGCGCCTGACGCCGATCGAGGACAATCAGTGAGATTGACACGACGATGAAGAGAAGCACAAGCGTTAGCATCTGGCGTAACGGGAATGTCCTCTTCATCAGTTACTCTCCCAGGTTGCTCGCGAAACCAAGTATTTCCTGTCGGAAAGTTGAATACATGAGGGCACGACGATCACCGTCCAAACACAACCCGGTCGTGTAGACGGAATAATCGCCCATCAAGACTGAAAGGAGGGAAGGGTATGGGAAGCACGACATAAGAGACCTGCCCACAACAGGGATGCGCAATCATGCGCATCCCTGTCGGTCGAACATCGTTCCAGCTATGGAGCAATCGAGGCAACTTACCCTCTGCGAAGCTCTTGTCCACCAGCGAGTGCTCGCTGATACAAGTGTAACGACTCGGCAACACGTCCGGTGCCACGGGCCACACACGTGAGCGGATCTTCGGCGCGATGCACCGGCATTCGAAGTTCACTCTGCAACCGGCGGTCGATCCCCATCAGGAGGGCACCACCTCCGGCAAGGGTAATGCCGTGCTCCATGATATCCGCCACGAGCTCCGGTGGCGTCTCCTCGATCGAGTTCTTGACGAGCTCGATGATCATGTTCACTGGTTGCGAGATCGCATCGCGAATCTCGACCGAGCTCACTTCCACGGATTTCGGAAGACCCGTCAGCAGATCGCGCCCGCGCAGCATGACTCGGATTTCTTCTTCCAGCGGATAGGCAGAACCGGCGGCAATTTTCGCATTCTCGGCGGTTCGCTCCCCGATCACGAGGTTGTGATCGCGGCGTGCATACTGAATGATCGCGTCGTCGATCTCGTCCCCTGCGATCCGGATCGAATGATTCACGACGATCCCACCGAGCGAAATCACGGCCACTTCGGTCGTGCCTCCTCCGATATCGACGATCATGCTCCCGATCGGCTCGTTGATCGGCAAGCCTGCGCCGATCGCGGCAGCCATTGGCTCCTCGATCGTGTACGCCTCACGCGCGCCAGCGGACAGGGCTGCATCCTTGGCTGCACGCTTCTCGACTTCGGTCACTCCGCTGGGGATGCCAATCACCACACGCGGATGCGGCGCCATCATCCGCTGAAGATGCACCTTTCGAATGAAGTGATGAAGCATCATCTCGACCGTATCGAAATCGGCGATCACGCCGTCCTTGAGTGGTCGCACGGCCACAATCGAATCGGGAGTCTTCCCGATCATTGCCTTCGCCTCAATCCCGACCCAGAGCGCACGCTTCGTCTTGGTATCGATGGCAACCACAGACGGTTCGGAGATCACAATCCCCTTGCCACGCACGTAGACCAGCGTATTCGCTGTTCCCAGATCAATACCGAGGTCCCGACTAAAAAAGCCAAATAATGTCGATAGGGGACGAAACACGACCGGGGACCTCCGGTGAACGGATGAATCAACGCCACAGAGTGGCGTCTAGACGGGAGATATCATTGAGGTGAAGAAGGGGTAGGCAGGTTTGGAAGGAAATTGGTTGAGCGCCATACCCTCAGCCACGACCACGCCTTTGGAGTAATCCTCTTCATTGTAGCATTGATGCCCTTTTCGATCCCTTGTTTGCTCCCTCGCTGGTCTCGCTGGACGTCACCCTCTCGATGGATATAATGCGGCGCAGGAGAACCGTTGTCGGTCTTGTATCAAAAGGACTCCGGTCATGATTCAACAGACATCGACACCGCGGTGGGAAACCCTCTGGCAGGCGATCGCCCAATCCCCTTCCGGTGCCCGAGTCTCCCTCACCGCGATCGACCTCGCCGATGGCTCCCGATTCGACATCCGTGGCAGTGATCCATTCAAGGCCGCAAGCACCATCAAGGCACTCATCCTTGCAGCCCTTGCCAGGGCCGTCGACGAAGGTCGCCTCGACCTGGCCCGGCACATCGCCTTGCCGGAACGTCTCAAGGTCGGTGGCAGTGGCGTCCTCAACTGGATGACCAGCGGGATCGAGTTGCCGCTGACCGACTATGCGTGGTTGATGATCGCGATCTCCGATAACACCGCATCCAACGTCTGCATCGACGCCGCAACGTTACCCGCGATCAAGGAGATCGCCACAGAGCTGGACCTTTCCGACCTGAACCTGGGTCGCTTTTTCCTCGGACGTTCACCAGCGGCGGGCGAACCGGAGAACATCGCGACGACGAATGATCTCGCATCGCTGCTCGCGGCGATCGAAGGTGGTCGCGTGGCCTCGCCCGCTCTTACGGGCTGGATGCTCGAACTGCTTGCCGACCAGCAGCATGTCAATCGTCTCCCTCGCATGTTGCCGGAAGGCGTGACCTATGTCGGCAAGACGGGTTCCATTTCCGGACATGTTCATGACTGCGGAATTCTGACCGGCCCTCGCGGCAGCCTGTCGATTGCCGTTCTCACCGAAGGGTTCGAGAACGAATACATCGCCGAAGCCTATATCGGCGAGATCGGCCGGCAGGCGGCGTTGACTATCGCCTAGTGCTCTGTCACCCATGTTTCGCTGGCACCGGTCAGTGACGAATGCCGGTTCTTCCCCGTCATTTCAGCAGCGCGTCGGGCAGCGCGTCAGAAGCCTCACCGGGCAGCGGGTCGGTGTTCCTGTCATGTCAGCAGTTGCACCGGAGCGCAGTCGAGACATCTCTGCCGCAGCAGCCAAGCACTTGAGCCGTGACAGACCACGAGATTGATTATCCAGAATTCATCATCCTGCCTGCCGCTGCGCCAAAATCTCCTATCCACAAAAAATGCTTTTCGTTGGAGATGCATTCCTTTTGCTGTGAAGGCTGAAAGTCCGATCGCCGCCGCGTTCATGGCTAAGCCAGACTCCGCTCACGCCGTTCAGCGCCGAAGGTTGCTCGTATTGCGTCTGACAGACAGCGGTTAGCTGACCAACTCGTCAAGCCAGAATCTCGCTCAAAGACGTCATGACGGCTCTCCGCTCATGCACGAGCGCTGACTTCGCACGCAAGCCGGCGACCTGCTGGTGCCGGATGGCGCGCAGTTTGGCGCGGCTTTCAGAGAGCAGCTTGAGCCGTCGGACCCGGTTATCCGCGTCGCCGATCTACATCGAACCATCGGCGAGTTGGATTGCTACCGCGTCCAACGCCACGCTCAGGACTGCAGGTAACGCTGACTCGTCAGGTTCGATGGCATCGATCGGGTTGATGATTTGCTGATTGATGGTAGCGATCTCCGCCAGGCAGTTCGCTTCGAATTCACTGATGCAGTCGGATGGTTCATCCGGCGCGACCGTCGTGAGATGCGCTCGTTCCCCTGGTCCAGACTCTGGAAAATGCTCGCCATCGGGCATCTCGATGCGTTCAGGTCGCGCTCCCTGCAGGCGAATCGCAGCGGAAAGAGGCTTCCACGGCTTGAGGGGAGTTGTCGGATCGACCACTGCAACATCTCTGGAATCGAACGCATTGACCAACGTCTGGCATTCGCGTCGATTCGCGTCGATACTTCGCCCTGCATCGAATGCAAACAGCAATTCCTGCCGATCACCGGCGCTGTCGAGCAACGAGACTACCATCGCCGGAGTCGCCGGAGCCGCCGCATCAGGCTGAGCGGAAACATCGAGAATATCCTCGATGGGAATCCGGTTCACACCATCACCGCCGGGATCACACCAGAACAGCGACTGCCCGGTGAGCCACACTCGGCAGCTCACTCGATCGCGATTCATCCAGCCTCCGACCGGAGCATTCGCCTCACCCGACCAGACCATCAATTCCGCTGAATGCAGACGTGCAGCGTCCCAGCTCAATGCCAATGTGCGAGGTGGGCGTGCGATGGGCGTCTCTGTAACCGGTATCCCGGCGACCGCGAACAGCCGCGCCAGCGAGCGAACCCGTCGCACGCCGTAGAGGGAATTCGTTAGGCCACGAATGCAGAAGACGAAACTGCGGACGAGTTCGTCCCCCTCGTTTTCCCGGTACCGAATGCGAAGTGCGGACATGACCCGGGACGGCGCCGGCACGATCGCGATATCGACCACGTCATCCACATCTATCGCGAATCCTCCCCGGCGCCCTTCATCGCAGATCAGGTATCGCTCGGTAACCGTGAGCCGTGCTCGCTGGACACGATGTCCACAGCCGATAGCTCCCGGAAATGCTCCCACCAGTTCGACCGACGATCGAAATACGTCGTGACCGCGGTTCGACTTCCAACGCCCCCGCGCTATATCAACCGCCGATTCCAGCGGGCTCGGCGGCATTGCCGAGTCAATCACCGATTGACAGGCAACTCCGCGCGGCCCTCCCTGTCCTGCAATGACAGCCATTGAATCCCCTCCCCGAGATAGTCCAGAGTTCTGACCGATCCAGACGCACGTCGGTTCGCCCGGAATAACGATGCGTCGCGCTTGGATCCTCTCGACGTGCCAGCCAAACACGAGGAAAGCGCGGTATGCCTGAACGCGGAAGCGATAGTGTGAGATGCCGTTTACTCGGCGTGTGGTCAGCCCATACCCGATGACAAGATGGCAATAGTACTCTGCAACCACTGTACGTACAACCAGCGCAATGCGGGATTCCTTCAGAAGATTCACTCCACCGATGGCCCCAATACATACGATGTCTGTGATAATGAGCTGAACTCAAGAGGTACGGCAATGGTTCACCGGTCGCTGAAAGGCCGAAGGAGACTCTCATGAAAATTACAGGAGCAACAACCTGGATCGTTGGCAATCCGTGGAAGAATTGGCTCTTCCTTCGACTCGATACCGATCAGGACGGCCTTTACGGGATCGGCGAGGGCACGATCAACGGCTTCGCCAAGACAACCGAGGCGGCAGTCCACGAGATGTCGGGCCGCTTCGAAGGCTTCGATCCTTTCCAGATCGAGACAATCCTCCAGCGAATGTCGCGGGATTTCTATACCGAGGGTGGCCAGATTCACATGAATGCGATCGCAGCGGTGGAAATAGCCTGCTGGGACATCATTGGCAAGGCAACCGGTCGACCGATCTACGATCTCATTGGCGGCCGCTATCACGAGTCGCTGCCCACCTATGCAAACGGCTGGTATGCCGGTCCACGCACGCCCGAATCATTCGCCGAACGCGCGCAGATGGTGATCGACAAGGGCTATACCGCAATGAAGTTCGATCCCTTCGGCGCGGCTTGGCGCACGATGGATATGCCCGACCGTCACCTCTCGATCGATATCGTTCGTGCGGTTCGCGAGCAGGTCGGACCGGATGTCCAACTCATGATCGAGGGGCATAGCCGTTTCAGCGTTTCCGAAGCGGTCTGGATCGGCGAGCGGATCGCCGAGTTCGAGCCGACCTGGTTCGAGGAGCCGACCCCGCACCAGAACATCGCCTCGACCGTGGAGGTCGCGCGCAAGCTCTCCATCCCGATCGCCACCGGCGAGAGCTATTCCAGCGTCCACCAGCACGCGGACCTGCTCTCCCACAACGCCGTCCATATCATCCAGCCGGAACCCGGCAACATGGGCGGTATCTGGCGGACACGACAGGTCTGTGCGATGGCCGACGCATTCTACGGCGTCGTGGCTCCCCACAACGCGCAAGGCCCGATTTCGACTGCCACGTGCATCCAGATCAGCGCTTCTTGCCCCAACCTCCTGACCCAGGAACTGTTCGACGAATTCAATGTCGGCTGGGAACAGGAGATGGTGACCACTCATGCACAGGTCATAGGCGGGCGACTGCAGATACCGAACGGGCCGGGCTTGGGGACCGATCTCAACTGGGCGGAACTCGGGAAGCACCCATACCAGGCATCCAACTTCTTGCCGCTCTTCGCCCCGGGCTGGGAACGCCGTGAAGGTGAGCGACCTGTCCTTGCAACTCCCTCGGATGCCGGCAAGACCGGAGCATAGTGCTGTGCTCACCGTTCGTGCGCCAGTTCCTGCCGATCTCGATGCCATCGCCGCGCTTGGACGTGAGCCCGGCGATGGCGTTTTACCTGATGTGGACGCCAGTTCCAGTTTCCGCCGGTCATTAATGGCCTGCTCGGAAGGTATCGTTGTCGCCTATGGCTCGATCTTCAGCCGACCATTGCATCCTGCCAGATTACGGCTCGACGTATTCGTCTCGCCCGATTCGAGAAACCATGGTATCGGCCGAACCCTCGTTCACCAGCTCGTGGCGAAGATTCCGAAAACTGATGTGCGGGATCTTCAGGCAAATTACTGGCAAAGTGACCGATCCAGCGCCGGTTTCTGGGACCGGCTCGGTTTTGAGCATCTGATGCGAACGCGCATCGGCACGTTCGATCCGTCGTCGTTGGCTGAGGAACCCATTCAACGTCTGCCAGAAGGTGTTTCGATCGGCACCGGAGCGGAACTCATATCCGATCGGAGCATCTGGAACGGCATCGCACTGCTGCACGAGACAGTGTATCGTCGCAACCACTGGTGGAACCCGCCAGCCCCGATCGACCTGCACCAGGCGAGGGACCTCTTCCTGCAACCCGCAGACCTCATCCCCGACGCGCTGTTTGTTGCGCTTGAGGTTGCGGGCCCGGAGGCAACGCCCCATGTCGCTGCCAGCGCCGTTGCCAGCGCCGTTGCCAGCCTGCGAGCGAGCAGTGGAGCCGGTCGTTGCGAACTTGGCTGGATTGGCGCACGCGACCCGGACCTGAAGGCCACCAAACCACTGACAGACGTTCTGCTCCATGAATGTTTTGCGTACGCGCGGGCTCACAACTGGCTGATAGACATCGAAGCCGACGACGCCGATCCCATCCTCGGACCACTTGCCGATACACTCGATCTTACCGATCGGAAGACATTTCTCGCAGTGACTAAAGCTCGTCCCGCGTAGCATGGTCCGCTTTCAGAACCAGACGTCGATTCGGCAGCCGCACCGAGCAGCCATAGCCGAATTCTGCGCCGTTTGGCTTCGGAGACTATCGAAGTTCGCACAAATGGTGACCGAACTGGTGGCTTCCGTCGCACGCATCCGGAACCGGAGCCGGACCGCCCAAAAACCCGTCCGGTCGAATTGCACCCGGACCTGCCTGCGGGTTGACAGGGTCGGACCAACATTCCTAGAGCGCGGCAAATTCCTCCTTCACCACGGCGAGAAGCTCCGCGTCCATCAGCAGATCGGCGGCGGCAAGGGCCATCGCCTTGCCGGTTGCGATCGCGTTCTCCCTCCCCATCGCTGACATCGATCCCTCGACCACCTGGATCGAATGTCCGGGGATCGGCACCGTACTGATTGCGAAGTTGACCGCGGCGGTCGGCATCTTGCGGCTGACATTGCCGAGATCGGTTGAGTACGGCGCGGGGCCCGTCGCCCGCGGCTTGTCGGTGAAGGCTGGCCGCTCTTCCAGACCACCATCCGCGAGATGCCCTTGCAATAGGCGACCGAGCGTGTAATTTGGCACCATATCATCGTAGTCGGGTTCGGTGTCGTCCACCTCCAGCCGGGCACCAGTCATCAGCGAGGCTCCCTCGGCGACTCTGACCGCCTGCGCGACGATCGCATCGACCGTCGCGCGCGAGGCGCCCCGGAACATGAAGTACGCTTCCGCATACTCCGGGACCACATTCGGCGCTTCGCCGCCATGGGTAATGATGCCGTGGATCCGTACATCGGGCGTTACGTGCTGCCGCATCGCATCGATCGCGGTGAAGAGATGAATCACGGCATTGAGCGCATTGATTCCGTTGTGAGGATCCATCGCCGCATGTGCCGTTCGCCCGTGATACTTGAAGATTCGGGGCGAAACAGCCAGACAGGTACCATCCGGAGCTTCGGTGGCCACACCGGAGACGTCCCCGGCGTGATGACTCGAGAACGAGATATCGACGTCGTCGAAGGCGCCGTTCTCGATCATGATCACCTTGCCGCCTTTGTTCTCCTCGGCCGGCGTACCGATCAGCATCACCTCCCCACCAAGTTCGGCGATCACCGCTCCGAGTCCAATCGCCGCAGCGAGATTGGAACTCGCGATCAGGTTATGTCCACACGCGTGGCCAAGTCCGGGCAGCGCATCATACTCCGCCAGGAATGCGATAGCCGGGCCACTCCCCTTGCCACCGCGGATCGCCTTGAAGGCGGTCTCGATACCCCCGGAGCCGCGTTCTACCTCGTAGCCATATCCTGCGATCGTTTCTGTCAGCAGTTTCTGCGCCTTGAACTCGGCCATTCCAAGCTCGGGATTGGCGTGAATCTCGTCGCCGACTGCCAGAATCACGTCTCGCTGGTTCTCGATTGCCGCCAGAATGCGTTCGTGGATGGCGGATTTATCGAATGCTGGTCGCTGCTCGCTCGTCATCTCCAAGTCCCTTCATGGTTGTGAGATCTGCGTTTGGCACTCGTCGCTCGAGCCCATTGCTCCTCGGACGACCGCGTCCGTTTCTGCCGCTGGGCTTGCAATCTGCGACATGGAGCACATCAGGTCGGACGGGCGGTTAGTCCGGTCCTGACTCCCGTGATGCCAGATGATCGCTTTGCCAGGCATATTGGTCATGCTCCGGACGGAAGCGGGGTCCGATGCGACATCCAAGGAACGAAATCAGTCAACCGACTCCTTGCTCTGATATTCGCGCACCGATCTCACACATGCAACAGTCCTGCGTTTCATCTTCGTCACCTGGATATACCTGACGAGGCGCATGTGAAGGCAGTGGACGATTATGATGGCAACGACTCAAATGGATGAAAAGCATCCCTTTAGGGCGTGTTTGCAATGGGTATCCCGGCGAGCAACGTGGTCTCCGGTCTCACCGGAGGGAACGGCTTGGCAGCTGCCGGCGATGCCAGCAGCTGCATCGAGAAGCTTCATCGGTTCCGTTGGCCCACAGGGCCATCGTTCGTCGGAGCTGCGTATCTGGACGGCTTGCAAACACGCCCTAGACCGGCACATGACGATCTGGCCACGTGCCGACCGGTTGGCAAGCCGATACATTCGGACGACGGGCATCATCGAGTCGTCGATTGGAGAAGCCGGCAGGCCGGCAGGCTGCCAGGTCGCCAACCGTGCCTTCATTCAGCACGCTGCTCTAGTAGTCTGTCACGCGGGTTTCGCTGGTCCGCTGCGCGGTCCGGCACCTCTTCGTCATGTCAGCAGCGCACCGGAGCGAAGTCGAGACATCTCGCCTGCGTCGGCCGAGGATCACCATGCCCTGTAATTGAGCCGTGACACACCATTAGACGCCCGCCCGCCGAAGCCAACCACCAGGCAGGATCCATCGCATCACGCGATCGCCCGATACGGTCTCGAATATATTCGTCGAGCAAACGGTCACCCGCGGCGCACCCGACCACGCCGGCGAACTCGATGCGAGCGATTTGCTGACAGTTGTCCAGCGATCTGTTGAGGGCTTCCACCCAAACCAGCGCGTTGCCCTCGTCATGCGAAACTATCAGGGGGCTGACTATCAGCAGGTTTCAGCCGCGCTCGCATGGTCCGACGTTGTCGCCCTCGCCAATGTTCACGAGGCCCTGCGAAAACTCGGCGCCCAGGTCGCCCACCGCCGTGAGCCTTGACCTGGACCCGAGCGTAACTCCTGGTTTCCTGACGGTGATTCTGGACGCGGATGCAGCACAACTCACGCTGCTACTCGGCCATTGCCGAGATGAAAGCGAATGAACCGATGAATATCGATGAGCCGAAGTTTCAAGCGTACGACACCGATCCATCAACGCCGCCCGACTCGATCCTCGAACGCGCTCGCCAAGCCGAAATCGACCCTTGCATCGTTGCCGAAGAGGCGATGCGAGGGTTTGTTTTCGGTGACCTGAAGCCACCCGCTGTCGCTAGCCGGTCGGGATTGCGCGAGGCCTGGTACGGAGCCATGGAGACCGCGTTCGGCCCGCTGCTGGTTGCCGTCACCGATGTCGGCGTCTGTGCGGTCTCCTGGTTACGGCATACCGATCGCCACCAGACGCTGCGTGAGATCGAGGAGCGGGGAATGCTCGCAACCGAATCCCCGGATGTCGTGAAACCGATTATCGAACAGCTGACGCTCTATCTCGACGGGGTGAAAAAGGATTTCGATGTGGAAATCGACCTCTCGGGCACGAGCGAATTCACTCACCGGTCCCTCGACGCGATTCGATCCATTCCCTATGGCGATGTGGTGACCTATGGCGATGTCGCCCGCAGTATCCAACAACCTGGTGCCGCGCAAGCCGTTGGCAATGCGATGGGAAGGAACCCGATCCCGATCATCGTGCCTTGCCATCGCGTGATCCGCTCGGATGGCTCGATGGGCAACTACACGGGAGGGGCCGATATCAAAGAACACCTGCTAGCGATCGAGGGAGTCGAGTTCGGCATACACATCGGCCAAACATCGCTTCCCTTCCATCTCGACTTCTGAACCAGCATCGTGACGATCCTTTCCTCCGCGTCGCGTCGTGGAAACCGTGATCGCTTCCCCTCCCCTGCTGATTGGAACAACGACACGAGATTCGTGGCAATCATTCCGGCGGTCGGGTCTACAGCTCCCGTATGCCTGTCATCCTGCGCCGGTTGACTCAGCACCTGGCACTGTCGCCTGCGTTTGGCTCAATATCTCCTGCCAATCAAACCTCACGCCTTTTTGGGGGGTCTGCGCCATCTTGACCTGGAGCTCTAGCTCGCCACTCAACTGGCAACGCCTCGCCACCCGGCTTAACCTCGCCGTGCCCGTTCACCCCGCCAATGTCGCTCAGGCATCGCGTCAAGACGACCGGCTTCACTCGCGCAACCAGTCGGGCCAATTCACCGTCGCCCCCTCGGCGCCACTCGCACGCAGCCCATCGAGCTGTTCCCGCCTGGACACCCCATAGGCACGCACGAACAATCCATTGGCATGAGCAAAATCAACCAGGTCTGGCGTCAGCGCATCGACGTGCGGGCAGATCTGATCGAGCCCAGCGTCAATACACCGCTCGATCGTTGTCCGATCGAAGACCGGAGTCAGAAAACCATAGGGAATGCCGCCAAACATGGCCTGTGCCTCCAGGACAGCAGACCACGAGAACGATGTCACCTGCACGCGCTCACCGATACCAGCCCCGACGATCGCCTCAACCAGCGGCACCGCCGCATTCAGAGCCTTGATCTCGAGCACGGCAGGCAGCCGCACCACGAATTCCGTAATGAACTCCGCCAAAGTCATCACCCGCTCGCCGGAAAAACGCGGATCGAACCAGCCGCCGAGGTCGAGTCGGCGCAGTTCGGCAAGCGTGAAGTTGGCAACCGGCCCAGCACCATCGGACACACGGTCCACATTGGTGTCATGGACCAGCACCAACTCACCATCGCGCGTCACCTGAACATCGGTCTCGATCATGTCGGCGCCCATCTCGATCGCCAGCGCGAACGCCGCCCGAGTATTCTCGGGTGCATATCCTGATGCACCCCGGTGCGCGATATTCAGCAATCCCATCAGCCGACGTTTAACGCGAGCTTGCCAACCCCATCGACCAGACCAAGCTCGTGCAGGATCGCCCACGTCGCCGGACAATCCGCACCATCGGGTGCCAGCGCCTCGACGAGATGCTGGAGATCGATCGGTTCGTCGATGTCGAACGTGACTGGCATCTCGGCTACCGTGAGGCCCAACCGTGTCGCCTGTGCAACCAGCCCGTCCGCCGCCGAAGAGGTGCTCATCGCCACGCCGCTCACAACGTCCGCGTACCCTCTCAGACCTATCAGGTAATACCCGCCGTCGTGCACTCGCCCCAGTACCACGTCCGCCGTGTCGAGCGCCGCAAAGGCGCGCTCGATCGTGACTCGCGGCAGGTGTGGAGAGTCGGATGCGATCAGGATCGAACGCGCGTACCCATGATCGTGTCCCCAGCGCAGGAGATTGTTCTGGCGGGTCCCCCAGTCAGGGCCGTCCTGCGGAATGAACCAGACATCGGCCGGTGCCTCACCGGTCAGGTCGGCGAGTACCGCCGGATAGTCGGCCTCTGGTGGCGAATGTGTCCAACCCATGTCGTAAGGCACGTCGACGCCGCCCGGCGCCAGTCGGGCGGCGAGATCGATCAGGAAACCGCGATACAGCTGCGCAGCCTGATCCATTCCGATCACCCGCCCGAGTCGTGTCTTCGTCTCGCCGGGAATCGGAGCGCGAGCGGCGATCATGAGGAGATTGGTAGACCGGCGTATCATCGTCATCAGGACGTCCCCTTATCCATCGCATCGCGCAGATCGTCTGGCACTGGACGGCGATCAGACTTCCCACGAAGAATCGCACCCAGGATTCTGTATCCCGCCTTCAACGATGCCCTGATATTGCCGCTTACCTTGGAAACACCACCGGCCCGCTTCCGGTAGGTGACGGGAACTTCCTGAACGTCCAACCCCGAGCGGACGGCGCGTGCGATCATCTCGATCGACCAGCCATACGTCATCTCCCGCATGCCAAGCGCAATCAACCGATCGCGTCGGATGACCCGGAACGGGCCGATATCGGTTATTCGCACATGGTAGATGAGTCGAAACAGGACGGTCGCAAGGCGGTTGCCGAAGATCTGCTGGGGCAACAACGATCCCGGCTCATAGCTTCCCAGCATGCGTGATCCCAGCACCAGATCGGCCCGACCGGCGAGAATTGGTGCGAGCAACAGCGGCAATTCGTCTGGCCGATCACTGCGATCGCCGTCCATCAACACGATCAGGTCGACGTCGCCACATCCGAGCACCCCGCTCAGGCACGCGCGGCCATACCCGCGACGAGGTTCCGAGATAACCTGCGCCCCGGCCTCCCGTGCAACCGCTGCCGTCCGATCGGTGCTGCCATTGTCTACAACGAAGATACCAGTCACTGTAATCGGCAAGTCGGGTGACTCCGCCATCGCACGTATCTCGGCCACGAGACCACCAATTGCGGCTTCCTCCTCAAGGCAGGGAATGACGACCGCTGCGGTGAGCGCATGCAGGGAACGTGGTTGGGTTGTGCTCACGAGGCGCGAGCCTTCTTGACAACCTGGCGAGCGCGCAAGCGTCGCTCGGCTGCCGAGAAGTACTCGCCGATGTCACCTTGCCCGCCTATCCAGGCCAGGTAGCGGTCGATCCCGGTCGGGAGATCCACACTGGGCGCGAACCCCAGTTCCTCGATGCGGCCGATATCACTGATCAGCGCCCGCATCTCTCCCGGACGGAATTCGCCGGGTAGCTGTGGCTCGATAGCCTTGCCCAGCTTCTGCGCCAGCAATCGCGCGAGGTCGCCAATCGCCGCCGCATTGCCGGTTCCCACGTTCATGATCTTTCCGTCTGCCCGCTCGTCCGTCGCGACCAGCAGGTTCGCCCGCGCGATATCCTCCACGAAGATCAGGTCACGGGATTGGCGACCGTCCTCGTAGATGACTGGCGCCAGATCGTTCAGCAATCGCGTGCAGAAAATGGCAATCACCCCCGTGTACGGGTTGAACAACGATTGCCGGGGACCGTAGGTGCAGGAATACCGGAGGGCAACGACCGGCAATCCGGAAGCCCGGCCGAACGAGATCACCAGACGTTCCTGATCCGATTTGCTGATTGCGTAGACGTTCTCGCCTCCCATCGGCGCGCTCTCGTCCGTCGGCACCGGTGTCGATTCTTCACCGCAGACCGGGCAATGCATCGCATAATCGCCAACCTGCAACTGGGCAATGGGTCTGGTCGCACCGTAAAAATGCCCGTGCTCCGGACAGGTGTAGGCACCTTCGTTGTAAACGGCTTGCGACGACGCGACGACAACCTTCTCGATCGGAAGATCCCTGTTCCGGATCGTTTCCAGCATCAACGCGGTCCCGTACGAATTGACATGCATGAACTTCGCGATTTCCGGCATGTATCCGCCGTACGCTGCCTCGTGAAATACGATATCGATGCCGTCCAGAGCCCGTTCCCAATCGCTCCGATTTCGTACATCCCCCTGCATGAACTCGATGTCGTCTGGCACCCATTCCGGCTTGCCATTGCGATGCGTCTGGCGTTCGAGACTGTCCAGTACTCGAACGTCCCAACCCTTTGCTCGCGCAGCGTCCACGATATGTGAGCCGATCAACCCGGCCCCACCAGTTACCAGAGCGGTTGTCGTTCGCGCCATCCGTTGCCGAACCTCCCACGATGATTTCGACGCACGTCATGCCCGCTTGCATTCCACGCTCTGCGTGTTCCTGTCAGACTACCCGCGCTCGGCGAAACTCATCCGCTCATGCTCCAGTACGGGCAGTGTATCCAATGCCTGCAACAGATCCGCGAGTACATCATCCACGGACTCGAGCCCGATCGACAGCCGCAGGCAGCCATCACTCACCCCACAGGGAGACGTGCTGGGTGGATGGCAGATCGTTGTCGTCGTCCCGCCCAGACTGGGCGCATAGGGAATCATGCGCAACGCATGCAGCACGTGCTCGGCAGCTTCGCGACCGTCTCGCAACTGGAAGCGAATCATGCCGCCGAAGCCATTTGGCAACATGCGTAAAGCGATCTCTCGCTGCTCACCGTCGACAAGACCCGGAAACGACACGTCGGCGATCAGCGGGTGGTCGCAGAGTGCCTGCGCGACCTGCATCGCGGTTTCGGATATCCATGACATGCGAGGCGCCAGCGTTCGTATCCCTCGCAACGCCAGCCAGGCATCCATTGCGCCCACGAGCGAACCGAGGAGGTATCCGTTTTCACGGATTGTCTGCAATGGCCCCCTGGCACCCACGATCACACCCGCCGACAGATCGTGATGTCCTCCCAGAAACTTCGTGGCGCTATGTACGACCAGATCGGCACCGTGCTCGATCGGCCGGCACAGGACCGGAGTCGCAAACGTGTTGTCGACTACCAGCAGGGCGCCATGCCGGTGCGCGACATCGGCGATCTTGTCGATATCGACGACCTTCATGCCGGGATTGGCAATCGTCTCGGCGAACACGAGCTGTGTTCGGGGAGTGATCGCCGCCTCGAGCGCTTCGATGTCATCCAGGTTAACGGACGTGTAGTGAACCTTGAACCTGCCCAGAACCTTCCGCAGGAGGGTTTCCGTATCGCAATACGATCCCTCGGCGATCACGATATGGTCATCGGCCGAGAGCAAGGCGAGCAACACCAGTGAGATCGCGGCCATCCCCGACGACACCGCGTAACCATCGTCGGCGCCCTCGAGCTCGGCCACGGCGCGTTCCAGCGATACCGCATTCGGAAAGTGATCCCGACTGTAGTTCGGCTGTGGGGGATCGGCGAGAAAGCGGTCGGCAATCATTTGAAAATCATCGACCGCATACACCGACGCCTGATAAATGGGTTGGCTCAGCGGCCGAACTGGTTCTGAGCGGTCCTCACCGGCATGAATTGTTCGTGTCCGCATTGAGTAGTGGCCATTGGTCGGGTGTGCATCGTTGTCAGGTCGAAAAGAACTCACGTCGCCGCCCTTCTCCGTCCGGGAGAGAGATCCGCATTCAAAAACGTTGCGATTCGTAAAGAGCTACAGCCTGCAGGTCAGGACGAATGGGTGCATCCGAATTTTTGGGGCACCTGCAGATTACTTCGCACAATTCAACCCGCTGGATCATCTCGCGAGTGCGGCAATATTCATGCCAGTCGCCTTTCACTCGGATAGCCGAACAGGTCGACCGCGAATCACTTGGCCGTTCTGGTCCTGCGCAACCGGGTCATGGAGCGTACAGACAGGACGCGTCAGCTTTTGGGAGAACCGATTGCCCTCCTCCTTCGGCTAGGAATCCTTAGGTCGGGGGCCACGGCGCACCTTTCTGCTTCAGCAGATAGATATACACGTGATTGTTCTCCAGCCACTGATTGTATTCCTTCTTCATGACTACCTCGTACGTTGGATATCGCGCCGGATTGGACGCGACCACATACGTTGCATCCGTGTTTTTGGCATAGAAGTACAACCACCACGGTGAGCCGTTCGGCGCGATCGACTTCACAACGCCATCGTCGAGCATGTCGGTGTAGAGATGATACCCGTCCCACCCGGCTCCAGCATCGAGCTTGGTATTCGGGATTCCCCGCTCGTTCGCAGTCCGAGCCATTGTCCAAACGCTGTCCATGTAGACGAGATAGTCACGCGTCCCCGCCGTTGAAAGAACGGCGACGCAGGCGATCGCGATCCACCCCACAGGTTGGAAGATGCGTATGTCTCGCAAGGACCAGAGCAAGAGTGCGATCCCGAGCGGAATCAGTGGCAGCAGATAGCGGTCGAGTGAAATGGTTCGGTAGATGTAGTGGAACGATGGTGGCAGAACACCGACAAGTTGCCAGACACCCACCATCGCAATGATTCCCGCCACGGAACGCTCTGGCGACAATTTGGGTGTGAGGTGACGGCAGATCATGAGCGAAGCCAGGATTGCACCGATGACCGCCGCAATCGTCAGGATTCTGTATACCTCGGGCCATTCGATCACCCGCATCCGACTGCCGGGAACGTCAGGCGAGCCTAGCCCACCTGCCCCGACGAACTGCGGAATGTACGGCATCCGCCGTCCTTGCGCGGTGAAGAAGAACATCCCGGTGACGATGACGGTCAACAGGCCGATGAACGACCAGTACCCGACCGGCGAGCGAAACGATCCGCCATCGCCGGAAGATCGCCATGTAGGGATGATGGCGATCAGGATCGGAATCAGGATTAGGCCGAGATAGGCAAGTTCGATATACGTGAGATACCGCGTCAGATGCCACGCACCATCCCACCCATAGCGCTTCATCTCATCCAGGAAGCCCTGCTGGACGGCCGTCACGTCGTTGAACCATTTCAGCCAGGTGTAGTACGCGATCAGCATCAGCGCGGGCGCCATTGCCGTCTGCAACGCGAGTCGAAGACTGCGGCGATTGAACCACAACTGCCTGGTCACGATCAGATAGAGAACCACAGCAAACGGGATCAGCGCTCCCTGCTGACGGATCCAGAATGCGAATCCGGCCGCCACCGATCCCAGCACGATCGACCACGCGCGGGTCCGTGTGTCTTTCAACCCCCAGGTGTAGAACGCAAGCGCGATCAGCATCCACGATGTGAAATGGGGATCGGTCATGAAGGTGAACGACAGGATGAACGTGAGCGGGTTGAAGAGATAGAGCGATATCCCCATCGCGCTGCGGCTGCGGCTGACGCCGAGCTGACGCAACAGTGCATACAAGGCGACTGCACCGATCCCGACGATCACCACCGTCGAAAGGCGCATGACTCCGAGCGTCATCCCAAAGACCAGCGCAAACAGGCCTCCCCAGAACACCTGCCCGATGGCGGTCGCTGCCACGACCGGATACACGGTGAGCCGAATGTCCCAGTACAGCGTTTCGACCGACCGGGTATAACCCCAATCATCGGTGGTCGCGATGTTCGTCATCGTTGGCACGATGATTGCCGCGATCGCGAACAGCGCAATCGGTATCAGGACCGGCCAATTGGTTCCAATCATCCGCAGGGCCGCCTGGAATTGATGACCCACGCTCGAGGCTTCGGGTATCGCGCTCGTAGCTGCGGACTCTCCCGGCACAGAGATCGGATCGGGCGTTTTGGTTGGTGTCGCCGGAGGCGGCAAGGCAACCGTCTCGCCAGGATCGGCTCCCGCTCCCGGATAAGGAGACGGCCGAAACAGAGGTCGCGTCGTCGGTGAATCGGATGGATCTCGGATGTTTCCAGACTGGGACGGTGGTTGCTGATCCACGAACGCAATCTTCCTCGTGATGTTCGAAAAACCTGTCTCGAATCTGGAAACAGGAGAGTCATCGCTACGCGCAGTATGTCATGTCCCGTACGCGCTGCGCGGCCGGTCGTGACGCATCCTCAAAGCTGCCGGTACGCTTTCGATACCCGCCTGAATGGAGTGATGGGAATCGGTGGTACGAAGTCTGCGAATTGGCAATCAGCTGATATCTTGCGAGCTTCGGTAGCGATCTCTCAAGCGACAAGACGACTTCTTGCGACACTCCTGCGCGACATCACGGTGGGGCCTTGGGCATGAATGAACTCGTTCCAATCCGAGAAGCAACGGGCAGACGTTTTCATCGCGTGCCTCAGGCAAGCGATTGGGAGGTGTGCGCGCGGATGATGAGCCATCACGGACGCACATTTGCGTTCGCGAGTCGCTTCCTTCCTCCCACCAAGCGTCGTGCAGCGCAGTCAGCCTATGCATTCTGTCGGATCGGAGACGATCTCGTCGACCGCGCCTCGGCCGGAGAACCCGCCACCGCGATCGCAGCCGCGCTTGACGACTGGGAACAGCAGATCGACCACCCAACCCACCCGGTGAGCATCGCCTTTGCCGCCGCTCGAGCGCATTACGGAATCCCCGAACAGCCCGTTCACGATCTGTTCACCGGGTTTCGAATGGATTTGAATCCGCACTGGTTCTCCGCACGCGTTGAGCTTGACGACTACTGCTACTACGTTGCTGGAACGGTAGGATTGATCGTCGCTCCGATTCTCGGTTGCGAATCGAAACCCGCATTGCAGCATGCTGTCGAGTTGGGCACGGCCATGCAATTGACCAACATTCTCCGCGATGTCGCCGAGGACGCGCTCGCCGGCAGGCTCTACCTGCCGCTCGAAGATCTTGCCGAGTTCGGCGTCGATCCGGAGTCGATCCTTGCCGGCCGGCCGAATGGGGACTTTCGGAATCTCATGCGTTGCGAGATCGATCGCGCACGTGGATTCTACGCATCGGCGAGGGAAGGGGTCTCGGCACTGGATCTCACCGGCCAACTGACAACCCTCGCCAGCAGTCATCTTTACGCTCACATTCTCGATTGCATCGAGGAGCAGGATTACGACGTATTCCGACGACGCGCACATGTCTCGATGGCGCGCAAGTTACGCGCGTTACCGGTGGTCGCGGGCTCGTTCATTGGCATGCGACTTACGACGGCGCGCATGTTCAGTTAGGTGCCAGGATTCTTCGAAGCGTCGCTTTTTTTATTTGCCTCGGAGCAAACAAGCCACGCCGCAAGGAGACTTGGCGTCGTGTGCATCGTGCAATGTGGATGATCTCACCACCGGGCGTAACGTGACGATGACTGGCCGGGGGATCAGCCTTGCATTCGAAGACCTTCAACGCGCTGCATCGCTTAGCCGCCTGACTGCTGCCTCGATTGCAATGCACCCGCTTCGTTCATCCGCCATGTCTCGCAGGAAGAATGGCTCTCCAAACGCAAGATGGATGGCCCACTCCCGCTTTCCGGTACTGCTGTCCCCTGCATCGAGCTTTCGATAGCTGAATCCGGTTGCCACGATCGGAACAGGTCCGACTCCCGCCGATTCCGCTACTCGGGCGAATTTAAGAAATCCAGCCTGAAACGGGAGAAACTCTTCTCCCCGCTTGGGCGTCGAATGAGGGTCGATGTTCGGATATCCCTCTGGAAATACGATCACGACCCGACCTTCGCGTAACAGCTCGGTGGTTTCCCGTAGCGCCTTCCGAAAAACGCGCACCCTGCCGATCTCATCTCCGGATGCCCGCATCACGACTGGCCATCGAGCCGATGTGCACAATCGCTTCATGACGTATGAGAGCGGACCCTTTCCCACCCAGTCCAGCCCCACGATGACGTGCAAAGGACGATCGATCGTGGCGAACAGTGCACTCCCATCGTAGAGATGATGATAGTGACGGGCAGCGATCAACACAGGCCCCCGTGCGGGAATATGTTCGAGCCCTGTAACCGTCAGAACCGTCTTCTGCGAGGTCGTCCAACGAGCACATGCGCGCAGAAAATGCCAGGAGGGATTCGATGGTCCCACGTCAGCCCTGCTGAACGACTGGAGCGTGCGTGGTGCATGGCTGACCCGAATCCGGGCGATCGGAGATCGGCACCAACACCATGAATGCGGGAATCAAGCCCAGAACGACCGCGAACAGGATCGGCAACCACAGATCGACACTTGCGCTGAGCGCAGCCGCGAACCCTATGTTGGCGGCGAAGACGACGAACGGAATCCAGATGCCGGGGATACCGCGATCGATCGGAGGATCACTTCGCCAGATAAGACGGGAAATCAGCATGAAGACGAATGCAGTCAGGCCCCACCCGAAGAAATTCTGCCCTGGCATCCCGAAATAGGACCCAGTTTGTCCCCACTGCCAGAACTTCACCATCAATGATTCGTGCGCCATCGCCGGGTCTAGAACCAGATCCCAGACGACGAGGAGGAATGCTCCGATTGTTACCGCGTAGATCCAGCGAGGGCTGAACGGTATCCGGCGTGAAAGTTCATAGCCGATCAATACCGTGGCAAATCCGACGTAGAACCAGGAAAGGGGAATCGAAAACGGCACATGACCGAAGATCTTGTAGCCCAGAAAATTCGTGTACCGGTAATTTCCAAACGGTTCGCCGGTACTTGTCCCGATCAATTCCGAACCCAGTGAGATCGGCACCGCGCAAGCGAAGAAGATTGCGGTCTTGCGTAATCCGATGGCATACATTCCATACGCGAACATCGCCGCCGCCCCAAAGACGATATGGAGCGATCCCCCGTATCTCATCCCGAAATTGTATGCTCGGGGACCGTAGGAACTGTTGACCCACAGTTCTGGATGCGGGATCGCAATCAGCAAACCCGCCAGCCCGAAGACAAGGGCCGCCAGATGGCCGATCAGAAGGACAATCGAGATCTTGCGAAAACGGCTATCGCCCGATGTGACCGGGTTCGTGTAGATACGGGCTGAGGCCGCGTTCGCCTGGCTAGTCGCCATGGATGATTCTCCGCAGTCGGGATACGTTCGTATGATCTTCGTCGGGAGCGATTCATGCGTCGCCAGCACAAGTCGCAGGACCGGCGAAGAATGCAGCGCACATCAGATGCCGCGGCGAATCGGGCGGCCTCGCCAGTGGTGATCTCGACGCACTGCCTTGCGCCAGAGGTTGATCGCGACCAGAGGATCGAGCAGTGGCGAGAGCCAATAGGTCCAGGGCGCACCGCGGTAGGCGCGTCGTGTTCCCGCCAGCAATCCGGCTCTCATGATCAGGAGAACCAGGTTGGTCATCCAGAAACCAGCGCCAACTCGGCTCCGCCGCAGGTTTGGGAGAGCAAGCATGGTCATGGCTGCCGGAATCGGCAACGCCATCGCCAGCGTCATGTCCGTCATTCTCAACCACCAGTCCCGACCGGATGACGCATCCCTCATCGGCAGCGATCGAGACCAGTTGGTCCAGGCATCCCAGCCGCTGGAATACATCTCGACCTCCAGCAGAACAGTGGAATCCGCCGGTTCGTAGAAGCCGGGAGCGATCCCCTTGCCGGCAAGTGCTCTCGCGAGCGAGACGTCCTCGACGAGCGAATCCTTGCCACTCGCGAACCCACCCACCCGTGCAAGCGCATCGCGGCCGATGAGAAAGCACTGACCGTTGGCCTGAACCTCATCCGGATCGTCGAAGGTCGATCCCGGGATCCCATAGCGGATCACCATGCTTGCCAGCAATGCCGGATGCACGATGGCTTCCGCCGCACCAGAGAGATGCTGAGGCGTGGCAACACTAAACGCATCCACTCGCTCCTTGGCGGCGTGCGCGATCAGGGAATCGACAAGGTGCACCGTTGGGCGCACATCGGCATCGATCGTCAGCACCCAATCATGTGGCTGGTTCAGGTGCTCATACCCGACCTGCAAGCCCCACGCCTTTCCGTTCCAGTCGGAGGGGACCGGCGACGCGTCGATCCAGCGAACGCGTGAATCGCGTTCAGTGGCCCTCGCCACGACCATACGGGTGCGATCGATCGAACCACCGTCGACGACGAGGATCTCGGTCACTGCCGGTCCTTGACCAGCAAGCCCATCGAGGCAGGGTGCCAGCCGATGCTCCTCGTTGAGCACAGGCACGATCACGGAAACGTGTGTGGAAGTCGCCGTAGCGTCTGCTGTGGCGATCGTCGTTCCCTGACTGGTCCGCAGGAGACGTGATCCGATCCGGACGATTGCCCCGAGCTGGAGGAGAATCAGGACAATACCTGCAAATTTACAGAGTGATCTCACGTATGCTTCTCCCCGATCTCTGCCACAGGCAGCACTCCTGGCAGATGCTTGGTCACCGCTCGGTTGACGAGATGCTGAACGTCATCCCACGATTCGAACGTCGGAAACGGCAAGAAATGGTTGCCTGGAATCTCGTGATACGAAAGCAGGCCAGGAAGCTTGCCGGCAAGCCAGCGCGTATCTTGTGGCCATGCGACATTGTCGTTGTGCCCCTGCAGGATCACGGTCGGCGGGGTGATGGTGGTCGCTTGCTTCCGCACTGTTCCTGCCAGTCGACGTAGCTGATCGAGCGTCTCAGTGGACACGGCCGAATCGTGTTTGATGGTGTAAGCGACTTGCGGGTCACCAAGATCGAGACCTGGCATCGTCTTTCCAAACCACGCCCGCGTCTCGGGATTGGAAAGGTCGAGATTCGAATAGAAACTGATCTCGTGTACGAAGAGCTTCCCGATCGGCAGGACCCTCCCCCGCCAATCACCGATTCGCGTGAATGGCGCGAGCAGGATCATGAGATCGGGGGGCTTTGGCGACGTCGACGCCACATGAAGCGCCAGCGATCCTCCGAGTGAATGTCCGACGAGCACGCGCGGAGACGTGCGAGCAGCGAATTGCTCCCAGGCCGCGCCGATGTGCGTTGTCCATTCGGCGGCGGTCACGGTATTGAGATTGTGGATATCGCTCGCCATGCCGGGAACCAGCGGTGCTGTCACACTCAACCCGCGGGCACGCATCAGCCCGGCAAGTGGCCGGGTCTCAGCCGGCGTTCCCAAAAACCCGTGGACGAGAAATGCACCGCCGGCAGCATCAGGTCGATCGATGGAATATGGCTGATGAGATTCCTGGGCATACCATTCCTGCAGAGTCGCCACGCTTTCCTGTCCTCCTCGTATTCGCAAGGCACGCAGCGTGCCCGATACTCCGTCATGCCGCGCTGGAAGGGCATGGACGAATGAACTCGTTCCCTGCTTCTCCTGGATGTGGCATCACATTCGCGTAGCAACGTCCATGAGGGTCTCCTGGCGAGACCGGTCTCTTCAAAAGGGTAACAATGGCAAAGCGCATCGTCGTCATCGGTAGTGGATTTGGAGGGTTGGCTGCTGCCGTCCGGCTGGCTGCCAGGGGTCATGATGTCACCATCCTCGAGCAACGCGATCAACCTGGCGGTCGTGGCTACGTGTACAGGCAGGACGGCTTCACCTTCGATGGCGGTCCGACCGTCATCACGGCACCCTGGATGATCGACGAACTGTTCGAGCTGGCGGGACAAAACCCCCGGGAACATATAACGATGGTTCCCGTGGATCCGTTCTACCGCATCTTCTTCGACGACATGCAGTATTTCGACTACGCTGGATCTTCCGAGGGCATGGAGGCGGAGATCCGTCGCCTGACCGGCTCGGACGATCAGATCGCTGGCTATCGGCAGTTCGTGGCAATGTCCGAAAAGATCTTCGACAAAGGCTTCACGGAACTGGCTAATGTCCCCTTCCTCCGCGTCACCGACATGCTCAAGGTCGCTCCGGCGCTCGTTCGACTGCAAAGCTATCGTACCGTCTACAGTCTCGTGTCGACGTATGTCACCGATGAACGCCTGCGCGAGGTTCTGACATTCCATCCGCTGCTGGTTGGAGGCAATCCGTTCCAGACGACGAGCATCTACACACTCATTCATTTTCTGGAACGAAACTGGGGAGTCTGGTTCGCGATGGGCGGTACCGGCGCCATCATCGATGCCTTGGTGCAGCTCTTCAAGGATCTCGGCGGCAAGATCAGGTACAACGTCCGCGTCGGTCAGATCACCACCACGGGCCGCCGCGCGACTGGCGTCATCCTCGATGACGGCACCGAGATTCCTGCGGAGATCGTCGTCAGCAACGGTGATGTCGCGTCGACCTACCAGCATCTGCTCCCTGCGGTGCATCGGCGCAAATATACGGACCGCAAGCTGGCTCGCATGAAATACTCCATGTCGCTGGTCGTCATCTATTTTGGGACCGATCGTCGGTATCGTGGCACGGATGGTCCCGAGTTGAAGCATCACGACATCATCCTCGGACCGCGATACCGCGGATTGCTGGATGACATCTTCAACAAGAAGCACCTCGCCGACGACTTCTCACTCTATTTGCACATGCCCACGCTCACAGACCCGTCGCTTGCGCCGGAAGGGTGTGACGCGTTCTATGTGTTGGCACCGGTGCCTCATCTGGGGGGTGCGACAGATTGGGCGCAGGCGGCAACGCCCTATCGGGACAAGATCATCGGCTTCCTCGAAGATCGCTACCTGCCGAACCTCTCTCGCCACATTGTCAGCGAGCATATGATCGATCCTCGCCACTTCGAGTCGACACTCGGCTCGTATCTCGGCTCGGCCTTCTCGGTTGAACCGGTCCTCACCCAATCTGCATGGTTCAGACCGCATAACGTATCCGAAGAGATAGACAATCTCTACTTCGTCGGTGCTGGAACACATCCTGGAGCAGGTCTTCCAGGCGTGCTCAGCTCGGCAAGGATCGCTGACGATCTCATTTCTGCTCTGCCGAAATAGAAACATGCCGGACGCCAATTGCATCCGGCATGTTTTCTCGGCAGGTAATTTCCTGGAAGGCTCCTGATCGAAACCAGCGTGCGCATGGTCTGCAAAACCAACTGTACCGACCCAGTCGCCGGAAGACCTTAGCAATTCTCTGAACGTGTGTCCGTTTCGTAGGGGTGCCAGCGGGCTGCGAACCCAGTGTTGACCCCTACCGCGCTGCGACGTGGTCCCCCGTGTTCGCAGCGTGGCGGACCCGCCACCGCTAGCAGGGACAACTTCCGCACGCTGCTCTAATGATCTGTCACGTATGTTTCGCCGGGCCACGATCCGCCAGGCAATGATGGCCATATCGTCCGTTCGTCATTTCAGCAGCTGCGCCGGAGCGTGTCGAGAAATCTCTCCTGTGCCGACTGGGGATCACCTTGCCCTGCACTTGCGCCGTGACACACTCCTCGTGGTCTGTCAGCCATCATGCTCCCGGATCGGCCTCACGGGAGGGAACGGCTTGGCAGCTGCCGGCGATGCCAGCAGCTGCATCGAGAAGCGTCAGCGGTTCCGATGGCCCACAGGGCCCTAGTTCGTTGGAGCGACGCATCTGGACGGCTGTGCAAACACGCCCTACTCCTGACGGTTTCGCGGAGCGGTCATGTAGTTCGCACGTCCACGAAGCGCACCGTTTCCGTTCGAAAATCGCCGTTGGTATCCCGATCGCTCCGTGCGCTCGGCCGCTTCATCGTCGATGCCGTTTGCAGCCTCGAATTGAATCTCGTCCGCGACGTGGGCAACAGCAACGAGATTGACATCCGGCACGAGCACCTCTTCCTCGACTTCTTCTACCCAGATCACATCAGGGCCATCTGGTAGCGCCCGCAGGACCAGCGGATGAGAGAAGTTCAATTCGGTCGTGACCAATTCCTGGCCCTGACCGTTGATCGTCTGCCGCTTGGAAAGAACCCCCTTGCGCAGGAACTCCATGACCTTCGCCTCGATATGCTCTGAAGGCAACAGATCGCGATCGAGGAATCGCCACAATGTGCGGCTCATGTGACTCTGGGTAGGCACGAACCCCTCATGCAGTTGCTTCACATAGGTTTCGATTGCCTGGATAACCGCGATATCGACATCCGCCGACTGCGACATCTCGATTGGATCTTCTTCACCAGCCGCTGCCACAAGATCGGGGCTGACCGAGCCCGGAACACCGCAGATAATCACCCGCTTGCCAAGCCGGTTCCGCAACGTCGTCACGAGCCGAATGAAATCCTTGTCCCCCGAGAAGATCAGAAACAGTTCGATGTCGGGCCGAACGAGGGCGGTATTGATGATATCGACAACCAGATTGAGATCGGATCGCGATGCGATCTTCTCCCGACCATGAGAGTCGGTCGACTTCTTGGCGGGATAGTGGTGGGCTTCGAAGCCCGCGACATCGAGACGGGTGCGGGCCTGAAGAGGATGCTGCTCGAAATCGGCATAGGCGCGTGCAACGGACATAAGTCCATATTTGAGCGCCTTGTCACGCCACGCCAGCGGGTCCGGTTCTCGCCCGAATGAATTGATCGTGGAATAACGGATGTTTTCGAAATCAACGAATACTGCAACTTCGGTGTTTTCGCCCTGACGATTTGAGGACGCCATATCTGGCACGGTAGACCCCTCCATATGTGTATGCAACGTTAATGAAATACCACTGGGCTCATGAGACCCTGCCTGCCCCTTGTGCCTTGAACGCGATCAGGGGGTACCTCTACAGCATGTTCGATGGCTTTCGACCATCAGTCTCGAAACAAACGTGGGGCGCCTTGAAAAAACAATCCGATCATCGCTGGCCAACACCTGCCTTGGTCCTGCCGACGTCGTTCGGGGAATACTCCGCTATCGTGATCGCCTATCGATCACCCATTCACAACAAGAAACCCGTCTTGGCCTATTCCCATGCGCTCTACGAGCAAATGTGTGCGGGTCCAAACAAGACTTTACAACGCTTACCGCCTGCGACTGAATCGAGTGTAACACCACCGGTAAGGAGTGCGCCGCTGAAGGCAACGGCGCACGCCAAACGTTTCCGTGCCTATTCCAGCACAGCAGGTTCGGTGCGTGACGCGGCCGCCGCATGCTCCGCCGCGATTACTGCCGCGCCGACGACGCCCGAGTTATCGCCGAGTTTCGCACGCACGATCTCTACCGCATCCCCAGCGTGCGGAAGTGCTTCCCGCCGGGTAACCCGCTCTGCCGTCTCGAAAAGGAGATCGACCGCCTCGATGACGCCGCCGCCGAGAATGATCCGTTGCGGATTGAGGAAGTTGACGATCGACGCCAGGCCCCGACCAAGGTACTCGCCCGCACGCTCGATCGCTTCAAGCGTGATCGGATCCTTGGCGTCCACAGCTTTCTGCAAGATGCCGGACCGGATTGCCGCTTGTCCGGGTGCCGCCGGATCGACATCGGGCAGCAGGTCACGCAGGATCGACTTCCGACCGCGGCGAAGCTCGCCGAGCAGCACATTCGTGATCGCTGTTCGTGATGCGTAGGCTTCCAGGTGCCCCCGAGCGCCGCAACCACAGATGCGGCCGTCGGCCTGGACCGTCGTGTGTCCCAGTTCGCCGGCATTGCCCGAGAATCCAGGGACGAGTTCGCCGTTCGCGACAATCGCACCACCGATACCGGTTCCCACGAAGACGCAGATGAAGTTCTCGACCTTGCGGCCCGCTCCGAAGCGGGCTTCACCGATGGCCGCAATCTGCACATCGTTGCGGATCGCGGCGGGAACCTTGAAGCGCTCCTCAAGGAGTTCCGCCATCGGCAGGTTGACGACCGCCCGGCTGAGATTCGCGGTCCCGACGAGCAACCCCCTGGCTGAATCGACTTGCCCGGCAATACCGACGCCGATTCCGGCGACTTCGCCGATCTCGACCTTCGCATCTTCCAGTGCCGCCTCGATCGTGGAGGAGATCCGCTTCATGAGGTCGTTCGGGCCATCGGAAGGATTCGTTCGCTTCTTGCCGGACCCGACCACCTTTCCGGTCTTCACATCAACGACCGCGGCTAGCACCTTGGTGCCGCCGAAATCGACACCGATCGCCAGATCTGCCATTTTCTACGCTCCTTCGTCGGGTCGCATACTCCGCCTCACCGGTTTTCCGGGGGCGAACATCGTTGTCGTGGGCATAAAATGTCGAGTGCCATTCGCGGCACTCGCCCATCTTCGGGCCAGCAAGAACCGCACAGGGCCGGTCTACCCCTTGTCGAACCGCTGGATGACGTCACCGAACGATTCGAGGCTCGCTGGCGTGCACGGATCCAATCCACAAACGAAATGTCGAAATCCCAGCTGCCGAAACTCGTGGAGCAGGGCCGCCTTGGCGTCCGCATCACCGGCAAACGCTCCTGGCCGGGAGCCCAGATAGCCATCCAGTGCCATGTTGCCACCCGCCGTGCGGACGAGTGTCTTGGGATCTCGCCCGACCGCCTCGCACGCTGCATCGACAACCTGCAAGAGTTCTTTCACCTTGACCGTATCGCTATGCCACACGGTGTTCCAGGCATCGGCATACTCGGCGATCAGGCCCAACATCCGTGGCCCGGTTGAACCCACCAGAATGGGTGGACCCGACGCTCGTGGCCCGCGAGGAACGTTGATGGCATCGTTCGCCTGAAAGAATTCGCCCTGATAGTTTGCTTTTCCCTGCCGCAGCAATGGATGGATGATCTTGATCGCGTCTTCGAAACGGGATACGCGATGATCGAACGGAAAGCCGAAGTGGTCGTATTCCGGCTTGTGCCACCCTGCGCCGAGACCGAGGATGAATCGACCGTCGCTCACCTCGTCGATGGTCTCCGACATCTTGGCGATCACCCCCGAGTTGCGATATCCGGTGCAGGCCACCAGCGCACCGATCTGCACGTCGGGCACCGCCGCAGCGACAGCCGCCATCAGCGTCCAGCATTCCCATACGCCACGGAACGGATCCTCGTCCGTGCCATGACCCATCTCGAAGTGGTCCGCAAACCACAGCGCATCGAAGCCGACAGCCCGTGCGGTCTGCCCGATCTCGACGATGTCGCGAAAACGCGGTGTACCCCCGAATGCGCTTCCTTCACCAATCGGTACCATCAGTCCCAGGCTCATCGGACGCGGATTTTCCGGCCAGTGTCCCGTTGCCAACAAGCTCCCGGCCGGCCCGAATCCGCCTGGAGCCCCACTGTTTACTGCATCCACGTTCATGTTGCCTTCCCGTAGTTCTGCCAGTTTCGGTTCGATCGAGCCAATTTTCGCATGCGACACACCGAATGAGGGCACATCAGCGATTTCACCATCATCACACCAGCGTCACGCCATCGCGATTCGACTGCGCAGCACGACCCTATCGATCGTGTGCCTACCGAATCGCAGACATCTTCGCACGCCTTGCTCGACAACATGTGAGAACGATGTGCCTCAGTGAGCGTGTGCCGTTTCGACACAGCGGAATACGCATTGCTCCGAGCGCGTCGTGCGGCCAGTGATCGCAGACTGTGGTCGGACGAAAACCTTAATCCAGATTCATCCGTCGCAACCGCCATGTCGCCAAACCCAGCGAAATGACGACGATCCCAACCACCGTGATGACGATCGTCGATGTCGCCGCAACGCTGTCGATTTGGAACGCCCGGTCACCGGCCAGCCGGACGAACATGGATTGCGTATAGTGGCGGACACTGATGCTACGAATACCGGGAAGATATCGGGAGAGCGCGGTCTCCCAGATGAACACGTAGAAGATTCCGGCCAGCAACGCACGTTGGATAACAAGACTCACCAGCAGAAACAGCGCGCCAAACCCGAGGATGCCAACTGTTGAACTCGCCAGCATCGGCCAGATCAGTTCCGTGTTGTCTCCAAGCTTCCCCCATGAGCCAACCACCCATGTCACCAGCAACCCCGACCAGACGATCGGAAGGGTCACCAGCAACACCGCGATGAACTTGGCAATCGCTATGTGCAAACGACCGATCGGCTTCAGCGTGAGGTACTGAAGGGTCTTGTCCTCCAGCTCGTCGCCAAACGCCGCCGTCGCGAGCACCAGGGTCGCAAGTGGCAGCAGCGTCGCCGCGAACAGATCGAGGTAGATCGTATTTCCGATGACATCGCGGATGGTGCGCAGTGTCGGCTCCCTGCTCGCCAGGTGAGGAATGATGGCAAACAGCACGGGAAACAAACTGATCCCCAAAACGACCAGCACCGATTTGGAGCGAAGAAATTGTCGAAGCGTGAGCCGGATGATAGTGAAGAGCGGTATCACAGCGGCGATCTCCTCATCGTTCGATCAGATACGAGAAGACCGAGGTAAGTGAGTCGTCGGTCGACTGAATTTCGAAGAGTCGCACCTGAGCCTGCTGGGCGGCCACCGGAACAAATGTGTAGAACGCCCGGACATCTCGCGTCTGCGCCACGATTCTATCCTGCGCATCCAGCGAGATCGCCCGCACGAGTGGTTGCCCGATCAGGACCGCCGCCAGCTTTCGCGAATCCGATGAGCGGATGCGCACGGAGTGATCGTGCGAATCGATTCGATCCCGAATCGCCCGGAAGTCTCCCGCCGCCGCCAGCTTTCCGTTGATGACGACGAGGATGTTCTGGGCGAAGCGCTCGACCTCTACGAGCACATGCGACGACACCACGACCGTCTTGCCGGCGGCACCAAGGTCGCGGATGAGCCGAATCAGATGCGCCCGCTGGACGGGGTCGGTGCCGTTCAACGGCTCATCCATCAGGATGATGTCGGGATCGTGCACCATCGCGCCCGCGACCTTGATCCGCTGTCGCATCCCCTTCGAGTAGCCGCCCACGCGTCGCCCGGCGGCGGATTGCATGTCGACCAGCGTGATCGCCCGCTCCACCGCTTCCTTGCGGTCCGGTACCTGCTGCAGATTCGCATTGAGTTGCACGAATTCGCGCCCGGTCAGGAACGGGTAGATCACTTCCGTCTCCGAGACCAGACCGAACTTTCGGTAAACACCAGGCGTGCCACGTACGGGTTCACCGCCAATGTCCACCGTCCCGGATGATGGTGCCAGCAATCCGGACATCATCTTCAGGACGGTCGATTTGCCAGCCCCGTTCGGCCCCAGCAATCCAGTCACACCGGGACCGATCCCGAAACTGACATCGGAGACGGCCACGAGATCACCGAACCACTTCGAGACGTGCTCCAGCACGATCGTCGGCTTCTGCGTGCCAGACATGCCAGGAATGTGTTCCCCAACGGCACTTGGGGGTGAGGGTGATACTGCGTTCGCCATCCGCGTTGCGTCCTCCATCAGTGTTAGTCCTGCGGCCGATAGCGCCAGCGGATGATCGCGATACTGATCGCTACCAGGACCAGAAGGTAACCAACGTAGATACCTAACGAGAAATCTGCGGTCGTCACCATGTCGTTGGTTACATCATGAAAGAAATGCTGCAAGATGGCGGCGAAAACATCACTGATGCTCAGAAAGATGAAGTACCTGCGCCAATCCTGATCGACGACGGTGAAGGCCGCCTGTGCCGCCGCGGTTAGCAGCAGGAACCCGATGATGATGACCGTCACCGCAACGCCCTTGCGATCGGTAAGGGAGGAAATCATCAGACCCGCGGTACCAAGGAAAAGCGCGATCAGCGATCCCAACAGGATTACCCGTCCGAGATCACCGACGTTGTCCTTCATCGCCGTCCATGGTGATGCCGCCACCAGTTGTCGACCGATCCAGAGGATCATGGCAGGCACCAGTGACATCGTCATCGTCAACAGGATCGTCGCCAGCAATTTCGCGACGACATAGTCGGAACGACTGATTGCCCGTGCGAAATAGAGCGGTAACGTCTTCTCGCGCCGGTCGGGACAGAGCATTTCCGGTGCGATCGTTGCCACGAAGATGCCTTCGATGGTGAAGATCGCGGCGAAATACGCCGAGTACGAGGCAAACTCGACCTGGGGCACAAGCGCGGCGACTCCGATCATCACAATCAGTGGGATGATTGCCGAGGTATAGAGAAGAATCGGCAGGATCTTCGACGTCCACGGTTTCCGGATACCCATCGCCCGCTTGATCGAATAACCGATCAGGGAGCGAAACGCCTGCGGTCGCCCCAGGCGCAACCCATCGTAGTGAGCATACCCTCGGTCAAACACCTCGCCATAGCTGGCCGATGGGTCGAGGGGAGTGTTACTTGACATCGGTTTCCTCTCGCATCGCGCCAACATCTCCGAGATAGATGTCTTCCAGCGACCGCGATCGCGCGCGCAGGGAACGCAGTGCCACGTTCTGATGGACAGCAACATCACGAATCAGGTCGTAGACACGCTCATCATCGACCTGTACGACGATCTCACGCCCACCCGTCTCGGTATCCCACGGCCTGACGGTCACTCCCTGCTGCTGGATCAACCCGGCAAACGCGTCGAGATCGCCATCGATCTCGACGATCACCTCGCCTCCGATCGCACCGATTCCGCCCAGCGGTTGGGCAGTAACGAGCCTTCCAGCATCAAGGATGATGACGTAGTCACAAACGCGTTCGATATCCTCGAGGATGTGTGAGGAGAAGACCACCGCGATCCCGAGATTATGGTAGATCCGATCGACCAGCTCCAGCATCTCCTCCCGCCCGTTGGGGTCCATCCCCGCCGTCGGCTCATCGAGGAAGACGAGCTGCGGATCGTGGACGATTGCCTGCGCCAGCTTCACGCGCTGTCGCATGCCAGTCGAAAAGCCCTTGATCAAGCGGTATCGCTCTTCTTCGAGGCCGACCTGATACAGCACGTCGGCGGCCCGCTGCCGGGCGGCGCGTGCCGGTAACCCGCTCATCTCGGCCATGTGCGCGACAAAATCTGCCGCGGTCGTCGACGAAGGCAACGCATCCGCCTCCGGCATGTACCCAACCCGCTCGCGAACCTGTATTCCCTGTGTCTGCGTATCGAAGCCAACGACACTGGCCGACCCTCGATCCGGCTTGATCAGGCCCAGCAAGGTCCGGATCAGCGTGGTCTTTCCCGCTCCATTGGCGCCTAGCAACCCGACCGAGGAGCGCGGAATCGTGAGGTCGAGATTTTCCAGCGCCACGAAATTCCCGAAGGATTTGCGAACGCCTTTCACCTCGATGACGGATTGAATGGCGATACCGGGCGGTGCCCCCCCTGCCATGGACATGTGCGTTCAGGACCTCCCTGCGATGCATGTATGTGTCGGTGATGAGTCGGGATGTCTGGTAGACCTGGCAACAGAACATCACGTGAACGCCCGAACGCAGTGGCGCACGTTGGTTGAGAGTCTACCAGCCTCGCAAGTCGTTCGCTTCCAGAGCCGAGAACCTATCCATAGGGGTAGCTGCCTCCTGCTCGGACAACGGATGCCCGTTCCCGCCGCCGCCATCTACGCTTGCGGCAGGTCGCTTCGGTGATCGAATCTCCGGGTTGGGAGATCGCGTACTCGCACGTGAGAGACATGATCACCATCGACCCGAATCGCTCGATCGCTCCGGCAAACCGCTGACAGCATCTTCCCTTGGCGTTCAGCTCACTTGCACGCCCACGAAAGGACCCACCACATGAGTGCCGAAAACACGTCTCTCAGCGCATTGAGCGAATCGTTCGCCGATGCCGTCGAAAAGGTCGCGCCCAGCGTGGTCTCCGTTCACGGTCGCCGTCGGCTTCCCGGTACCGGCACCGTCTGGAAGGCGAATGACGCCCTCTTCATCGTCACCGCCAGTCACATCGTCGAGCGCGAGGAGCATATTGGCATCTCCCTCGGTGATCGCGAACCAATCGAGGCAACCCTTATCAGCCGCGATTTCGGATGCGATCTGGCCGTTCTCCGCGTCGATGGTCTTGACGCCGAGCCAATCACGCTTCGTGAGCGTCCTGCCCGCGTCGGCAATCTCGTGTTGGCGGTCGGCCGTCCGTTCTCGACGCCGTCTGCAACCTTCGGCTCGATCACGTCGATCGGCTCGATCCGGTTTCGACGATTCCAGACCCCAACCCTTATTCACGCCGAGGCAACTCCGCTGCCAGGATTCTCGGGTGGTCCGCTGATCGATGTCGATGGCGCCGCGATCGGCATCAACACCTCCGGCCTGATGCGCCGCGGCCGTCCGCTCGGAGGCAACACCGGGATCGTCACGATTCCGTCCCAGCAGGTAGACGCGATAGTTGCAGATATCGTCGAGTACGGTCATGTGCGCTATGGATGGATCGGCGTCGCCGTGCAACCGGTCGAGCTGCCGGAATCGTCCCGCGAGTCGGTGAACGAGCAGGAACTCGGTCTCCTCGTCACCGGCGTCACGGCGGGCAGCCCTGCCGCCATCGCAGGTTTGGTGGTAAGTGATATTCTGATTGCAATGGGAGATCAGACGCTGACCGATATCGCTGATCTGCAGCAAATCCTGACCGGTCGCCAGATTGGCAAGGCGATTGCAGTACACGTTCTGCGTGGCGGCACCCCCATCACGATCGAGGTCACACCGGTGGCCCGTCCAGAGCGCAGCAACCAGGAACCGGGTCGTTAATGCCTGCCGCCGCGATTCAGCCGACCGCATCCATAACGACAGCACGGACAGGAGAGTCGATGATTTCACGTCTCAACGTCCAACCTCATGTGGCAGTCGCACCTGCAGAGGTGGGACGACGGAGACCCGCCCCACGCCCTCGCCTCTCACACGCCCGCCTCGTGGTCGGCATCGTGGCGGCCTATCCGTCACTTCGCGCGGGTCTCGCCACCCTCATCCAGGATGATATCGATCTCACCGCCACCGCGATCTCGCCACAGGTGCTCGGATCGTCGATCCGTGCCGCTGCCGGTAATCAGATCACCGATGCGGATGTGCTGGTCATCGATTCTCACGATCTCGAACACGATGCCCTGATGAATCTCGTGGTGATCGCCAGCGGTGATGACGTTCCCCTGATCTGGCTTGGGCTCCCGGCGGCCGATCTGCTGCGCGCCATCGCGGGTCGTCCCGGGGGAGTGATCGCTCCGAATGCCGAGAGCGAGACGCTGATCGCCGCGATCCGCGCCGCCGCTGCCGGACTCCTGGTTCAGGATCCGGTCCAGGCTGGCGCCGGTCAGAGCGTGGAGGGCGGTGGTGCAGCCACTTCGTTGATCAACGACGGATTCCTGAGTCCGCGTGAACGGGAGGTACTCGCCCTTGTTGCGTCCGGTTTGCCCAACAAGGCGATCGCCCGCGAACTCGGGATCAGCGATCATACCGTCAAATTCCACGTCAGCTCGTTGCTCACAAAGCTTGGTGCGGCCAGCAGGACCGAAGCCGTCACCCTTGCTACCCGCATGGGAGTCCTCTCGCTCTAGTGGACCGTCAAGCCTCGATTGTTGGGTACTCTTCCACGCCTCCCCTTGCCGTCATCCTGAGCGGAGCGAAGGATCCCCGCGCGAAGCGCATCGGGCGCAGCCCGACCTGGCCCAGCGTTTCATCCTTGACACACCACTAGAGCGCCTCATCGGGAACGTCGGCGTTCAGACGTGTCACGGACAGGAGAACGGCGACATCTTCAGAAGATGTCGCCGTTCTCCTGTGATGTTTACTCGCCGAATGCGTGTGTGAGAGCCGCGGTGACCTCGTTTCGCCCATGCGGGACTCACCCGTAGACGCCCGGGACTTACCGGCATCCTCTCCGCGCTCGCCACGCCATCATATGGTACCTGAGCAAGACAAGGAAAACGGCGGTGCCAATGCGGGCACCGCCATTTTCCTTGTCTTGTGGTTCGAAGGACAGACGTTGTCGTCTAGCTGCTTTTGCGCGGGTCGAGCGCATCCCGCAACCCATCACCCATGTAATTGATGGCGAGGACCGTCAGGAAGATCATCGCACCGGGGATGAGCGCCTCATGCGGACTCATCTGCACGTAGTCCTTCGCCTCGAACAGCATCCGTCCCCATGTTGGGACGTCGGAAGGGAATCCCAGTCCAAGGAACGACAGCGAAGACTCGGTGATGATCGCGGCACCAACCTCGAGCGTTGCGGCGACAATGATCGGGCTCATCACGTTCGGAAGAATCTGCTTGAAGATCAGGGCGTTCTGGCTTGCTCCGATCGACCTCGCCGCCTCCACGAACTCTTTTTCCTTGGTGGAGAGATAACTCGCCCGTACCAGACGTGCAGTCTGCATCCAGGCAAGGATTCCGATCACGATCACGATCAGGAGGAAGATGCCGACCGTTGGCGAACCGAAGACGCGATCACCGAGATTCTTCATCGACTGTCCAAACAGGAACGTGATCAGGAGCAGCAATGGCAATTGCGGCAATGCGATGAAGAGATCGGTGATCCTCATCAACAGGCTGTCGGTCATGCCGCCGAAGAATCCGGCCATCGCCCCGACCAGCGTGCCGATCAGGATCGCCACGAGCGCCGCCACCAGACCTACGGCGAGCGAGATGCGCCCACCATAGAGCACCCGGGCAAGGAGATCCTGGCCAAGCGAATCGGTCCCGAAAAGGTGACTCAGGCTCGGCGATTGGCTTGTGTCGTATTCAAACGGTGAGTTCACTGCCCGGTGGTAGAAAAGTGGGCCGAACAGGGTTATCAGGATGAACGAGACAAAGATCACCAATCCCGCCATGGCGAGCTTGTGATGGCGAAATTGCCGCCAGGCGTTGTTCCACAGGGATCGCTGCGCTCGCACGCGAGAGGCATCCAGCGAAAGCTTGGAATCCGCATTCGCGGCGAGGCTCGTTTGTGCCCCCTGCTTCCCGCCAACCGGAGGGTTCTGTGCTCCATCTGCCATCTACGCAACCTCCGAGGGTGAATGCTCGAATACTCGGGAGCCGTGCTTCATGCCCCGCGTCCCTTGGTGAATCATCAGTGTGTTCTCTGCCGGTGAAAATCGAATGCGTGCTCCGAAAAATACTCCATCCGGCCAGGATGCGCGAGGAGCAGCAGGAGATGCCACCACTCACGCGTCGCTCAGGAGTATTTGATGCGCGGATCGAGCAGGGCATACGCGATATCCGCAAGGATATTGAACACCACGACCAGCACCGCCAGTCCGAACGTAATCGCCATGACGACAGGAACATCCTTGGACAGGATGCCATCGATCAGTGCTCGTCCAACGCCCGGGATCCGGAAGATCTGCTCGGTGATGACCGCACCTCCGACAACGCCCGGGATCTGCAGCGCAATGATGGTGACGACCGGAATCATCGCGTTCCGCATTGCGTGCAGGATGATGACGGATCGTTCCCGCATGCCCTTCGCTCTCGCCGTTCGCACGTAATCCTGGTTGATTGTTTCCAGCATCGACGCCCGCACGAATCGCGTTAACTGCGCCGAGCCGAAGAGCGCGATCACGGCAACCGGCATGATCGATTGCTGGATGCGAGTCCAGCCGGTCGCCGTCGAATCATAGACAAACGGAAGCAGATGAAAATTCACACTGAATATGATAATCAAAAGCAAACCGGAGAAGAACGTCGGGATGCTGAAACCGATGAATGAGAACGTCGTAGCGATCTGATCGAAGAGCGAATACTGCTTGATGGCGGAGATCACGCCGATCGGGATCGCGATGAGCAGGCCGATGAGATAGGCGGTGCCGAAGATACTCAGTGTCACCGGCAATCGATCGAGCACGTAGGTCTTGACCGGCACGCGGGAAGTCAGCGACTGTCCCCAGTCGAAGTGCAGGAAATAGGCTTGGGCCCACTTGAAATACTGGATATAGAGCGGGTCGTCCAACCCCCACTGTTGGCGGATTCGCTGCCGTACCTCCGGCGACACGTTCGGATTTGTCGCCAACTGACCCAGTGGGTCGCCCGGCGCAAGATACAGAATGGTGTAGATGATCATGCTGATCGCGATCAAGGAAACGATCGAGACCAGCAGCCGGCGGATCAGATATCGACCCATGACATTCTCCCCTCATGGAAAGGATCATCGCCGGGATGAACGCCCGTGCACGGTTGCCGGTTCCTTCATCACAGGTCTGTAGCCTTCGCCCCATATGCGAGTACGCTAAAGCGCCAGTGTCGCTCTGTACAAGGTTCTGCCTTGCACGCGATTACCGGCGATCCGAGGACTCGTCATGACGAGGCGGCGTTGCCTCGACTGCCCTGGAAATTCGAGAAAATGCTACGATCCCACCTTCCCTAAGTCAAGGAAGCAATGCGTTGACAGAGCTATATTGGGTCCGATTACGGCATGCAGGCTGGCATACATGCACATTTGCATATCGCATGATCGTCTCCAACCATCGTTTCGGGAGGTGGTCTTTGTGCAGAATACACAACGACTGCGTGTTTTGTTTGAATGGCTCTTGCCTGGTAGTTCCCGGATCGACCCTTCTGTGCAACTCGCTCATCCTGCTACCTTCATGAATGACCGAATGACCAGCGGTCGATTCTAGTCTCGCTCCTGCGACAGGCTCGTCACATGCACCCAAGGAGATCAGATGAATCGCCCACTCCACTCGCCTCACCTGCCGGATGGATCGCCTCGTGATCTGAACCGTGCCGCCAGAAAGCTGCTGGATACCCTCGAAGGCGGGATCGTCGTCTCCTGTCAGGCTCGACCCGGCAACCCGTTGGAGGGGTCGGAATCGATGGCGATCGTGGCCCGCGCCGCTGAGCTTGGTGGTGCCCGCGCCTTGCGCATCAACGGCGTGGCGGACATTGTCGCTGTCCGCCGCCTCAGCGATCTGCCGGTGATGGGCATTCTGAAGGAAGATCACGATGACAGTCCAATCATGATCACACCGACAGTGGCAGCTGTCCGCAAGGTGTTGGCTGCCGGCGCCCCGATTGTCGCCCTGGATGGCACCAACCGGTATCGTCCCGGCGGCGAAACGCTGGGGGCCGCTGTCCGCGAGATTCATCGCGGACGGGCACTCGCATTCGCGGATCTCGCGACACGCGAGGATCTGCACCACGCGGTGGCAGCCGATGTCGATGCGGTGGGAACGACACTGAGCGGCTACACTGCCGAGAGTCCAAAGAGTGAAGAGCCGGATTTCGATCTGTTGGCATGGTTGGTGAAGCATTCTCCGGTCCCGGTGTTCGCAGAAGGTCGCTTCTGGACACCCGATCAGGCCGCACAGGCGTTTGCACTGGGAGCCGCGTTCGTCGTGATTGGCACCGCGATCACCAACCCGATGGCCATCACGTCCCGCTTCGTCGCAGAGACCGCCCGCAGTGTTGCCGCAGGCAACGCTGTATCAGAAGGATGATCTTCCCGTGAGCGATGGATTTCAACATTACCTTGCGCGTATCCGTGAATTGATTGCCGTCATGGCGGGGACCGAGAACGCCAACATCGAGCGCGCCGCCGATGAAACCGCCCGCTGCATTGCCGCAGGCGGGATCGTTCACGTGTTCGGAAGTGGGCATTCCAACCTGCTCGCCCAGGAAGTCTTCCATCGGGCCGGGGGGCTCGTGCCTTTCAACGCGATCCTCGATATCAATCTCACCATCTTCGGAACCTCCCGCGCGACGATGCTCGAGCGTCTCGAAGGCTATGGCAAATCGGTCCTCGCCAGCTATGACGTCCGCGCTGGTGAGGTGGTGATCGTCATCAGTACCTCCGGCATCAATCCGGTCCCGATCGAGGTCGCGGAAGATGCCAGGGCTCACGGCGCGATCGCAATTGGAGTCACCTCGGCCTCGGCCTACGCCGGTGCCGAATCCCGTCATTCTTCAGGCAAGCGACTGATCGACGTCGTCGACATCTTGCTCGATTCTCATGTGCCGTTCGGAGATGCGATCGAGCCGGTTGGCGATCTGCTCGTCGGTGCCACCTCAACCATCCTTGGCGCCGCGCTCATGAATGCACTCGTTGTCGCCACGACCGAACGACTGGTCGAGGGGGGCCATGAGGTGCCCGCCTTCGTCAGCCAGAATGTGCCAGGTGGTGACGAGCACAACAATGCGCTGTTCGATCGCTATCGCTCCCGCATGCCACTTCTGAAGCCGTAGGTGTGATCATGGACGAATTGATTCTGGCAGTCGACGGCGGCCAGACATCGACCAAGGCGATCATCTCGCTCCGCGACGGCACAATCCTTGGAGCAGGTCGCGGCACACCGTGCGATCACATTCACGGCCCCAATGGGATTGCCAGGAACCGGGCTGCCATCCACAGTGCGGCGCACGCCGCCCTTTCCGCCGCTGGCGCGCGCACCGAGTCAATCATTGGCGTCGGTCTCGGCTTGACGAGTGCCCCGCGCGAGGGGGAAGCAACACCGCTGTTTCGAGCCATCGTCCAGGAACTTTGCTCTCCACGCGCGTTCTGGGTCGATTCCGACTTCGTCTCGAATCTGGCCGGAGCGTCGGCCGGAGCAGACGGCATCGTCGTGATCGCTGGCGGTGGCTCGATCGGATATGGAACCGATGCATCCGGACGCGAGGCAATCAGTGCGGGCCTTGGCTATCTTCTGGGAGACGAGGGCAGCGCCTGGTACATCGGTCTCAACGCACTGCAGGCAGCCTCCCAGGCGGCGGATCGACGCGGACGGGAGACTGCGCTTCTCCCTCTCGTCCTCGATCACTACGGCTTGACCACCGTCCGCGATATCATCCGCATCATCTACGACGCGGGATTCACGCGGGACAAGGTTTCCGTACTCGCGCCAGAGGTTGTCCGGCTCGCCCGCGAAGGTGACGACGTGGCCGCCGAGATTATTCGCTCCGGCAGCGAGAAACTGGCCACCATCGCACTTGGTGTCGCTCGTCAGCTCTATCAACCGGGAGAACCGGTCACGGTCTATCCGACCGGTGGCGTCTTCGAGGCGGGAGACCTGGTGAGGACGCCGTTCGTGGACCATCTCACCTCGGAATGGCCGGCCGCAATCGTCAGCAAACCCCGGTTTCCTCCAGTTGTCGGTGTCCTGATCCAGGTCTGGAAGACGCTCGGCGATCCGATTACGGGAGAACGCCTCGGGAAGATCGAAGAGACCTTGCCCGTGCTGCTGCCCACGAGGCGTTCTTGATGAGTATCTGGAGATCAGGCAGCGCCGTTGCCTCCTTTCCGCTTGCGATCGGCACCCCCCTCGGCGGCTACATCGACCGGACAGGACCGTCTTCGGAGACGCTCGACGATCTCGAGATCGGCGCATTCGTCTTGCACCTGGGCGAACGACGGCTGGCGATCGTCACCGCTGACGTGGTCGGCGTCGACGCCGGTATCGTCGAAGCGATCGGGACGACCAGCGGCATTCCCCGCGCAGATCTTCTGGTTGCCGCATCGCACACGCACAGTGGTCCGCGCGGGATCGTCGAGCGTCTCCATCCCGCCGACAGCATCTCCAAAGACCCCAAACTCCGCGCCCGGTTCGTCACGATCGCCGCTCGGGCCCTCGCCGACGCCGGGGAACGCTGTGAAGCGGTCTCGCTCGCAACGTCCGAATGGCACGTAACAGGCGCCTGGTCGAATCGCAACGATCCTCAAGGACCCAACGACTCGCGACTACGTATGCTCACAGCGCGCCGCACCGACGGCACAGTACAAACCGCGATCGTGCTGGTCGCGTGTCATCCCACCGTCCTGGGCGCCTCCAGCACCAGCGTCTCCGCCGATCTGATGGGTGGAATGCGTCGTTCGCTCGCCGCGAAACTGACTGATTCCCAAGCCCCACCGGTCGTGCTCGGTCTTATGGGTGCGGCCGGGGACATCAGTACACGGTTTACCAGAAGGGAATCGACTCACGCGGAGATCGACCGGCTGGCGGATCTCGCGACGGCGGGTTGGGAAGCGTCGAGGTTGCATGAGCGCCTGCTTGTTCCCGATGCGTCCAGCCTTGTCGCACACCGGATGACGGTCACCTTGCCATCGATCCTGGACGCTCCCGCCACATTCGATCCGGAGGCCACCATGCGGGCCGCCGATCGCCGTCTGCAAGAACTCGATACGACTGGCGGTTCCGAGGCGGCCTATCGGCAGGCCATTACCAAGCGACAGGGTGCCTATCTCCGCACACAGCTACGGCATCTTCCGGGAGATCGTTTCCGGATCGAACTCGACGCATGGCGAATCGATGACCGCCTTGCCCTGCTCAACGTGCCGGGAGAACTCTTCACGTCGCTGGGGGCGAAGATCGAACGCGAGAGCCCGTTCGCCCAGACGTGGATTTCCGGATATGGAAACGGATACGTTGGGTACATTGCGGATTGCGCTGCCTACGAATCGCTCACCTATGAGGCAATGGCGAGTCCATTCGCTCCCGGCGCCGGGCTGATGGTGACAACGTCGGCCGAGCGTTTGCTCTCGACACTGAGAGACCTGTGAGCGGATACCATCCTGCCACGTTTCACGTGGTAGACTTCGCATTCGCGCGCCACGTTGGTGCGGTAGTTAGGTTGTGCCTTCCGCGAAAGCGTCGAACGCATGACTCGCATCAGAACTCATCCGCAAGGAAGTAGGAGTCAAGAGCTCATTATGGCTACAGAGCTGACACTGAGGGCCGAACCGCGGACAATCCACGGCAAGAAGGTTGGTCGCCTTCGACGCGAAGGCTTGGTCCCAGGGGTCGTTTACGGGCCAGTCATCAAGGAGACCATCTCGGTTTCCGTGATTCGACGTGATTTCGAAAAGTTCTTCAGGACTAACGGGCATTCCGCCATCCTCACCCTCAACTGGGATGGTGGCAGTCAGCCAGTGCTGATACGCGAAGTACAGATCGATCCGGTGACCCGCGCCCCACTGCACATCGACTTTTTCGCTCCGAACATGACCGTCGTGCTGCGCGCGTCCGTTCAGGTCGTGCTCCTCAACCCGTCCGACGATGCCAATGGCATCCTCCAAACCGTGTTGAACGAGATCGAGGTCGAGTCGTTGCCGTCGAGCCTGCCGCATCAGATCGATGTCGACATCTCGAGCCTCCTCGAGATCGGCGACAGCATCCATGTCAGCGATCTTCAGGCACCGGAAGGTGTCGAGTTCATTACGCACGGTGACGAACTCATCGCCAGCCTCATCGCCCAGGCCGCGGATGAAGCAGCTGACGCAGAGGAAGCCGCTGCTGAGGAAGCCGCCGAAGCAGAGGAAGCCGCTGCTGACACTGACGCTGCCAGCGACAACACGTCGGACAACTAGCGCGTCCGGCCACAAGCATCGATCGACTGCTTGTGGCCGGCATGAGCCCCCGGTGGAATTTTCCACTGGGGGCTCATGGGTTCTATATCAGACGAGATTCTTGGGACGAAGGTCCAGGCAAATGGTTGATGCAGAAAGGAGATCCTGCTAGGCCCGCACAGGTTGGCCTGTCTCGGGCCACACCCTCGTCGCGAGTAGTCGCATCGTCCGCTCGATCCGGTACTCGTCCATCCCGGCGCCATGCACATTCGCGAGCAAAAGATCGAATGGGAGCTCGCCGCGTGCGTGCACGATTGCTCCCGCCACGGTTTCCGGCCCTCCTGCCAGCATGACGTCATCTCGAACCATCGCCTCTGCCCGTTCTCGGGCTTCGGCCCGCCGGTCTGGTCGGTTCGCCGCCCCGTCCCCGAATGTTTCCTCGAGTCGAAGCAGGTCATCGGTAATCTCGTCCATTGCTTCTGCATCCGTATCGGAAACGTAGACCGCACGCATCAGCGCAACCGCCCCACTCGGCCGAGCCGGTTCACCCTCGATCACGGCCTCGCTGCGACTCTGCCGTCCAGCGAGAAACGCTGCCACCGATGTCACGAGCTGATCGGTTGGCTTGAACCCGACTGCCAGCCCGAGACCACGGGTTCCCATCCAGTGCGCCGCCACCGGCTCGGTCCCGGCGAACCAGAGCGGAGGATAGGGGACCTGGGTTGGGAGTGGCGAGATCGTCACGTCCCGCGCGATCACACTATCGCGCGCATACGTCACCGTGCCGCCCGTCCACAGTCCCTGCAACAGCGCCAATCGCTCCTGAAACAGTGGTATCCGATCGGCAGGATCGATTCCGACCGCAATCAGTTCCTCGGCCCGATGCCCAAGACCGAGTCCGATCTCGAGGCGACCATTGGCCAGCAAATCGAGGACGGCGATATCTTCAGCAAGCTGGATCGGTGCACGCATCGGAAGCGTGTATCCGAGAACGCCCAACCGCATCTTCACTGTTCGCTGAGACGCCGCCGCGATCCACGCCGTTGCCGAAGGGCATGCGTAATTCCCCATGAAGTGGCGTTCGGCAGTAAAGGCGATGGAAAATCCGAGCTCGTCTGCACGAGACAGCTGATCGAGGCGTCGTGCATACATCGCGGCGATATCGACTTCTGCGGCGTCCGACAGCGGATCGATCTGCATGATGTCGAACAACCCGATCTGGAGCGGCGTCTCTCCACCCTCACGCATGTCGGACGCGGCTTCTGGTTCGGCCAATCAACATCGCTCCTTGCCGTCATCACGGCGTGCGGCGGTATGTTCCTACGTTTCGGACAGCAAAAAGGCCGACCAAAGTGGTCGGCCTTTTTGTCTTGGACACTACGTCAGTTCCACGCTAGTAGCGTGCAACCTCCAACGTAATGCCCTCAGATGAGATACTACTCACAGGCATCACCTCCTTTACCCTATACGGTCTGTAGGAGCTTTCAGCGTCCGGCCAGTCGTTCATCTGACCGTGGGCATACAATAGCATGGCCCACCAATCTCGTCAACTGATTGGGGAACCGGTTCCAAACAGGTCATTCCCACTCGCCCGGCCGCCCTGTCGGCTCCCGGTCAGGATATCGTCCGGCCACCGATAGTGCTGTGGCTGCCGATTCGCCAGCGAAGGAATCTGACGCCGAACTCGCGCCACGTCATCCATCTCGATTGTCGCGTGCAGCGTGGCCGGCCGGTCGGGTGCCTGCGCGATCACCAGTCCCCACGGGTCGACCACCATCGATCTTCCGTAGCATGACAATCCTGGAGGATGCTTGCCGACTTGCCCGGTTGCCACCATGAAGATGCCATTCTCGATCGCCCGCGCCCTGATCAGGATCTCCCAATGATCCTTGCCTGTTGCCAATGTGAACGCCGCCGGCAGGATGACGACCTCGGCTCCCTCCAACGCCAGAATCCGGAAAATTTCCGGAAAGCGCAGATCGTAACAGATCGCGAGACCGACCTTGGTGCCGTCGAGCTCGAACGTCACGATCTCGTCGCCAGCCGCAATCGTGGCTGATTCCTTGTAGGACGAATCCGCTTCGAGATCGACATCGAAGAGATGGATCTTGCGGTACTGTGCGATCATCTCGCCTTCGGGATCGAAGACCAGCGACGTGTTGGAGATGCGGGAGTCATCTTCGATCCGCTCGAACATGCTTCCGATGTGAAGATAGATACCGTGTTGACGAGCCCGTTCGCCGAGGACCCTGCTCAGTGGCCCGGGAATCGTCTCCGCGGCATCGGCGTTGCCGCTGTCCGGCCCAAGATAGGTCCACACTTCCGGGAGAACGATCAGCCGTGCGCCGGCCTCGGCAGCCTCGTCGATTGCATCCAGCGCGGCCGCGATGTTGGCGTCCTTGTCGGCCCCGGAATTCATCTGCACCAGGGAAACCGCCACCGTTCGTCCCGCTGTCTGGCTCGATGTCGAAAACGTCATGCTCACGATCTCCTTTTCGAATTGCTGGATGCGAAGACGGTTGCACGTTGCAGGTCAACGCGAGCGTATCCCGGTTATGGTCCCGAGGATTGTTCACCACAGCTCACCGTCGGATCAAGCGTTTGCCGTGAGCGGATCGCATTCGGGCTCGCCGGGCTCGCTTGACAGAAGAAGCCGCGGTCGCAGGCAGTAGCAGTAACGCCCCATCCCCGGCGCGATCCGCGTATCGGTCGCTAACGGACCACCTGCACGGTCAGGAACACACAGACGAGGAGCACGATGATCGCCAGCAGCGTGATGATTGCCAGGCACGACCGTGAAGCGGAAACCAGGTCACGCGTCTCGACCAGCATGTCGCTCTCGTCGATCGGTTCCGCCAGCAATGGCCGTGGCGGGCGATCGCCCGGATCACCCGGATCATTCATTCGCAGGCGGATTCGACGTGTTTGTGGTCTTGCTGTCTTCCAGCGAAAGCTTCCAGACGTGGATGATCCTGGTGGCCGCGGTCAGATGCGTTGCGATCGCGAGAATCCAGAGAGCCCACAAGGGCTGGTTGATGATCAGGCAGATCGCCAGCAGAATCACCCGTTCCGGCCGGGCAACCAACCCGACGGACGCGCCGTAACCCACGGCTTCCGCGCGAGCGCGAGCGTAGCTGATCATCAGCGCACCGGAGCTCGCGATCAGGATCAGGACCGAACCAACGTGATCGTCGCGGGTCTGATTGAGCCAGATCAGTAAACCGAGATACACGACGACTTCGGAATAACGATCGAGCGTCGAATCGAGAAAGCCGCCAAACTTGGATGTCGCGCCGGTCGAGCGTGCGATCGCACCGTCCACCATATCGAAGGCGCTGGCGAGGAGCAGGAACACACCACCCCAACGAGGATGTCCCGTCGCGATCACCGCCGCGACCGCGATGTTCAGCACCAGCCCGATGATGGTCGCCATATTGGGGGTCACGCCGATCTTGGCGAACCACGTGCCCACATGGAGCATGTATTGTCGGACCCATTGGCCGATCCCCTCCGAAATCAACGCCGATCCCCTCCGCCGCTTTGCCAGTGACTGTTCGACATCCAGTATCACGTATCATGCGGCCGGAATGCCGGTTTCTTCAGTCTGCGAATCCTTCTCGCCAACTCGCGTCCGGTGCCTGCGATGCTGCCTGCTGATAGATCGCCATCACACGGGCCGCCACTCGCGACCAATCGTATTGCTGCGCCGATTCGAGAGCGTTCGTGCTCAATCGATTTCGAAGTTCGCGATCCGACAGCGCCCGCACCAGCCCAAGTGCCAACGCCTGCGGATCTCGCGGTTCGACCAGCAGACCGTTGTATTCGTTGGTGACGACACTTGCGTATCCAGGGATCCTGCTTGCCACGAGCGGCTTGCCGGCTGCCATCGGTTCGACCACCACGTATCCGAAGCTCTCGTTGCCGGTGGACGGCGCGCACGCCACATCACAACTTGCATAGTACCGTGCTTTTTCTTCGTTGGATACGAAGCCCTTGTACTCGACGCCGGTCACGCCGTAGCGCTCCATGATGCCGTCGAACTTCTCCTGTTTGCCGGATCCCAGCACTACCAGGCGCGCATCCGGGAATTGTTGCTGCACGAGAGGCAATGCCCGAAGCAGGTATTTGAAGCCCTTGCGCGGTTCATCGAAGCGGCCAACGAACAAAATTCGGGGCACTCCATCGGTCGCCCACGGGTACGGCTCGACGTGCGATCCGTATTCCGAAACCTCGATACCGTTGGGAATGATCTCGTAATTGCCCTCGAAATAACTGCTCACGAAATCACGGGCCGGTGGCGATACCGCAATTCGGGCATCGAGGCGACTCAGCACGAACGACATGTATGGCTTCAACGCCGAATACCACGGCATCGAGCCGCTATAGGCATGGAACGTCGCGACATTCACCGATGGCGAGTTCAGCAGCACCATGTACGGCAGGACCGGCATCAGCGGCTCGTGAAGATGTACGATATCGAATCGCTCGCGCTTCATGATTGCCTTGACGTCAGCGTAGAGGGTCACATCGAAGGTGATCCGCATACGGCTTCCGTTGCCCGGGATCGTCAAGGTCCGACCGATACCGTAGTATCCATCCTCCACCTTGAGTCCACTTTCGGCGCCACGAGGTGCCATCACCGTCACATCGTGGCCGATGCGCGTGAACTCTTCGCGGAGGTGCGCGACATGTTCGGACACGCCTCCCGCCTTCTGCATGCTGTAGGGAGTAACAAGTGCTATTTTCACAAGGTCGATTCTAGCAAACCTGCACGGTACATGTATAAAAATGCCTTGTCAATTTCCCGCCGGCCTCAAACCAGCTCTTCCCAGCAATCGCCAGCCCACGCAAGTCGATCGGCAAGCTCCCGTCGCGAAGAGAGATACCGGGTCCACAGTGCCCGTTCGTGCCAGACCGCCGCCATCTCCCAGACGCACATCGTCGAACTCTCGACTCCGGTCTGCACCCGCCGAAAACGTTCGTCGCCAACGTCATCGCCATTGGCTTCACGGATGAAGAGCACTTCCCACATCTCCTGCACCCGGGTCCACATGCACACCAGCAGATAGTCGAGTTCCGACGAATGATGGAGCACCACGAATCCGAGACCTTCGCCCGGTTCGATTTCTCCCTCCGCGAACACCCCTTGCACATGCGTCCGCGCTAACCCATCGAGGACCGGTGAAACTGGGGATCCCGGCAGATACACCTCGTTCCAGCGCACCACGCCGCCGGTCACGATGAGCGGTGCGGCCGAACGCGCGATACGTTCGTGATGGCGATAGTCTGGACGAATCGCACCAACTCCGGTCAGTGCGACATCGAGGTTGCTGCCGAGGTTGGTGGTCATGATTGTTCTCCATACGCATTGCACCGATCGAACGATGATGTCTGTCTGATTCAGAGGTCGGTACGCATCCTCGCTGCCTGACTCACGAGCAAATGCAGTGTGGGCGGCGGGACAGTGGGTGAAGAATCACGGCCGCTCAATGGCTATTGGAACCGGTGGCACATTTCCCGGCGCCGGCCGGGTTGATCGGATGCTTCCGCGCTGCATCACCACGAGTCCGACAAGTGCCAGGATTCCGCCGAGAATCTGAATTGGAAGCAACGTTTCGCCCAGAAACAGAACAGCCATGATCCCGCTTACCACCGGTACCAGCAAATTCCAGCCTGTCGCCGCTACCCCACGTTGGGCGATGATCCAGTTCCAGATGATGAGTGCCAGATAGATCGGCACCGTGACCGTATAGGCGATCGCGAACCAGATCTTCGGTTCGAGCGCACCCCAGTCCTGGCTGATGACGTCCGGCATCGTTATCAGGAAGAGCGGAATCGATCCGAACAGCGTCGTATAGGCTGCCACCGTTTCGGCCGGATAATTCCGCACGAGCGGTCGGATGATCTGGCTGTAAACGGCGAAGCTGGCCGCCGCCATGAGGCAGAGGACGTTGCCGACCATGCCGGTACCACCACCACCTTGCGCCAGAAAGAGGGTCACGCCCGCGATCGCGATGGACACACCGAGCCATACCGGACGCGCCGGGTGCTCCCCCATCATTGCCCCAATCACCAGCGAGAAGAGCGGAATGATGGAGGTCAGCAACGCGCTCGCAAATGCGGACGTGCGATCGACACCGATCGAGAAGCAGACCTGGTAAATGGTGAATCCAAAGATGCCGCACCAGAGGAAACGCGGGATGTCCGATCGCTCGATTCGCCAGAACCGCGCTCGGTTGACTCCTCTGCCACGGAAAGCGAGCACGATAATGCCAAGCAACGATGCGCTGAAATACCGCGCGAACGCATAGGCCATCGGCAGTATCTGGTTGTAGGCGTCCTTCGTGAGGATGAACGTCGATGCCCACGTCAGCACGAGGAGCAGCGCCGCGAGCTCGGGCAGGAAGGTAGGTCGCAGGGTACGGTGCTCGGTGGCCGCGGGAACAGCCAGGCCAGGATCCGGATTCACCAAACCATCAGCCACCACAACCTCTGCTGCCATCGAACCTGTCTCCCCCAGCACAACGATGCGAGCGTCATCTGGAGTCGAAACAGATCGCTCTCGAGTGTCGTCCAGTCATTCTCGCAAGACATTGGAAACGCCGCTCATCGAGCGGCGCCATGACGCGGACATTGGCAGTATGAACGCTTTAGGGAATCTCCACCACAAGTCGATCCGTCGCGATCTGGACATGGTCGGGCAATTCGGATTCGACCGTGGAATGTCGTCCCATCTCATGACCCAGGTGGCTGAGGAACGCACGCCGGGGCTGGATCGCATCGATGGCCTTGAGCGCTTCACCCAATGACATGTGCGCCGGGTGCTCGCTCATCCGAAGTGCGGTGATCACCAGCGTGTCGAGCCCCTGAAGTATCTCCACGGAGGACGTCGGGATGCTCTTCGCGTCGGTCACATAGGCGAAGTTCCCGATTCGATAGCCGATGATCGGCAGCGTCCCATGTTGAATGGGAATCGGCGTGATCCGGATCCCGTTGATCAGGAACGGCCCGGTTACGACGTTGAGATCGAGATCGGGTTTGCCCCCGAAGAACGAAAACGCCCGCGAGAACGCGTATCCGAAACGGGTTGTCAGATCTTCTCCAGTGGCGGCAGTCGCCCAGACGGGGAGCCGCATCCCCTGCATGATGTTGTATCGGCGAAGTTCGTCGATCCCCGCCGTGTGGTCGGCGTGCGCGTGCGTATACAGCACGGCGTCGATATGTCGCAGATCCGCGCGCAGCATCTGCTCCCGCAGGTCCGGCGATGTATCGAACAACAGATTCGACCTGTCAACCTGCACGAGGACTGAGGCTCGGAGTCGATTATCGCGTGGATCAGGCGAGCGGCAAACATCACAATCGCATCCGATGACAGGGATACCGGTGGATGTGCCAGTTCCAAGGAAGGTAAGCGTGATCAAAAGATTGTGTTTCCCGGTGCAGATGAACGATGCCGCGAAAGGGTCAGAACTCTCGGCGGGACGCGGCTCACGCCAGACGCTTGCTTTCCATAGTATAGCCCCACATCATTCCATCCTCTCCCCGCCCGTCAACCGTGTCCCGCGTCAGACACTCTTACCGGGGTGATTCCAGGCGCAGCAAGGAAGCACCTCGCATGGACGGGCTTTCCTCATAAACGTATCGACCAATTCGTCATTTCAGCAGCCGCGCCGGAGCTTGTCGAGAAATCTCGTCATTCGGGGGCGTTCGAGAAAGATTTCCCGGCTGCGCTCGGGACGATGGGGGAGGTACCTTCCATTCGACGGTTTCTCCTGCTATCCTGCGAGTCGGTCGACGTTCGAAGAGAATCGAGAACGCACATCAATCCCAACAAATACCTGCGCGACGGCGCAGCGACAGTCTGCTTTCCCACAATGGCCCGATCACCGCTGTCTTCTTTGGGGATCTCCTGATCCTTCGGCGCATAGACAGCGGGAGAACGGGCGCCTAGCCTTCCCTCCCACGTTTCCGGGGAGTACTTTTCGTGTTTCACAAACCATCCCGTCTGGGATCGATCGTTACGCGCCGCCTGGGCGGACTGGGTATGGACGTGCCCGGAAGTCTCTGGCAAAATCCTGACTTTTTGCATCTGTGGACGGCGGAGACAATCTCGCAGTTCGGTTCCCAGATCTCGATCGTCGCGATTCCACTCCTGGCCGTGTTCATGCTCCATGCCACTCCATTCGAGATGGGTCTGCTGGCAACGGCCGGCAGCCTGCCCTTCCTCCTGATCGGCCTCGTTGCCGGGGCGTGGGTCGACCGTCTGCCCAAGCGACCGCTCATGATCGCGACCGATCTCGGGCGAAGTTTCTGCCTCATGTTGATCCCTGTTTCAGCGGCGCTCGGCCTCCTCTCGTTCTGGCTGCTGCTGGCGATCTCGTTTTCAGTTGGCGTGCTCTCGGTCTTCTTCAATGCCGCCTATGCAGCCCTCCTGCCGCGTATCGTCCGCCGCGATCAATTGACCGCCGCCAATGGACGGCTGCTAGGCAGCGCCTCGATCGCCCAGGTAGTCGGCCCCGCCCTCGGCGGCGTGTTCGTGGCAGTGGTGAGTGCGCCCGTGACGATGCTTCTGAACGCCGCCACCTTTTTGGGGTCGGGCTGGTTCATCGGCAAGATCCGGTTCGACGAGACAACGACGACCGCCGCCGCCCATCCTGCCGGCCGTCATCTGGGCTGCGAGATCCGGGAGGGCTTGCACGCGCTCGTGGCGTCACCCGTCCTGCGTTCGATCACGGCCAGCACGGCGATGAACAATCTGGCCGGTTACATCTTTCTCTCGGTCTACGTGCTGTACATGACGGAGGATCTCGGACTTTCCACCGAAGGGGTAGGTCTCGTCTATGCGGCGGGTGGCGTCGGGGCATTGATCGGCAGTGTGCTCGCATCCCCGTTAACCATCCGTTTCGGCGCGGGCCGCACCATCGTCTGGTCGTCGGTCGCGTTCGGCGCCGGAGGCGTCACGGTGCCCCTGGCAATCCTGGCACCGAATCACGCGCTCCCGCTCGTCGTCTTCGCCGAGTTTGCGCAATGGCTGGCTCTGCTTGTCTTCAACACCAATCGCATCGCCCTGCGGCAGGCGCTGACTCCGGATCGGCTCCAGGGCAGGGTCTCTGCATCCTCGCAGGTGTTGACTGGCGGCATGCAACCGATCGGTTCCTTCCTCGGCGGCGTCATCGGCGGCGTCTGGAGCGTCCAGGCAGCCCTGCTCGTCGGGGTGTTCGGGATGTTCCTCGCATTCCTCTTCGTCTGGTTCTCACCGACGAGGGAGATCCAAACACTTCCGCACGAACCGGATGATGCCCTGCTCGCACTGGGGTAATCTCTGCGCACCGTCCATCGCCGCGCTTCCCAGGTCCACGCTTCTCTATCGCTATCGATAGCCCCATCGCTGTGCGTCCGGAAACGACGTCGGCTGTTCCTGTCCAGGAACAGCCGACGACACAGGGTCTCGGCCCTGATGTGCGAGAGTCAGGAAAGCGAATCAGGCGTCGTCTTCCAGTTCTTCAGCGGCCTCGCCACGTTCGACGATGTCGCCCTCGGTGAAGAGGATGTTCTTGAGCGCAGCCCGCCACTTCGGCGTTCGTCGAAGCAGGAACTCGAGATCCATGCCGAAGTGCTTGAACTCTTCCTGTTGCGCGTTGGTCATGATCGCTCGTGCATCTGCGTCTGGCTCAACCGCGATTCGCTGCTGGTACCAGTTGATGGCCTCCGCTTCCTCGGTGAGGGAAGCGATCATCCGCGCAAACGTGCGTGTTTCGGCGGAAAGTTCGTTCGGCGGCTCATGGTATTGATCGAAACCCATCGCGCTCGTCCCTTCACGGCATTCTCCGCTCGCAGCACGCCAGTCGGCTGCCGATGCGGAGCGAGGTGATTGTATATGAATGATCGTCGAGACCGTTCGCCTCCACGTCCGGCGTCCGCCACGTCAACAGACTGGAGATCGTTGATCGTGCTTCTCCGTCACTCGTTCTTTCCCGTCCCGCGAATCGCTGGAACGACCATATCCTGCGGCCGGGCTGCCTGGTGCATCCCTGCTCGCCGCATAATCACCAGACCAAGGATCGCCAGAGCACCGCCCAATACCTGCACGGCTGCCAGTGATTCGTGCAACCAGATGATAGCCATCAATCCGCTGATGACCGGCACCAGTAGCTGCCAACCTGTCGCCGCTATCCCGCGTTGCGAGATCACCCAGTTCCAGAGCATGTACGCCACGTAGACCGGGAATACGACCATATAGGCCAGGATCAGCCAGGCATGCGTGTTCAATCCGCCCCAATCCTGTTGCAGTACTGACGGAATCGAGACCAGCATCAACGGGACCGAACCGGCCAGGGTCGAGTAGGCGGCAAAGGTCTCCGGGGGATAGACCCGTACAAGCGGCTGATTGATGACGCTGTAGAGTGCAAACGAGATCGCCGCTCCAAAACTCAGCACATTGCCGAGCGTATTCGACCCACCGCTGCCGTCGAGCAGGAAAACGGTGACACCACCAATCGCGACAAGCACTCCGACCCAGACCATCGTCGGCGGTCGCCGCCCGAGGATGGTTGCGAGCATGAGCGAGATGAGCGGCATCATCGAGAGCATCAGAGAACTCGCGAACGCTGATGTATGGTCCACCCCAAGCGTGAATCCGAGCTGATAAAACGTGAATCCGAACAGCCCGGCGGTCAGAAGACGAGGCAGGTGCTGCCGCTCGATATGGAAATAATCCCGCGAGCGGTCCATGCGGCTCCGGGCAAACAGGACGCCAAATGCGAGAATCGTAACTGCCAGAAACCGAACGAAGGTGAACGCCAGCGGTTTGAACTGCTCGAACGCATTCTTCGACAGCACGAACGTCGATCCCCACATCAGCACGACGAGCAGAGCCCCAAGTTCCGGCAGGAGTCGATATGCCGATGAACGTCCAACTGGCTGATCTTCATGAGCCATGGCCACCGAGAGTGGTCCGTTCGTCCCTGCAACGTCAGGTTTGACCGCCGCAAGCGTCGTCGTCTGTTCCTGCACGGTGGTTCCACCTGTAAGGGGTCATGGCGGTAATGCGGTCAGTCTGCGTCAGCGATCTCACACATCCCGTCCGACGACCGCCGCTCCAAAAACCGGGTGCAGTTCCACCCGGACGAAGCATACGTGCCTGATCGCGGTTCACTACGGCGCATGCGTTCTGGGCAACGCCTTCACTCCTTGCGCAGGTACACCGTCGCCGTCACTACCGCGATGTCCGGGCGACTGATCACCACCGTCGCCGACACCGGCCCATGAAAGAACGCGTCAGGGAGCACCACGATACCGGTCACGCTCAACAGCGTCGATTGCAAGGCAAGCTTGTGCCTGTGCCGTCGAGGTCCTCGGTCAAGGGTGTCGATAACGCATGCACCAAAGAGGCTCCGGCAGCGGCTCCGACCTGATCGTCCGCTACTCCAAGGATCGTTGGCGCATACGAGGAATCGATCAGGGCCTGGACCCGCTCCCGCCGGGACATGAGCCCGCCATGTCGACCGTGACCTGTTGGCGCAAGCTCTTGCGCACGCCAACGAGCGATCGGATGACCGATCGAGCTTCACCCCATGCACGTCCCGATCCGGAATAAACGAGATGGCCAGTATACCGGTCGGTATATTATTTATTTATTTCTATAGATTGCCTAGAAGAATCGGCCTCCACTAGGTCGATTCACCGGTTTGTGACCGAGCAAAGCCAGAGGCCGCGGTCGGGTCTGCCACCTGGATCTTCTCCTCCTTGCGCTCGGTCGAAACGATCCACTCCTCCCTGAACCATTGCGCCCGCCATGGAATTGCAACCCTGTTGTCATGCTCGTCGAAATCGACCAGGTAGAGCGGGATCCCGTAAGGTCCCTTCGGATTGATCTCGGTGACGGTGCCAACGGCTCCATCGAATTTGGCTTCCTGGGATGTCGTATACATGACACTGATGCCCATTACGCCACGCTTGCTCTTTCCGCGTGGCATTTGGACCTTGACGTCCTCGCCCACTGCATATCCCGTCATCGCCCGTTCACTCCCCATGACATGCGCCGTATGTTGATCTGGTTTGCTGGCTCGAAGTATAGCGGGAAATGCGTCATTCATGCCTTGGCCGTTGTCATTCTCTGCGGACTCTTCCAGAAATGGCACCGTCCGGGAGTGTCCGGGAGTGTCCGGGATCGTCCGGGATCGTCCGGGATCGTCCGGGATCGTCCGGGGCCATGGCATCATAATCAATGGTCTAATTAATTAAATCAATTTCCTGTTGACGAAAGTTAATGTCGGATGTAAGATCGTTCCTGTGAGGAGCGGATGCGCAACCACTCGCTCACCATCCGATCAACGCGACAGCGCCGTCGCTGCTCACCGTCATGTGAGTCAATGTCATCAGAGGAGCACAGTTCATGACCGACAATTCGAACGGCGTCGCATCCCACCATCACACCATGCATCCGGTTCCCGGCCAATGCCCCGTCTGCGCCTCGGAACTTCATGTCACCCGCCTCGAATGCGCCACCTGTGGCACCGGTATCGATGGCCATTTTCGGCTCGATCGTTTCGCCCGGTTGAATAACGATCAACTTGGCTTCCTCGAAGCCTTCATCAAGAACCGCGGCATCATCAAGGATGTTGAGGCCCAACTCGGAATCTCGTATCCCACCGTCCGCGCCCGGCTCGACGAGGTCATCCGCAGCCTTGGTTTCAGCTCCCCCAACGAGGACAGTCTTCGCCCCAGTCAGGCTCGCGAGGAACGTCGCCAGATCCTGGAAGCCCTCCGCGGCAAGGACATCAGTGCCGATGAAGCCGCCCGCCGATTGGCGGCATTGGGTGATCGGAGGTCAGCATGACGGACACTGATGCCGCTCCCGCTCGCCTTACAGAAGAACGGCTCGAAATCCTGCGCCTGGTCGAGAACCAGACCATCTCCGCGGATGAAGCAACCCGCCTCCTTGAAGCGCTCGATCGTTCCGATACGGCGCATAGCCAGCCATCCTGGAACCGACCACCTCCTCCCCCAGATCCAAATACAAATGCCACAGTCAGGCCTCCCGGGAAGCCGCGTTCGCGCAATGTCCGCATTCGCATCACCGATACATCATCGAATGAGGCCCGCCTGAATCTTGTGCTTCCCCTCGGACTCCTCGATTCGGGGCTGAAAATGGCGAAGCGGATCGCACCCGATCGTCTCCTCGAGGCGAAGGACATCCGGGATTCGGTCGACGAAGGGTTCATCGGAACGCTTCTGGACATTGTTGATGAGGATGAGCGGGTTGAAATCCTGATCGAAGCACGCGAATGACATTCCACGCCCCACGCCATGCCCGGATTGCCAATCTCTCTCGAACACAGGAGGTTTAGAGTCGGATGAACGACGACACCAGCAACCAGAACACCGAATCGATTTCAGCGAACCGTACCCAGCAGCGAGGAACGGAGGACGCGTCCATGACTGACACAACGGCTCTCACCCCAATCCGCGGATCGAACGGATACCAGCAACAGGTCCCGATCGACGCCTCTCAGCCGCTCGATCTTTCTGTTACCAACGCCCGCGGCGAGATCAGGGTTCAAGCCTCGGACCAGCCAAACGTCTGGGTGGTCGTCCGCAGTGCCGATGGCCGAAGCCAGGAAGAGCCCGTCCAGGTCACCGTCTCCATCGACGGCAATCGTATTTCGATTCATCCGTCATGGCAGGTTGCCAGCGGCCTCTCCGGCTTCGCCCGCAAATTGAAGGACCAGCTGCAGAATGGGCTGAATACCAACGACTGGAAATTCGACAATCTGAAGTTTTCGCCTGATCTCGACTACGACATCCGCGTCGAGGTTCCGCGCGCCTTGCTCGAGGGTTCGCGGATCAGCGCGAAGACCGCGTCCGGAAGCATTGAGGCGGTCGGTCTCCACGCCGCCACGACGATCGCATCTGCTTCGGGCAGCGTCTCGGCCTCCAGTCTGGATGGTCGGGTCGCGATCCACAGCGCCAGTGGCTCCGTTGCTGTCATGGGTGTGAAGGGCAGCCTTGAAGTCAACACCGCAAGTGGCTCGATCAAGGTCGAGGAAGGCGAGGCGTGGTTGGCACTCCGAACCGTAAGCGGGTCGATCAAAATCGACCGCTTCACGATGAAGAATGCGCGAATCACGACCGTCAGCGGGAGCGTGAAGGGTTCGGCGATCGTGAATAACGACACGGATTACTCGTTCGAGACAGTCAGTGGATCGCTCAACCTGAATGTGGTGCTTCCGGCAGATAGCACAACGCTGCTGAACTTCAAATCCCTCTCCGGCTCGGCCACGGTCGCCGGTGCCTGGCAGAGCGACGCCAAGCGAATGTGGCATGCCGGAAACGGTGCGGCCGGTCCCACCATCCGCGTCAAGACGGTCAGCGGCAGCATGAACCTGAACGCCCATGTGGAACCGACCATCCCGACTCGTCACGAGGCGTTGCCAGAGCCCGTCTTCACCGAAGCAAGCGACGACTCCGATCAGTCAACAAGACCATTCACTTCGATTCCGGCGATTCCCTCCATTCCTCCAATTCCACCGACGCCATCGTTTGGAACGCCAACGCGGGCCGCTCAATCAGGGCGGCCACAGGGGGGAAATGCCGATTCCGCCAGCGGTGCAAGCAATGGCCCCACATCCGGGAACCTCGACGAGACACAACCGCTGTTCACGCCACCAGCAGATTGGCCAGACTGGATCAAGTCGACCGCGCGAACGGTGGAGGAAACGGCACGCCACGTTGTGACCTCGTTCCAGCAGCCGGTCGAACCGCTCACCCCAGCGGAGGCTCAGCCAGCGGAACCAGCGGAACCAGCGAAATCCGCGAACGCAGCCCCTCCTGCGGCAACGTCTCCACTCCCAACGTCGCCTAGCCCTGCACCGTGGGCAAGCAAGCCGGCGGACATGCCCCCGGCTTCCGATCTTGCAAGCGTCGAGCAACCAGACGTCCAGGCGGTTCAGGCAGTCTCCGACCATCGGTCGGCGGTAACCGAACTTCAGCAGGCACCTTCAGATCTTGCGCTAGAGACTGCGGCGGCGGATCTCGCAGGTCACCCGAAATCAGTCGAGGCGCCAGTCGAGGCGGTCACGCAAGCAGAGCCGACCCTCCCGGAACCGCTTCAGGCCGCTGCCGCCGCATCTGGCGACATCGCCAGCCTCGACGACCAGGATGAAGCCGATCGCCTTCGCATCCTTGAAGCGCTGGAGCGTGGGGATATCGACATCGACGAGGCTCTCTCCCGGATAGAACAGAAAGACGCCAAGGGCGCATAACCCTCCTGACCGGTACCGCCGTCCGGATAACCTGAGTCGGGCGGCCCACCGATCGAACCCAAACAGACCACTTCTCTCATCCAGGAGATCAGATGGGGACGATTGCAACGCCAATCATCCCCGTCCGGGGACCGCATTGCCGAAATTGTGCCTATCGAATCGAAAGGAAATGACCATGCAACCGAACCTCGACCTCTTGAACCTCGCCGTGGCCGAACGCCAGCAGCAAATTCGCGACGATGCCGCCAACGCGCGAACGAGTCACCCGATCGCGTTCGCGCGTCGGTTGACCGGGCAGGCATTGATCGCCATCGGCGAGAGAATTCGGGGAGCGTCTCGCCAGGAGGCGCTCTCCACCCAGCAGACCTTCGATCCCGCGTTGAGTGCTGCCCTCCAGCATGTGAAGTAACAGGGACGTGATCGTTCTAAGGCAGTTCCTGGACTGGAGATTCCCACGGAAAGAAACCTGATGTGCCGATAAGCGATTCGATGCACATCTTGGATAAATCAAAGCGCAGATTGAGATCGCTCCCAAGCGCCGCCCGGGTTGCTTGCGCGAGATCAGGGCGCTCTTCGTAGAAGGTGCGGAGTAGGGCTTTTTCTCGTGGTATCCATATTCCCGACGTGACAAAGCTGTATCGGATAGCGTCGAGCAGAGCCTCAGTCACCATTGCACTGGAGAGGGCCATATCTTCATTGCGGATGTCGCCCGCATCTTCGAGCAGTGATGCGATTCCGTAACGCCAGGGGGTTGTCAGCAACTCGGACGCCTGAGGCCCCGCATCGAACAATTCCCTGGCGCGAATGACCAGGTCAACGAGGACATTGTCCGTGTCCTTGATGATCACGCCGGTCGAAAGCATTCCTATCATTACCGGACGTGCTGTCTCGGTATCGGTCTGGAATGCGCGCTCGATCCATGGCGCCGAATTCACGAAGATCTCAGCGGGAACATCGCCGCACCAGATCTGTATCCGCTGACGCCAGGTCTCGCGATGAATGACGACGATATCGAGGTCACTCGTGGCATGGGGATGCCCGCGGATGATCGTTCCCGTGACAACGATGCCCAAAGGATTGAAACGTGTCTCGATGACCGCAATGGCCTCGGAGATGGCGTTTCTGTAGCGTGAAGGCAATCCTGAAAACGATTGAAGATTCATCAAGCATCCAATCGTCGAGTGCCCAAGGGAGGGCTTGCTCCTTCAATATCACGGCCTCGTCAGGGTCGCCACCGGTCAGGCAGAAACCTCGGCCGCGAATGTAGACATGATCCGCACGTTGTCCCCATTACCGTTGCCGCCAGCCACCGCCAACAACTCATCGCATGCAGCTCGCTACGTCACTCGGTGCCTACCAGGGACGTTCGTCACGTTGCAGTTCCAGCCAGGCGACTTCATCGCCGCTCAGCTTGTGCCCGAGCGCCCCGACGTTGTCGACGAACTCACTGGCCTTCTGACACCCGACGAGTGCGAAGACCTCGACTGGCTGACTGTGGACGTACGACATCGCGATCTGCGGGATCGAGGCACCGTTTCGCGCGGCGATCTCCTTGACGCGGTCGAGCCGTCGAAAATTCTCTTCCGAGCAGTACGTCGCGACACAGAGCTTGTCGAGATAGGTCGTGAAGGAATCGAGGTTTTCCCGCTCGAAGCGACCGGAAAAGAAGCCACCGGCAAGACTCGACCATGGGAAGATCGGGATACCCTGCTCGGCATACCAGGCTCGGTCGGCTTCACCAGCGGTTCCGCTGACACTCAGACATCCCGCCCAGGGTTCCTGAATCTGGACGGCAAGACTGAAGTTCGGGCTGCTTATCGGAAATCCTTCGAGGCCATGGGTGGCCGCATAGTCGTTGGCTTCCTTGACGCGAACCCCCGCCCAGTTCGACCCGCCGAAGATACCGATCTTGCCAGCCTGCTTGTGCTGATTGAGGATCTCCACGATCGGTCCGACAGGCACCGCAGGATTGTCGCGGTGCAGCACGTAGAGATCGATGAAATCCACCTGCAGACGCTCTAGGGAACCATCGAGGTCCACGGTGATGTCCTCAGGGGTAACCCGCGGACGCCCATCGATCGGATGCGCGCCCTTGCCGAGGATTACGACCTCGTCGCGAACGCCGCGGCTCTTGATCCAGCTCCCGAGCACTCGTTCGCAATCGCCATTTCCGTAATTCTGGGCGGTATCGAAGGTACGGCAGCCAGCTTCGTAGACACCATCGAGAAGCGCGAATCCCTCCTCCAGACGGTCCGACGAGAGCGGGATCGTTCCCTGCACGATACGCGAGAGCGGTTTGTCGACCCCGTGTAGGTGTCCGTATTCCATTGGCATGGGATGTCGCATCCTTTCATTGGCAAGTGATCAGCGCCAGCTCTGGTCAACTGAAACAGTCCATCGGTGAGCGCATGGAGCACCACCGTCCAGCGCGCTGCTCGTCGCCTCGTTCCGAAACCCCCCTAGGCGTTGTCGGCAGGATACGTGAGACCCCACTGGGCGCGAAGCGTATCCATCGTCTCCATGATGGTGATGGATTCGTCCAGCGACATGAGCTCATGCTCGGTCTTGCCGGCACGCAGTGCCTCACCTACCGCGATCGCCTCGTACTGGTAGCCGATCGTGCCATCTTCAGGCAAGTCGAAGACCTGCGGCTCATCGCCGTTGAGGTAGAGCGTGAATTGCTGCGGTTCCCACCAGCGGTTCGCGATCTCGACGCGTCCCTTGGTTCCCATTACGGCAGCCGTGTTCTGGGGCGAGGTGCGAATCGAACCCGCCAGCATTGCAACCGCACCAGATTCGTATCCGAACGAGATCGCTTCCTGCTCATCGACATCGGTCTCGCCGAGGACAGCCACGCTGCTGATCTGATTCGGCGTCCCGAGCATGTTGAACGCGAAAGAGATCGGGTAGATCGTGCCATCCAGCATGATGCCGCCACCAAGGTCCTTGTCGTAGAGGCGACTGGAGTGATCGTTGCCGCCCGGCCAACCGATCGAGGCCGAGACGATCTCGATCTCGCCCAGCGTGCCATCCGCGATCAGCTCGCGGAGCTTGACCATTGCCGGGCGGAAGCGGGTCCACATGGCCTCCATGAGGAACAGGTTCTTCTCGCGGGCGAAGCTGACCATCTCCCGCGCCTGCCCGGCATTCATCGCGAACGCCTTCTCGCAGAGTACGGCCTTGCCCGCATCGAGACAGAGCATGGTCGCTTCCTTGTGCCAGGGATGTGGGGTCGCCACATATACCGCGTCGATCTCGGGATCGGCGGCCAGATGCTCGTAGCTCGCATGACGGTTCGGGATGCCAAACTCGTCCGCAAACGATTCCGCGGTCTCCCGATTACGTGAACCGACAGCCCTCAATTCGGCGCCGGGAGCGGCCGCCTTCACGTCGTGCGCGAACTTGTGCGCGATTTTCCCAGTGCCGAGGATTCCCCAGCGAATTGTCGAAAGTTCACTCACGAGACGTTATGTCCTTTCAAGGGGATTGACCTCAGTCAGACCGACGGCAACTGCATCTGTTCGGAGATTTCCTGACTGTAATCGAAATGACCGGGCGAACAGGAATTCGGCGATCGTTCGTGACTCAATGCGGCCCGACCGCATCGGTCTCGGTGCCGCATGGGCCGCCGCCCGTATTTACATCGATAACGACATCTTCCCCATCGAAGGTCAGGATGGGACGATACCACTCGGCCATCCGATCGGCGGAGCGACCGATATAGTGACAGATATACGAACGCCGGAAGCGGTCAGCACTGGCATTGGGACCGGACCCGTGCACCAGTGTTCCATTGAAGAACAGCATGTCGCCTGGCTCCATCAGCACCGGCACCTTCTTCAGTCCGGGAGGAGGTGGCACGTATTCCCGCGTGAAGGAGACAGCGCTATCGGCCTCCTCCGGGCAGAAGAGATCCATCTTGTGGGTGCCGGGAACCACTTCCAGACACCCATTCTCCAGATCGACGTCATCGAGCGCAAGCCACGCGGCGATGCAGGTGCCCGGGTCGACGTTGAGGTAGAAGTTGTCCTGATGCAATGCCTGGCCACGACCGCCGGCTGGTTTGAAATAGAGCATGCTCTGGGCGGCGAGTGGCTCCTCCCCGAAGAGATCGATCAATACGGGCTTCAGACGTGCGTCGAGAAGAAACCCCCGGGCAACATCGTTGAAGCGATGGGGATGCATGATCCGGGGATACATCTTCAAGGGGTCGCCGTTCGCCTCCGCAGCCGTCTTCGGAGCGAAGAAACCGGGGACCGGTCCGTTGCGGTGAATTTCCATGAAGGTCTCGTTCAGCAACGCGACCTCATCAAGCCCGTAGAAGCCCTTGATAATGAGATGACCGTTGGTGTCGAACTGCTCGAACTGTTCGGGGGTCAGGTGATGGAGGCGCTGTGTCGAAGTCACCATGGCGCGTTCCCTTTCCTCTCCGGATGGTGAGACGTCACAAACCGTCGATCATCATCATACGTCCACCGGTTCAGGATGCAAAGTTCCGATCGGGGTCGAATAGCGAACCTGATCGTTGAGAACAGCGTGGAGTTCAACTATGGAGCGGGAAGGCTGGCAGCTCCGATCCTGACCCCATCCTGAGAGGGAAATCGCACCTTGCGGAAGCAACGCGACAGCGGTGCGGAAGCGACCATGCTCGGCAAAAAGATGGCCACCCAGGTTCTTCTGTTCTCCTGATTCTTCGTCGTTCAACGCGAACCCGGAGCACTGTGGTGCTCCGGGTTCGCGTTGACGTATGTCAGAGATCGCGGACCAACCACGGACGCCACTGCCGACATTTGCTATGTGTCGCACCGGTAAGCATGAGCTGGGCTCGTCACCGCCAAACTTGCATCCGCCACTCGCCGCAGAAATCCTCATGCGTCCCGCGGGAGAGAGGCCCGCGCCGGTTCCGGGCTGGCGGGCAGCGTTTCTCCGGTTTCAAGCAGCGTCTTGAGATCGGAGAGGAGATGCGGCAAGCCTTCGCCGACCATCCCCACCACGGTGCTTCCGGATTCCCCAGCCTCGTGAATGACGGTCAGCTTGACGACCTCGCCGCCCGGCTGTGGTTCGAGCGTGAAGGTCACCTTCGAGCGATCCTCGCCGAGCAACTGGGTCCGGAGGTCCTCGTCGAGCCCGACTTTCGCGGCGAACTCCGGGGTGAACGAGTGCCACGTATAGGACAACAGGCTATAGGGATCGGATTCCAGCACGATCTGTTCGGGATCGGCGATTCTCACGCCATCATATACCCAGGCCATGGCCGAACCCACGTTCCAATCCGTCTCGAACGTCGTGTTCCAGTAACGCCGGGTGAATGCGGGATCGGTCAATGCCTGCCAGAGCTGCTCCTGAGTGGTTCTGATGAAGGAGGTATAGACGAATTGAGGCTTTTCCATCGAGTGTTGCTCCAATGCGGTTTTCAGATCGGCAAGCGCATGGATGCGCTCGCGGTCATACTGCTTGATCCAGCGTTCGGTGATAGCGCTGATCGGCTCGGCGTTCAGATAGTGCAGTTTCTCTCGGCCACGCCACACCGTGGTCACCAGGTTGGCCGCCTCCAGCACTGCCAGATGCTTGCTGACCGATTGCCGCGCCATGTCCAACCCGGCGCACAACTCCCTCAGGCTCTGGCCGTTCCGGGCATTCAAGCTGTCGAGCAAACACCGCCGACTCGCATCAGCCAATGCCTTGAATACATCGTCCATCACTCCCCTTTCCAAAAATGCAGCCATTCGGCTGCTTGTATTATATGCACCATACAGGCTGCATGTCCACAGTGATTCACGTCGATCGTTGATCGGCGAGAGGCGCCAACGGATGAAGCCAGGAACAGGCTCGGCCCACGTCCACGTCCACGTGGCGGCGAGCGCGATGTTTGTCGAGATCCGGGACACGTCTCGACAGAAGACCCCGGAGCACGTCCGTGCTCCGGGGTCTTCTGATCGTTGGCAGCGGTTGCGACGAAAACCAGCAGCGTCGAGCAGGCATCCGCGCGAGGATGGATGTTCCTGAACCATACAGCTGCGTATCGGTCGATTCAGGCGTCTCGCGATCGATCGACCGGACTGCAGTCACGCTCGCGTCGATTGCCTAGGAACGCGAGCGAGGATCCAGGACATCGCGGAGGCCGTCACCGACGAGATTGAAGGCGAAGACCGTGATCAGCAAGGCGATGCCGGGTGCCAGGCTCATGAGCGGCAGGTTCGAGAGGTAGACCGTTCCATCCCGAATCATCTGGCCCCAGGTCGGTGTTGGCGGCGGCACTCCCAGTCCGATAAAGCTGAGGCTGGCTTCGAGCCGAATCGCGGAGGCCGTCCAGAGACTTGCCAGCACGATCAGTTCGGACATGACGTTCGGCAGAATATGACGCGTCAGGATCAGCGCATTGTTCTGGCCGGATGCGCGTGCCGCTTCCACGAACTCCTTCTGCTTGAGGCCAAGGGTTGGTCCATAGGCGATCCGGGCGAAGCGGGGCGTGATCGTCAACCCGATCGCGATGATGAGCTTTCCGGTGCCTGAACCAAGCACGGCCATCACGAGCAGACCGGTGATGAGATCCGGAAACGAGAGCATGACATCGACGATGCGCATCAGCACTGCGTCGACCTTTCCTCCGAAGTAGCCGGCGACGACACCGATCGCGGTTCCGATCACCCCACCGAGAGCAACCGACAGCACTCCCACGAGAAGTGCCACGCGGGTGCCATAGATAATTCGCGAGAAGATATCCCTCCCATAGGAGTCGAGTCCCAGCCAGTGCTCGGCGGACGGTGGCTTCAGCCTGTTGATCGTGCTCTGCGTGAGCGGATCGTAGGGTGCCAGCAACGGCGCGAAAATGCCGACAAGTACGATGATCACGATCATGACGAGACCGATGAGCGCCGAGCGGTTGCGCGTGAACGTCCGCCACGCGCGGCGACGCTGGGAGATGAGCTTGAAGCTGGAGCGGGGAGCACCGTTTGTGGCGCCGGTCATTCCTGCTGTGGCTGGAAGTTGCGCCATTATTTGTACCTGACTCGCGGATCGATTCTCGTGTACACGATATCGACGACGACATTCACGAGAACGATGATCACGGCATAGACGACCATCACAGCCTGAAGCAGGTTGTAGTCACGCTGCTTGGTGGCCCCGATCATCAGCTTGCCCAGTCCTGGTCGCGCAAAGACCTCTTCGGTCAATACCGAGCCACCGATCAGGCCGATCGTGAAGATGCCGATCAGCGCGATGATGGGCACGAGCGCCGGACGAAGTGCATGACGCAGAAGCACGACGCGGTTTTGAAGCCCCTTCGCCCGTGCGGTTCGTACGTAGTCATCGGAGAGCACGCCAAGCATGACCGACCGCGTCATGCGGGCGACGTAAGCCGTTTCCACGAGCCCCAAGGTTACGGCCGGGAGCACGAGTGAGTGGAGATTGCCGAGAGGTTCGGAGAAGGGTTTGGCGCCGACCGCCGGGAACCATCCCAGCCGCGCCGAGAGGAAGAACATGAAGAGCAGGCCGATGTAGAACGCAGGTGCCGATAGCCCAATCAACGACACCACCCGCCCCAGGTAGTCGACCCATGTATTGCGTTTTACCGCGGTGATGATGCCCGTCGGCAAGCCCAGTCCGAGCGCAATGAGGACGGCGGCGAGCGTCAACTCGAGCGTATAAGGGAGCACGAAGCTGATCTGACTCCATGCAGATTGACGCGTGACGAGAGATTTGCCGAGATCGCCGGTTAACAACCCGCCCATATAGGTAACGTATTGCTTCCACAGTGGTTCATTCAGTCCCATTTGATCCCGAAGCTGGACCAACGCCTCGTCTGTTGCATAATCGCCGAGCACTGCCTGCGCAGGATCACCGGGAATCACGCGGACGATCACAAAGATGATCGTGATAACAGCGATCAATGTCGGAATCGCCAACAGCAGACGCTTGAGTATCAGACCGATCATGCGTGCCCTTCCGCGATGCCAAGAACGCGGCCAGAGATACGGCGTTCAGGGTGAGCAACCCGGAAAGAAACCATATCTCGTTCCACGCCCCTCGGCTGCACTCGAGAGCACAGCCGGTACGTCTGCAAGAATGAAGAACGTGGAGGTGCCACGCTCGGCACCTCCACATAGTTGGAGAACTGGTTGAAACGATCCTCGAAGAAGGCGCTAATTGCTGATCGAGGTCAACTCGTCGATGCCGGGGTAAAGTTGAGGAACCGTAACCAACTCGTGCCCGTAGACCACGTTGTCGGATCTCGCGTAGACCTGATTGGTGTACATCAGCCCGTAGCCCGCGAAATTCTTCTCGATCTCGATGTTGGCCTGGCGCCAGATTTCCGCCTGCTTCGCCGGATCGGTCTCGGCACGAGCCTTCGCGACCAAATCATCAACCGTGAACTTCGAGAAGTTTGTGGTGCCGCCACCGGTCGTGAAGAACAGACTCAGGTAGGTATCGGCGGTCGGCCGGTAAGCGATGTAGATGGTGATCGGATTGGCGTCCTGCCGGATCAACTCGTGCATGGCGGCATGCTGAACCACTTCGAGATTGATCGTGATACCGATTTGACGCAGTTCCTCGGCAAGAACCTCGTACTGCGTGCGATAACCTGGCTGTTCCGAGGTGACGAGGTCGAGTGAGAAACCATTGGCATATCCGGCTTCGGAAAGCAATTGCTTGGCACGTTCGATGTTCTGCGCGTAATTCACGCCGGCATCGGTCGCCTGTTGTTCGGTGAGACCTCCCGTCACAATGCCATCCGGCACCACCGAGTAGATCGGTTCCGCCACCGGCGAACCGGCGAGCGCGACATGGGACTCGCGGTCGATGGCCAGCAGAATTGCCTCGCGAACCTTGGGATTCTTGAGGATTTCATGCTTGACGTTGAGATTCAGCCAGACGGCCTCACCGACACCGAAGACATCGGCAGTGAAACCATCCTGCGAATTGATACGATCCACCCATTGAGCTTCCGGCAACCCGTTGATCACATCGAGTTCACCGGACTGGAGGGCGAGTTCGCGAGCGGTAGTGTCCGCGATGAAGCGAAGTTCGACGCCCCCGAGCTTGGGCTTTCCACGGAAATAGCTATCGTTGGCGGTCAACACCACGCTCGTTTGCGGAGTGTAGCTCACGAACGAGAACGGGCCGGTGCCGACGGGATTGAGCTTGAACTTGTCCGCTCCGAGTGCCTCGTACGGCTTCTGGCAGAGGATGTATCCGCCAGCGTAGTTGGCGACCTTGGGCAGGAACACTGATGCGGTCAATGGTTCCGCCGGTGTGATGGTGACGGTTTTGGCGTCGACCTTGGCGAATGTCCAACCGGCATAATCGCCGGCAGTGGATGAGCTTTCCTTGTTGGCGGTGTGCTGCAGGGAGAAGAGCACATCGTCGGCAGTCAACGGATACGCATCGGTTCCCGCCGTGGAGCTTGCCTGGCACTGCACATCCTCACGCAGCGTGAACGTCCAGACTTGCTTGGCGCCGTCCATTTTTGGCTCGGGAATCGCGGTCGCGATATCCGGCTCGAACGCGGAGGCATCGCCTGGCTTGAAGCGGACGAGGCCATTGAACACCATGTCGACAAGCGATCGATCAGGTGTACTCGACGCCATATGTGGATCGAGCGTCGTGATATCGCTCGTATTCTGCGCAAAGCGGAGAATCGGCCGGTCTCCCTGGGCAACCGTGGCCCGACCCGTCAACCCCCCGAAGGCAGTCAGCATGACCATGGCGGCGGTAAAGATCGTAAGCAATCGTCGTCCGTGACTCATCGTGCCCCCTCTTGAGATCGATGCATCAGCTCATACCAGGCTCGATCGGCCCCCCGGGACGTCCAAACGACAGCACGTCGAATTGGGCGAGAATGATCTGGGGTTTGGAGGATGGCCATGGCCATCCCCCGCCAAAGGTCTGATCATGCGCGATACATACGTGCGAATGAATTGATATCTTGTCTCTCGCGATTTGATCGTGCCACATTGGCACGCCATGGTCAAGCGAACGGCGCGGGGAATGACGCATGGTTGGTGTCGCGTTCGTTCGCGAAGACACAATGGCCACGACGGTGTCGGGAACCATTCCCAGAGAACCGTGTCTGGTTTTGGATGGACGTCACAAGCTTGAAAGTCACACCGGGAATGATGAATCAGTGGCTGGAACGCCTCGCCTGCGGACGCGTTTGTCACGGTATATCGACCGAAGAGGAAGCATGAATTGACCCCGGCGGCCTTGCATGTCGGAGGCGATTCTCGACGCCTATCCGCTCAGGAGCCCCTCTCCTAGCTCAACCAGCCACGGCGCTTGACAAGGATGTAGATGATACCAGCCGTCAGCAACATCAACCCGAATGACAGGAGATACCCGTATCGCCAGTGCAGTTCGGGCATGTGATCGAAGTTCATCCCGTAGATCGTGCCGATCAGCGTCGGACCGAACAGGATCGCTGCCCAGGCGGATATTCTTTTCACCTCGTCGTTCTGCACAATCGAAGCCTGAGTCATGGCCTTGACGTCTTCGTTCTGTTGAAGCCCCACAACAGCGAGATTGACACTCAGCACGTTCTGCAACAGTTCCCGGAACGCCGCAACCTGGTCCTGCACGTGGATAGCGTGATCCTGCACGTCGCGCAGGTAATCCTGCAATTCCATCGATACGCCATGCTTGTCTGCACCAAGCATCAGCGCGCTGGCGATACCGACAAGCGGCTTGGTGGCGCGCTGAAAGTCGATCACCTCACGCGTCAACTCGTATGTGCGGCGAACAACGGCTGCGTTGCCTCCGAACACCTCCAGTTCGATCTCGTCGATATCGTTCTCGAGGCCGGCGACAACTGGTCCGTAATCGTCCACAACGCGATCGAGGATCGCATAGAGAATCGCTTCAGGCCCAAGCCGCAAGATGGCAGGATCGGCTTCCAGCCTGGTTCGGACACGACTGAGCTCCGACCCTTCACCGTGGCGAACGGTTATGACAAAGTCCGGACCGACAAATGCGTGCAACTCCGCGAACTCCACCGTCTCCGAGACATCGACATAGTGTGCGGCTCTCAGCACGACGAACAACGTGTTCTCGTATCGTTCCAGCTTTGGCCGTTGATGCGCGTGAACGGCATCCTCGACTGCCAGCTGGTGCAGGCCGAAATCAGTGGCGAAAAGGTTGAATTCCTCCTGCGACGGTTTGTAGAGACCGATCCACGCGATCCCGCCAACTCTCTGGCATTCCCCGTAGAGTGTTCCCTTGGGAAGGGCGGAGGAGGTGACCCGTTTTCCATCCACATATATGGCGCTGTCGATGATCATTGATCAGTCTCTTTCTCCGGATCGATCGCGTATCCAACGAGGAAAATCAGCAGGACATCCAGACCCAACGAGTGGCTGCCTGCGATGCAGTACGGGTCAGGCGCGGTCCCTTCCAGGCCAACATGGTGATTCGATGACGCCATCAAGGAGTTATGCGGCGATCGAGGTGCTTCGAGCGTCGGTGATTGCCCGGTTTTCGGTCCGATACGTCTGCGTCCGTGACGAAAACGACCTCCATGGTCCAGGCTCACGCTCGAACGGCCATGACGGACCGTTCTTCCCGCTCGGGAATCGCTCGGCACGCGTGGCTCACATGCAAGAATGAGCGAGGCGCGTCACCGTCTTCTCTCAACGAACGCCTGTTCCCTCGCGTACCAAGCATATGAGGTGCACATGTTTCTGTCTCACAAGCATATTCTGACTGTGTCGATCATCTTCAGTCTCCTGGTACCAGCGACGATGCCGGTGGCCAGCGCCTCGACCAGCGTGGCGACGCCAGCCATGTTTGACCCGCCAGCAACCCCAACTGCAGAACATCGAACCGCCTACGATTTGAACGTGACACTGGAGACCGAGACAAGGCAACTGGTCGGCACCGAGACGATCGCCTGGCACAATACCACCGGTCGGACGCAGGACTCGATCTATCTCCGGCTCTATCCAAACGCCGGGTATTACGGGGATGGCGACACGTCCATCACGCAGGTCCTCGTCGATGGCGTGGCGGCTGCCACGCCATCGGGTGATGATCCAACCGTGCTCGAGATACCGCTCGCTCGCTCGGTTGGAGCGGGAGAGTCCGCGACGGTCTCGCTCGCGTTCACCACGGTAGTGCCCCTTGGATCATCCGGCAGTTTCGGGATTTTTCAACTCCAGCCCAAGACGGGGACCTGGATGCTGGCCGATTGGTATCCGATCGTCGCTGGCTGGAAAGAAAGCAGGGGAAACTGGTATCTGGACCGACCATCCACGTTCGGGGATCCGACCTTCAGCGAGACCGCATCGTACCGAATCGCGTTGACGGCGCCCGGCGCCCTCGACGTCTCGGCAACAGGAGACGATACGGAGACTTCCGCAGCGGGCAATGGACTCGTGACGCACACCATGACGACCGGGCCGGTCCGAGATTTCGCCATGACCCTCCTTCCGACAGAAGGCTCCACAATCGAGGTCGTCCAGTCTGAACGGATGCTCGAGGGTGTGTCCGACGATCCTGCAAAGGAGTTCGCAATCAGGCTGACACTGCCCCGAGCGGACTCGATTCCGGGGCTGGACGACGCCATACTCGACGCCGTGGCGGCGGCTCTGCCAGCGTATGCGAGTTGGCTGGGGACACTGCCGGCGGACGAAATCGACATCACCAGCGCGTCGCTCGATGGCGCGACAGGGGTGTCGTGGTCCGGCCTGATCTGGCTCGACGTGACGTCCATTGTCCGCGACGGAGTGCTCAGCGATCAGGAGCGCATGGGTCTGAAGTTCGTGGTCACGCACGAGATCGGACATCAATGGATCGGCGGCGTGATCGGCAGCAATTCAAACGATCACGGGTTCATGACCGAGGGACTGACCAATGCACTGGCGTTGGAGGTCTTGCGCGGGCTGGAGGGCGCCGATGCCGCGAGCGGGTACCTGCAGGGGTATGTCGCGGGAGGGTACGCCGCACTCGTCCGCGACGGTCGCGATGCAATCGCGGATGCACCGATCACCAGCGACATGAACGGTGTGATCCGCGGACTCGTCGTGTATGGGAAAGGTGGCCTTGGGTTCGAGGCGATCAGGCAGGGACTTGGTAATGCCCCGTTTCGGGCGGCGATGAGGCTCTACGCCACCCGGTTTCGTTTCGAAATCGCCACGCCGGAGGATTTGCTGCACGTCTTCACCGTTGAGGAACCGGCTGTTGGAAGCGCGCAAGCCCTGTGGACCTTCTGGTTCGAGCGAGCCGAAACCACGCTTGCCGATGTCGAGGCAGTGTTTGCCAACGCGGGAACGTAGTGGACGCTGTCACGGATAATTGAGGTTTAGGAGGTTGAGGACATTCCCCTGGAGGGAACGGCTTGGTAACTCCATCATGCAGCGCGGACAAACCCATTCGGCCTGTTCGACTGCGCTGCAAGGGAAGGCGTTCGCTCAGAATAAACTCGATCCAATGGGCCGTTCCAAGCGGCCGATTCACCAGCTCGACAACGGACGCCCCGGCACCGCGCCAATGAGCCTGAACCCTCCAACGTCAATCGGCTTTCGTCCAATCCTCCCATAGCAAATGCGGGACGCGGCTGAACTCAGCGGTATTGGCCGTCACGAGCGTCGTGCCGATCCGCAGCGCCTGGGCGGCGATAAGAATGTCGTACGGACCGATCCTCCGCCCCTGAAACTCCAGATGAGCCGTAAGTTCCCCTGCAATTGGCGCATCCTCTTCGGTGAAAGAAATCACCTCGATCTGGCTATGAAGGAATGTGGTCAGAACCGCAGAGTTCCGTTCGGGCCGCGCACTCCTTGCAATCCCATGGCGCAATTCGAAAAGCGTGATCGCGGAAATCGCAATTGCCTCGTTGATGCCAACAACCTGTCTGTAGCGAGAACGTACTGTCGTTGACCGAGCCCGAAGAAGGTCGATGACGACATTGGTATCCAGCAGGTAATTCACTCAGCATCATCCCAAGTCGCCGGCTCTGGCATGGGGGGCTGTTGCCTGCCCTCTTCCAAAAATTCTCCACCCCCAAGACGATCGATCGTGGCAAACAGTGCATCCGGATCGGTAAGGATCCGCTCGATGAGAATTCCCTCCGAAGTTCGACGAAAGCGAACACTATCCCCAGGCTTCGCATCCAATCGAAACTCTTTGGGAATTCGTACTGCCTGACTGCGGCCATTCATAAAAATCTTGCCGATCCCGGATATTGGCCCCGGCTTCGTATCTGGCATTATCTACCTCCCGGAAAAAGGAATATATCGTCAGTATATACCAAAATCGAGACGTACCATTGAGCCGAGCACTTTGCCTTTCAGACGGCCGTTCCCTTGGAACGTTCGCTCGATGTGGCCGTCCTCCTCTTCTCGCGCATGACTGAAGGCGAATGGTTCCCGTTTTACAGTTGACATGTCATGTATAAATATATTCGTTTATTCGAAGAAGATGAACGGAAGCAAGGGAATCCAGTTCCTCAAGCTAAACCATGTGCAATCGAGCCGGGGCAACTCATGTTCCAGGATCGCCACACCGGAAAACTTGCTGCACGTCTTCACCGTTGAGGAATCGGTCGATGGGAGCGCGCAAGCCCTATGGACCTTCTGGTTCGAGCGAGCCGAAACCACGCTTGCCGATGTCGAGGAAGTGTTTGCCAACGCTGGCCATTGACGCTCGCGCCAATCCGCAATCGTCGATCACGCAGAAAGCCCTCCTTGCTCCGGATCTACCATGCCAAGGAGGGCGCGTTCGTGGATCGATGTCCCTTTGCGGCATGCAAGCATGCCTGCTGCGGGGTTCGGGGCATCCTAGTTGTCGAAGTTGTAGCCTCCGAGTCCGAGGCTGATGCCGATGACTCCTGCGATGAGCGCCAGCACAATGACAATCACGATGAATGACACAATCGCAGTCACGATCGCCTTGCTGGTACTGACCTGCAGACCTTCCCGGATGGCCATGACCTGCGTGATGAGCCCCCAGATCCCGGCGACGACCGCGAGAATCGGTCCTGCGATCGGGATTGCCCCAAAGACGCTCAATACGCCAGGTGCCTGCGCAAAGCCGGTGGTTCGCAGCAGGCGCCGCGACCCTCCCGCTGCCTGCGGCACACCCAGAAGTCGGGTGCCGACGAACCAGCCGACACTTGCGAAAATGACCCAACTGATGATCGCAGTCAGCAATCCACCGATGATGCCTTCGCCACCATTGCGGATCCCTCCGATTGCTCCAGCGATCGCAGCGGCGGCAACGACAATTGCCGCCTGCGTGGTTGCCGTGTTATCCGCTGCAATATCCCGGTAGACCTTCGAAACCAGCCGCAGAACTCCCATGACCCTGCTGCTGAATGAATCCGTTTGACTCATACTTGCCATGCTTCATCTCACCTTCATGTTTGAATGTTCGATCTGAAACGACCTCTGATCCCGAATCCTGACCAGGTGCCAAAACCCCACCCCGATTCCCGCTCCTGTTATCGGGATAAACCGCCGCACATCATTGACCCTGAGAAAGAACATGATAGGGCAATGAAACGATGAGCGAAACCACCGTTCGATGCCTTTGATATGAATGCCCCTGGCTGCCATCGAGATTGCTCCCGGCAGCGTGATTTCGTGTGTTGCTTTATTTTTGATACTTGACATGGATCATATCAGATTATATCATTCATTCATTGGGGTGAGCGGAGGCGACATCGCTCATCTCTCCATTGATCTCCAAGCATCATCGAGATCGGATTCGAGCTTCATGCCATGCATTGAGCTCCGAGACAGCAGAAAGGCCAACACCATGGCGACCCGTATTCCTCTTGGCTCCATAACTCGGGACCTGGCAGATTTTCGCCGGGCGATCGAGCCTTTCTTCAGTGAGCCACGCAGGTTGGCAACGGCTCCAGCGACATCCCCGGTAGTTGCGCTAACAGTGAATGGCTTTCCGCGACAAGAAGCGCCTGTCGACGGAGGACGCTCGATCCTGCCGATTGATGTCTTCACGCGCGGTGATGACGTCGTAGTGGTCAGTGCGATCCCCGGTATCGATCCTGAAGAGATAACGATCTCGGTCGAAAAGAACGTCGTCACGATCAGTGGCTCGAACGCACACGCTGGCGAATCCGAACAGATCGAGCACTCGACGTGGCTCCTCCGCGAGATCCCTCGCGGCAGTTTCAAGCGATCGCTGCAGCTGCCGTTCGACGTGGATGCGGATCGTGCCGAAGCGACGTTCGATAGTGGGATGCTCCAGTTGACACTTCCGAAACGGGAATCCGCCAAGCCGCGAACGATTGTTGTCAAGCCGGGCAGCGGCATGAACTTCAATCCGACCAGCGGGACGACCAGCGGTGATTCCGTCGCTGACGCCATCGAGATCGCATCCAGCGCGACCCCAGGAGCCGAGCAGGCGACCACGAGCGAGTCTGCCGAATAATGCCAACAACCGTCTCGCAGGCATGGGGTGACCGCGATCGATTGTCGTCTTCACCTGGGGCATCCCGACCCCCGCGAGGCATTCTGCAGCACGTTCATCCCACCCTATCTCTCTTTCCCCGATGAACGAGCTTGGTTCGGCCCTGCCGGATGACTGCCTCTCTGGCTCCATCCCCATTCCGGCCTCATCCGGCAGGACATTCAGGTTGGCGACCATGTCGATACCCCTTCGATCTGGTCGCCAAGCCCTACTCCCCCTCCCAACACCTATTGAGAATCCGACAACGCGGCGTCCCTTCACCGGGACGCCGCGTTGTCGTGTGTTTGGCCCCGATCGCGACAGATCCATTTCAGGCAAGAAATACGTGAAATTTCTGATGCCCACCGCCAGTCGGACTCCCTACCATTCATTCAGGTCCGAGATCGAGTAAGCAACTCCACGAAACCTACATGGCGACAGAGTTCGACACCCAACGAAGCACATCATCGACGAGCGATACGTGATCCGGACCATATAATCAGGTGGGCATTAAGCGGTGGAGGGATGGAACGCGCAGGGGTGCGAGTTCCGCACGACAACAACCCACCGCTGGGAGTGACCCCGGCGGTGGGTTGTTGTGTGAGGTGAAATCGTGAACCGTGACTCCTGAAAGGCTTACCGAATCGCGAGATCGGTGGCCTGATCGAAGAAGTGAAGCTTCTCCGGATCGAGCGCAACGTCGATCTGCTGGCCACGCTCCAGACGAATGTCCGGATCCATGCGGGCGGTCAGGGTGGAGTTCTGGTTGTTGAGATAGACGAAAATCTCGTTACCGAGAAGCTCGACCACATCGACCGTGACCGGAATCAGCGTGCGAAGTTCGTTGTCGTTGGCGCGGGATTTCTCGACGATGTGCTCTGGGCGGATACCCATCGAGATGGCCTTGCCGATGAATGGTTGCAAACCACCGGCACGATCGGACGGAACCTCGATCTTGAATCCGGGCGATGACGCGTACAGCTTGCCACCATCGGCCGAGATCGTGACATCGATGAAGTTCATCGATGGAGATCCCATGAAGCCGGCCACGAACTTGTTCGCCGGAGTATCGTAGAGGTTCTGAGGTGTATCGAGTTGTTGCAGGATGCCGAGACTCATGACGGCGATACGATCGCCCATCGTCATGGCTTCTGTCTGGTCATGCGTCACGTAGATCGTCGTCGTGCGGACGCGATCGTGGAGCTTGACCAGCTCGGCTCGCGTCTGGACGCGAAGTTTGGCGTCGAGGTTGGAGAGTGGCTCGTCCATCAGGAAGACATCGGCATTACGGACGATCGCACGACCCAGCGCCACGCGCTGTCGCTGACCACCAGAGAGGGCCTTTGGCTTGCGGTCGAGGTACTGTTCGATGTCGAGAATACGAGCTGCCTCCCGGACGCGTTGTTCGCGCTCGGCCTTCGGCGTCTTCCGAAGCTTGAGCGGATACGCGAGATTGTCGCGAACACTCATGTGCGGATAGAGCGCGTAGGACTGGAAGACCATGGCTACATTGCGGTCTTTCGGTGGAAGATCGTTGACCACGCGGTCCCCGATGATGATTCGACCATCGCTGATCTCTTCCAGACCGGCAACCATGCGCATGGCCGTGGATTTCCCACAACCCGACGGGCCGACGACGACCAGAAACTCTTCGTCTTCGACCTCGAGACTGAGATTGGAAACGGCGGGAGCAGCCTGGCCACCACCACTGTAAAGCTTCGAGACGTTGTCGAAAATTACGCGAGACATACGTTGCTCCTTCACCGATTACAGGACCGCACACGTGCCGGTACATCCGGCGGCGCGGCTCCGAAGCGCCCTACGACAAGCACTCGCATCGCAAGGATGCGTGCATGCTATCGGTGGTCTATTTCGCGCAAATCACGGCGCTTTATGATCCGCTACGTTGTTTTTGGCACGACATGGCATTACTTGTCAATAGTCATTCAGGGATTGATGCCGGTTTCTCGCCGCAGGGCATGCACATAGGCCACGACCAGTTCGTCGTTTGGATCGGGCCAGGGGCCGGAAAATTCCGTCGTCGACCCGGCCCAGCCGCGCTCTTTCGCACGTTCCAGGAAGACGCGTGCCGGTGGGCGCCCCGGATGCGCGAGCCACAACATGCCGTCCGGCGCAACTGTTCGATCGAGCAGATCCAGCAACGGCTCGATGTCGCGTCGTTCGTACAGCACATCTGCCGCAAGCACGACCGCGAACGGGCCTTCCTCGAGCAGACGCTCCTGGTCCCGAGGATCTCTCCAGTTCATTCGGAGAATGTCCGGTTCGGTGCCGCAGTGCTGCAGCGACGTGATACGGGTCAGGGTCAGCGATTCCTCGGCATAGTCGGAAGCGAGCAGATGAGCACCCGCAGCGACCGCAACGGCGGCCGTGATCCCGATTCCCGACCCGAGTTCGAGACAGCGCTTTCCCGTGACGATGTCAGGCTGACAGGCAACGGCTGCCGCCAGCGCAATGCCACTTGGCCACAATTCCGCCCAGTACGGAAGATTCTGCTCCGGATCATTGACGATCTGATCGAGCAGGAGATCGGTGTTGGTCGGGCGCGTAACCTTGAGTGGGCTGATGACTCCGGGAACGATGACGTCGTCGGTCACCAGATCGCCCGTGTGCTCGATGCTGGCGAGCAACACGTTCAACCGGTCCGTGCGTGCGGCGATAGACGATACCGGATGTTCGATCAACGGAAGCTCCTGTGACGTGAACGTCGCACGAATCGAGCATGTCGCGTTTGCGAGAGCCTGGAACTCCAAGGGTCCGCACCATCGTGTTGACCTGTCCCGCCGATGGGGGAAACATTGCACGCGCACCGTCTTCCGATGCCTGAAGATCACTGCGAACGGCTACCCTTGCAACCGACCCTGCGGTAGAGTGGCTCATCGGGATATGTCGGAGACGACGTATTCATCATAGTGCTATTTCATCAGAAGCGGTCACCGGCCCGCCATCAGACCCAATACATGCAAGGAGCAGGCTTCGTGAGTGTGGAACCAGAGCAACTAGTGAATCGGGAAGATGACATGCCTGATGAGGTCGAAACCCTTCCTGAAATCGAGGCGATTGCGCCCGCCCTCCATTCACTGAGCAAACGTGTGGTGACCTTCGGCGAGGCGATGATCCGGCTGACTCCACCCGGCAACGAGCTGCTGGAACGGACAACATCGCTGGACGTGACGGTTGGAGGTGCGGAACTGAACACCGCCGTCGCATTGCGCTGCCTCGGCATCCCTGCCGCGTGGATCTCGGTGTTGCCGGACAACGGTCTTGGCCGCATGATCGCACGAGCAGCACAGGCAAACGGGGTCGATGTCTCCGGTGTGCGATGGGTGAGCGAAGACGACGGGCGCGCCGGCATGTACTTTCTGGAGGAAGGTGTCGACCCTCGCCCGTCGGCAGTCACCTACGATCGCAAGGGGACCGCAATCAGCAAGATTCAACCAGGGTCATTCGATTGGCAGGTTCTTCTCGAAGGTGCGGGAGCATTGCACATCTCCGGCATCACCCTGGCAGTCTCGCCCGGTGCTCGCGCCGAAGCGATGGAGGCCGTGCGCGTGGCTTCCGAGTCGGGCGTGCTGGTTTCGTTCGATCTGAACTATCGATCGAAGCTGTGGTCCGAGTACGACGCGAGAGCCGCGTTCGTCGAGATCATCCCGCTTGTCGATATCCTGTTCGCATCGCGAGGCGGTCTCGACACCTTCTACGGAATTACGGGATCACATGAAGACGTACTCAAGCACGCGATCGAAAGGCTCGGGGTGGCGGCCGTGACACTTACGCGAAAGCGCACGAAGGGCAGTCGGCGTCTGAAATTGCAGAGCTTTGCCCTCGGCCCATCCGGGGTGCTGGCGTCTTCTGAATGGCGCGACCTCGAAGTCGTCGATCGACTCGGCGGAGGAGATGCCTATGCGGCTGGTTTCCTTGCCGGGTATCTGGAGAATCCCCATGGGTTGACACGTGCGGTAGCTCTTGGCGCGGCGGCGAGTGCGCTCAAACACACGATGCCCGGCGATTTCCTGTCCGCCACCCGTTCTGAAATCGAGATGATTGCGGCCAGCGCAACGTCGATCATGTTGCAACGATAGTGAGCTGCAATAGATCCGGAACGGGAAGATGAGGACACTCCCACCCTTTCCCGTCCCGGCCCCGGTCACACCGTTGACATTTGACATTTCTGCGATCACTTCGTAGCATATGGATACGAGAGGGAAGAGTCGCATGGCAGCAGGATTCGCAACATTCGAACGCATCAGAAGAGTCGCGGAGTTCTCCGCGGTTCGGGGACGATCCGACCCGATGCGGTCGTTCGTGCACATGATGCCTGTGACGGTTGCGATCTCCTCTTGCTAGTCCGCAACACATCGCCTTCAACCGAACCACGAAGAACTCCCTTGATGTCGCGGCACGCTGGTGCGCGCGACGTTTTCGCGTCCGGTTCCTTCAGGCACCGGACGCGATAGACGAAGGGAGCGTGTGGTGCCCACATCCACACCTGGTACGCGTCAATCCCGCCGGATTTCATTCGGTCAGAACTTCCTGCGCAACCGCCGTCTGGTCCGGCGGCTGGTCGAGGAAACGACGATCACCACAAGCGATGTTGTGGTCGAGATCGGTCCCGGCAGAGGTATCATCACCGATGCCTTGTCTGCGCGCTGTCGGCATGTCCTCGCGATCGAGAAGGATCCACATCATGCCGGGATCATGCGCGCCCGCAGCGCGCAGAGGGAGAACGTCATCGTATTCGGGGCCGACATTCTCACCTTTCCCCTGCCCGCGACGCCGTACAAGGTCTTCTCCAGTATCCCGTTCAACATCACAGCGGCGATCGTTGGCAAACTCACAAGCGGCATCGCACCACCGGAAGCCGCCTGGCTGGTGATGCAACGGGAGGCCGCCGATCGTTATCTGGGAAACCCCATCGGAACGCTGCAGTCGGTCAGGCTGCATCCCTGGTTTTCGACCGCGATCGTGCACACCTTCCGCCGTCAGGATTTCGTCCCGATGCCGCAGGTGGAGTGCGTGCTTCTTCACCTGGAACGTCGCGCCGAACCATTCGTGCCGTTCGGTCAGCGGGAATATTACGAAGACTTCATGACGGCACTCTTTTCGGCCTGGAAGCCGACCGTCGAGGCAGCGTTGATCACGATCCTGCCGAAGCGGGAAGTTCAGATGCTGCGCCGAAAATCGAACGATGCGATCGTCCAGCGACCCAGCCAGACACCACTTGCTGTCTGGGTCGATCTCTTCCACCACGTGATGGAAATGGATGATCCACACGTCTGGCAGCGTTGTCACGCCGCTGCCGCACGCGTCCGGCAGCAGCAGGAAATGATCCCGAAGCGGACGCAGACGACGGTTCGCCGCCGCTAAGATCATTGCGATACCGTGGGCCTGGAGTAAGGTCCACGGTATCGCAGATCCCGACATCCCGACATCCCGACAAGTATGTTGCGGTTGGATCCGCATCTTCCCGCCGATCGATGCGAAACAGGGCAGGAGTCTGCTGCATGCTGGCAATCGCGGCACCGGGCCGCTTGGCCGTAGGGGCCGACTTCCCGCAGGAATGTCGGCCCGATCGACCGAAGAGCCTGCGCTGGCAGCGGCATCGCGCCGTGCGACGAAGCCGAATGGGTCGATAACTTGGAGCAATTCGCTGAACGTGTGCCCTTTTCGCTGGGCCACAACCCGCCAGGCAATGATGGCCATATCGTCCGTTCGTCATTTCAGCAGCTGCGCCGGAGCGTGTCGAGAAATCTCTCCTGTGCCGACTGGGGATCACCTTGCCCTGCACTTGCGCCGTGACACACTCCTCGTGGTCTGTCAGCCATCATGCTCCCGGATCGGCCTCACGGGAGGGAACGGCTTGGCAGCTGCCGGCGATGCCAGCAGCTGCATCGAGAAGCGTCAGCGGTTCCGATGGCCCACAGGGCCCTAGTTCGTTGGAGCTGCGTATCTGGACCTTGGCACTCCACTGGATCGATCCGCCGGGCGCGATACGGAAGAGATCAGGGCGATCCACGACCACACGCTGGCTACCCGCCGACGGCAGTTGCTGCTCGTCCAGAAAACATGCCGGGAGTCCCGGTTTCCCACCATCACCGGGACCCCATCATGACGTCACATGAAGGCTTCTTCGTCGGGCTGGATTTGGATGCGATCGCGCGCGATTGATCGGGCTCCAGAGACCGTAGAAGTCGTCATCCAACTCACCATCGGATCCTACGTAGCGTTCAGGGATACGATCGTCCATGTACGAACCGCCGGAAGTGGGGAAACGGAGCAGATTGCGCAAGCGGTAGAGGACGCCATTGAAATTCGCCGGGGCCGACAGCCACAGGACGATCCCGCATATGGCATCGAGCAACTTGAGACGATCGCCTGGCGGTCAATCTCGACTTCCCAGCAGAACCCGGCTCCAGGTCTCGCCGTGATCCAGAATCTGCGGGACTTTCTGACGCGCTGGGTGGAGGAGAACGAGGACGAGGATGAGTTTGAAAATCGGATGCGGATCCTGGTCGTCTATCCAGACAATGTCATGGCGCGCCTGCTGGATGCGTTTGAGTCACTCGCCGTCGTGGCTTCCGAAGCGATGAAGCATCAGACCTATGCGGAAATCGTCAGAACCTTCACGCTCACGTTCGATCGCCTTCCCGGCGAGATACAGCGGCGTGCTGAGGATATCCTGTGCAGAAGCCTTTCCGCACTTGGCGACCATGTGCTGACAACCGAACTCGACACGTCGCTGACCATGCTGGTGCAGACGCTGCACGGCGCTGGTCGCATCGATACCGCAGCCGCCATTCACGCCGCACAAATGGCACTCGCGACAACCTTGGGCAAGCTCAACTCGCGTGCGACTCGCGTTCCCAGCGCCTTGTGACGCGGCTCCGGTACATTTTCCGATTTGAACCCCGAGCCGCGGCGTAACGAGGGTGTGTCGACACCGATTCTTCACTGCCATCGATTGTCTCATGTGGTTACGAGTCCGCAGGGTGCAGGGCGGCAGTACTTGTAACTGCCGCCCCTCCTTCTCGTTCGCCGCCATGCGTCCCTTGCGGGTGAATGAGTTCAACCCTCTTCAGTGGAGGTGCGAAATTTCCGATTCGCACCTCCCGATCCCGGCACCTGAAGCGCTGGCTGGTCCACGCAGCGCCTTTCCCTGAAGACGTTATCCCTGCGTCGCTGGCGGCCGCTGACCGAGTGTGACGCTGACGGATATTTGCTTGCTGTCGCGAAGGATCGTCACATCTACCTTGTCTCCGGGCTTGTACGCGAAGAGCACTTCGGTGAAGGAATGTTGTTGGTCGATTTTCTGCCCATCGATCGCCAGCACGACATCACCCTTCCGGACATCGGCGTTGGCAGCCGGTCCGCCCGGCGAGACGTCCAAGACATAAAAGCCATAATTGACTGACAAACCGAGTCGGGCGGCCACGTCCTGGGTTACGGGGCCACCTTGAACACCCATGAACGGATAAACCACTGCGCCGTTCGCGATGAGCTGGCCAGTGATCTTCTGAACCGTGTTCGAGGGGATGGCAAAGAAAAGACCTTGTACCGGCTGACCCTGCTCGGACGGAATGCCGAGTGTATTGACGCCGATGACCTCACCTTTCAGGTTCAGAAGCGGACCACCGGAGTTGCCCGGATTGATGGGGGCATCATGCTGGATCAGATTCGTGTAACTCTGTGGCCCCTGGGATTGGTCCGTGGGGAAGTTTCGACCGATCCCGCCGATGATCCCTTCGGTGACGGTATTGGTAAAGGATCCTAACGGAGAGCCAATCGCGAGCACAGGTTGGCCAGGCTGCAAAATACTGGAATCACCAAATCCCACGGTGGCCGGAACGTCTCCGGAAACTTGTACGACCGCAAGGTCGCTGATCTCGTCCGACCCAACAAGCGTTGCTTCCCGGGTCTCGCCATTGGCGAAGATAACCTGGAACTTCTCGCCTCCGGTGACGACGTGCCAGTTGGTGACGATATGCCCTTGGGTATCGATAATGAACCCGGTCCCTGATCCAGCTGGCTGAAGTTGGCTGCTCGACGCGGCCCCCATACCGTTCACCGTCTTTTCGTTGATGACAGTGACGACTGCCGGGCCGACACGATTCACGACATTGACCGCAGGATATTCCGACGGTGGAGTGGCCTCCGCGGTTGCGGCATCCTGAGCCCAGGCCGTAGGCATGCTCATGACGGGGACAAAGCCGCCCATCAGCAACGCCGCGATGATTCCAAACACGAGAGCGAACTTTCTTCTGAACATGGACGACTCCTATCATGCGTACGGTCACACGCCGCACTGCATAGCGTCTCATACCCATGGGAGGGCATCCCAAGTGTGGTATCTCCATGTTGCAGAATCTGTGCCTTCTGTCGGCCGAACGCGGTCGGGACGTGGAGCCCATGCGTAAGATTTTCCCATATCGAGAACCGCCTCTGATCCATTGGACCATTGAAAATCATGGGCCGATCGGCCCTCTGAGGCATTGAACAACTTTTATGGACGACTATGGGGGTTATGAGTTCTCGGAAAGCCTGTGACCATGACACCATTTTTTGCCGATTTATATTGCCCGGCTATTGCCCGGTCATACTGACAACGCCATAGTCTCGATGTGCTTGCAGAATCCGCAGTACCGCTCCTTGGTCGGAGCGTTCAGGCAGCGCATTTGTCACGATTGTGCTTGTGCTGGGGCCTGGATGCTTCAAGCGTGACAGAATCTTGCACTGCAACTTGCGTACATCGTGTGAAACGCGAGTCGAAGGAACGTATTCCTTGGCGCGAAACCAAACGATAAGGGGAGATTGGTAATGTTCGCGGGCGAGATCAATCCGTAGGAGGCGAGATGGGATCAGAGGAATGCGCAAGGATTGTAATTGGAGTCTTGTCTACACCAATACCGAACTGGATGAGGAGATTGACCACTTGTTCACCGCTCATCAGCGCTACTAATACTGCGTTGGGTTTGTCGGCTTCCTCCATTGCGCCCTTGGAAAAGCCTCCTGTTGTAATAATGAGGCCCTGATCGTGTACGCCAAGTGACCCACGAACCTGCTGCACGATTGGACGAGGAACGTTGTCCGCCCAACGCTTGACCTGTACCGCCATTCGCGTCTTGATGACGTCTGCAACGACGAGATTCCCAAAGACATCAATCTCGCCGTCGTTCGATCTGCTTGTCTTTTCAACGTCCTCGAACCCCATTCGTTCAAGAAGCACGGTAATGACAGCTTCAAATGTGTCGGGATCCATTTCCTTCAGTTTCGTCAAAAGTCTGTTTCTTACTTTTTCGTTGTGCGTCTCCACATCGTGGCGAAGTGATGATTCGGCCTGCCGTGCGAGGGCGAAGATTCCGCGGCCTACCTTGGCGAACCGCTGTGATTCACGACGTAAGGCTCGTTGAGCAATATCCGTCCCAAGTTGAGCGCTCATGGTGGCGTCAGGAGTCAGGCCTTTCGTCGCAATGAAGATTCTGCTCGATACCCAGGCGAGCGATCTCGCGGAAATGAAGACCATTCTCAGTGCCAGTTTCTCGCAGGATTGCCTCGGCGGCATCCTGAAACGTCAGCGGTGTGATTTTATCGCCAACAACCGCAATCTCAACCGGAACAGATAGAGTCGAAGTTGACGCCGTAAGCGAGTAAACACTTGGAGATACTCGAGTAAACGTCGCCTTATCGGTCGAGAGTCTTGAACTCACAGTATCGGCAGGTGTTTTGCCTGTCGTTTGCCATAATTCAGGATTCAGGATTCAGGATTCTCGCGCAAATATCGCGAGAGTGTAGCGGTTCACTGGATTCTTGGAGAATCTGAACAATCGCCGCTCTAAGGTTCACACCACACCAGTTTCTACAAAGGCATGCACAATCGTCGTGCCTTCGAAGCTGGGCGAGAGATGAACGACGCGGCCCGGAACGCCGAGCCGGATCGCAGTGGCCTGCATCGCGCTGACGACGGCATCGACGGCATCGAACGGGACGAAGGCGAGCACCGTCGGTCCGGCACCGCTCAGGCAGGCCCCAATCGCCCCATACTCCCGGGCCACCGTCTTCATGTCGTTGAGGTGAGAGAAGAGCCGTGCCCGATATGGTTCATGCAAACGGTCATTCATGCTGGCAGCGATCAGTTTGAGGTCGCCCGTGAGCAATCCGACCGCGAGTCCGCTCGCTGTAGCGACGTTGAAGGCGGCGTCGGCATGGGGAACATCGTTTGGCAGCGCCGCCCGGGCGGCCCAGGTCGCACCGGTCACTTCCGGGATGAACACGACCACGGTGAAGCCCAGATCACCCTGCGACAGAAGAGCCTTTGCATACGGCATGCCCGGGACGGCAAGCACCGCACCACCATAAAGGGCGGCGCCGACGTTGTCACCATGTCCCTCGATTCGCCAGGCATGGGCGAACAGATCGTCGATCCCAAGCTGCAGATTCAGCAAGTGATTGGCGGCGACGAGTCCCACAGCCAGCGCCGAGGCGGACGATCCAAGACCACGCGCGATCGGAACTTCCGTCTCTGCATGCAACGAGCACTGGGGCAACGGTCGGCCATATTCGCGCGCCAGAGTCTTCATCGCCTTGATCGTCAGATTCTCGCGACCTTCGAGAAGGGCGGATTCCGTTCCACTGCTGGTGATTTCGCCGGATTCCCCATTGGTGTCGATCGTCACGCTGTTCCAGAGGTCGAGCGCGATCCCGATCGCGTCGAAACCGGGTCCGAGATTGGCCGACGAGGCTGGTGCCCTAACCGTGAACTGCATCGTCCAGCACTTTCTTCAACGCATCGAGGTTGGCGAGAACGCTCACCGGTCGATTCGCATGCTCATGTCGTGGCTCGTCGGTGAGATGGTACGCGATGATCGCGTCGGTATCCTTCAAAACGTTGCCGGTCACAACACCAACGACCGTCGCATCATCATCCAGCTCGCCACGTCGGACGAGCTTGCGAATCCCGGCCAGGGACGCCGCCGAAGCAGGCTCGCAGCCGATCCCGATCCGGTCGATCGTGGCCTTCGCCTCCATGATCTCCTCATCGGAGACGGCCGTCACGATGCCGCCCGTAAGCTCGATGCTGCGTCGCGCACGTTCGATGCTGGCAGGATCGCCTATCTTGATCGCGGACGCGATCGTCTCGGCATGGACCGGTTCGTAGTGGTCGAACCCGGAGTCGTAGTAGGCCGCGAATGGTGCGGCACCTGCCGCTTGAACCGTGACCAGCCGGGGCATCGTCGCAATCAATCCCACCTGGAACGCTTCTGAAAGTGCCTTGCCAAACGCAGCGGTGTTGCCGAGATTGCCGCCCGGTAGCGCGATCACGTCTGGAACGTCCCACCCGAGTTGGTCCAGAAGTTCGAATACGATCGTCTTCTGGCCTTCAGGACGGAACGGATTGACCGAGTTGGCCAGATAGACGTCATACGTGTCCGTCAACGCGCGAAGCAACTTGAGCGCAAGATCGAAATCACCCTCGACCTTGACGACCGTCGCGCCATAGGCAATCGTCTGGCTCAGTTTGCTGAGGCTGATCTTGCCATCGGGGATCAGGACGATCGCAGGGATGCCAGCGGTCGCCGCATACGATGCCAACGATGCCGAGGTGTTGCCCGTCGAAGCACAGGCGATCACACGAGCACCAATGGCATTGGCGTGGCTGACGGCGACGGTCATCCCGCGATCCTTGAATGAGCCGGTTGGATTGTGCCCTTCATGCTTTATCCCGAAACGCCCTCGACCAAGACCAGCGTAGGCATTGAGACGTTCATCCCAATAGAGAGGCGTATTTCCCTCTTGGCGCGTGATGATCTTGTCTGCAGCAATCTCGGGCAGGAGCGGAGCAAACCGCCACACACCGGAGCGATCAGAAAGCGAACCGGGAATGCGTGCAAAGGCGTCGGGGGTAAGTTTGCGATCGAGACGGATCGTCGCGTCCAGCAAGCCGCCACATGCCGGACAGGTGGCAAGCGCGCGATCACCGTTGAACGTGCGACCGCAACTCATGCAGGCGACCTGCAGCAAGGATGAGGGGGCATCGTCGAATCCCACCGAATCTCGCTCGCGTACTGATGCCATGCTTCGACGAATCCTCTCCCGATTGGGCTTTTGCGGCTGCACTCAGGGCGTATTCCGGGGCGAAACGAACCTGTCCCGTCCCAACGAATCATCTGGGAGGATACCACGATGACGTCTTGCTTCGGCTTGGGGTTTCAGGCGATTCGCGAGCAAACGTCCCGCGGAATGCCACGCGTTACATGGTTGTACGTGCGAGCCGTCATGAGTCAGGTCAGGTCCCATCTCGCCAACTCGACACGGACCGGATCAGGATGGGAGCGGCTAAAGCTGTAAGGCCCGCGACTTGTGACCTGACGAGCCAGACCGGCAGCCTTTCCCTGGAGCGGGTCGAACCGCTGCCAATGATTGACGAAGCGTTCGATCCGGCCCATCGGAACAGGCGGCAAGCCCGTTAGAAAAACGTGTTGTCTCGAGTGGGGAGCGCGAGACCGAGCGCGATATAGAGCGCGATGACCGGCCAGATGCTGACGCCGGGGATGACGACCGCCAGGACAACGGTTCCCAGACGGACCCAGACGGGTTTGACGCCGAGCTGATCGGCGATGCCGCCGCAGACCCCGAAGATGATCTTGTGCTTCCGAGAACGATAGAGTCCGATATTGAACATGTGAGTGTCACCTTTCACAGATGTCGCTTTAAAGTTGATCCTCGTCGCGAAAAACATACCGATCCCACTGACCGATCTTGCCGTTTGCGAACCACGGCAAAAGGTTCCAGGGGGTAAACCCGGCTCGATACAGCGGTTCGATCGCATCACGATTCTCCGCCGGAGATCGATTCGCCACACCAGACGCGCGGCGCCTTCCAGGTTTCCTGCGGCATGCAGCGCACGATGCAGCACATCGCAGAACCTGTCTCGTTGCAATGAAGCCACCGGCCCGATCCGACCGTACCGTGCATCGCCTGAAACCAGATAATACCCCACCGGCAATCCGGTGCTTTCCTGCAGAAGCACTGCTCCGGTAGCGCCTTCTGCGCTGATCCAGTGTTCGAGGTCGGTTCGCCGGCGTGCACCTTTCACAGCCTTGTCGATCTTGTCGATGGCATCAAGTGCGTCGGGCTGAAGGCTGGATACCGCTCGCGTCATCAATCCGTCATCTCTGGCATCTCTGGCATCTCTGGCATCTCTGGCATCTTCGGCATCTTCGGCATCTTCGGAAAGATCGCGACAGGTGCCCGCATCGAGATGATCGGGGCGCCCGGCTGCAAACCCATCGCCAGATATCGACGCCAGGCACGACGGTCTTCAGAAGCGGTCAGACTGATGACGCTGCACCCAGTCTCCACGATCACCCGTCGCAATTCGTTCAACAACGCGTGCCCGATTCCCCTTTGCTGCCACTCGGGATCGACAAAAAGGAAGAGGATATGGGCGTGACGTTCGCGGATCACGACCGCACCTACCGCGATGATTGCGCCGTCGTGTTCGGAGACCTTTACCGCGTCAGGATACGCGCTGCCGGCTGATAGACGGCGGCAGCCTCGACCAGATCGGTCAGGGCCGCAGTCCTGATCTTGGGCGAAAGTGGTGAGGACGAGATGGGTGAGGAGGAAAACCGTGTGTCCATGTCCGAAGTGTAAACCTGTGCGGTCGGTCCGGGCCTTCCAGTCACCCCCCAGATCGAACCACATGCTTTCCTTCCCGCACAATGGGGAAGGTGCAGCGTTCGATGGGAGTTTTCATCTGGAAGTGGATGTGCAGACCAAACCTCACAGGCTTGCGCATGGTCTCACCAGGGGCAGCGGCCAGTGGAAGCTAGGACTTGAGATTGGATCGCACAACCGTTCGCGAGAGGTATTCGCCGTTCACATAGTCGAACTCGCCGCCGCAGGTAATCATCGTCAGTGCGGGCGTGGGCGTTGGGCTCACCACCTCGGAGAGTTTGCCACTCGTCAGGTCTTCCAGGCCGAAGGTGTCGTTGGTCGCCACGACGTACGTGAATGTCGCATTGTTGGCACCGGTGAGGACGATCTCGTCTCCCTCCGCCAGACTGCCGGCACTGTAGAAGACCGAAGGGCCGACATTCCAGTAATCGACATGGCCGGCGAGAACGACGTTTCCGATCTCGCCAAGTTCAGCTGTCTGCTGATACCAGGAAACAACCCATGGCCCGGTTGGATTTTCCATCGAGCCATTCACGATGTTGAGTACCTCGATCTGGGCGTCGATCTGCGCCTTGGCGACCTGGATTCCAACCGGGATCGTTGCTGTCGCGGCGGCGACGGCAAGTGGCTGTTGGCCAACCGGTGCTCCCCGGATTGCACCGGTCGTCGGCATCTCGCCGACAGTGGTCGACTGGATAGGGACGATCGCCGATGCATCCGGGGTGGGCGTTTCGTCCTGCGCCTGCGCCTGAGCCATTCGACGGACACCGACTGCCACCATCGCGGCAGAGGCACTGGCGGTGATCGCGCCGAGCGTGCGACGCCGGTTGAGCCGAATCGGCCCAACTTCTGGTCCATGTGGGTTTGCGGAGGAGAGCAGATCGACGTCTGGCTGAGTCATGAGGAGCTCCTGTCGACGTATGAACGGTGATGCCTGAATCGTGATCGTGGGAGACTGCAAGGTCTATCATCGGCGCGAAAGGCGAACGCGGTGCTGGACCCGTTGCTATCAAGGACGCGCGAGCCGCGTGTTTCGTTCTGTCCTGTTTCCAGCATAGAAAGCCAATCCATTCCTGTCGAGGGTTTGGGAAAGGTCCGCGAACGATTGACCACCATGGAAAGTGAATCCGGATTGCCCGTAAAGGCACACGCACGGATGCCAAAAGCGTTGTCGGATGACACGATCGCGGCGATCGCAAACCGTGCGTACGGGGCCTCTGGCAGAGTTCAACGCGTGCAGTCCATCGCTGGCGGCACCATCAATGATGTGTTCATGCTGGATGTCGCAGGCGCCCTTCCCGCAGTTCTGCGCCTCGCGCCCTCGGAAGCATCGGCAACCGCCGGCCCGAGCTGGATGACGTCATTCGGATTGCGCCGGGAACAGGCGGTGATCTCTCGCCTTCCTCATTTAGCGGATCTCCTGCCTTCCTCCATATACGTCGATTTCTCGCGCACGCTGATTGACCGCGACTGGGTTATTCAGGGTCTCGTCCGGGGTCGTCCCTGGAGCGATCTCGCGGGAGATCTTTCCCAACACGATCGGAATCAGCTCTGGAGGCAGGCTGGGGTTCTCACGAGGTCGATCCATGGCGTTCAGAGCGAGGTCTTTGGCGGAGCCGGCAAGACTGACGATAGTGGTGGAGCGTCTCGATATGAGACAGGCATTCAGCGATCGCGCTGGTGGGAGATTCTCCGCGCCGACGCCGAGGGTTTCGTCGAGGATGCCTGCCGTTTCGACCTCCAATCCGAAGTTTTCGACCAGCTGTTGGCAGCAATCGTGAAACATGCGGATGTCCTCGACAGGATCGAGACACCCGCGCTCATTCACAGCGATCTCGGACCGCGCCATATCTTCGTCGAGCCGGATGGCAATGGCGGATACCGAATCTGCGGGTTGATCGATCTCGAGTTCGGGCGCTTCGCCGATCCGCTCTCCGAAAGCCTGATCGTGAATATGGCACTCGATCCACTCGAGCCGTCGTTTCAGGCGGCGTTCTGGCAGGGATACGGTCCTATCACGATCGCGCCAGGCAAGGACATTCGTGCGCTGATCTACGAAGCTGTCACCCTTGGCTGGTTCATCACCGATCTCGCACGGCTTGATCGCCACGAGGAGATCCCACCAGTTGCCGAGAGCCTGAAGAACCTTCTGAACATCCGGCTGGCTCATCTGCCGGCCAGCTGATACGCCGCATGTGTCTTGCAAACGTCGAGTATCCGTTCGTCACCAACCGGGCGATGACCAAACACAGACGACTTCAGGGTGATCGCGGACGATACCGACGGACTGGCGACGGGCCAGTGCCGGTATCGGATGACGGTCAGGACTGCAATCCAGGAAACCCGTTAGGGGAAGTCGCGGATGCGATTTCTCCTCCGCAGGTGAAATGAGGATCGCAGGCGTCAATGACGGCGGAAGAAGCCGTCGATCCACTTCATGTTCCTGGCACGCCAGGAACATAGGCATCCACATGGCACGAGAACGTCGATCGGCAGTGAAGGCGTAGCCGACGCTGACCTGCTCTTGGATATCTCGCAGACTTCTTCTCCATGCGAGATCACTCCGCCAAGAACTCTCCTTCCATAGGTGGCATGTGGCATGGTCGCAGGTGCTGGTGAATGCAAGGCACGGATTGGTTAGTCCAAAGCACCACGTCGTCGCTCCCACGCTCACGCGAAGTGTCAGAAGGAGGGAGACAAGGACCGGATCAGACGGAATTCCCTGTATGGACAGGAGCATCGGCAGCGGAGGGCACCGGGTGGTGATCCGCATGATGGGGAAGCATCGGGCTGACGTGGTTCAGAACGTAACCGAGCAACGCACCGGCAAGGACCGGCGGTCCGTGCAATTCGCTGGAGAGCGTCAGGATCAGCGCCGCGATCAGGCCGACAACCGCCAGTCCGCGCGCCACTTGCGGGAGCCGATGGGCATGCACGAGTTCCAGTGCCAGGAAGCCGCCGATGAGTCCTGCAATTGCCACCGAGTTCCCCGCACCAGGCGTGTCCCACAAAAACCCCACCGCCTGACCGATCAGGCCAGGGATGAAATACATCAGCAGCATGCGCCGTCGACCGTACACGCGCTCCGCCACCGGCGCGACGAGCAGGAACGTAATCGTGTTGATGACGGCACCCGTCGCGCCATCACCTTGTACGAAAAGCGGTGTCACCAGTTTCCAGAACCGCCCGTCCGAGAGGTCGCCAGCATTTCGCTGGAGGCTGGAAAGAACGTCGGTTTCTATGAGCTGCAGCGCTGTCAGCGAAGATGTGACAATGAAAATCACCAGCGACGAGATCGGAAACGGGCCCCGGACGCGTTTGCCGATCGCCATCTGTGCCACAAAAAACCAGGCGCTGATGCCGGCCACAATACTGGTCCCAGCAAATATGGAGATGAGAAGCGTTTTGTCCATCGTATTCAGAATCCGGGTGACCGAGACAATCAGGGATCGACATGCAGATGAGCGAGCCCGCGTGGCTCGCTCATCTGCATCATCATAGGCGACGATACGCCTGCGGTCACGCCGTGATCATGCGCTGAACACGACGTCTTCTTTGACTCAAGCGTTCTCGATCGCGCGTCTGGCCGGCGCTGGCATCCCTTTGAGATCGGGACGAGGGATCGCTCCAGTGCTGCCTTCGACAGGAGGAACCAACGATTCCACGTCCGCGTCTGGTGCCTCTGGCATGTCGGCAGGGTCAGCAGGGCCGGCAGGGTCGAGGAGATCGTTCGGTAGGTCAGGCAGGTCCGACAACAGGTCAGGGGCGTCGGGGAGGCCACTCGGCGGCGTCTGGGAGCGGTTGTTCCCCATTCCCATGAACGAACTCAGGATATCGATCGGCACCGGGAACACGATCGTCGTGCTGTTTTCCGCGCCGATCTCGTTCAGCGTCTGAAGGTACCGCAGCTGAATGGCGGCGGGATCGCGGCTGATGACTTGCGCCGCGGCAGCCAGTTGCTGGCTTGACTGGAACTCGCCCTGGGCATGGATGATCTTGGCCCGCTTCTCGCGCTCGGCCTCGGCCTGACGGGCCATGGCGCGTTGCATCGACTGTGGCAGTTCGACATCCTTGACCTCAACGATGCTGACCTTGACACCCCATGGCTCGGTCTGCGCGTCGATGATGGTCGCAAGTTGCTGATTGATCTTCTCGCGTTCGGCAAGCATCTCGTCCAGCGCGGATTGACCGAGCACGCTTCGCAGCGTCGTTTGTGCGATCTGCGACGTGGCACGAATATAGTCTGCGACGTTCACAACCGCGATCGCGGGATCGATCACCCGGAAATAGCACACGGCGTTCACGCGGATCGTGACATTGTCCTGGGTGATGACTTCCTGGGCCGGGATATCCATGGTGACGGTCCGAAGATCGACCTTCTGCATGCGCTCCAGGAACGGGATGAGCAGAATCAGTCCGGGGCCACGCGCACCAGCGAGTCGACCCAGGCGAAACACAACTCCGCGCTCGTATTCCTGCACGATCTTGATCGAGGCAAATAGCACGATCAGGATGAATACAACGATGATGATCAGTAAGCCGACAAAGGCATCCATAACGTGTAATTCCTCTTGCTCGTCCGCTACGACGAGAATGTCTGTGCGATAGCCAGTGCGAATCTTCGCAGCAGGTTACATCGGAAGCGTGTGTCTCGGGACACGTAAAGCGGTTTCACTCAGGGACGAAGACTTTCGACACCGCCTTCGATCGGCAAGACGCTTGAACCACGCGGTGTGTTCCGGTCGCCTTGGTCGATCCGGTCAAGCTGGGCAAAGAGGCGCGAACTGGACGTGTCCCCGTTCGCCTCGACATTCGCGCTGACCGGACGAACATCGAGGAGCAAGCCGTTGATGGCAGTCACCTCGACCTTGGTACCGACCGGCACCGACTGATTTTGCGGCAACGTGGGAACACGAGCCTGCCAAAGTTCGCCTTGCACGAAGATCATGCCGTGCGGGTCGAGTCGATCGCGGACCGTTCCGATCTCGCCGATCATCGCCTTCCGTCCGGTCACTGGTTTCTTCCGGAACGACCGCACGGCCGACAGCCCGACGAACAGCGAATACCCGATCACGCAGGCGGTTGCCGTCCATATGACCGGTCGTGAAACCGGATCGTATCCGATGATATCGGTATCGATCACGATGTACGAGCCGGCAATGAACGACGCGAGACCAGCAAGCGTCAGAACCCCGAACGACGTGACGAAGAGGTCGATCCCCAACAGCACGAACGCGAACATCATCAAGCCAAGCCCGGTCCAGTTGAGCGGAAGCGCGCTGAAGGCGTAGATTCCCGTTGCGAAACATACAAGGCCGATGGTACCGGCCACAAAGCCGCCCGGGCTCGCGAGTTCGAAGAAGATGCCAAGCACTCCGAAGCAGAGCAGCACGTACGCGACCGAGGGAGAGGTGATGAACGCCCGGAATCGCTCGAACAGCGTCATCTTGATGGCACGGGATTCGGCGCTCGCGGTCGACAGCGTGATGCGTTCACCGCTCCCCATCTGGATGGACTTCCCATTGATGGCGGTGAACAAGCTCGCACGGTCGGGCGCGATCTCGTCGATGATACCTGCCGCTTTCGCCTGATCGGCAGCGAGATGAATCGCGTTTTCGACGGAGCCGCTCGCCCATCCCGTTTTTCTGCCCCGATCGGTGGAAAGATCCTGTAAGCGAGTGATCACTCGTTTGTCACTCGCGCGTGCATCGCTACCGCCAGCGACCCGTGAGGCATCACCGATCGTCGCACCTGGCGCCATCGCGGCGATGTTTCCCGCAACCAGAATGGTTACGGCGGCCCCCCGGACCGTCTTTCCTTCCGGCACGTAAACGATGACCGGGATCGTGCTGTTCAAGATGCTGTTTGCAATACTGTCCGCCGCCGAGGCATCTCCACCGGCGCTATCCAGCTCGATCAGCACCGCTGACGCACCATCGTCGCGCGCCTGATCGATCCCACGATCCACATACACATGACTGACGTTCGTGATCGTGGTGTCCAGTGTCAGGATGTCGATCCGCGGGGAGGGTGTGGACTGGGCGAGCACGGTGGAAGAAGATTCCAGGATGGTGAGAAGAACGCCCGCAATCAGGCAGACCAGTGCCAGCGAGCGAATGACGAGGGGGAATCGGGTGGAAATGCGCGGTGATCCTGGGCGGAATCCATGGTGTGTCTTGGTGTCGGCGTTGACCATCATCGCGATGCCTCCTGCTCGTTGGTACGCTAAGTATACGGCGCTTGAGGGGCAGAGATGTGGGTAAACGGTACAAACTCGTGAATTGATGGAAGGGACAATGAGTCGCTCGCCTTCATCCTCTTCGTCGAACTCCTTGGAGGCAGTCCTCGTGACGCCCACATCGGTCACCGGAGCACAATCAGTCGCGGATCGATCGCCATTCCGCCGGACCAGCGATGTCCTGCCGAGTCACCCTTGACGATCTCGAGATAGTCTGCCTGCCCATTTCCGGGAAGGCGACTCAAGGCCTCGTGTGATCGCCTGTATCGACGCCAGCCGGACAAGAACGCGATCGGCAAGACACCGGTCCATGAGTGAGAGAAGCGACGTGCGCGCTCGGATCGGGATTGGGGAGGTAGCGGCACGACTGGCAACAAGCGACGGGCTGACGCGAGGTGGAGTATCGAGATCGAATGCAGGACACGCCTGTAGGATGGAGACTTCCCAATCTTCGATCTTCCCCAATGGCTCCATTGCGAGTGACGAGATCAAATGTCAGCTGGCCGTCACGCCACTCGTGCATTGACATTGACACAGACGGCTCGTTGCTTTTCAACCATCCTGGCTGACCCCTCGAATCTCTGGCGCTGATCGCTGATCCCCACCTGGTTTCCACAGATGTCCGTAGAAGAAATCGTAATACCCCGGGGCGTCGTCACAGGTAGCCACGTACGACGTGTCGCTGAGCGGTCCAGCTCTTCCGGCGCCAGGGAGGATTACCATTACCGTCACACAACATTGAAAAGAAATGCAATCAGCATGTCCTTCCGGGTGCCTTGGAATCAACCGACTCGCTGACGATTCACGTGGCGCAGTTTGCCGCACTTCCACGAATTCACATTATGAGATCAAGTCCAAAACGAATACATATGGCTTGCAGCATGTGACGTCGGGATTGAATAGAGAAATACCTATGCCCCAGGATGTCGGCTAGCGAATCGATCGTAGTAAGAGCGACCGGCAATAGGCATCATGTGAGTCGTCGCGTGGTGGGGCGGCCGGACCAGCGGTACCGGGTTCGGGCGCGCTGGATCAGGCAGCGGGTGACGACGAACGCGGCCGCCAGGAACAGATAGA